>ERZ773139.1004-NODE-1004-length-34566-cov-5.219408_pt1 | contig 34566 bp, 38 predicted proteins | sample MGYA00580854_ERZ773139 | MGnify/ENA primary metagenome ERZ773139 (study PRJEB29015, sample SAMEA2737809) | human gut metagenome | biome: human gut; feature: human-associated habitat; material: faeces | place: China | collected 2012 ...
AGGCAAGGTCGCCGTCGCCCTGATAGGTGAAGACCAGAGTGTCGGGCTTTACGCGCTTGACGCCGGTTGCGACTGCGGGGGCGCGGCCATGCGCGGCCTCGTACATGTCGCAGTTGAAATACTGATATGCGAAGACGGAGCAACCGACAGGCGCGACGCCGATGACGTTGCCGTCAAGCTTCAGCTCATCGATAGCTTCCGCCACCAGGCGATGGATAATGCCGTGGTTGCAGCCGGGGCAGTAATGGAACGGCTTGTCAGTCAGCAGACTGGTTTTTTCAAATACTACGGACATTTATTTACCCTCCTTCATTGCGAGGATCTTAGTGACGATCTCTGCGGTGGTAGGCATCTGGCTGCCGCAGTGACCGAAGAAATCGGTGGGCTTTGCGCCGTTGAGTGCAAGCTTGACATCCTCAAGCATCTGGCCTTCGTTGCACTCGACATCGAGCACGGCCTTGACGTTTTCATGGCCTGCGCACTCGGCAAGAGCCTTGTACGGGAACGGCCACACGGTGATGGGACGGAAGAGGCCGACCTTGATGCCCTGCTCACGCAGCTCATCGACGGCGGACTTGGCGATACGGGCAACGGTACCGAAAGCGGTGATAACGAACTCGGCGTCCTCGGTCTTGTATTCCTCGGACATGCACTCGTTGGCCTCGATCTCACGGTAGACCTTCTGCAGCTCGTCGTTATGGATGGCCAGATCCTCGGTGTTGATGTAGATGGAGTTGATCTGGGCGCGCTTTGCGGGATCATCGCCGGGCTTCCAGCCGGTGGCTGCCCAGGGCTTCTTCTCGGGATCGATCTTGAAATCAACCATCTCGGGCATCTCGACAGGCTCCATCATCTGAGCGATGATGCCGTCGGCGAGGAACAGGACAGGAACACGGTACTGCTCGGCCTTTTCAAAGGCGAACATCATGATGTCGATAGCTTCCTGAACAGAGGCGGGAGCGTAAGTCAGCAGATGGTAGTCGCCGTTGCCGCCGCCCTTGACGCCCTGGAAATAGTCGCCCTGAGAAGCCTGAATGTTGCCGAGGCCGGGGCCGCCGCGCATGACATTGAGGATGACGCAGGGAAGCTGCGCGCCGGCGCAGTAGGATATGCCTTCCTGCTTGAGGCTGATGCCGGGGCTGGAAGAAGAGGTAATGGCGCGGGCGCCGGTGCCGGCTGCGCCATAGATCATGTTTATTGCCGCGACCTCGCTTTCGGCCTGGAGGAAGCAGCCTCCGACCTCGGGCATACGTGCGGACATGTACTCAGGTATCTCTGTCTGCGGGGTGATAGGATAGCCGAAGAAGAAACGGGCGCCTGCGCGAATAGCGGCTTCCGCGATTGCTTCGCTACCCTTCATAAGAGTCAATGCCATTTTCTTTTCCTCCTTATTCCTTCTCTATCCTGATCGCTATATCCGGACAAGTACGTGCGCAGGATGCGCAGCCTATGCAGGCTTCAGGGTTAACTACTTCTGCGGGGTGATAGCCTTTCGCGTTGAGCTTGGTCTTGGACAGCGCCAGTACGCCCTTGGGACATGCCCTTGCGCACAGGCCGCAGCCCTTGCAGACAAGCTCGTTGATCGTCACCTTAACCATGAGATAACCTCTTTTCTGTAAAAAATTTTGCTTGCTTATAACAAACCGCCGAAGCGGATTCGTCCTATTTTTCGTCCAGCCCTTTTATCCAGCTGTCCCAATCTCGGTGCATATATGTATCTATGGGCATCGGTGTCCCGATATACTTCGGGTCATGCCCCTCGGCGAGGAAAATGTCCAGCATTTCCTTGCGTCCGGACGTATACAGCACCGGCACGCCCGTTATCTCCGACACCTGCTTTATCATCTCGTAGCCGTCGCGCAGCTCGGCGGGAGTCGTCATCTGGGCAAGGTTCGTATTGTTTATCATGCCGGTTATCTTCAGGCGGGAGTGTATCTGCATCTCCTCCTGAAGATGGATTATCTTCTCAACCGTGCCGGCCAGCGGGCGGCGGATGTTCACAACATTCAGCACTTCAAGCGAGCCTGGCTCGAGGTCAACAAAGTCCTGATGATAGCGGCCAAGCGCAGTGGAACCCACAGCGTCGCCGCCGACATCGAACACGACCGTGTCCCAATCCATGTCAAACGCGGAGGCGACCTCCGCCGGCAGGGACAGCGTCTCGATGCCGGAGCAGGCATAGTTCGGGGAGACAAGGCGTATCTCCTTCATCTCCGTCATTTTGCCGTGCTCGGTCAGGCGGAAATAGGTGTTCACCATGTCAAGATCCAGCAGCTCCGTGCGTCCGCCCTCCGCTGCCGCGTTTATGGCGAAATTCAGCGCAAGCTCCGTCTTTCCGCTGCCGTAATTTCCGATAAGAACATAGACCTTTTTCATAGCGCGCCTCACTAATAATTCTCTAACGACTACCATTTTATCACTGCATAACATATGCGTCAATGAATAATAATGACGATTTTTGCCCTGTTGCTAGTTGCAAAATGACGAAGTACAAAATCATTTGTTTTTATTTTCACGCATATTACTCAATTTATGCCTTTTTGTGCTTTTATTTTAAATAATTCCATTTCCGCACTTGATCCTCGGATGCAAAAACAGATCGCCGTCTGGAATAAAAATCACCGATGACGATCTGTTTTGCTCGATACTGTTAACTTTTTGTCTCGCTTACGAGCAACGTTACCTCGCTGCCTCCGGCGTTCGCCACGCCGTCGCCGACCTCGATCTCGCCGGAGCCGCCGTCGGCCGTGGTGTATCTGACCTTGCCAGCGCTCACCGCGCACAGCATCGGCGCATGGCCGTGCAGGACGCCGACGGAGCCGGAGCCGGTCGGGATATTGACGTAGGATACCTGCGTATCCAGCGCGACGCCGTCAGCCGTGACCACGGAGAGATGAATCATGTTCTCCATAGGTTCCACCTCAGAACGTGCCGCGCTTTGCAATAACGTCGTCTATGCTGCCGCAGAGCATGAACGCCTGCTCGGGCAGGTCGTCCACCTCGCCGCCGAGTATCGCCTGGAAGCTGCGGATGGTGTCCTCCAGCTTGACGTACTTGCCGGGCGTACCGGTGAAGTTCTCCGCAACGTGGAACGGCTGTGACATGAAGCGCTGTATACGTCTCGCTCTCGCGACGGTCGCTCTGTCCTCTGCGCTCAGCTCGTCCATGCCAAGAACCGCAATAATGTCCTGAAGCTGTCTGTACTTCTCCAGCACGGCCTGGACTGCACGGGCGGTCTCATAGTGCTCCTTGCCTATGACGGCCGGGTCGAGAATACGTGAGGTGGAGTCCAGCGGATCGACCGCAGGATAGATGCCCAGCTCTGATATTGAACGGGACAGAACGGTCGTCGCGTCCAGATGCGCAAACGCGGTCGCCGGTGCGGGGTCGGTCAGGTCGTCAGCAGGAACATAAATGGCCTGAACGGAGGTGACGGAGCCGTTGCGGGTAGAGGTGATACGCTCCTGCAGAGCGCCCATCTCGGTAGCCAGCGTCGGCTGATAGCCGACTGCCGAAGGCATACGGCCAAGCAGAGCAGAGACCTCGGAACCGGCCTGAGTGAATCTGAATATGTTGTCTATGAACAGCAGGACGTCCTGTCCGCTGCGGTCACGGAAGTCCTCCGCGATCGTCAGGCCGGAGAGCGGCACACGGAGACGTGCTCCGGGCGGCTCGTTCATCTGGCCGAAGACCAGTGCGGTCTTGTTGATGACGCCGGATTCGTTCATTTCGTTCCACAGGTCGTTGCCCTCACGGCTGCGCTCGCCGACACCGGCGAACACGGAATAACCGCCGTGCTCATACGCGATGTTGCGGATAAGCTCCATGATGAGCACCGTCTTGCCGACGCCGGCTCCGCCGAACAGACCTATCTTACCGCCGCGGGAATACGGGGCGAGCAGGTCAACGACCTTGATGCCGGTCTCCAGCACCTCGGTGGAGGGCAGAATGTCGGTAAACGGGGGCGGATCGCGGTGGATGGGCAGATGGTGATCCGCGTTGACGGGGCCTTTGCCGTCGATCGGCTCGCCGACGACGTTGAACATACGTCCCAGCGTCGCTTCACCGACGGGCATGCTTATCGGCGCGCCGGTGTCAACAGCCTCGAGTCCGCGGGAAATACCGTCCGTGGAGGCGAGGGCTATGCAGCGAACCGTGCCATTGCCTATCTCCTGCACGACCTCAAGAGTGACCTTGCGATCCGGCAGCTTTATCTCGACCGCGTTATACAGATCCGGCAGCTTGCCGGAGGGAAAATGAACGTCAACTACCGGGCCTATTACTTTTTTTACTATGCCTCTTTCCATAGCTGAGCTCCTTACTAGTTGTTGTTATTCAGCGCCGCAGCGCCGCCCGCTATCTCGGATATCTCCGTCGTGATCGCCGACTGGCGCGCGTGGTTGAGCCGCAGGCGCAGCTCGTCGAGCAGCTCGTCGGTATTGTCGGTGGCGGAGGTCATGGCGGTCATGCGGGCTGTGTGCTCGCCGGTCTTGGCCTCAAGCAGCACGGAAAGCATCGTGCTGTCCAGATAAAGCTGCGCAAGCCTGTCAAGCAGCTCCTCGGCGTCCGGCTCAAAGATGTAGTCTCCGGCGGTCTCGTCCGCCTCGCCCGCGACCACGGGCAGCAGCTGCATATTCACCGGCACCTGAGCGAGCGCGGATTTGTAATGCTCGTACACCAGTACTACCTTGTCCGCCTCGCCGCCGAGATACAGCTCGCGCAGATATCCCGCAAGCTCGCGCGCCTCGGCGGAGTTGGGGGTATCGCTCGCGGCGTCGAAGGTCTTTTTCACGGGGATGCCGGAGGCCGCAATGACCTCCCTGCCCCAGCGGCCGCTGACGACGAGGAAGCAGTCCTTACCCTTCGCCAGCTCCTCAAGATACTTGACGAGGGCGCTGTTGTACATGCCGCAGAGTCCGCGGTTTCCGACGAACAGGACATAGCATATTCTCTCGCCCTCGTGGGGCACAAGCAGCGGGCATTCCGCTCCGGAGGCGGTTGCCGCGACATGCGCGAGCATCCTGCGGCTCGTATCCGCAAAGGGGCGGAGCGCCGCCATGGAATCCTGAGTCCTTCTCAGCTTGGAGGCCGCCACCATTTTCATGGATTTGGTTATCTGCCTTGTGCTCTCAACGCTCTTTATGCGTGTTCTGATGGCGCGCATATTTGCCATACGCTATGCCTCCCTTCCGCAAAATTTCATCTGAAGTCCTTCTTGAACTCGGTAATGACGGAGCGCAGCTTCTCAAGCTGCTCCGCGCTGAGCTTCTTGCCGGTCATTATCTGATCCTTTATCTCCGGATAGCTGCTGTGAACATAGTCAAGCAGCTCCCTCTCGAAGCGGGCAATGTCCGCAAGCTCAACGTCATCGGCATAGCCCTCGCTGGCCGCGAATATGGACACAACCTGATCGGCCGCCTCCATCGGCGCGAACTGACCCTGCTTCAGAAGCTCGGTCATTCTGTCGCCGCGATGCAGCGTGTCTCTCGTCGCCTTGTCCAGATCGGAACCGAACTGCGAAAACGCCGCCAGCTCTCTGTACTGCGCGAGATCCATTCTCAGGCGGCCTGCCACCTGCTTCATCGCGCCGAGCTGTGCCGAGCCGCCGACACGGGACACCGACAGACCCACGTTGATAGCGGGGCGCACGCCAGAGTTGAAGAGGTCGGTCTCAAAGAAGATCTGGCCATCGGTGATGGAGATGACGTTGGTCGGGATGTATGCCGAGATGTCGCCCGCCTGCGTCTCAATGATGGGCAGGGCGGTCATGCTGCCGCCGCCGGCCTCTTCGCTGAGGCGCGCGGCGCGCTCCAGAAGTCTGGAGTGGAGATAGAATACGTCGCCGGGGTACGCTTCGCGTCCTGGCGGACGGTGGAGCAGCAGGGAAATTTCACGGTAGGCGACGGCCTGCTTGGACAGATCGTCGTAGATTATGAGCACGTCCTTGCCGTTGTACATGAAGTATTCGCCCATCGCGGCGCCGGAATACGGTGCGATATAGAGCATGGGCGCGGGCTCGGATGCGTTCGCGCAAACAACGATGGTGTAGTCCATTGCTCCGTGCTCGCGCAGCTTATTCACGAAGCTGGCCACTGTGGATTCCTTCTGGCCGATGGCGACGTAAATGCAGATAAGATCCTTGCCCTTCTGGTTGATGATGGTATCGAGCGCGATGGCCGTTTTACCGGTCTGACGGTCGCCGATGATCAGCTCACGTTGGCCGCGGCCGATAGGAACGAGCGCGTCGATAGCCTTGATACCGGTCTGCATCGGGACACTGACCGGCCGGCGCATAAGCACGCTCGGCGCGGGGCTTTCGATAGCGCGGCTCTCGGTAGCGTGGATGATGCCCTTGCCGTCAACAGGACGGCCCAGCGCATCGACGACGCGGCCGATGAGCGCCTCGCCCACGGGAACTTCGATGATCTTGCCGGTACGGCGAACCTCGTCGCCCTCCTGCACGTTATCGTAGTTGCCGAGCATAACGACGCCGACGTTGTCCTTCTCAAGGTCCATGACAAGGCCGCGCAGGCCGCCGCTGAACTCCAGCATTTCGCCCGCCATAACGTCCGACAGGCCGGAAACGCGGCATATACCGTCGGACAGCGTGATGACCGTGCCTACCTGGAACGCGTCAAGCTTGCTCTGCTCCTTGCTGAGTCTGCCGCGCAGAGCCTCGGCGACATCGCCTTCGGGGACGGCTTCGCTCACAATGCTGTTTCTGATGACATTAAGTCTGTGGGCAAGGCTGCCGTCATAAACGGTGTCGCCCACCTGAAGACGCAGACCGCCGATGAGGCTCGTGTCGACGTCGGTCTCGATGTTGACCTCGTCGTCGTCAAAAGCCTGCGCGATGATATCGCGTATCTCGTCGACAGTGGTCTGCTCCAGAGGCTGCTCCGACCACAGCACGGCGCTCACTTCGCCCGTCTCGTAAAGACGAACCTTGTCCGCCGGCGTGACCTGTATCGCGTCCTTCAGTTCCGCGACAAACTTCTCGGTCAGCGCGGCGCGGCGCTCGCCGTATTCGGGAGCGCTCATAAGCTGAGCCGCAGCCTCGGTTATCTCGCCCGCCGCAGCATTCGTGAGCTTGCGGCGCAGCTCGTAATCTATCTGCTCGGCGTCGCTGCGCGCACCGGCGGCGATGTCCGCGGCGGACTTTTCATCCGCGCGGCGCGCCTCCTCGCTGCTGCGCTCTGCTGTTTCCTTCGCCTTTGCGATGATGGCTTCGCCCTGAGCATCGCCTCCGGCGCGGGCTTTGTCAAGCCCCGCTCTTATGTTCTCGGCCTTTTCCTTGGCCTGCTTTGCCTGTTCAAGCTCATCCGCGATACGGTCGCGGCGGCTCTTGAACATCTTGACGACCAGCTTCCAGCCGATAAAGTACAGCGCCGCTGCAAGTATGGCAAAGTTCAGCAGCCCGTAGAATATATTCCAACCGCCCATTCAGGAGTCACCTCCCCTTCCGCTGTTTATGTTCATACACATTTCTCCGGCGTGCAATCACAGCAGCTTATCCGCCAGAAGCCGGGCAAGCTCCTGACTTTGCTGCCTGATATGCTCCTCCGCCTGCTTTTCGCTCTTTGCGGCGTTCTCACGCGCGCTGCGCACGGTCTTCTCCGCGTCACTGCGCGCCTCGGATATGGCCTGAGAATGGCTGGCCTTGTCCTCGGCTCCGGCCTTCTCAATTATCGACTTGGCCTCGATGCGCTTCTCGTCGAGCGCGGCCTCGATGCCGTCGTTATTGGCCTGCTCCTCTTCGAGCGCCTTTTTCTCCTCGTCAAGTCCCGCGTCTATGCGCGCCTTGCGGTCGTCCATAAACTTGATGAGGGGCTTGTACAGGAAACGGTTAAGCAGGAACAACAGCAGAAAGAAGTTGAAGATTCCCCAGAAAAGCTCTGAAAAGTTGATACTTAACACGACTTCTTTCTCCTCTTCTCAAATAGTGCGGCTTTTGTATCAGCCGATCTTGGAAACCAGCATGAAAGCGATAAGCAGACCGTATATGGTCAGAGCTTCCATAAGGCCAAGCGCGAGGATGAGGGTGGAGCGGATGGTGCCGGCAGCCTCAGGCTGACGTGCGATGGCTTCCATTGCCTTCGCGGATGCGATGCCCTGACCGATGCCGGGGCCGAGAGTGCTTATTGCGATGGCCAGTGCGGCCGCCAGTGCGATAATACCAGATGATGCCATTTTTGTTTCCTCCTGAAAATTTTTTCTACTATTATAATTTGATTAGTCGTTTTCCGTTGCTTCCGCCACATAGATGGACAGCAGCATCGTAAACACCAGTGCCTGTATCATGCAGAACAGAAGGCTCAGCACCTGCATGACCAGCGGGACGATTATCGGGAAGATGTTGTACAGGTTCTCAGTGACCATTTCCTCACCGTAGAGGTTGCCGTAAAGACGAAGAGCCAGAGAGAAGGGACGCACGAACTGCTCAAGGATGGTCAGCGGCAGCATGACTGCGACCGGCTTGAGGAAGCTCTTGAGATAGCGGCCAAGCCCCTGCTCACGGATGCCGATAGTGTGGGTCGTGAAGAAGCCGATTATCGCCAGCGCCGCCGTGACCGAAAGGCACGCGGTAGGCACCGAGAAACCGGTCAGATGACCCGCGCCGGGCAGCAGACCTGAGTAGTTGCTGACGATGATGAAAATGAAGAAGGTCGCGAACATCGGGAAATACCTTCTCATCTTCTCCCAGCCGAGGTTGCCGGCAAAGTAATTCTGCAGGCTGTCCAAGGCCATTTCCGCCGCGTTCTGCAGCGGTCCCGGAACATCCTTCAAATTTCTTGTTGCAAGTATGGAGAGCACTGTGAGCACAAGGATTATCGCCCACGTAGTTGTGACGGTACCCGTGACCTCAAGCGGCCCTATACTGAACAAGGCGCCTGTTGTATGCTCCAAAATTATCACCTCGTTTTTGCTAAAAATCTTTGCATTTGTCCGCAGTATCCCTGCGTACAAGAGAGTTTACTCCCGGAGAATCGATTATTAAATCGGCAAATTAGCCCATCTGCCTAAATTCTCGGCAAAAAATCTCCCCTGCCCCAAATGCAGCACTAATTATTGCACAAGTCCTTAAAAAAAGCAAGCTTAACCTTGACAAAAATAAATCAATAACGCGTTTCCGCGTTATATATGTTACCAAATTTACGGGTTTTTAACGTTGTCTGTAACTATCTGGGGTATTTCACATTGCGGTGTTTAAGAAAACAGCCGCGGCGGGGATATTCCGCCGCGGCATTGCTTTCGGGCGGATGTCTTGCATTTGTGCCGAAATTTCTGTTTTTCATATCTTCTTCCTCCAAAACCCGTCTGCCTGCGGCGTATCATCCACGCGGCATACATGTTTTTTATTCTATTTACAGGCCGGCTTTTTTTGAATACACACAAAGTATGTTTTCACCCTGCCGATGCATCATACCAAAGTATGATTCTGATAAAACATTGACTTGCTTTTTGAAACATGTTATTATAGTAGAACAAACGACGGATATTTCACGTTGTTTTGGCTATTTTTACTGCTCACGAGGTATCTGCCATGTATGACCACAACGTAACTCAGTCCGAATTTGAAAAGGTCATAGACTTTCTCAGAAGCACGCAGGTACCGCCTGAGTTCTTCCGCAGTAATCTTCTGCTGATGCTTGAGAAGCATTTTGACTATTCCGTCTCCAGCCTGTGGCTCGTCGGCAGCCACAGCCTTTACGATCCCATATCGTACAATGTCGACCGGCGCATAATACGGAGTTATCAGGACTATTACTACAAGTTCGATCCCTTTCATCCCATTTATATGAAGAATCGACGGCTCATGGAAAAGCCGGTGCTCACGATGGACGACATAGCCCTCACCGATTACCCGTCAAAAGATATGAGCTCGAACCCGTATTTCTCATATCTCTCGGATGAGTACAGCCTGACGCAGGATATCATACTCTCGTTCAACGTCGGCAGGCAGCAGTATGGCTCCGCCGCACTTTTTACGAAGCACAGCAATGATGCCAACAGGATGCTGTTCATCAACTGTCTCAATATAATCACTCCGTTCATAGCGCAGATGCTATGCCAGAGTCTTCAGATGCTCGATCTGAAATTCAAGACCGAGACGCTGGAGTCTGTAGTGTGCAGCATGGACGACGGGATCATAATGTTCGACGGCACCGGCAGTGTGCTCTACTATAACACGCAGCTGCTCCGCTTCTGTCAGGATATAACCGGCCGGGATATATCCGCCGACACACTGCGCGAGTTTGCATGTTCATTTCTGCCGCTGGCCTGCGGCGCCGGAGACCGTGTTGAGCTGCCCGAGTTTTCGGAAGGCTACCGCGCCGTCATTGTTCATTCGCAGGAGCAGGGCCGGCATGTGTACACCGTGCGTATATCGCCGCGGCAGACGGAAGCCCGCTCCGCGCTCGCCCTGCCGGCTTCCCTCTCGCCGCGTGAGCGTGAGATCGTATCTCTCATATCTCAGGGCAAGACGAACAGCGAGATCGCCTCTCTGCTGTATATCTCGGTGCCGACAGTCAAAACGCACATATCAAATATCTTTCAGAAAACCGGAGTCAGCAACCGCACTTCTCTGCTGAACAGGCTGCGGATGTCAAGCCCGGACTGAAAACAGCATATCTTCCCTCTCCGCATGGCATTGCCGCCATGCGGAGTTTTTTTCACAATTTTTTCTGCGGCAAAAAATTCTAATCAACGCAAAAAATATTTAATTCAATGCCAAATTATCTTGATTTACTTTGCTGCGGCCGCCTGTTATATTGTCGGCATACTTTGTTGGAAACAATAAAAAAATGTCAATCAGGAGGTTTTTATGAAGAGAGCAGACATTATTTTGCTGAGCGAAAACATCTTCACCGCGTCTACCCTCGGTATGATTTCCGGAGGCGTCGCCATTGCCGGCAACAAGATAGAACTTGTCGGATCAAAGGAAGAGGTCCTTGCTCTTGCGGATGAAAATACCGTCATCCGCGATTTCGGCAAGCAGCTCATCACTCCGGGCATATGCGACTCCCATGTGCACATGTTCGGCGGCTGCTACCTGACCGCAGGCCCCAACCTTGCGGGTCTTTCCAGTGCGGAAGAGTGCGCAAAGACACTCTATGAGTTCTACAAGGAAAATGAGGCCGATTATGCCGACGATGAATGGGTCAGCGCATGCGGTTTTATGATATGCGGCTGGGACGATCCCACGCCCCCGACCAAGGAAACGCTCGACAAGTATTTCCCCGACCGCCCCGTATACATATACGACAGCGACCTGCACGCAGGCTGGGTCAACTCCAAGGCAATAGAGATCGTCGGCATTCCCGCTGACGCCCCCGATACGCGCTTCGGCCGTTACGGCCGCGACGAGAACGGGCACATAACCGGATACCTCGTCGAGGATGTCCAGAACGATTTTGTAAAGCTCGCTTTCAATATACCCTATGCAAAAACGCGCCGCCTCGTCGAGATCAGAAACGAGGACTTCTGCAAGTACGGCATCACTTCCGTCGTCGACATGCGTCCGCTCAACTGCTACGACATGGGCGACCTGTCCGTTATCAACGACATGATCTCCGACGGCACTCTCAAGTTCCGCTACAACTATGCCACCACCATGACCGGCACACTTGAGACTGCACTCGAAAATCAGAAAAAATACAGCGATCCCGACAGCATGATCTACTACGCCGGCATCAAGGAATTCATCGACGGCATCGTCGTGGCTCACACCGGCTACCTCATAGACGCCTATTCGGACAAGCCCGACATAGACCACGAGTTCTGGGCGTCCGACCTTGAATACAATGCACGCCGCGTCATGGAATACCACAAGCACGGCATCCACCTGCACTTCCATGCAGTCGGCGACGGCGGTGTGCGCCGCGCGATCGACATGTATGAGGCAGCTCTCGCCGCGGACGGCGATACCGGCTCCCGCATGTCCATCGAGCATCTTGACATGTCCGATCCCGCGGACTGGGCGCGCATGGCAAAGGCCGGGATCATCTGCTCCGTGCAGCCTCAGCATCTCGCGCTCTATCCCAGGTTTGAGGATGAGGAGTACGCCGGTGTTGTCGGCCCCATCCGCACTAAGAATCTCTGGGCATTCAAGAGCATGCTCGACAACGGCATACATCTCGCCTTCGGCACCGACTTCCCCGTCGTCACCTACGATACCCGCCTGAGCCTTCACAGGGCCGTCACCCGCAAGTATCCGGACGGCCAGCCCGAAAACGGCTGGAACCCCGAGCAGAAGCTCACTCTGTGGGACGCGCTCTACGCCTACACCTACAGCGGCGCATACAAGGTCGGCAAGGAAAATGTTCTCGGCAGCCTCGAGTGCGGCAAGCTCGCGGACATCGTCGTCTGGGACCGCAATCTCTTCGACATTCCCGCCGATGATATTCTCAACAGCGGCGTGGCCCTCACCGTCTGCGACGGACACATAGTCTACGAAGGCTGATATACCAAAACGAAAAAGAGAGTTAGAAAGGAAAAGCATATATGGAGATCCTGATATTTATTGCACCTCTTCTGCTGAATGTTTTCGGCAACACCGTCTACAACATAGCGGGCAAATCCACCCCTGAAAAGATCAACTCATTCGCAACGCTGTCACTGAGCTACCTCACTGGCCTTGTGCTGTGCGTGATCCTGTTCTTTGTCACCAATCCCGGCGGAGATATTTTCGCGGCATTTGTCTCTGCCAACTGGGCGTCCTACTTCCTCGGCATCACCATCGTGTTCATCGACCTGTCGCTCATTCTTCTCTACCGCGCAGGCTGGGATGTCAGCATCGGCACCCTGATCGCAAACATCGGTGTTTCCCTCGTCTCCGTTATCATCGGCGTCGCCTGCTTCGGCGAAGCCATGACCGCCATGAAGGCCGTCGGCATCATTGTCTGCATTGCCGGCCTCTATGTCGTCAACGCTCCTGAGAAGAAGGCTGTCGAGGCCGTCGCCGAAGGCGCTGCCGAGCCCAAGAAGAAGTTCTCCTTCGCCAAGTGGATCCCCGTCATTCTCATGATAGTGGCAAACACGCTCTACAGCGTCACTGCAAAGGTCACTCCGACCGACGTCGACACCTTCGCCTCTGTTTCTCTGACCTACCTTGTGTGCATCGTGTACGCGCTCATAATGTTCTTCATCACCAGCTCCAACAAGAACTACTTCAAGGAGATCAAGAAGGCCAACTGGACCGCTCCCGTTCTCGGCGCATGCCTCGTCTGCCTTGAGGTCTCCACGATACTTCTGTTCCGTGTCGGCTGGGAGCTGAGCGTCGGCCTGCTGCTCGCATACGTCCTTCTCGCAGTCGTCCTCGTCATTCTGGGCCGCGTTGTATACAAGGAAAAGCTGACCACAAAGCGCATAATCGGCATTGTGATCTCTCTCGCCGGCGTTGTGCTCGTAGGTCTCGTGTGATCAATTCAGTATAATACACCCAAAGATGCCTCCGGATATTTCTCCGGGGGCATCCGTAAAATCCGGAGGTTTTATGAGTTTTCTTGTGTACATATCCCCGCTCCTTCTCGGAGTGCTTGGAAACGTTCTTTATAACGTCGTCGGAAAATCAACGCCGAAGAAGATAAACCCGTTTTTCTCCCTAGCCGCTACATACTGCGTAGCCCTTGTCGTGTGCGTGATACTGTTTTTTGTCACTTCACGCGGAGGCAGCATAATCGCCGCAGCCTCGGAAGCAAACTGGACGTCATACTGCCTCGGTGTATGCATAGTTTTCACCGACCTGTCGCTGATACTGCTGTTCCGCGCAGGCTGGGACATAAGCATAGGCTCGCTTATTGCAAACATTGCCTGTTCCGTCATCGTCGTGATCATAGGCGTGCTCGTATTCGGCGAGAGCCTCACGCTCATGAAATTCTGCGGCGTGATAACCTGCGCCGCCGGCCTGTATGTAATAAACTCGCCCGACAAGCATGCGGAGGCCGGCGTCAGCGAGACGGCAGCGCTCCCCTGACTTATCAAATACAAACAAAAACAATTTAAATAGGAGGAACTCTGAATTGACATGGGGGAAACAAATAAGATATCAAAGCTGAGCTACATTGCACCTGCGGTGCTCATGGTCGCTACCCGCGTCCCGTATATGATAATACAGAAGGTCACACCGGAGAACGTTGATCCTTTTGTGTCCGTGTGCCTTTGCTACGCGGTATGTCTTGCCGTCGCATCGGTCATGTTTCTCGTCACCCGCCGCGGCCAGACGCTGCGCGCGGAGCTGAAAAACCTGAACTGGACCGCCCCGGCGCTTGGCATATGCCTTGTGCTGATGGATGTTTCCGCACTCTCAATGTTCCGTGTGGGCTGGAATCTGAGCGTGGGCAGCGTGCTTTTGTACGTGCTCCTCGCCATTGCGCTGGTGATCGTCGGCGCGGTATTTTACCACGAAAAGCTCACCTTTAAGCGGCTTCTGGGCGTTGTACTGTGCATCATGGGCATTATCATGATCTCGGATATTCTGCCATTCTGAACGGGGCCGTCATACTTCCGGCTGCCGGATGCGCTCACGGTAATCCTTCGGCGAAATACCGGCGGATTTTTTGAACACCGTGCTGAAATACGTCTGGTTTTCATATCCCACCATTATCGCCACCTCGTATATCATCAGCTCCGTGCCAGCAAGAAGCTGCTTTGCTCTTTTCATGCGCAGCCCGGTGAGGTAATTGATAAAGCTCTCACCTACCGTCTCCTTGAAAACGGCGCTCAGATACCCCGGCGACACGTACAGGCTCTTTGCTATCCCTGACAGGGTGCATTCGCAGTCGGTGTAATTACAGTCCACGTATTCCTTTGCACTGCGGGCAAGCGCGCTGCTGCTGCGGGTATCCGCGCGGCTCGCCGTATGCTGCGGCAGCCTGCTCTGATACTGCGCATGGCCGCCGGACATATGCGCCTCCCCGGCAGCCCGCACGGCGGGCATGCTGATGTCTATCAGCGAGCATATCCCGGATTCTATAAGGCTCTGCAATATGCTCAGATCAAAATGTTCTTCGTTTACGCAAAAAAGCTTCATCTCTTTCTCCTTTGCTGGCTGGAGACCTGCCGGTCTCCAGAATTTTACTGATCCTACAGTATGAATTTTAAGGAATTTGAAATTTTTTTGAATACGGAGAAAGTATGCTTTTTGAACAAACGGAGTTCATACCAAAGTATGATATTGCTGTTAAGACCGTTAAGAATTATATGTGCCGCGGCGGGGATATTCCGCCGCGGCATTGTTATGCGCAGTAATGATCCTTATCGGTTTGATAATTCAATAGTATCGGTCGTCTCAGGTATCCGTCGTCTGCGGTGCAGGCGCTGCCTCGGGCTTGGCCTTGGAGGGGATAGCGAGGACGAGGATGCATATTGTGATGAGAATAACGCCGACGTAGTCCATGAACACCAGCGGAGTTGCAAGCAGCACCGCCGCAAGGACCGCAGTTGCGACCGGCTCGATGGATGAGAGCATGCTTGCTCTGGACGGTCCGATCATCGTCACGCCGACGAGGTAGATGCAGTAGGAGATCATCGTGCCGAAAATAAGCTGATAGGCAAGCACGAGAATCAGCGGGGTGTCAAGCGCGCCGGTTGCGGGCATGGTGAACTTCCAGATCGGGCAGCGGATGATATTCATAAGGATACCGGCCACGAACTGACCCCATGCAAACGTGTACACGGAACCGTAGGTGGACAGCAGATGCTTGGGATATACGCTGTAGAAGGCCAGGAAAAATGCCGCGAACAGGCCGATGATAAGGCCGGTAGTCGTGATGGCAAGAGAGTGCAGGTTGCCGTGGGTGGATATTGCGAAAACGCCGGCAAGCGCGCAGATAACGGCTATTATTTCCTTAACACTCGGGAACTTGCGGTTCCTGATTGCCGTGTAAATGACGATCATTGTCGGGGAAAGATACTGAAGCGTGGTGGCAGTAGGCGCGTTGGTGTGCTGCACGGCGAGCATGTAGAAGTACAGGTTCATGCCGACGCCGAACAGTCCAAATATCACCATCTGTATGGCGTCTTTCTTATTCTTCCATACCTTGAACAGCTCGCCCTTCATTTTGAAGCTGAGAATTATGAGCATTACAAGGCCGCCGAACGTCGTGCGGTAGGTCGTGATCCACGCGGAATCAAGACCGCGCTGGTTTATAAGATACTCTCCGGCAACGCCGGTGCTGCCCCAGATTATGGCCGCAGCAAGGACGATAAACATACCGAGAGCCTTGGTTTTTTTATTCTCCATTATTTCTCCTCACTTTTGTCTTTACGGTTTCCGCGTACCGCGGGCGGAATGTCCGCGGTACGCCTTCGGGCTCAGGGCGGCTATCAGCCCTTGATGAACTCGCCTTCCTTCATGATAACTTCCATGTTCTCCACGTCGATGGCACGGATGTTCTCAAGAGGATTGCCGTTGATGACAAGCAGGTCTGCGCTCTTTCCGGCTTCGAGAGAACCGGTCTTGTCGTATACGCGCAGGACCTTTGCACCGTTGCTGGTGGCGGCGACGATGGTATCCATCTCGCTGATGCCGACCTTCTCGACGAACATGTGCAGCTCGCCGACGGTGGTATAGCCGTAAGGAGTGATCTCATTGTTGAAGCAGTCGGAGCCGATGGTGAGGATAACGCCCTTATCGTTCCGCCGCCTTCGAGAAGCTGCCCTTCTCGACCACGCTCATGAATGTATCAAGATGTTTGTTATACATACCGCGTATCTCCCTTCAGCAAATTGTACCGATTTCATCCGGCATATGCCGCCGGTTTGTGTCTCTTGTCCAATTATTGCAAATATATTTGCGTTCCGCTATCCAAAAAAGTTTACCGCGTGTAAAGCAAAAACCTGCAGCGCGCGGAAAAACCGCCGCAGCGTGGTAAAACGCTGCGGCGGTCTGTTTGCTCATATCTTATTTTTTGCTCTTGATGTACTCGTCGATGCTCTTGGCGCCGGCCTTGCCTGCGCCCATGGCGAGGATAACGGTGGCAGCTCCGGTGACAGCGTCGCCGCCCGCGAACACGCCCTCGCGCGCCGTGCGGCCGCCCTCGTCGGCTTCGATGCCGCCCTTGCGGGTGAAGGTCAGGCCCTCGGTCGTGTTGCGGATCAGCGGGTTCGGGCTGGTGCCGATGGCGATGATGACCGTGTCAACATCCAGCACCCACTCGGAGCCCGGCACGGGTACGGGACTGCGGCGGCCCTTGGCATCCGGCTCGCCCAGCTCCTGACGCAGAAGCTCGATGCCGGTAACGTGGCCGTCCTCGCCCGCGAGGATGCGGGTCGGGTTATTCAGCAGCTGGAACTCGATGCCCTCGGCCTCGGCATGCTCGACTTCTTCCTTACGGGCAGGCAGCTCGTCGCGGCCGCGGCGGTATGCGATGTACACATGCTCCGCGCCCAGACGCTTCGCAACGCGCGCCGCGTCCATCGCAACGTTGCCCGCGCCGACGACGGCGACACGGTGGAAGTGCTTTATCGGCGTATCGTAATCATCGCGGTATGCCTTCATGAGGTTGACGCGGGTCAGCAGCTCATTTGCGGAGTACACACCCAGCAGGTTCTCGCCGGGAATATGCAGGAACTGCGGCAGACCTGCGCCGGAGCCGATGAACACGGCCTCGTAGCCGTCCGCGAACAGCTCGTCCACGGTCTCGGACTTGCCGACGATGGCGTTATTGATGATATTCACGCCCATGGCCTTGAGGTTATCTATTTCCTTTGCGACTATCTCCTTCGGCAGACGGAACTGCGGGATACCGTACACCAGAACGCCGCCGGACTTATGGAAAGCTTCGTAAACGGTGACGTCGTAGCCCATCTTTCTCAGGTCGCCCGCGCAGGTCAGACCCGCGGGACCGGAGCCGACGACCGCGATGCGGTGGCCGTTGGATTCGGGGACCTTGACCTCGTCCTTGACTTCCTTATTCATATGGTAGTCCGCGACGAAGCGCTCAAGACGGCCAATGCCGACGCTCTCGCCCTTGATGCCGCGCACGCACTTAGATTCGCACTGCTTCTCCTGCGGGCAAACACGGCCGCAGACGGCAGGCAGGGAGTTGGTGGAGGTGATGATCTCATACGCCGCGTCGAAGTCGCCCTCGGCGACCTTTGCGATGAACTGCGGGATACGCACCTTTACGGGGCAGCCAGTGCGGCAGAGAGAATTCTTACAGTTGAGGCAGCGCTTTGCCTCGTCTATTGCCATTTCGGGGGTGTAGCCAAGGGCGACCTCGTCGAAATTACCGGCACGAACAACGGGATCCTGCTCGGGCATGGGGTTTTTATCAAGTCTCATATTAGCCATTGCGGTGTCCTCCCGTCATTCTGCAAATATGCTTTGCTTCCTCGTCCTGCTCTTCCTTATAGAACGCCGCGCGCTTGAGAAGAGAATCGAAATCGACCTCGTGCGCGTCGAAGTCCGGCCCGTCAACGCAGGCAACTTCGTCTCGCCGCCGACGATGACGCGGCAGCCGCCGCACATGCCGGTGCCGTCGACCATGATCGGGTCGAGGGAGATGATGGTCTTGATGCCGTAGGGGCGGGTGACGTCGGCGAGGAACTTCATCATGATGTCGGGACCGATGGCAATGACGCGGTCAAACTGCGGCTTGCTTTCCTTGATGTTGGCCTCTATCTCGTCCTGAAGGTACTTCGTGGTGAAGCCCTTTTCGCCGTAGGAGCCGTCGTCGGTGCAGATGATGAGCTTGTCGGACGCGGCCTTCAGCTCGTCCTTGAGGATGACGATATCCGCGCTTCTGAAGCCGGCGATGAAAGTGACGTCGATGCCGAGCTTATGCATTTCCTTTGCGATGGGGTACGCGATCGCGCAGCCGACGCCGCCGCCGACAACGCAGACCTTCTTCAGCCCTTCCATCTCGGTCGCTTTGCCGAGGGGGCCGACAAAGTCGGTTATATAGTCGCCCTGCTCAACAGTGTGGAGCATTCTGGTGGTGCGGCCTGCGGCCTGCACCATGACGGTGACAGTGCCCTTCTCACGGTCCCAGCCCGCGATGGACACAGGTACGCGCTCGCCCTGCTCGTCAAGACGGAAGATGACGAACTGACCCGCCTGCGCGTGCTTTGCCGCCAGCGGCGCTTCTATCTCGAAGAGACAGATCGTCTTCGCCTCATTCAAAAATCGCTTCGTTACTACTTTATACATCTTTTACCTCCATACCCTATCCGATATGTTTATAAACAATTTTATATTTTACCCCACGGCAGGGGCAAAGTCAAACAGTTTATAGCGCCTTTCCATGTTAAATCAATGTCGAACCGGCATAAACAAAGCCGCCCGTTTCTGGGCGGCTCTGAGCTGATTTCGCTGTCTCGCTTACTTTTCCGAGCTTATCTCGACGCTTCCGAGCAGCGCCGCGAGGTTCTCGTCGTCCTGAAGCTCGTCGAGCGTATCGTCGTTGCCCTCGGCCTTGACGACCGTCACGAGCAGATAGCTGTATTCGTCGCCCGGCACAGGGAAGCACATGCATATGCAGTCCCCGTCGATATAGCGTATGCCGCGGAGCGCGCCGAACCCGATCTCGCCGAAGCCCTGGAACTTGCCGCGCGCCGCGGCGCTCATCGCGGCGAAGTCCTCGCCGTGGTAGTATCCGGCGTATTCTATCTGGGCGGTGAAGTCCTCGCCGTATATCACGGCAACATGGGAGTCGCTGGAGTATGCAGGGAAGCTGTCCTCTATCACGGCAAAGCTGAAGCGCTCAGGATCGTAGCCGACCTTGACCTCTACGGTCGCTGCGTCCTTGTAGCCGGATACGAAGCTGTAGCTTCCGGTCTTGAGCTGCGCCGCGGGCGCGGGCTTCTTCGCTGCCGGTGCGGGCTTTGCGTCGGCTGCTGCCTGCGGCTTTTTGCGCATGGCGAGCACTGCGGCGGCCGCCGCGGCGGCTATGCCGATGGGCGCGATGATCTGCCATTTTTTCATGGTGGGCACCTCCAAATATTATTGTGACTTTCAAAGATTATAATTTATTGTACCACGGATTCGCGCCATTTCAATCACGAAATTCAAAAACTCCGCCCCGCCGCTTCCTTGACTCCGGCTCTCCGGCGGGCTATAATCGCATTGCCCCGCAGATATGAGTCTCAGGAGGTTCAACATGACCGATATTATCGCGCGGCGGCAGTTTGCGCCGCTGTATATATGGCTGGACATCGCGTTTCTCTGCGTATTTCTGGCGCTGCTGCTGATGAAAAAGAAGTATATGACGGTGCTGGTCGGGCTTGTGATGGGCGTGGTGTACATGCTGGTCGATTACGGCATTTTCCACCTCGTCTGCCACTCGCGCACTATCTCCGAGGGGCACAGCCTGTTCCTCGTTCTGCTGTGGATGTCGGTCAGCTACGGGTTCACGAATTTCACGTGGATATGGCTGTGGCTGTCAAAGGACGAGCACCTGTTCGAGTGGTCGCTGCTGATCCTCGGCTGGTGGTTCTGCTGCCCGCTGCTGACGCAGACCTTCGCCCCCGACGCGGCGCCGATAATCATCCAGCGCACGACCGGCGCGTACCACGGCTACATGGCGCTGATACTCTTCGTCGGCTACCTCGGCGTTATAATCTATAATCTGCGGCAGCGTGACCGCGAAAAGCGGGTGAATATTCCGTGGATACTGGCCATCGGGATACTGGTTCAGTTCGGCTGGGAGGCCGGACTGCTGCTGGGCGGCATACGCAGTGCGGGCTTTGCAAGCTTCGGCGACAAGCTGCACACGCTGATAATCAATTCCCTGCTGGAAACCAACCTCGGTATGCCGTATGTGTACTTCATCTTCGCGGCCTATTCCGCGAAATTTACCGAACAGCTCCGCCGCAGGCCGGACGCTCTGGCGCTCACGGAGCGCATCTCGGAGAATAACCGCGAGCGCGTGAGATAAATATATCCCCATGAGTTCTGCTCATGGGGATATATTTTATTATCCATATCCGTGGTCAACGTGACGCCACGAACCGCCGCTGCTGCGGACGAGGATCCACTCCCATCTGGTGTAGGTCGAGTTCGGATTGAGCGAGCCATTGCCGCCGGACGAATCGACGTCGAAGGAAGAACCGATCACTATCGCCTCAACATCGGAGTCGTATTGATCCGCGATCCGGGCAAACTCATCCGCGTGGTCGTCACCGACGTAATAGAGCTGCGTCAGCGTGCAGCCTTTGAACTCTCTTCTGAAGTAGTTCTCGACCGTCCGGAAGGCAGCCTCAATGTCGGCATCGGAGTATATCTCCGACGGCTCCCATTCGACGATCTCGACATTATCGACGTTCCCGCCGCATCCGGCCAGTGCGAGCACCAGCGCCAGCGCCGCCAGCAGGAGCATAAAACGCTTTTTCATGGGGGTATACCTCCTTATCATGCACATTTTGCCAAGAAAAGCATAGCATATACCCGCTCCTCATACAACATAAGAATTCTTAAGACGGCGGGCGCTGCCGTCCGTCGGGGCACGACAATAAAATTCTCTGAAAATTTTTCAAAAAAGCCTTGATCTGAAGTTAGGTTTATGTATTATCATCATGAACGTACAGAATGTACATTATGAACCGGCGGTGATCGCCCCTGTCGGCAGCTTCGACAGCGCCGATCCGCCGCACTGATGGAAGCTCATCAGATCACGAAGGAGATTTGAATTATGGAAAAACTGAACTTGACTAAGAAATGGGACAAGGTATTCCCCAAAAGCGACAAGGTCGATCATAAGAAAGTGACCTTCCACAACCGCTACGGCATCACGCTGGCGGCGGATATGTACACCCCGAAAAACGCATCCGGCAAGCTGCCCGCGGTCGCGGTCAGCGGCCCGTTCGGCGCAGTCAAGGAGCAGTCCTCCGGCCTGTACGCGCAGAAGATGGCCGAGCTTGGCTTCCTGACCATCGCATTCGACCCGTCATACACCGGCGAGAGCGGCGGCACCCCGCGCTATGTGGCCTCGCCCGACATCAATACCGAGGATTTCTGTGCGGCGGTAGACTTTCTCTCCGTGCAGGAGAAGGTTGACCCGGAGCGCATCGGCATCATCGGTATCTGCGGCTGGGGCGGCATGGCAATAAACGCTGCGGCTATCGACACCCGCATCAAGGCGACCGCCGCCATGACCATGTACGACATGACCCGCGTGACCGCCAACGGCTATTTTGACGCGGAGGATTCCGAGCAGGCGCGCTTTGAGAAGCGAAAAGCAATGAATGCACAGCGCACCGAGGACTATAAAAACGGCAGCTACGCGCTGGCTGGCAGCGTGGTCAATCCGCTGCCGGAGGACGCACCGCAGTTTGTGAAGGACTATTACGCCTACTATAAGACTCCCCGCGGCTACCATCCCCGCAGCCTGAACTCCAACGGTGGCTGGAATGTGACCTCCTCACTTTCGTTCCTGAATATGCCGATCCTGCAATACAGCAGCGAGATTCGCTCCGCCGTGCTGCTGGTACACGGAGAAAAAGCGCACTCCCGCTATTTCAGTGAGACGGCTTACAGCAAGCTCACCGGCGACAACAAGGAGCTGCTCATCATCCCCGGTGCCAACCACACCGATCTTTACGATCAGATGGACGTCATCCCGTTCGAGAAGCTGAAAGCTTTCTTCGATGAATATCTGAAATAAGGCCGCAGGCATAGAAAAGCCCACCGTGATTCTATAAGAATCACGGTGGGCTTTTACCGTTTGCGGAATTTGCATATTTCAAAAATTTTTAAGATAATTTCCGCAAATTGAATATACATTATTCTTTGATACAAGCTTATAGCTATCGTATATATCTGGCTCATCGGAGTCAACAGCTATCTCAAATCCTGCCTCATCGATCTGGATATCAACGTAATTACCGTTATAACGGCCTTGCAAGTCGATACATTTATATTCTTTCAGCCATGTAATATATATTTGTATCTTCGTCATTCCCAGCTCTGTAAAAAACGATTTGAGGCTTCCGTTGAGATAATCCGAAAGCAACTCATCAAAACCAGAAAGATCACCGTTTCTGTCCTTCAGATATTGCTCTATTTTCTTTTTCTTTGATTGAAGCAGCATATCAAATACAAACACCCAATAAGCAGTAAATTCTGACCGGACTTATTATATCATGACCTGCGATTCTGGACAACAGTTATAAAAAAGTCCACCGTAAATTACGGTGGACTTTTGCTGTATTTGCCCCAAACGGTGCGTAGAGGCAGGGTATTTGCCCCAAAAGTACACCAGCCAATATCATAGCAAACTGAGTATATCTCGTACTCCAATGTCTTTTTCTAAAGATAAAAGGATGTAAGGATACAGATAAGACATTCCTCTGCTCATTACAGAATTCACATGACGAAAATGATACCGCCGGCAACAACTGTCCAAAACCCCATGGAGCGAGCGCGAGAGGGGAGGGTATGCCGCGATGCAATGATAAATCATCCTTTCCGCGTGGAACGGATATCATTGAAGGCGCTGCCTCTCAACAGCCTTTCTGCTGTTTTGAGACAACGCCTTTGACTCATATCAGATTTTTTCTTCCACGGTTTTGCTGTCGTGGTATTTGATGAGCGCGTCGTACAGCTTCTCAATGAGCTTCATGTCCGCATTGGTCATATAGGCAAGAAACAGCAGACCGAAAAGGGCTGCAGCCACAATCAGAACAATCCAGTACCAGGCCATTTTTTATCCTCCTTTACCAGCTTAGTGCGTCTTCGTAATCCAACAGCGTTGGATCCAGCGGCTCTTCCCGCAAGACGGTGATCATGTATTGGTTGAAGGCTTCCCGCATCTCGCGGCGGGAAACGGTGCGGGGGTCCATAACATCGTGGGGAACCCAGATGAGGTGAATGCCCCGCTCCCGCGCCTGATCCTCAAACAGGCCGTGCAGACCGCCCACGTTCTTGCAGGATACATGGTCGTACATGATGACGATGTTCACATTGAACTTTTCGCACATCTTCCAGCACTCATCCAGCAGATTCACATAGCCGCCATTGGTGTGGGAACGCATCATCATTTTTTCGTAGCAGCGAACCAGATCCGCAAGGGCCTGTTCCTTGTCACCAATGGTGATGGGCAGATAGCTGAGCATGGCCTCCATGTCGTTTACGCAGGTGACACCCCAGCAGTGCTGTGTCCAATAGGTGAAATTGGTGTAATAATGGGCGGGGCAGGCCCAGACAATGCAGCGGTATTTGGGCTTGTTGGCATCTGCCGCCTTGTCCTGCTCATAGCCTTTCAGCATCATCTTTGTGACCTTGCGGTCGGTCTTGAGCATGAACTCATCCATACAGGCGGCGGCCATGAACTCATATTCCCGCTGAAGAGCCAGAGCGGCGCCGCAGACCTGGGGATAATCGGTGCAGTTCACATCCCACTTTTCAATCATGCAGCGGGAGCTCTCGTTGTACATTTCGGCGTTTTTCCAGAAAGCGTCCCAGTCCCACTTGACATTGAACTGCTGCTCCAGAAAGGCGATGCCTTTTTTCAGATTCTTCACCGCATAGGTCTGCACTTCCGGCTCATTCACCCGCTGTGGCGGGGTGATCTGGAAGGAGGGCAGGTCTTTGAAGTGGCGTGTAATGATGTTGGTCTGGGAAATGGCGCCGTCGCAGGGCATGGAGCTGGTGAAGTAGCACTTGCCTACGCGGGGATAGTCGTCCACAACGGCGCAGCCGCTTTCTGCAGCCGGTTCCGGGCAGACATCGGCGGGCAGACCCAGATGCTCCATGGCGTCGATGTAGTACATGCTGGCGTTCTGATCCACCTCTGAGGGCAGACCGATGGCAAACATGGCAATGTCGATCCACTTGACCGTGGGAAAGCCCATCATGATCAAATGAGGGGTCATCTCGTCGAACATTACGGTGTTCTCCCGCAGCCTTGCGGCCCGCTTGCTGTGGGGGCGCAGGTTCTCGTCCCGGACGATTATGTCTCGCACACCGAGAACCGAGTTGTGCAGAACCGAGAAGAACTGGTTGTGGGCATAGCGCAGCTCCTTGCCGCGCAGACCCATGGTGTGCCGGTCCACCATGTGTGCGGCGGTGAGATAGGACACCATCCAACGGTAGCGCATCATGGCTTTTACCATGAGGATGGGGTGACAGCCCAGCTTTACGGCCATGAAGCCGTAGAGATAGAGCCAGCGGAAAAAGTCGTAAAAGGTGTCCCGGAAGCCGCGCCATTCGCGGGCGCGGAAAGCACGGTGATTGGCGTCGTAGAACCGGCCCAATCCCTTGCCGGTTTTGGGGTCATACGCCATGTTATTTCTCCTCCTTTCGGGCTGCGCGAAGTTTCTTCATCTCAATACTCTCCACAAAAGCCTGCACTCTGGTGCGAAGCTGGCCGCTCTGTCCCACGATATAGGGTCTGTCGATGGAGAGAACCTGAATCCCGTAATCTCTGGGCATGATCTGGTTGGCAATGACCCGCTCATAGGACCAGTAGGTGCAGAACTTCATCTGCTCATAAATGGCGCCGTCCGCCCTGAAATCCCTGACGAGCTGAGCCACATGGTCATTGCGGTATTTGACCCTGTGCAGAGCGCTCTGGCGGGGGCACTCAGTGTTTTGCAGGTACCAGCGGCAGACCTGAGTCAGGGCATCCTCCTGCTCGGAAAGCGCAATCTCCTGCCGGCCGGGAAAGCTGCCGTAGCAGAAGCGATCCGCCACCACCAGAGCGCCGCAGCTCTCGATCAGCCTGATCAGATTGGGATCATCGATTTCGGAACCGACCACTGCCACCCGAACCCGGTAATTCTTCTCGGCGTCAACCTGACGAACCCGGATCTCCTCCAGCGTCTCCCGCAGCAGGGGCAGAATCAGCCGCTTGGGACAGGTATAGCTCACCAGAACCAGAACGGCAAACTCATATCCGGTTATGGGCGGAAGGTCCAGCTTGCGTAGCTCCCCGATCTCCGTGAGGATGCGGCAGACCTCGTTGTGCTCCCGGACTGCCGCGCGGATGGCGGCGTCCGAAGTGTCCACTCCGTAGTTTTCCCGCAGAGGCTTCAGTATCTTTCGGGAGAGCTGTTCACGGATATGCTCAACGCAGTCCTCATCGTCAGAGTAGGGGATGTCCAGATTGCAGTAGAAGAACTTCTTCTTGTCCTCTCCCTGCATATGCATGATCTCCATGTTCTCAACGGCGCGGTTGTTGGCTTCGCAGACGTCAACGCCGGCCATGGCGTGGAGAAAGCCGTAGTTGCCCTCCAACGCCCTCTCCAGAAGCGCCCTTGAAAATTCACAGCTATTGTTTGCCATGTAATAGGTGGCTAACTCCATGGAGTTGGTGTGCGGGGCACGGAGCCGGACCGAGAAACAGTTCCCCAGGTTCAGCAGTACCTCCGGCGCATGGAAACAGGTGTAACCGATGGCAAGGTCCCCCTCCGCCTCCGCTTTCCTCACTAACTCGTTGTTTGCGTCTTCCAGAAGATTCTCGAAGTAGATCAAATGCTTCAGTTCTTTCATTGCCGCCCTTCTTTCTCTGTGTTATTTTTTCTCTCCCACTTGTGTCAGTCAAACTGACACAAGTGGGAGTACGCAAATCCCGATGAATCGGGATTTGAAGTGTATAAAGTTATTTGCCGCTCAAAGCCCTTACGAAAAGCTGGCTTAAATGGAGCATCCGGCTGTCGTAGTCCAACTCTCTGGCGCTGGGCGTGCCGCCGATGGAAAGGCGCTGCATGATTCCAAGAATTGCGTCATAGGAGTTGTAGTAAATCTCCCGCACGTCCACATCCGGACTGATGGAGCCGTCCAAAAGTCCCTTCCGGATAGCCTTGGCCATGGGACCGTTGGAGGCTTCAAAGGGCTCGGGGGGCTGGTTCTTAATTTCGTGGAGCTTTCCCGCACTGTGCAGCGTCAGCTCCGCATCCAGGGTGAACCTCATCCCCTTGGGATCCACACGGTAGAGTCTGGAGTAGCAGACAAAAAGTTTTGCCGCATCCTCCAAGCCAGTCGTGCTGTCTCCGGGGCTGTCGTCCTGAAACATCCGGTCAATGCGTTTCAACACCCGGTTCCAGTACAGCAGGGAAGCAGACAAAACCAGATCCGCCTTGGTTTCAAAATACCGGAACACCGAACGCTCGGTAAGCCCGGACAGCCGGGCAATGTCTGCAATCTTTGTTTTCTCGATTCCGTTTTCAAGAAAACAGTCCAGGGCCTTTTCCGTAACCAGCCGGATGTTTTTCTCCCGTTGTTCCTCGTGCGGCAAGTAATGCTCCCTCCTATGTATCTGTCAGTTGAACTGACAGATACAGTATACACCGGGAACAAGGATAAGTCAAGCCACGGTTATGTTCATTTCATATTCTCCTTTGCGGTTTTGCAGGATGCAATCAGCATAACACGCAAAGATGTACATTTTGCAGAAAGAGTTTTATACGAGCGTTCGTCAATGTATTTTGTACTATGGAGTATCCACCACATCTTCAAAGGCTATAATTACACGGTTAAAAGTATAGCACGCTCTTTGTCAAATCACAAGATTTTACCTCGCCAATTCTGCGCCGTTTGTCGATTTTTCTTCCACCATTCAGGCGTTACGTGGTTCAAATCCACCCACCGCTAACTTTTTCCGATTACTTTGCTCAGTGCATTTGCCCCAAAAGGTGCGCGGAATTTTTACCCTGAAAACGCAAAAAACCGGCCTCAGTCTGGCTGTGATCGCCATTCCGAAGCCGGTTTTCTCTGGTTTTACAGTATTTTGGGCTGTTTTTGCCCTAAAAGCAAGAAAATTGCCTGATCTATCTGGTAGACAAATCAGGCAACTTATTTGGCGGAGAAGAAGGGATTCGAACCCTTGATACCCTTATGGGGTATACACGATTTCCAATCGTGCGCGCTCGACCAACTACGCGACTTCTCCGTGTTTGCTCAAGTGAACATGCTATTCAATTATCAGCTTGGTTATTATAATTCACAGGCCACACAAAGTCAAGCATTTTTTTGCCCCAACAGCATATTTCGGAATTTTGCGGTTGACAATGGCGTTATAACTGTATATACTGCATATATACAGTTATAACGAGGTGGCGCGTATGACCATAATCATCGACAACAAAAGCGGCGTGCCGATATACGACCAGATATATTCTCAGATAAAGGCGCAGATAATCGGCGACGCGCTGCGGCAGGATGAGGCGCTGCCCTCGATACGCAGTCTCGCCAAGGATCTGCGCATCAGCGTCATCACGACAAAGCGCGCCTATGACGAGCTGGAGGCCGAGGGCTTCATATATACGCTCCCCGGCAAGGGCAGCTTTGTCGCGCCGAAAAACACGGAGCTGCTGCGGGAGGAAAACCTGCGCCGCATCGAAGAGCACATGCGCGAAATTTCTGCACTCGCCGTGCAGAGCGGCCTGACGCGGCAGGAACTGAGCGAGATGTACACACTGATTTCCGAGGAGGAGTTGACATGAACGCAATAGAAATAACCGGCCTGCGGAAGGCATACCCCGACTTTGAGCTGGCGGGGCTTGATCTCTGCTTGCCGGGCGGCTGCATAATGGGGCTTATCGGCGAAAACGGCGCGGGCAAGAGCACGACCATCCGCCTGATACTCGACATGATAAAGCCCGACGCGGGCAGTATAAATCTCTTTGGCCGCCCGAACTCCGAGCGCGCGCTCAAGGAGGACATTGGAGTTGTGCTCGACGAAGTAGGCTTCCCCGACTGCCTGACCGCCGCGCAGGCAAACAAGGTTCTGCGCAAGGCGTACAAGAACTGGGACGAGGACGCGTTTTTCGGATACCTGAAAAAGCTGAGCATCCCCGAAAGCAAGCCCTTCGGCGATTTCTCGCGCGGGATGAAAATGAAGCTCGGCATCGCGGCGGCGCTGTCGCACAACTCGAAGCTGCTTATCCTCGACGAGGCGACGAGCGGGCTTGACCCCGTCGTGCGCGACGAGGTGGTGGAGCTGTTCTCGGACTTCACGCGCGACGAGGAACACTCCGTTCTGATCTCATCGCACATTGTCAGCGATCTCGAAAAGCTCTGCGACTACATAGCTTTCCTGCACCAAGGCCGCCTTATGCTATGCGAGGAGAAGGATGCGCTGCTGGCCGAATACTGCTTCGCGCGCGGTACAGCGGCGGAACTGGACGCGATAGACCGCGGCAGCATGATTGGCCGCCGCGACGGGCGCTATGGCAGTGAGGCCATAATCCGGCGCGCCGCAGCTCCGGCTGGGCTGAGTCTCAGTCCGGTGAGCATCGAGGAGCTGTTCATATTCATGGTCAAGGAGGGCGGCAGGCAATGAGCGCACTGATTTTGAAAGACCTTTACATTATGAAAAAATACTGCCGTTCGGTGCTGTTGATGGTGGTGATATTCTGGGGCGCGTCGATATTCACCGATTCTGGGAACCTATTCTGGACATTTTTCCCCGTGATAGTCGGCTCGGTCACACCGGCGACGCTGCTGTCATATGACGAAAAGTTCCGCTGGAACCAGTATTGCGATACGATGCCGATAAGCCGCGCTGCCGTTGTGGCGGAGAAATATGTGCTGACTGCGGCGACGGTGCTGCTGCTCACAGCGGGTTCTGTCGCCGTGCAGCTGATGGCATCCGGCAGGACGGGCGAAGCGCCGGACGATCTCGGCCTAATTGCGGCGCTGACCTTCACCGTCGGTCTGCTGCCGCCGTGCGTCATGCTGCCCGCAGTGTATAAGTTCGGCATGGAGAAGGGGCGCATCGTGTACTATCTCTGCATCGGCGCCGCCTGCGCGATACCGTTCGCGCTGCCATCTAACGCGCTGGACGGTGGTATGAGCACCGCGTCGGTGTTCTTGCTGCCGGTCATCGCGGCGGCGCTGTTCGCCGTGTCGTGGGCGATATCCACGGCGGTGTATGGGAAAAAGAGTCTGTGAAAACCATGGGAGATTCATTGATGAACGAGATAATAACGGCGCTTGAAGCGAAATATCATCCGCTGGGCATGATCGTATACGGGTCATATGCGGATGGTACAAACAACCTTAACAGCGATTTCGACGCGCTGCTTCTGACCGACAGCGGTTCGGAGCTGCACGACAGTTCCGTGATATCCGGCATTGAACTTGATGTTTGGGTATATCCGCGAGTTAAAATCGAGGCCCCTCACGATGCCTACGAATTTCTGCAAATTTGGGACGGCATCATTATCTCCGATGAAACGGGGCTTCTTTCGAGCCTGCAAACGGAAGTCCGCGAGTACATACACAGCACGGCAGCAAAGGGGCGGGAGGAAAACCTTCAGAATCTCAACTGGTGCAGGAAGATGCTGGCGCGAACAGAACGCGGAGACTTTGAAGGACGATACCGCCGATGCCGGCTGCTGACTGACAGCTTGGAGATTTACTGCAACACCGTCGGCGAATACTTCTCCGGTGCTAAAAAGGCACTGCGATATATGCAGCAGTACGCCCCTGATGCAGCCGCGGTGTATGACGCGGCACTCAGCAGTCCCACATTCGAAAACCTGCAACGATGGATAGAGATTCTGGAAAAGAACTTTGCCACCCGTTTTCCCGACAACTAACAAACACCCCCAATGCGGAGAAATTTCTCCGCATTGGGGGTGTTTCATTATCCGATCATTTCTCAAGCACGCGCAGGAACTGTTTTGTCCGCTCCTCCTGCGTCTCGTGGAACACCTGCTGCGGCGTTCCCTGCTCGACTATCGTACCGCCGTCCATGAAGATCACGCGGTCGGACACGGCCTCGGCAAAGCTCATCTCGTGCGTGACGATGACCATCGTCATCTTCTCCGCCGCGAGCTGCTTTATGACGTTCAGCACCTCGCCGGTCAACTCCGGGTCTAGCGCGGACGTCGGCTCGTCGAAGAACAGCACTTCGGGCTTGAGCGCAAGCGCGCGCGCAATGGCGACGCGCTGCTGCTGGCCGCCGGAGAGCTGGTGCGGATAGTAATCCAGCTTGTCCGCAAGGCCGACGCAGGCAAGCAGCTCCTCGCTCTTCGCGCGGAGCTCGGCGTATATCGCCTTCCTGTTTGCGCGGAAATCCGGCCGCTCCTTGGCCTGAAGCCGCGGCGCGAGCATGACGTTCTCCAGCGCCGTATACTGCGGAAACAGGTTGAAATTCTGGAAAACCAGCCCGAAGTGCAGGCGATTGCGGCGTATATCTGCGTCGCTCAGCGTTTTCCCGCTGCCGGAATCAAACAGCGTCTCGCCGTTAACGGAGATGCTGCCGCTGTCAGGCAGGCCAAGGAAATTCATGCAGCGCAGCAGCGTGGTCTTGCCGCCGCCGGAGGGGCCGATGACGGACAGCGTCTCGCCCTGCTCCAGTGAAAAACTGATGCCCCGCAGAACCTGTAAGGAGTCGAAGCTCTTATATAAATCTTTTACCTCAAGCAGCGCCATATCCGCACCTCACACCTTGAAATAGTCCAGCTTTTTCTCCAGCTTGCCCAGCAGCACCGTCAGTATGCCGCTGAACAGCAGGTAGTAAACGCCGGTGAAAAACAGCGGCCAGATAATGCCCTGCTTGATGAATCGTTCGCCGTTCCACATGATCTCGTACACCGCGATAACGCGCACGAGCGAGGTGTCCTTAACGAGCGTGATGATCTCGTTACCGATGGGCGGCACGATGCGCTTTATGACCTGCATCAGCGTGACCTTGAAGAATATCTGCCCCTTGGTCATGCCAAGCACCTGCCCCGCCTCGTTCTGCCCCTTGGGGACGCCCTCGATGCCGCCGCGGAATATCTCCGAAAAATAGCAGGCATAGTTGAAAATGAACGTGACGATGGCCGCGACGAAGCGTCCGCCGCTGCCGCTGCCCCACCAGTTGTTTCCGAGGAGCATGCCCGGCCCGTAATATATAATAAGTAGCTGCAGCATCAGCGGCGTGCCGCGCACTATCCACACGATGAACTTCACCGGATATTGCAGCAGCTTGAGCCGGTTCATGGAGCCGAGCGATATCAGCAGTCCGAGCGGAATGGCTCCGGCCAGCGTCAGAGCGAATATTTCAAGCGATTTCAGAAAACCCTGATTCAGGGACGACAGAACGGTTTGGAACATATCAGACCTCGGTTAAATTTATTCGGGCAGACCAAGCTCCCCTTTCGGGGAGCTTGGAATATCGCCGGTATTATTTTGCGATGACGGACTCCTGTACGCCGTACTGGTTGGCTATCTCCATGACCGTGCCGTCAGCATATGCGGCCTTGTAGAACTCGTTGAACTTCGCCGCGAGGTCGCTTCCGGAGCGGAAGCCGACGCCGTATTCCTCACTGGTGAGAGCGACAGTGTAGGTCAGGTCGGGGTAGCTCGTGCCCTCGCCGATCATCGCGCCAGCCATCAGCAGGTCGATGATGCAGGCGTCGGATGTGCCGGCGGAGACCTCCATCAGCGCGTCCGCCTGGGTCAGCACCGCGGTGTAGTTAAGTCCGGCCTCGGTCGCGGCAGCTTCACCGGCGGAGCCGGATTCGACCGCGAAGTTCAGCTCCTTGAGGCTTTCAACGTCCTGATACTTGTCGGCGACGTCCTTGTTCACAACGACGACCTGCGCGTTGTTGCAGTAGGCTTCGCCGCAGCTCATGGTCTTCGTGACTTCGTCGGTCAGGGTCATGCCGTTCCAGACACAGTCGATGCTCTTGGCGTTCAGCTCAAGCACCTTGTTGTCCCAGTTTATCTCAACGAACTCCGCCTTGACTCCGATGTTCTCGGCAAAGGCCTTGGCCATGTCAGCATCGAAGCCGATCCATTCGCCGGACTCGTCCTGATAATCCATCGGCGCGAAGTCGGTTATGCCCACAATGAGCGTTCCCTTGTCCTGAACATACTTCAGGTCGCTGTCGGCGCCGGAATCCTTTGCGCCGCAGGCGCACAGCGCGAGCATCATTATAACGGTAAGAACAATAGCAATTATCTTTTTCATTTTGTGCAGTCTCCTTTTTGCTTCAGCATGGTAGTATAATATCACATTAGTGTAATAAAACAAGAGTTTTCTTTGCTGCATGTTGTGCATTTTTTGCACAGCGTTTCCGGCAGAAATGTTAGACGTGGCTATTTAATTCCTACTGCGTTTATGGTAAATTAAAGTCGTAGGAATTAAAGGAGACTTGTTATAATGAATGTTACCAGCAAAGGCCGTTACGCGCTCATGGTCATGATCGACCTCGCCCAGCATCCGGACGACGGCTTCATATCGCTCAAGACCATCGCCGACCGGCAGGGCATTTCGATGAAGTACCTTGAGATGATAGTCGGCAGCCTGAAGAAAGCGGAGCTTGTGGACAGCATCCGCGGCAAGGAGGGCGGCTATAAGCTCAACCGCGCGCCGGAGGAGTACACCGCCGGCATGATCCTGCGCTGCATCGAGGACAATCTCGCCCCCGTCTCCTGCATCAGGTACGGCAGCATCACCTGCGACCACGCCAGCAGCTGCCTGACCGTTCCGATGTGGAAAGAGCTGGACGATATCACAAACGCCTACCTCGACACTGTCAGTCTCTCCGATCTTCTCACCGGCGAAAAATGGCGCGGGAATAAAAACGTTGACAAAAGCTGAAGCTATGATATAATTCCTATCAGAATGATAGGAGATTAAAGTACCGCAGGATTAAACAGCCTAGAAAGGAAAGAAAACCATGTTCGTATATGCCGACAACGCAGCCACTACCTGCGTCAGCAAGACCGCACGCGAGGCGATGATGCCCTACCTCACCGAGAGATACGGCAATCCCTCCAGCCTGTACGCCTTCGCACAGATAGTCACCGAGGATCTCGCAAACGCTAGAGCCACCGTTGCCCAGTGCATCAACGCCGAGCCTCGTGAGATATACTTCACCTCCGGCGGCAGCGAGGCGGACAATCAGGCCATAATTTCCGCCGCGAAGCTCGGCGCGAAGAAGGGCAAGAAGCACATCATCTCCACCAAGTTTGAGCATCACGCCGTGCTGCACACTCTCAAGAAGCTTGAAAAAGAGGGCTGGGAGGTCACGCTGCTGGACGTCCATGAGGACGGTGTAGTCCGCGTTGACGAGCTGCGCGACGCTATCCGCGAGGATACATGTCTTGTGACCGTGATGTTCGCCAACAATGAGATCGGCACCGTGCAGCCCATCACCGAGATCGGCGCGATCTGCCGTGAGCGCGGTGTTCCATTCCACACCGACGCCGTTCAGGCCGCGGGGCACATGCCCATCGACGTCAAGGCCATGAATATCGACATGCTCTCCATGTCCGGCCATAAGTTCCATTCGCCGAAGGGCGTGGGCGTGCTGTACGTCAAGCGCAATATCCCCCTGCTGTCTCTCATCGAGGGCGGCACGCAGGAGCGCGGCAAGCGCGCCGGCACTGAGAATATGGCGGGTATAGTCGCTCTGGCCGCGGCGCTCAAGGAGTCCTGCGACAATATGGAGGCCAACAACGCCAAGATCATCCCCATGCGCGACAAGCTATTCGCGGAGCTGTCGAAGATCCCCCACAGCAAGATAAACGGCAGCCTTGAGCATCATGTTCCCGGCACGGTAAACATGTGCTTTGAGGGCATCGAGGGCGAGAGTCTTCTGCTGTTGCTGGACGATAAGGGCGTCTGCGCCTCCTCCGGTAGCGCATGCACCTCCGGCTCGCTCGACCCCAGCCACGTTCTGCTC
>ERZ773139.1005-NODE-1005-length-34561-cov-20.825567_pt1 | contig 34561 bp, 28 predicted proteins | sample MGYA00580854_ERZ773139 | MGnify/ENA primary metagenome ERZ773139 (study PRJEB29015, sample SAMEA2737809) | human gut metagenome | biome: human gut; feature: human-associated habitat; material: faeces | place: China | collected 2012 ...
TCATCACCAGACATATCATCACCAGACATATCATCACCAGACATATCATCACCAGGCACACCAGCTCCATCAGCCAGAGCCCCGGACCCTGCCAGCCGAGTATTCCCCAGTCCATCATCCCCATGGAACTGGGCACACCCTGCATCAGGAATAAACGCATCAGCCCAAGAAGGATGCTCAGACCCTAAAAACACTGGAATATCCGCCCGACCAAACAAATCAAGCACCGCGCAAGTATTGGCATAAGCCGTGTTCGCATCCACATTGCCATAACTGGCAATCACGCCACCCAACTCGCACTCATCCGTCGACCCCAACAAATACGCCAACGCCAACGCATCATCAACACCCGTATCTATGCTGGCAATAATGCGGTCAGGACATTGGACCATAGAATCGTCTCCTTGTTAGCGTGATCCGCTATGAATAACCTTATCGGCCGATACGCAAAAATGCGTCCTTTCCTCATGGGAAGGACGCATTTTTGCGTAGATTCAAACTCGGAATATCGGAAATTACTTGCCGATGAATTCGTCGGTGGCAAGGTCCTTGGCCTGCGGGGCCTCATGAATTATCTTGTCATGACTGTCGGTGTATGCGTCTTCTTCAGCCAGGAAGTCGAAGTATTCCTGAGCGCCCTTGAAGTCGTTGGTGCCGAGCACGAAAGAGCCGTCCTTGATCTTGGCCGGATCGCCCCAGTACTGGCCGTCGACGATAACCTGCATGCTCTTCTTGACGAATTCGGGCTTGAGGTTGGCGTCAGGGGCTTCGTCCACGAGAATCTGCGCGGCGTCATCCGGGTTGGCGTACGCGTACTCGTAACCCTTTTGAGTGGCCTGAGTGAACTTCTTGACCAGGTCGGGATTGTTCTTGATGGTCTTGTCATTGGTGATGATGCCGATGGTGTCGGCGTTGCCGGGCACGCCATAGTCAGGCTCGGTGAAGCAGTTGAGCTTCGGGCCGTACATGTCGGCTTGCACGCCTTCCCACGTGGCGTAGAAGCCGCCGAAATCGGCCTTGCCGGATTCCATGGTCTGGAAGGTGGAGGTGCCGACGGTCACCTTGTCGAATTCGCCCTTGCCGCCATCGGTTTGGATCATGCGGCGCACCACGGCATCGGACTCGTTGGAGCCGAAGGTGGCGAAGGTCTTGCCATCCAAATCCTTAGGGGACTTGATGGCGGTGTTGGACGCCAGTGCGCACCAAATGGCGCTCGGCTTCTGCTGCACCTGCAGCACCTGCTTGATGTGAGCGCCCTTCAGCGTGTAGACGCCCACGTTGGTCAGGTTGGACAGGGCGAAGTCGGCCACACCGTTGTTCACGGCCTGTTCGGCACCGGCCTGGGCCACGGCCACGATATCCACGTCAAGGCCGGCGTCCTTGAAGTAGCCCTTGTTCTTGGCCACGTACACGCCGATGTGGTTGGTATCGGGTGCCCAGGAAAGCATGAAAGTGACCTTCTTGAGGTCGGAGGTGTTGGAGTTGGAGGAGTCGGCGGTGTTGGTCTGGCCACATGCGGCGAAACCGAAAGTCATGGCAAGGGCGCCCACGAGGGCAGCGGCCTTGGATACAAGGCTTTTCTTCATAATGATGGTTCCCTAATTCGTTGTCTCTCTATCGTTCTCTGGGATTGCTTCGAACGGAAGTCGGCAGAAAACGATATGGAGGGCCTTGATTTCCGTTCGACCAGCGCCCCCGACATTCCCTATGAAAGCTCGGGAAAGCCGGTTTGCCACACGCTGGTAAAGCTGTTCCATTATAGAGACAGGGTTGGAGACCTCATGAGAAGCCGCTTCGTTCAGTCGGTCCTGGCCGCCGGCTCGTGCCTTTGACGGTAAAAAAAGAACTACTGGTCCGCGTCGGGGTCTTCGTCGTCGCCGGGCGGGCCGAGCAGGATGCGCTCGCTGGCGTTTACCGCCAGCATCAGTACGCATGTCATCAGGATAATGACGATGGTGGCGGAGAAGATCAGCGGCGTGCGGAATGAATTGTAGGCAGCCTGCAGCCAGATGCCAAGGCCCTTGCGTGCGCCAAGGTATTCAGCGGTGGATGCCGTGGCGAAGATGTATGCGGCAGATACTCGGATACCGCCATAGATCTGACGTGCGGCAACGCGCAGCTTCACGTGCCAGAGCGTCCAGACCGGGGTCGCGCCGCAGGTCAATGCGACGTCGGAATAGAACTGGGGCACTGCTTCTAGTCCGCGCACAGTCTGCACGGCGATGGGGAAGAGGCCGAATACCGCCACGATTACGATTTTGCCGGAAATCTCAAAACCGAACCAAATCAGGAACAACGGGGCGATGGAAATCAGCGGCATGGTTTGTGCGGCGGCAAGCAGCGGATAGAACGCCGCGTTGAACGTGTGCGAGCAGTACAGTGCAATGCCGATCATAATGCCGAAGAACACGGCAAACAGGAATCCAACCACGCCCTCATAGCCGGTGATTGCCGCGGCCGGGCCGAGCGTGTTCCCTGTTTCGATGGTGGCGGCGAAAATCTCGCTTGGCGCGGAGATCATCGTGGGGGAGACATGTCCTAGATCCACCCACGTTTCCCAGACTGCCAGCAATACGATGACGGCGATGACGGTGGGCATGCGGCGCTTGAGGCGCTTGGCGATGGACATGGGATGTCACCTTGCTTTCCGCGCCAGTCCGGTTTGCTGGTGGCGCTTGCGGCCGGGGCGTGGAACAGTAAGGTGAGGAGCCTGCGCGCCTGCCGGTCGTGTGATGGATTGTGTTATATGCCGTCCATCAGTATAGGCGAAGGCGAACGACAGGGCGCACAAAAAAACCTCCCTCGTCAGAGGGAGGTGAAAGAGCTACTCCAGTCCGATGGACTTCATGTGGTGGAGCTTCAGGGAATCCACCTTGAGACTACCGGACTCGGCGACGAGCTTGATGGCGCGCGGGCCTTCGGAGGCGTAGGAGTAGGAGCTCAGCACTTGGTGGCCACCGTTGACGTAGACCTCCACGGAGCCGCGATCCACGAACACGCGCAGGTCCAGCTTGCCGGAGGCCAGTTCGGCGTCGGTCAGTGGGGCGGCGCGGTAGCCGCGATCGCCGTTGGCCATGGCCTGACGATCCACCACCACGCGGCCGATCTGGCCGTCATAAGCCACGTAGGTGTAGGCACCGTCCTCAGTGGCGTGAATCTTCAGACCCGCACGCTCGGCAGTGGAGGCAGCCAAGTCGATGGTCATTTCGATTTCCACGGCCTCGGCGTCGTCGGCGATGATCTGCTCGCCATCCATGTCGAGTGTGACCGAACCATGGTCGAGGGTATCCTCGCGCAGGCCTTCCATTTCGGCGACCGGCGCGGTGACCACGTCGCCGTCATCGCCAAGGGTGATCTCGCGCGGCAGGGTGAGCTGGCCACACCAGCCGTCATCCTCCATGGGAATCGGCTGCACGAACGGGCTCATCCAGCCATAGACGATCTGACGGCCGTCCACATTGAAGGACTGCGGGGCGTAGTAGTTGTGGCCGCAATCCCACAGGCGGAACTCGGTTTCCGGCTTGAATTCGCCGCCCGGCTCCCACGTGCCGATCATGTAGCCGGCGTTGCTGACGTTGCGGTTCATGAAGCCGCTGGGCTTGGACCCCATGGCGGAGAAGCCAATGACCCACTTCTCGTTGCCGTCCTTGTCTTTGATGGGGAAGAAGTCGGGGCATTCGAGCATGAACACATCCGGATCCGGGTGCTGGAAGAGCACGCGCTCGTATTCCCAGCGGACCATGTCCTTGGAGGAGAACAGCCACATCTGGCCGCGCTTGTCCGCAGAGGAGACACCGAAGGTCATGTACCAGGTGTCGCCGGTCTTCCAGACCTTCGGGTCGCGGTAGTGGTGGTCGACCTTGTCGGTCGGGCAGTCGATGATCATGCCCTGCTTGGTGGCGGAGGTGAGCTCGTCATTGTCCGGCAGCGCGGTCATCTGCACCTGCCAGTCGCCGCCGGTGTTGTCGTGGCCGTTGGCCCAACGGTGGCCGGTGTAGTAGAAGCGAAGGTCTCCGTTGTCGTCGATGACGGCGGAACCGGAGAACACGCCGTCCTTCTCCTGCTCTAAGGACGGCGCGAACATGATGGGCTCGCGCTTCCAGTTGAGCATGTCGGTGGAGGAGACGTGGCCCCAGTGCATCGGACCCCACTGGGTGCCGTAGGGGTGCAGCTGGTAGAACACGTGCCAGCGGCCCTTGTAGAAGCACAGGCCGTTCGGGTCGTTGATCCAGCCACCGTTGGAGGCGATGTGATACTTCGGGTACCAGCGGTTGTTGCGCTTGGCGGCCATCTCAGCCACGCCGGCTTCGGCTTTTGCCAGTTCAGCAGCGTGGTCGCGGATGGGGGTGAGAACAGGGGTTTCGGGAGTGAAGTCAGTCATGGCTGTCCTTTCAGGCCTTGGCCGCTTCCATCTGACGCAGCTGCTTGTCGGTGTAGAACGGGTCGCCGCCGACTTCCTGATCATCATGCTTGATGACGAAGAAGCCGTAAATCAGTGCGCACAGCACGATGGCAGAGATGACCCAGAAGGTCACGCGGGATCCCATGTCGTTGTTCGGCAGAATCTGAGCCATCTTGTCGTGGAAGGCACCCAGAGGGGTCGAGAAGATGACCTGACCCACTTGGGAAGCGATCTGGAAGCCCACCATGTACAGCGTGGCAGAGAGCTTGGTGTCGAAGTGCAGAGTGAAGTAGCGGAATGCCGGCAGGCAGAACAGCGGCACTTCGATGGAGTGGAACAGCTTGACGATGGAGATGGTGATCGGGTCGTGGAACACGCCGCACAAGCCGATGCGCAGGAACATCACGGTAGCGCCGAGCAGCAGAGCGTTGCGCACGCCGATCTTCTTCATGATGATCGGGACCACGCCCATCATTGCGGACTCAAGGAAGACCTGGAAACCGTTCAGGGTGCCGTAGGTGGCGTTGCCGATTTCTTCAGTGGGGAAGAGGTTGGCGTAGTAGGTCGGGAACATCTGCTGATCGAACACGGTGTAGAAGGTGTTGGTCAGCAGCATGAAGACGATGAGCACCCACAGGGTCGGCATCTTGAGAACGGCGACCATTTCCTTGAGGGACGGGTTGGTGGGGGCTGCGTTCGGGTCGGTTTCCTTCTTGAGCTCTTCCTTCTGCTCGGCCGGGACCCAGAAGGCGTACACGAGGAGCATGCCAAGGCCGAATGCGGAGCCGACCCAGAAGTTGATCAGCGGGTTGATGTTGAACAGGAAGCCGGCGCACAGCGCCACGATGGCGTAACCGAAGGAGCCCCAAGCACGGGACTGGCCATATTCGAAACCGAATTTACGGGAGTAGCGTTCGGTGACGGCCTCGAACAGGGAGCAGCCGGACATGAAGCCGGCAGACAGAACGATGGAGCCGATGAGTGCGCCGATCCAGCGGGTGGTGCCACCGGCGAGGATCATCGGGGCGTAAACGAATTGGACGAATGGGCCAACGCAGGCGGCGATTACCGAGACTACGATGACGAGCTTGCGCTTGATGCCGAGCTGATCCTGAATCACGCCGTACACAAACATGATGACCAGGGTGGCCAGCGAGTTGATGGAGTAGATGGTGCCGACTTCAGCATTGGTCAATCCAACGCCTGAGATGAGCCAGCGCTGGAAGAAGGACCACCAGATGCCCCAGGAGCAGAAGAACATGAAGATGCCGAAAGAGCTCTGCAGATAGGAAGGATTCTTCCATGCAGATTTGGTTGCACTTGCCATAATCATCCTTTGATTACTACTTGGTTGGTTATTGGTTATGTAACGCTTCTGCTCGGGCGGCCGTGCCTTTGTAGAAGTTGTTGCGTAGTAATTATTATGCGACGTCAATCGATTTACGTCAATCGATTGACGTAAATCGGCGTGTCGTATCCGTTCGACACGCAAAAGGCCTCCGTGCTGAACGGAGGCCTTGAGAAATCGTGTGGGACTCGGTTACTTCACCGAGGCCTTTTCGATCAGCGTGCAGTGGATCTTCGCCGGAATCGGCGCGTCGATCGGCGGCAGGGGAGCGGTGGTCGCTGGCCATGAGACGTCGTCCATCGAGCGTCCTTCGATAATCGACACCAGCTTGGCCACGGCCCAGTAGCCCATCTCGAAATGCGGCAGTTCCACAGTGGTGAGCATCGGTTCCAGCGTTTCGGCGAACACGCGATGGTTGTCCACGCCGACCACGGAGATGTCCTTGCCGACCGTGAGTCCTCGGCGTGCGGCGCATTCGTACACATACCAGGCGCGGGCATCGTTGAAGCAGAAGAATCCGTCCGGATGCTCGGCATCGAACAAATCGCTGACTGCGGTCAGTGCCGGCCCGTTGTTGAGCACATTGACGACCAGATGATCGTCATAGTCGAGGCCGGCGTCCCTGAGCGCCGCCTGATAGCCTTCCAAACGATCGTCCTGCGCAATCAGCGGCTCCAAGCAACCCACATAGGCGATACGTGCGCATCCGGCCTTAACCAATCTGGTGGTGGCGTCGTAGCCGATTTGGAACTCGTCCGGTTCCACGCTCGGGATTTTGCCAAGCGAGTCGGTGGCATCCACCAACACCAGTGGCGTCTTGGCCAGCGAGGAAGGCACATGGGTGATGCGGTTCGACATCTTGGCGTACAGAAAGCCGTCGGTGCCGTATCGCTTGAGTGCGGCGATTTCCTCGCTCTCGCTGTTCTCGCCGTCGGTGCTCACGGTGATGAGCATATAGCCGAACTGGCTTGCAGCGGTCTGCGCGCCCAGAATCATACCGCCGGCGTACGGGGTGGTGGCCACCTCCTCACTGATGAAACCGAGGATGTGCGTCCTGCCTGTACGCAGCGAACTGGCCAGCGGATTCGACTGGTAGCCGAGCTTGGTGGCGATGGCGCGCACATTGTCCGCAATTTTGGACTTTACGCGCCCCTCGTCGCGTCCGTTGAGCACCAGCGATACCGTAGAGACGGAAACCCCCGCCTTGTTCGCGATTTCCTTCATCGTAACCATGCGTCAAACGATACACCCTAATTGACGGACTGCCAGGAAAGTATCAGTTTTCTCCACCGACTCCGCCGAGGTTGCGCACCGCACCGATGAATAATGGTATGCCGTCCGGGGTGACGTACGAATACAGAAATGGGCGAGCCACCGTGAACTCGACGTTGTCCACCGGCGCGCTAACGGAGTCTGCGCCGACCTTGGTGAAGGACATGGCCTTGGCGCCGGCTTCGTTCACCTCGATGCGCGTGCCTTGCAGAATCGAGCCGATATACAGGTTCTCGCCGTGCGAACCGGTGTCGATCATCTTGGTGAAGTCGGCGTCGCCTGCACTGAACGCATCGGTCACCCCCAGTTTTTCGAATGCCTTGATGGTGGCTTCCGAGTCGAACATGCTGTCGATGGTGAATCGCGGTAGCGTGACGTTCACCATGACCGAGTTGACGGAGACGCCCCATCCGGGCATACTGTCCGCGGCGCAACCCATTGCGCCCTCGCCAAGGGAAGCCGTCGAGCATGTACCGAACGCCCAACTGAGCTTCTCGGCATCGCCGGCCAACTCGTCGAAATGCCCTTCGGCCGGCAGCACGATGGCCAGATTGCCGCCGTTGTCGAACGGAATCTCCACCCGCTGCCAAGTGTTGTACTCATCATGTCCGTAAGCCATTTGGCTGAAGGTCCGGTGCATCATCGGCACCTGAGCATCTCCGGCTTCGCCGTGGAAGGTGCCGTTGCCGGTGGACTGCTCTTCGAACGGATCCTTCCAACGGCCATCCGCATAGACGGTGTTGATGATGGACAGGACTTCACGGTCACGCAGCGTGATCTTCGGCTTGAGCGAACCATTCGTATGCTTGGCGATCCAATCGGACATCTTTGCGGCGGCCTGATCGTCGAACGGTAACGTGGTGACTTCGGCCTCGAACATCTTCTTGACGGTGGATTGGTAATCGCTGGCAAGAGAGTAGTCGTCATCAATCCACAGCGAGTTCGCGGCGCTCATCTCGGATTTCGCCCCCGAATATTGCCCGTTGATCGAACTTAGCAGCGATTGGTAGTCGCTATCGGTCAGCGAACCGGAGCCCAGCAGTTCGTTCAGTTGCGAGCGGGTCGTGCCATTGGCGCCCTGCGCGGCGATGGCCAACGCCATCCACATCGAAGCAGGAGAGTAGTTCACATTGCCGGTGCCTCGGTCGCCGGCTTCCATCGCCAGGAATTCCGGTGCGGTGCGGTAGGCGAAGGTTGCGGTGCTGTTGACTACCGGCTGCGTGGCAGGCGTGGCCTTCGGCTTGAACATATTGCGAACCAATGCGCTGCCATCGCCGGCCGTCCACCATACGCCGCCGGCGACGGCAAGGACAAGCACTACTGTCACGATGGCGGCGATACAAGCGTTACGGCATTTGCGTTGTCCGCGCAACCGGTACTGTTCCATCAGTTGCTCGCTCATGGTTGGCCCCTTTGCTTGGATCGGCTCGTGCATCATTGCATGAAATCGCTGTTTTCATTATATTGCGGCTTTCCCTTGAGCCCGGGAACGGTATGGGAACCCCGGCCGTAAGCGAAGATTGGTCCAGCCGAATGCCAGTGGTCCGATGATTGCGCTCGCCAACGGGAAAGACAGACTGCCGGATCGTGTCGAACCGAGTATCAAGTTGGTGATTCCCAACACCAATGGCCAGTGCAGAACCATACCGGGGAACCATACGAACAGGTTTTTGGCAGCCCTGTCAAGAACCTCGTCGGGCATGAGATACATTGATGAGCTCCACTGCAGTAGCAGCAACACCGCTATCAGTACAACCATGCCAATCCAATGCGCGCGGTTCCATGTGAACAGTCGTTGCATCCCGCGCTCGGCGGCGGCATTGCGCATATCGCTCCTGTTGAGCTTGCTGAGTGCTTGTGCACGGTTCATTGCCGTCCTCCTTTACCGCCTTGTCAAGGATTGATGATGATTCCATCGTAAATCACGCAGGAAATGTGGAATGATAGTTGTCATAGTGACCATGACGTGTCAGGACGGAGTAGTTCGGCGTCGGGCACACTGAAGGGGTGAATGTAATGGAAGAAGCGCGCAACCGCAACATATGCATCGGCATTGTGGACAATGACCCATATGCGCTGAAAGTGTTCGGCGCGCTAATCGAACGTATGTCCAGCGATTTTGCCGTGATATAGACCTGCGATTTGGGTGCTGTGGCCATCAGCCGATGCCTGAGCCCCACCAAGCGGCCTGACGTGCTGGTTACGGATATGTCTATGGGCGCATTGGATCGCACGCATCAAGTCATTGATGTGATTGAAGGCAGGGGAGAAGCGGCGCACAGTGCAGTGACTCCGCATGATTCGACCGTTGATGCCGCTCCTGGCATTGCATGTGACATCACAGACGCTGATTGTCCGCTGGAGACGCAGACCTATCCACCGGCACCGGCCTCAACCGTTACCAACAATTACTAGAACAACAAAACGGCGCCCTGCATATCACCACGCAAGACGCCGAATGGACATTATCAGCAGTTATTCCACTGTGAGGAAACCGATCACCCAACCGACTTCTGCGCAGTCTCCGCGCCAAAGAAGCCGACAATCAGCATCGATGCAATAGCAATCGCGCTGATGGCCACAAAGATGGACGTGGCACCAAGCGAGGTAAGCATCCAGCCCACCACCATCGGCATCAACACATTGAGCAGCTTGGCCACGGCGTTCGCGAAGCCGACGCAACGGAAGCGAACCTTGGTGGCGAACAGTTCCGGAGCGTACACAGCCACCACGGAAGCCATAAGCACGTACAGGCACATCATGAGCAGGAAGCCAACGATAATTGCGCTCACGGTAGAGGTCTGGAAGGCATACATCAAACCGAACACGCCAGTGAACAGGAAGGCCGGCACAATCGTGCGCTTGCGGCCGATACGGTCGATAAGCAGAGAGCCAATCAGGCAGCCGACCGGGGCACTGAGCATCATCACCGTGGAGGTGAGCAGCGAGCTGGACAGGTTAATACCACGCTTGACCAGAATCGTCGGAACCCAAGAAGTGAAGGCGTAGGAGCACACGTTCGTGGCGGCCACAGCAACCACAGCCACAAGCAGGCAGATGCCGAGCGAACGGCCTCCGGCGTTGCGGGTGTCGCTGGTGTCGGCCTTGGCGGCTGCGTCGATCGGTTCGGAACCGTTGGCCTCAAGCTGCTTGACGATGGCGTCGGCCTCATCGTAACGGCCGCGCACGGCGAGCCAACGCGGGGATTCGGGGATGTCGCGGCGCAGCCACCAGATGATGGCGGCCACCAGGCCGATGGCCACGAACAGCGGACGCCAGGACCAGCGGGGGATGATCCATGCACACAGCAGCATAGCGATTGGCACACCGCAGTTGGCCACGAGCGAGACAATCGCGCACCAGTGGCCACGGCGGTTCATCGGTGCGAACTCGTTGACCATGGCGAAGCCGGTGACGATTTCAGCGCCGAGGCCCAGGCCGGCACCCAGACGGCACAGGGACAGCACAGCCATGTTCGGGGCGAATGCGCCGAGGAAGGTGAAGCCGCCAAACAGCAGCAGGTTGATTTGGTAAGCCACGCGGCGGCCCTTCAGGTCACCGACGAAGCCGGCCAGCAGCGAACCGACCAGCAGACCCAGGAAGCCCGCGGACATAAAGGTGGAATTTTGCGCAACGGTGGACCAGCGGGTAGCCAACGTGCTGGAGGCGACGGCGCTGCCAATATATACGTCGATGCTGTCCATCAGCATGCCAGCGGCGACCAGCGTCACGATGCGATGGAACATCGGGGTTTCATGTGCGCGATCCATGCGCGAGATAATATCCTGAACCTTGGCTTGATCCGTCACGGTGGTACGTGCTTGTGCGTTTTCCATAGCCGCGGGATTGCCGGAAATCTGCTGTTCAGCAGCAGTCATATTTGAGCCCTCTTCTTGCAAACCTGCCCGCGTGCAACTGCTCAATGGTGTTGCGGCGAGCGAACTCTTGATTGGACTGTGTGTTCCGTTCGCCCTCCCATTGTGTGGGATGAACGACGTTTGCGATCCAAGTCTTGAATTCTACGTAGCGAGCCAATCGTTGTGAGATAGCTCACTACATGGGGCTTAACTATAGGTTCGATTTTGTGGCACGCCGCGTTGCGGTCACATCGTGAACGATAACAGAGGTTGTGACGCTCCTATATATGCCCCACTTACGCTCTTACCCCGTCGAAAGAAGGCAGAACCGTGATTCCCATGGGGCGGTAAAACACTCATGGGGCGGTTAGCGGATTTTGCCTTTCCGCAGAATAGAGCCGTTTTCGACTACCGCCCCATGAGGGTTTTACCACCCCATGGGTGAGCTACCGCCCCATGAAACGTGTAATAACAAAGCATGCCCTTGCTGGTGGAAGCGATGCTTTGCTACTTCGCCTGCTTGTCGGCGAGGATCTCATCCACCAGCTTGGGCTTTTCGGTCAGCTGGCCGGTGAAGCCGGGGCGGATATCCATGTGCAGCACCAGAGAAGTGCGGTAGCCCTGCTCGGCGAGCTTCTTGGCGGCCTCACCGGCCACCTTGAGCACGTCGTCCAGATCGCCTTCCACGTTGGTGAACAGGGCGTTGGTTTCCTGCGGCAGGCCGGATTCGCGAATCACCTCGACGGCCTGAGCCACGTATGGCGAAACCTCGGAGCCCACGCCATTGGCCGACACCTGAATGGCGGCCACGGTATTGAGGTACGGTTTGCCGGTTTCCGGGTCGATCGGCACTTCCTGAGTAACGGCATTACGGTCAATAATCATAATTCTCCTTTTATTACTTGGCTCCCCTCAGAGAGGAGAGCCAGTAGGACTCAGCGATACTTCCAGAAATGATCCATCGGGCCGGAGCCGTGGCCAAGATTCAGCTGGGCCTTCAGTGCACCGGTCAGATACTTCTTCGCATGCTTGATGGCCTTGGGCAATGTGTCGCCAAGCGCCAGATACGAGGCGATGGCGGAGCTCAGCGTGCATCCGGTGCCGTGCGTGTTCGGATTATTGATACGCGCGCCATCAAACCAGGTCACGGTTCCATCCGTCTCGGCAAGCACATCGTTGGCATCCTCGGTGCCATGACCACCCTTGACCAGCGCGGCACAGCCATAACGCTCCACGAGGCGGTGGGCGGCGGCCTCCATATCCTCCTGATCGCGAATCAGCGTATCGGTCAGCACTTCGGCCTCGGGAATGTTCGGAGTCACGACCGTGGCCATCGGGAACAGCTTGCCGGTCAAGGCCGCAATGGCATCGTCACTGATGAGATTGGCGCCGGAAGTGGCCACCATAACCGGGTCGAGCACGATGTTCGTGGCGTGATGGAAGGTGAGTCGTTCAGCGATGACGTCGATGATGTCAGTGGCAGACACCATGCCGATTTTCACCGCGACCGGCGGAATATCCTCAAACACCATGTTGATCTGGTCGGCGAGAATGTCCGGTTTGGTGTCCTGAATGGAACGCACGCCGGTGGTGTTCTGTGCGGTGAGCGCGGTGATGGCGCTCATGCCGAACACGCCGCAGGCCAGCATGGTCTTCAGATCGGCCTGCATGCCGGCACCGCCGGACGAGTCGGAGCCGGAGATCGCGAGAACAGCGGGAAGTGTAGATGTTGCAATTTGTGCCATAGTGTTCATTCTAAGTGGGGCCCATGATGTTTTTCGGAGCGGTTTTCCTTGATGTTTTGCCGCTCCTGTGGTGAGACGGGGAAGGTTTGCTGATTGCGATTGATTCATGAAATGTTCGGGAGGAGGCATGGCTGATAACGATGTACTGCGCCGTGACGGCGTCTTGGTGCGCATCACCGGAACGCACCGCATATTTTGGCGTAATGCCTAACGGACACACCACACAGCTCACATTTCCGCGTCAGGAAGTGTTCGATGTGGGCGACGTGTTGCTCGTCGGTACGGATTTCTATCGCAAAGTGCCGCATGATGTGTGGCCGTTGAAGCCCCGTGTGGGCATCGTGCGCCGTGCGCTCAACGAAGGCGTGGTCCTGGAGACTTCCGACGGCCTCGGTCCAGATGGCGCACACTTCGGCACCGCCTTCGAGCGAGTCGAGCGTCGTCCCGAATTAAGACACCACCGGGCATAATAATTGGCTCCCCTCAGAGAGGGGAGCCAGAGAGGTTTACTCCTGGGCGGTGGAGTAGAGCTTGCCGCCCTGGGCGGTGTACTTTTCGCTCATCGCATCCATGCCGGCGAGGATTTCTTCGGGGCTGAGCACGTTGGCGGACACCACGCCGTTATCGACATTGGCCTTGGCCGTAGCCAGTGCCTCGGAGTCGATGCCTGCAGCAGCCTCCTTCACGATTTGCTGCTGAGCGGCCTCGCCACCGAATGCCTTGCGGATGTTCTGGGAGATGGCCATCGAGCAGAACTTCGGGCCGCACATCGAGCAGAAGTGCGCCATCTTGGCCGGCTCGGCGGGCAGGGTATCGTCGTGGAAGGCGATGGCGGTGTCCGGATCGTAGGACAGATTGAACTGGTCGAGCCAACGGAACTCGAAGCGAGCCTTGGAAATCGCATTGTCGCGATCCATCGCGTGCGGGTGGTGCTTGGCGATGTCTGCGGCGTGGCAGGCGATCTTGTAGGCAATCACGCCCTGCTTCACATCATCCTTGTTCGGCAGGCCGAGGTGTTCCTTCGGGGTCACGTAGCACAGCATAGCGGTGCCGTAACGACCGATCTCGGTGGCGCCGATAGCGGAGGTGATGTGATCGTAACCCGGAGCGGTATCGGTGGTCAGCGGTCCGAGGGTGTAGAACGGGGCGTTGTGGCACACGGCCTTCTCCAGCTCGATGTTCATGCGTACGGTGTCGAACGGCACGTGGCCCGGGCCCTCGATCATCACCTGCACGTCCTTGGCCCAGGCGCGCTCGGTCAGCTCGCCCAGAGTCATGAGCTCGGAAAGCTGCGCGGCGTCGTTCGCGTCGGCTAGGGAGCCGGGGCGCAGGCCATCGCCCAGAGAGAACGCCACGTCGTACTTGGCGAAGATGTCGCACAGCTCGTCGAAGTGCGTGTACAGGAAGCTCTCCTGGTGGTGGCGCAGGCACCAGTCGGCCATGATGGAGCCACCGCGGGAGACGATGCCGGTCACGCGGTTGGCGGTCAGCGGCACGTAACGCAGCAGCACGCCGGCGTGGATGGTCATGTAATCCACACCTTGCTCGCACTGTTCGATTACGGTGTCGCGGAACAGTTCCCAGCTCAGCTTGGAGGCATCATCCTCGACCTTTTCGAGGGCCTGGTACATCGGCACGGTGCCGATCGGCACGGGGGAGTTGCGAAGAATCCACTCACGGGTGGTATGGATGTCGTTACCGGTGGACAGGTCCATCACGGTATCGGCGCCCCACTTGGTGGCCCACGTCAGCTTCTCCACTTCCTCATCGATGGAGGAGGTGACGGCCGAGTTGCCCATGTTGGCGTTGAGCTTGGTCAGGAAGGCGGATCCGATAATCATCGGCTCGGCCTCGGGGTGGTTGATGTTGCAGGGCATCACCGCGCGGCCGGCGGCCAGCTCGGAGCGCACGAGCTCCACATCGCAGTTCTCGCGGGTGGCCACGTACTGCATCTCCGGGGTGATGATGCCGTGGCGGGCGTACCACATCTGGGTGATCGGGTGGTCCTTGGCACGCATCGGCTCATGCTTGCGTCCACGCCATTCTTTGGTGGCGCGGCCGCGCTTGATGGCGCGCTTGCCATCGTCCTCAAGGTTGCGGCGGCGGCCCTCGTAGTCTTCGATGTCGCCGCGGTCGCGGATCCAGTCGAGACGCAGGGGCTTCAAGCCTTCCTTCGGGTCGCACTTGGGGCCTTCGGTGTTGTAGTCGTGGAACGGCGGGTTCGGGCCCACGCCGGGCGTGTCGCTCAGCTTGATTTCGGTGTACGGCACTTCCAGGTCGTAGGAACCATACTGATAGGTGAACGGTACGGACTTGGTCTTGCGGATGTGCGCCTTGTCGCGCTGCTTGGAACCACGGGCGGCGATGTCCACGCGCTGCTGCTTGGCAAGCTTCTGGGCATCCTTGGCGTCCTTGGCGTCCTTGGCGTTGGTGAACTTCTTCTCAGTGGCCTCGGAACCGGGCTTCGCGGCCCCTTCCTGAGCAGCCTGAGTGTCAGTAGCGGGGGTGTGGGTTACGACGCGCGGAGCGTAGCCGTGCTTCTTGTCGCCGCGGACGGCCTTCCAGCCTTCGACCATGGTGCGCGCGGCCTCTTCCGGGTTCTCGGCACCCGCGATGGCGGAGACCGCGAACCAGCCGGCGGCCTTGGTGCCGGCGAGCATGGCCATATCGGCTGCGGTCACGCCGCCGCCCACGACCACCGGGAATTCGCTGGCAACGCAGATGGTGTTGATCTGGGCGGCGTCCAGCGTCTTGCCGGAGCCGTCGTTGCCGCCCACGGAAGCCTCGGGCTTGGTGGTGGAGACGTGCAGAGGACCGGCGCCAATGTAGTCGATGCAGCCGTCGGGCAGCTCGTTGATGAGCCGAACGAGGCTTTCGGTCTCAGCCGACAGACCCACGATGGCCTCGTCGCCGAGCAGGGCGCGGGCTTCGCGCGGCTCCATGTCGGTCTGGCCGATGTGCACACCGTCCACCTTGATGCCCTTGCGGCGGGCCTGCCACACCACGTCGGCACGGTCGTCGATCACAAAGGCCACGGAATCGGACTTCTCATTGTCCTCGATGATCTGCGCGATGTCGCGAGCCATGTCGGTCAGCTCAGAGGCATCGGCCTCCTTGGCGCGCAGTTGGATGAAGGTTGCGCCGCCGTGCAGAGCCTGATCCACCACGTCGGTCAGCGGACGGCCTTTGCAGTCCTCCGGCCCCACCACGAAGTACGCGGACAGGTCGAAGCTGTCGCGCATGGAGGCGTATGGGTATTCATTACTCATTATTATTCCTGCTTTTGTTGTTTCTTGTGGAAGTCTTATTGGAAAAAACTGTTATGAGCTCCCTCATCAGAGGGAACTGAAACTACTGCACCAAAATCTCGGATTTCGCCACCTGTTCGGCGGTCACATTCCACAGCGCGTCAAGGAACGCAACTTGGAACGAGCCCGGTCCGTGCGAAGTTGTATCGGCCACCTCTCCCGCGCGGTTGTACAGCAGAGACGCGGACAGGGCGGCGGTCAACGGATCGGAGACCGCCAAATACGTGGCAGCCACGCCGCCCAGCGAGCAGCCGGCACCGGTGATCTTGGTCATCATCGCGCTGCCGCCCGGCAGCCGGTACACGGTTTCGCCATCGGTCACCAGATCGGCGATGCCGGACACGGCCACGGCGCAGCGGGTGGAAGCGTCATGGGAGGAATGCTTGGCGTGCTGTTCGGTCAGATACTGTGCCAGCGCCACCGCCGCGCCGGTTGCGGACTCCACGTCGTCGACGGATTCCACTCCGGCGGGGCGGTGCTCGGAAGCGTCCTCCACGGTTTCGGTATTGAGCCCCCACATGTTCGCCAGCGCGATTACCTCGGATGCATTCGCGCGAATCATGGTCGGGGGAGCGGCCTTGAAGGCCTGAAGAATGGCGGTACGGGTGCGGCCGATGCCGGCGGCCACCGGGTCGAGCACCCACGGCTTGTCCAAGTAGTTGAGTCGCTGGGCGATTTCGGGCAGTGCGTCCTTATAGAACGGCAGCAGCGTGCCCACGTTGATGTAGTTCGCGCCCGCGATTTTCGCGGTTTCGATCACGTCGTCCGGCAGGAAACTCATGGCCGCAGTGCCGCCGGCCGCCAGTTGCGCGTTGGCAACCAAATTGATGGTCACAAAATTGGTGAATGACTGGGCCAACGGAGTCGTCTCGCGTACGCGGCGAACGGCATCGGCGATATTGTCACGGATGGGTGAATCGGCTGGAACCGGAGTCCCGGCGGTATAACCGCTGGACACGCCGGTAAACGATGATGCACTATTGCTCATTTACTGCTCCCTACGATGGTCTTAACCAACAGGTTCTAAGGGTCAGGCTCAGGCCTTTCTCAACTCGCGAACCACATGCGAGTTCCCCTGCATTACAGTGCCGACGCTATGCGCCAACATGGACATTATCGTGACGGATTTGTTCGATACGTGTCGTCAGGTCTGGCGCGTCCCCGTCCATTCGTGATACATAGACGCCTCCGCCGAGCAACATCTCCCGAATTTGTGACGCTGACGCGATGTCAGTGGCACAAATTCGGGAAGGGTAAAACAACAGGAACAATATGGAGGTGTTGCGATATAGGAATCGCTGCGAACGGTCGCTCGTGAGACGCGGAACATATACCGGACAATGCCGCCTGACCTGTCACCATATACGGCTATCCTGAAGCGGTTGTTATTAGACCCCAAACCGTTCAAACCAGAAGGTGCATTGTGGCTCAGTCCAAACTCGATGAAGTCGTATCCCTTGCGAAGCGTCGCGGCTTCGTGTTCCCCGCCGGCGAAATTTACGGCGGCACCCGTTCCGCTTGGGATTACGGCCCTCTCGGCGTCGCTCTCAAGGACAATATCAAGCGTGAATGGTGGCGCTCCATGGTCGTCACCCGTCCTGATGTCGTCGGTGTCGACACTTCCATCATTCTGCCGCCCGAAGTGTGGGTGGCGTCCGGCCACGTGAGCGTGTTCAACGATCCGCTCGTCGAGTGTCTCAACTGCCACAAGCGCAACCGCGCCGACAAGCTCGAGGAATCCTACGCCGAGAAGCACGGCGACAAGATGCCGGAAAACGGCATGAAGGACATCGTCTGCCCGAACTGCGGCACCCGTGGCCAGTGGACCGAACCGCGCGACTTCAACATGATGCTGCGCACCCACCTCGGCCCGGTCGAGGACGAGAACAGCCTGCACTACCTGCGTCCGGAGACTGCACAGGGCATCTTCGTGGACTTCAAGAACGTGATGACCTCTTCCCGTTCCAGGCCGCCGTTCGGCATCGCCAACATGGGTAAGTCCTTCCGTAACGAGATCACCCCGGGTAACTTCATCTTCCGCACCCGTGAGTTCGAGCAGATGGAGATGGAGTTCTTCGTCACGCCCGGCACCGATGAGGAATGGCACCAGTACTGGATCGACGCCCGCACCCGCTGGTACATCGACCTCGGCGTCAAGCCGGAGAACCTGCGCCACTACGAGCATCCGAAGGAGAAGCTCTCCCACTACTCCAAGCGCACCGTGGACATCGAATACAAGTTCGGCTTCCAGGGTTCCGACTGGGGCGAGCTCGAAGGCATCGCCAACCGTACCGATTACGATTTGAGCGCGCACTCCAAGCACTCCGGCGAAGACCTGAGCTACTTCAACCAGGCCGCCGGCGAGAAGTACGTGCCGTACGTCATCGAACCGGCCGCCGGCCTGACCCGCTCCCTGATGTGCTTCCTCGTGGACGCCTACGATGTGGACGAGGCCCCGAACACCAAGGGCGGCGTTGACAAGCGCACCGTGCTGCGTCTCGACCCGCGTCTGGCCCCGGTCAAGGCCGCCGTGCTGCCGCTGAGCAAGAAGCCTGAACTGCAGACCGTGGCCCAGAACCTGGCCGACGACCTGCGCTTCAACGAGTGGATGATCGACTACGACGAGTCCGGTGCCATCGGTCGTCGTTACCGTCGTCAGGACGAGATCGGCACCCCGCTGTGCATCACCGTGGACTTCGACACCCTCGAGGACCACGCTGTGACCATCCGTGAGCGTGACACCATGGCCCAGGAGCGCGTCGCTCTTGACAAGGTGGCCGATTACGTGGCCGCCCGCATCGGCGAGAAGCGCACCCGCGTGCCCCTGAAGCCTGTGGAAATGGGCGGTGAGCCTTGGCCTGAGTCCGGCGTTCAGGAAGCCGGCGGCCTGTACTAAGCCGGAGTCGCACAACTTGGGCTCCCCTCTGTGGGCTGAGCCGTAAGGAAGACATCCCAGTGGGCTGTTTGTAGGCGAAGTGGCGGCGATAGACGCCGGGGCTCCTCTCTCAGGGGAGCCCCTACTTATTTTCTTAGGAATCACATGGCACAATCCGAATCCGAAACAGTGCTCACCGAGCATCACGAGACCGACAACCTCGACCCACGTACGGACGCGCCGGCGCGCCCCGGGACCCCGGTGCATATCGCCCCGGTCCAACTCGGCAACATCACCGTGCCGACCCCGGTGGTGCTCTCGCCGATGGCGGGAGTGACCAACTGGCCCTTCCGCGTGATTTGCGAGGAATATGGTCCCGATGGACTCTACGTGGCCGAGATGATCACCGCTCGAGCCCTCGTGGCGCATAACCCGAAAGCACTGCGCCTCTGTCATTTCGCCAAAAGCGAAAAAATCCGTTCACTGCAGTTGTACGGCGTGAACCCCTCCATCACCGAACAGGCGGCGAAAAACGTGGTCGACGGCAACATGGCCGACCATGTGGATCTGAACTTCGGTTGCCCGGTGCCCAAGGTCACTCGTCGAGGCGGTGGTTCGGCCTTGCCTTGGAAAACCGACATTTTCACTGAGCTATTACAGCGCGTGGTCGCCGTATGCGAGCCGGCGGGCATCCCCGTCACCGCGAAGATCCGCGTCGGCATCGACCATAACCATGAGACCTTCCTCGAAGCCGGACACATCGCGCAGGAGGAGGGCTGCAAGGCCGTAACCCTGCATGCCCGTACCACCGCCGAATACTATGGCGGTCATTCCGACTGGTCCCGCATCGGCGAGCTCAAGGAACACCTCAACATTCCGGTATTCGGCAATGGCGATATCTGGGGTGCCGAGGATGCGCTCGAAATGGTGCGCGAGACCGGCTGCGACGGTGTGGCCATCGGCCGCGGATGCCAGGGCCGGCCGTGGCTGTTCGCCAACATCAAAAACGCCTTCGAGGGCAATCCCGAACGGCTCAACCCGAATCTGGGCGAGGTCTGCCGCGTGATTCACCGTCATGCCGAGCTGCTTACCGAGTTTTATGAGGGCGATGAGATGATGGCCGTCCACGATCTGCGCAAGCACATCGCCTGGTATCTGAAAGGATTCCCGGTGGGCGGCTCCACCCGCAAGGCCTTTATGGAATGCGAGAGCCTGGCCGATGTGGACCGCGAGATCGGCAAGCTCGACCCGACTATCGAATACCCGCCACGCGTGGTCGACAAACCGCGCGGCCGCGTGCGTTTCGCCAAGAAGGTGCACTTGCCGTATGGCTGGTTGGAATCGCGTACCACCACCCACGAAGAGCGTGAGGCGCTCTTCGGTGACGACCCAATGGACGCCAGTTACTGAGAAAATACTGAAAATACACGCAACACGCGCCATTCTGCGCGTGAATTTCCCTCCAAGAGTAGCCTGTTTGCGCTACTCTTGGGTGTAACCGTGAAGTGACAGGAGCCAAACGTGAGCGAGATCGCGCAGAATGAGTTCAACGACAAGACCAACATCAAGGTTGTTGGCGTCGGCGGTGCCGGCGGTAATGCCGTCAATCGCATGATTGCCGAGGGATTACAGAATGTTGAATTTGTGGCGGTAAATACCGATGCGAAGGATCTTCTGCGCTCTGATGCGGATGTCAAGATTTCCCTTTCCGATAAGTCCAGTCGTGGTCTCGGTGCTGGTGCCGACCCGGAGCGTGGAGCCAAGGCGGCCCAGGACCACCAGTCGGATATCGAAGAGGCGCTTAGGGGTGCCGACATGGTGTTCGTCACCTGCGGCGAGGGCGGTGGCACCGGTACTGGCGCCAGCCCGATCGTCGCTCGTGCGGCTCATCAACAGGGTGCTCTCACCATCGCGGTTGTTACTCGTCCGTTCAGCTTCGAAGGCCCTCAGCGTTCCGCTTCCGCCGAATACGGCATCGACAACCTGCGCAAGGAAGTCGACGCGCTGATCGTCATTCCGAACGATCGCCTGCTCGAGCTTTCCGACCGTTCCATCGGCATCATTGAGGCCTTCAAGACCGCTGATACCGCACTGCTTGCCGGTGTTCAGGGCATCACTGACCTGATTTCGATGAACTCCTATATTCACGTCGACTTCAACGATGTGAACTCCATTCTTCGTGGTGCTGGTACTGCGCTGTTTGGTATCGGTTCCGCACGGGGAGAGGATCGTGCCACGCAGGCCGCCGAAATCGCCATCAGCTCTCCGCTGCTTGAGGAAAGCATCGAAGGCGCACACGGTGCGCTGATCAACATCGCCGGTCCGACCGACCTGAAGTTGCAGGAGGCCTCTGCTGCCACCGAACTGGTGCGCAAGGCCATTCACCCTGAAGCCCAGATTATTTGGGGTCTTGCTCTGGACGATGCTTATGGCGATGAAGTGCGTGTCACTGTTATTGCTGCTGGTTTTGACCCCGTCGCCGCTCAAGATGACGACACTCAGAGCACGGTGACGCCGGTTGTGCCAACCGCCGCCGATCCTGCGACTCCCGTGGCACAGCCAGCTCCAGCACCGGCACCGGCTGCACAGCCCGCTGCCACTGCCCAACCGGCATTCACACCGGCTACTGGTGACTCCGCATCGTTGCCTTTTGATGATCCGACTTCCGCTCATCCGAATATCGCCGTGAACGATCCGGCTGGCGATCTCGACATCCCTGACTTCCTGCGCTGAAAGGATTGATCCATGGCTGGGTTCATGAAAAACGCGATGTCCTATCTGGGCATGAGTGACGTTGTGGACGATGAGGACGACTACATCGAGGAGGACGAGGAGCAGAAGCCGGCTTCGAAGTCCGCATTTGATTCCGACCATACGGTCACGCCGCTGGCGTCAACCACCGCGCCTGCCGCATCGTCGACTACCAAGCCGTTCCCCGGTGGCCGTGTGAACAGAATCACCACCATCCATCCGAAGTCATATGAGGATGCTCAACTGGTCGGCCGCGCATTGCGTGACGGTGTTCCGGTCGTACTGAATCTCACCGGTGTGGCCGAAGCCGTGGCATATCGCATCGTGGACTTCTCCGCCGGCGTGGTGTTCGGCGTGCGTGGTTCCCTCGAGCGTGTCACTCCGCGCGTGTTCCTGTTGAGCCCGGCGCAGGTGAACATCAAGGTCGAAGAGCCGACAAAACCAGCCTCGGCACACGATTTGTTCGCTGACTGACCGGTTCAGTAGTTTTCGCATTCGACGTTATATCGGTATTCGGCCGACTCCCAGCAAGGAGTCGGCCGATTCTTATTGTGCTCCGAGCAAACTTTTCATGCGCGGTTGTTAGTCTGTCAGCATGCTTTCCTTAGTGTTCTCTCTGATCGGCCGCATTCTTGCATGGCTCATTAACGCGTATATCACGGTTCTGTTCGTGCGCATGATTCTGGACTGGGTCTCCGTTCTCGCACGAAACTGGTATCCACGTGGTGTGGTGGCCCAGCTGATCAATATTGTGTATTCCATCACCGAACCCCCTCTGCGCTGGCTACGTCGCTATATTCGCCCATTGCCGCTCGGCTCGATTTATCTTGATGTCAGCTTCATTGTGCTGTATTTTGCGCTGGTGGTACTGGAAAGTGTTGTTCTGATAGTGTTCTGAGGCCGTTTTTGACCCGCCGGAGGCATATATCTGGCATAAAAACCCACGTCGAATGTTCTGAAACGATGGGGTCGTGATAGCATTCTGACTTGAGACCAACGTAAGTGCGGGCGATGCCCCAAAGCGAGGTGCAAGATTTATGGCTCTGTTGACGCCGAAGGATATTAGGGAGCACACCTTCCAGACTGTTCGATTCAAGGAAGGTTATGATGTCGACGAGGTCGATGACTTCCTTGATCAGGTCACGGAAACCGTCGAGGCTCTTGGACGTCAGGCGGTAGCCGGCGGTCAGGCCACCCAGACTCTGGGTCCTGACGTGACCAACCTTAATGCGAAGATCTCCGATCTTACCGGTCAGGTGCAGCAACTCGAGTCGGAGAATGCTGGTTTGAAGAACGCTGTGGCTCAGGCCCAGCAGGCCGCTCAGGCTGGCAATGATCAGGCAGCACAGCTTGTCTCTGCCAAGCTCAGCGAAGCCGAGGAATCCAACCGCGCGCTGTCCTCCCAGAATGAGCAGCTCAAGGGTCAGGTCGATCAGCTGAACGCTCAAATCGATCAGCTCACCGCTCAGGCTGCTCAGGCCTCCGGTGACCAGGAGGCTGTCGGCCAGCAGATCGCCGCCATTCAGCAGGAACGTGATCAGTTCCGCGCGGCCAACGAGGAGCTGTCCCGTCAGCTCGCCGCCGCTCAGCAGCAGGGTTCCGCCGCTCAGCAGCAGTCCGCTCAGATCGCTGAGCTGTCCCGTCAGCTCGAAGAAGCCAAGCAGCGTGAAAACCAGCTTCGTGCTCAGGTTTCCAAGGTCGAGCCGAGCACCGAGACCGGTTCTCTGCAGAAGATCGCTGGCGCCGCTTCCATGCCGGGCACCGAGCCCGAGCGCGCCACCGCCATGCTGACCCTGGCTATGCAGCTGCACGATCAGTACGTGGAGAAGGGCAAGAACAAGGCCAAGGAAATCACCGAGGCCAGCCAGAACAAGTACAACGATCTGGTCACCAAGGCCAACAACTACTCCGAGCGTACCCGTTCCGAGGCCGACGACTACTCCACTCGTACTCGTTCCGACGCCGACACCTATTCGGATCGTACCCGCTCCGAGGCCGACGCTTACCGTGACCAGACTCACGCGGATGCCGAGACCTACTCCCAGAACACCCGTTCTGAGGCCGACGCATACTCCGTCAAGACTCGTCAGGATGCGGACAACTACTCCAAGTCTCAGCACGATGACGCTGACAACTACGAGAAGGAAGTGCAGCAGCGTGCCGCCGAGTATGACAAGAACACTCGTTCCGCGGCTGATGCGTACGACAAGAACACCCGCTCTGCAGCCGATACGTATGCCGAGCAGGTGCGCGACAACCTTCAGGCTCAGTCCAAGGTCGTCGAGGGCAACATCCAGAGCCTTAAGCAGTTCGAGACTGAATACCGCGCCCGCCTCACCGAGTACCTCGGCCAGCTGGCATCGCAGGTTTCCGAGTCGAACAACTACGTCGACCAGACCTCGTCCAAGACCAACTGAGCGTAGGCAGGTACAGGTCGTATGACGAACCAACAGGGACGGCTGCGCACTCGCGTGGCCGTCTTTGCATGTGTGGCCGCGGCTGCGCTGATTGTCGATCAGCTCACCAAGGCTTGGGCGATGGCCGCGTTATCCAACGGTCAGACCATTCGCGTGATTCCCGGACTGCTGTCCTTCACCTTGGTGCGTAATCCGGGCGCGTCCTTGGGCATGGGATCAGGCGCTACTTGGGTAATCAGTCTGTTGGCCGTTGTGGCTTGCGTGGCCCTTGCTGTGGCTGGGGTGCGCACTGTCTCCATGAAATGGTCGGTGGCGATTTCTTTCGCGTTTGCAGGCGCTCTGGGCAACCTGATTGACCGTGTTATGTACGCTGACGGCTTCCTCAACGGCAAAGTGGTGGATTTCCTTAACTATGGCTGGTCCGTTGGCAATGTGGCGGATATCTATCTGGTAGTCGCCGGTGTGGTCCTGGTGATTCTGATTCTTATGGGGGAGCCGTTCTCACACAAGGATCTCATCGAGCAATCCGACGAATCCCTACAGTCTGAGCCGGAGGCGGACGACAAGTAATGAGTCGAATAGTCCCTGCTCCCGATGCATTGGTGGGTAAGCGTTTCGACGTAGCCGTGGCCAAAATGCTGGGTATTTCACGATCTAAAGCCGCCGATCTGGTTGACTCCGGGCAGGCGCGCGTTTTAGGGCGTGAAGTTGCACGGTCCAGCACATTGCAGGCGGGGGAGACCGTCGAATTTGATTTGGCGGAGGAACAGGCCGAGCCTGAGCCTATCGCAACTGATATGGCCGTTGTCTACGAAGACGATGATGTCGTTGTAGTCGATAAGCCTGTAGGCGTGGCGGCGCATGCCTCGGTTGGCTGGACCGGTCCAACCGTGCTCGGATCACTGCGTGACCGCGGCGTGCATATCACTTCCTATGGTGCGGCCGGGCGTGAGGGCATCGTTTCTCGCCTTGATGTAGGCACTTCCGGCTTGATGTTGGTGTGCAAGTCCGACCTTGCGTACACCGAGATGCGTCGGCAGTTCGCCGAGCATGAGGTAAAGAAAACCTATCATGCGCTCGTGCAGGGTGGTCTTAAAGAGAACAAAGCAACCATTGAGGCACCGATCGGGCGCGCCAAAGTGTCCGATTTCCGCTTCTGCGTGACTCCGGCCGGCAAACCGGCCGTTACGCACTGGGATGTGCTGGAGCGTTTCGGCCATGAGGCCACTCTGGTATCCGTGAATCTGGAGACCGGACGTACTCATCAGATTCGCGTGCATTTCTCCTCGATTGGGCATCCCCTGTGCGGCGACCCCATGTATGGTGCCAATCCGGTGCTGTCTGAGGCCTTGGGACTTGACCGGCAGTGGCTGCACGCCATGAAGCTCGAATTCCGTCATCCCCGCACCCGCGTCTGGACCACGGTCCGGTCCCAGTACCCGGCCGACTTGGCTGCCGCACTCGATGCCATGCGTGCCCGACACATCGAACCCGCTGAACCTGCCGAATATGCCGAAGTTCTGGTGGACTAATTCCGCGACGTGTGCATCATGCGTTTTAATATTTAGATTCAGTTCCGGCTTCGCCGGATTCATCCCAGAATAACGAGAGATCGGTCATGATGGCTCTCCGTCATGACCATACCCCAAGTGACTGCGGATGCTGAGTACCATTCAGTCCAATGGTCGGTAACCGTACGTGAATTACCGGTATTTCCGCTCAACGTGTCTCGGTACTCCAGCGTGAAGTGAACAGAAATGAGCCAAAGCAGTAATGAAGCCGGGCGGTATATGCCATCCGGATTGCAGAATCTCCTGCTGATAAAAACCGTTTCCTAGTCGTTGACCGTGCCCGTTCCGACGACGATCGCGGCCTACGACGCGTTCATCCTCTACCCGGCCCACCGATACGACATCAAGGGCAAGAGGATTCTCAAGCAGGAGAAGAAGTACTATGCCGTGGACTTGGGGATGCGACGTATACAGTTGAACTATGCATGGGTTGAAGAGTGCGATTGGTAGGGGTGCGGACGCGTGGGCACGTTCGCTGCCTGGGCGCGTGCTCGACCGGTATGTGTCGCGGAGCGGCCCCCTGCTGGCGAATGGTCTGGCATATGGTCTGCTATTCGCCTTTTTTGCCGGCGTCTGGATTGCGGTGAGCGTGTTCGGTCTTATCATGGTCGGCAACATTGATTGGCAGCAGATGCTGATTGACGCGGTGCGTGAAGTCATTCCCGGTGTAGCCGACTCGTTTTTGACGTCTTCCGCCCTAGGCACCATGTCAAGCGCATTGACGTGGACCGGTCTGGCCACGTTGGCCATATTCTGGTGGACGGTGACCGGCTGGATGAACTCGCTGCGCCACGCCGTACGGGCCATGTTCGACGACTGCGGCGACGAGCTCAATATCGTCGTCGCAAGGTTACGCGATACGCTTGCCGCCATCGCCATCGCAATACTGTTCATTCTTTCGACCGTGGCCGGTACGGTGTCCGGCGGCATCGTACGCCGACTGCTGCAATGGGGCGGCATCCCCAGCAGTTCGTTGCCCGGCACCGTGCTTTTGGAGATGACCGGTTTCGGTACCGGCGTCGCACTGAATTTTGCGTTGTTCATGTTGCTGCTGCGCGTGGTCTCCCACATCAAAGCCGGACGATTCACGATACTCGGCGCGTTACTGGGATCTCTGACGGTTTCCGCAATGCAGCTTCTCGGTGCGCGACTATTAGCCGGAGCCTCCCGGAATCCGATGCTTGCCCCGTTCGCCGCGTTGATCGGTGTGCTCATTTGGTTCAACCTCGTCGCCCAGGTCATTTTGCTCTGTGCCGCCCTCATTGCCGAGTGCCGACAAAAGAGCTGAGCGTCTGAACTGACTAATATGACGATTAGCGATGAAGCCTCTCTCGCCGAGATGATTCGCGAACTCAGCTGGCACTACAGTTATTGCCGTGGTCTCTCCATCTTGGCATATCGCAAACGAGTAGCTTCACCCGTGATACCGAGCTTGCGACCAATTGTTTCCCATGATTGGCCACGTTCATGCATGAGCAGTACCATCTGCGCAATGCGGGCATCAATGTATTCCAGTTCGGCTTTGCGTCGATTGATTAGACGGCTGAGCTCCAGTTCGGGAGAGAAGTTTGGGCTGTCCTCGGGAATGCCTTCTGCTGGTGATTCCTGAGACTCCACGGCATCTGCCGCAGCGTTGCCGATTTCCATGAGTTTGGCCTGTATCTCGGGAGAGTAGTCTTCAAATTTCATCGTTATCACTGCCTTAGTGTCGCTGTTGCTGATACTCCACTTTATAGGCATGTGGCCTCACCGGTAAATATTTACCGCCGCCCAGACCACACGGTATGGTGGAACACATGGCTGATTACGGGAACAACTTTGTGCAACTGCATAACCACACGCACTATTCGCTGCTCGATGGTGCGTCGAAGATTCCTGATTTGGCCAAGCGTGCGGCCGAACTTGGCATGCCTGCGGTCGGCATCACCGACCATGGCAACATGCATGGCGCCTACGAGATGTACACCAACTGCGTGGCCAATGGCGTCAAGCCCATCATCGGCATCGAAGCTTATGTGACCCCGGAAACCGCACGTCAAGACAAGTCCCGCGTGCATTGGGGTACCGAAGCCCAGCGCCGCGACGACGTCTCCGGTGGTGGTCTTATCACCCACTTGACCATGTGGGCCGAAAACGACGAAGGCTTGGTCAACCTCATCAAAGCCTCGTCCGTGGCCAACCTCGAAGGTCGCGTCATGCGTTATCCGCGTATGGATAAGGAGGTGCTCGCCACCTATTCCAAAGGCGTGATCGCATCCTCCGGCTGCCCCTCGGGCATCATCCAGACCCGTCTGCGCCTCGGTCAATTCGATGAGGCCCTGCGTGCCGCCGGCGAATTCCAGGACATCTTCGGCAAAGACAACTTCTTCATCGAACTTATGGATCACGGTCTGCCCATCGAAACTCAGGTGACCGGTGACCTGCTGACCATCGCCAAGAAACTCAACGCACCACTGCTGGCCACCAACGATTCCCACTACGTACACGCCGAAGATGCACAGGCGCAGGACGCCATGCTCTGCATCAACTCCGGTTCCCGTCTTGACGATCCGGACCGATTCAAGTTCGACGGCACCGGCTACTACATCAAAACCGCCGAAGAGATGCGCGAACTGTTCAAGGACCACCCGGACGCCTGCGACAATACGCTCGTTATCGCCGAACGCTGCAACGTGATGTTCGACGACCACGAAGACGGCGCGTTCATGCCGAAATTCCCTTGTCCCGAAGGCTGGGATGAGACCTCCCTGTTCCTCAAAAAAGTCGAGGAAGGTCTGGAGAAGCGTTACGACGGCAACCCGCCGCTCGACGTATTGAAGCAGGCCGACTACGAATGTGGTGTGATCTGCCAGATGCAGTTCTGCGGATACTTCCTCGTGGTCGCCGACTACATTCAGTGGGCCAAGGACCACGGCATTATGGTGGGGCCGGGCCGTGGTTCGGCCGCAGGCGCCATGGTCGCCTATTCCATGGGCATTACCGAGCTCGATCCGCTCAAGCATGGCCTGATTTTCGAGAGGTTCCTGAACCCTGAGCGAGTGAGCCTTCCTGATATCGATGTCGACTTCGACCCTGAAGGTCGTGCGCGAGTCATCGAATACTGCGGCGAAAAATACGGCACCGATAAGGTCGCCCAGTGCGTGATCTATGGCACCATCAAAACCAAGCAGGCCCTGAAAGACTCCGCCCGCATCATGGGTTATGAATTCTCAGTCGGTGAAAAAATCACCAAGGCGCTGCCTCCGGCGGCCACCGGCGGCAAAGACATCAGTCTGCATGACATCTTCGACCCTGCCGCCAAACGTTATGCCGAGGCCAGGGAATTCCGAGAACTCTACGATTCCGACCCGGACACCAAGCGCATCACCGAAGAAGCCAAGGGTATCGAAGGCCTGATCCGACAGACCGGTGTACATGCCTGCGCCACCATCATGGGTAGCGCACCCATCACCGACACCTCGCCGTTGCTGGAACGCACCGATGGCACCATCACCACCACCTTCGAATACCACACGTGCGAAACGTTGGGGCTGGTCAAGATGGACTTCCTTGGCCTGTCCAACTTGACGATCATCCACGACACCCTGAAGAACATCGAGGCCAACGGCAAACCCGCCATCGACTACACCAAGATTCCGCTCGATGACGCCGAAACCTACAAACTCATGTCCCGAGGAGACACGCTCGGCGTGTTCCAGCTCGATTCCGACGGCATGCGTTCACTGCTGAAAACCCTGAAGCCCGATAACTTCAACGATATTTCCGCACTTATCGCCCTGTACCGACCGGGCCCGATGAGTATGGATTCGCACACCAACTATGCCAAGCGCAAAAACGGCCTGCAGAAGATCACGCCAATTCACCCTGAGCTTGAGGAGCCTCTGAAGCAGGTGCTTGACGAGACCTATGGTCTGATCATCTACCAGGAGCAGGTGCAGTCCGCCGCCCGAATCCTCGCCGGTTATTCACTGGGCAAGGCAGACGTGCTGCGTCGAGCCATGGGTAAGAAGAAGCCCGAAGTGCTGGCCAAGGAGAAGGTGCCGTTCTTCGCCGGTATGAAGGAGCACGGATATTCCGAAGAGGCATCCCAGGCCGTGTGGGATATTCTGGTGCCGTTCTCCGGCTACGCTTTCAACAAAGCGCACTCCGCCGCATACGGTCTGATCTCCTACTGGACCGCATATCTGAAGACGCACTACCCGGTCGAGTTCATGGCCGCCTTGTTGCAAGGTGCCGCCACCAACAAAGACAAGACCGCACTGTACTTGGGCGAGGCCCGCCGCATGGGCATCCAGGTGCTCTCGCCGGACGTCAACGAATCGGTGTACGAGTACTCGGCAGTCGGCGACGTCGTCCGATTCGGTCTTGGTGCCATCCGTAACGTGGGTGACAAGGCCGTGGCCGATATCATCGCCGAACGCGAAGGCCCGCGCGGCAAGTTCGTGAACTTCATGGACTTCATCCGCCGCGTGCCCCTGACCGCGCTGAACCGGCGATTGGTCGAATCGTTGATCAAGGCCGGTGCCTTCGACTCGATTGACCCGAACCGTCGCGCGCTGCTCACCGTGCACGAGGCCGCCATCGATTCGGTGGTGAGTCTGAAGCGCAAACAGGCGGAGGGCCAGTTCGATTTGTTCTCCGATGCCGAGGATGGGGGAGCGGAGGCCATGGGCGACGCTTCCGTGACCGTACCCGATCTTGAGGAATGGGACAAGAAGACCAAACTTAACTTCGAACGCGAAATGTTGGGCCTGTATGTGTCTGACCATCCGCTCTCCGGTATGCAGTCGATTCTCGCGTCCTTGCGTGAAATGTCCATCGCGCATCTGGTTGATCGAGCCAAAACGATGGGTGAAGGACAGCAGGTCACGTTGGCTGGTTTGGTCACCAATGTGGACCGGCGCGTATCCAAGAAGGGCAACCCCTGGGCCATCGTGACCATCGAAGACATGGAAAGCTCCATCCAATGCATGTTCTTCGGCAAGGTCTATGAAGCGGCCGCCGCCGAACTTGCCGTGGACGCCATCGTACAGATTCGTGGCCAAGTGGAGTTGCGCGACGAAACCGTTTCTCTGAGAGCCACGGAAATGCAGATTCCGACCTTGGAAGCCGAGGATGAACGTCCGTTGGTCATCACGCTGCCGCCGGTGGCGTTGGAGCGCCAACGCATGATGCAACTCGGTCAGGTGCTCGCTAATCATCCTGGTTACTGCGAAGTACATCTTGCGGTGCTGGATGAGAAGGGTAACGCTCAGGTGCTCACGTTTGGCGATCGTTTCCGCGTCAAGCGAGATACTTCGTTGTTTGCTGAGATCAAGATTCTGTTTGGCCCCAGCTGCTTGCCTGCCGCCTGATTGGCGGGTTTCGCCCCTGGCCTCTCCCTCACCTGGCTTTGCTGGGGGCTCCTTCATCAGAGGGAGCTAAGGCGTGTGCCACCATACGATGTGCGCGACTACTGTGGAACGTATGGGCATGGAGATGGCGGATACTGGTAACAACGATGACGAGCAACAATGGATTGCCACGATGCTGGAACGGCTGTCTCATTCGCAGTTCCGCGCCAAATTCGCTTTGACCGACAAAGACCGAGCCTATGCCCGCACCAAAGGCAAGGCGACCATCGATCGTCATGCGCGAGAAATGTTGCGAGACCGCATAGGCGCAGCCGAACCGAAGAACGACGGCAGGCAGACGCCATGGCGCGGCCATCCGGTATTCACCGCTCAGCATGCTACCGCCACATGCTGCCGCGGATGCATCGAAAAATGGCATCATCTGCCCAAAGGCCGTGAACTCGCCGAAGCGGAGGTAAACCGACTTGCCGATTTGGTCATGGCATGGATTGAGCGGGACCTTATCAATCATCCGGTTCGGTGAAGCACCCCGCATCCTCAGTATGCCTGTATGCCTTCAATAGTTATGAGCCAACAGCCAACATAGGCCTCGAAAACCGTAGATGCAAGGTATTGGCGAATGCGGCAGAACGCCGAACGTTGCCTATGGCGCGTTCGTCAATAATGCGACATGATGTCTATTCAAGAAGAGTTGATGAAGTGTCAACTCTGCCCCAAGGAGGCGGAATATGTACTACAGCAGCGGCAATTATGAGGCTTTCGCACGTCCGAAGAAGCCGGCCGACGTGGACAACAAGCATGCATACATCATCGGTACCGGACTGGCGGCATTGTCTGCAGCCTGTTATCTGGTGCGTGATGGTCAGATGCCTGGCGAGAACATCCACATCCTTGAGAAGGACCCGGTACCCGGCGGCGCCTGTGACGGTCTTGATATTCCCGGCCTTGGCTATGTGATGCGTGGCGGCCGCGAAATGGACAATCATTTCGAGGTCATGTGGGATCTGTTCCGCTCGATTCCCTCCATCGAAACCGAAGGCGTCAGCGTACTCGACGAGTACTACTGGCTCAACAAGGAGGACCCGAACTACTCGCTGTGCCGCGCCACCAAGAATCTCGGCAAGGACGCGGGGCTCAAGGGCAAGTTCGGGCTGTCCGACAAGGCTTCGATGGAAATCATGAAGCTGTTCTTCACCCCGGACGAAGACCTGTATGACAAGCCGATCACCGATTTCTTCGATGATGAGGTGCTGAACTCCAACTTCTGGCTGTACTGGCGCACCATGTTCGCCTTCGAGAACTGGCACTCCGCGCTGGAAATGAAGCTGTACATCAAGCGCTACATTCATCACATCGGAGGCCTGCCGGACTTTTCCGCGCTGCGTTTCACCCGCTACAACCAGTACGAGTCGATGATTCTGCCGATGGTCAAGTATCTGGAATCGCACGGCGTCGAATTCCGCTACAACACCAAGGTCGAGAACGTGGAATTCGCGATTGGCGGGGGAGCCGGCCCCAAGCGCGAGCACACCGGCGTAGGCCAAGACACCATCCAGAAGATTCAGGCCACCTCCGGCTTCTTCAAGCGCAACCCTGCCAGCACGCCCACCAAGAAGCTTGCCGTGCGCATCGACGTGGACCACGAGGGTGATAAATCCTCCATCGACCTGACCGAGAACGATCTGGTGTTCATCACCAACGGCGGTTGCGTGGAGAACTCCACCATGGGTTCCCAGAACTCGCCCGCCGCATGGAACCCAGACCTGAAGCCCGGTGGCGGCTGGGATATGTGGAAGCGTATCGCCGACCAGGACCCGAGCTTTGGCCATCCGGAGAAGTTCTGCTCCGATCCGAATGCCACCAAGTGGATGAGCGCCACCGTCACCACCCTGGACGGCGAGATTCCGCCGTACATCCAGAAGATCTGCAAGCGCGACCCGTTCTCCGGCAAGGTCGTCACCGGCGGCATCGTCACCGTGCAGGACTCCAACTGGCTCATGAGTTGGACCCTGAACCGCCAGCAGCAGTTCCGCGACCAGCCCAAGGACCAGCTGTGCGTATGGGTCTACGGCCTGTTCCCGGACAAGCCCGGCAACTATGTGAAGAAGCCGATGACCGAATGCACCGGTGAAGAGATTTGCGAGGAGTGGCTTTACCACATGGGCGTGCCGACCGACAAGATCGAGGCGCTCGCAAAGCACCACGCCAACACCGTGCCGGTCATGATGCCGTACATCACCGCGTTCTTCATGCCGCGCGCGGCCGGCGACCGCCCGGACGTGGTGCCCGATGGTGCCGTGAACTTCGCATTCCTTGGCCAGTTCGCCGAGACCCCGCGCGACACGATTTTCACCACCGAATACTCGATGCGCACCGGTATGGAAGCTGTCTACACGTTGCTCGGCGTGGACCGCGGCGTGCCTGAAGTGTGGGGTAGCGTCTATGACGTGCGCAACCTGCTCAACGCCACCGTCAAATTGCGTGACGGTGCACCGGTCACCGATATGAAGCTCAACTTCATTGAAAAGGCCGTGGTCAAGAAGGTGCTCAAGAAACTCGACGGCACCGATATTGCCACCCTGTTACGCGAATACCGCGTAATCTGACATCCATCTGGCTCCCCTCAAGGTGAGGGGAGCCAGCACGCGAAGCGTGACTGAGGGAAGTTGCTCACAACGGAGTGTTAAGAGAAGGACAAAAACATGACTGATTCTGATCCCCAGTTAATCCGCCACGCCACCATCGACGATCTGGACGCGCTGGCCGCCATGGAATCCGAATGCTTCCCGGCCGCCGAGGCCGCCGACCGCTCGTCCCTGCGCGCCCGAATCGAGACCTATCCGGAATGTTTCTGGCTATTGATTGATGGCGAGATCGTCATGGCGTTCATCAACGGTTTCGCGACCGATCGGCGCGACTTGACCGATGACATGTACGAGGATGCCGCGCAGCACAACCCTCAAGGTGACTGGCAAATGATTTTCGGCGTGGATACTGCGCCGAAGTATCAGCATCGCGGTTGCGCCAGTACACTCATGAGGAAAGTCATTGAAGACACTCGTGCAGCTGGACGTAAAGGCCTGGTGCTCACCTGCAAAGATCGGCTGGTCGGATTCTATGCGCAATTTGGGTATGAGGACGAGGGCATTTCGGAGTCCACTCACGGTGACGTGGTCTGGCATCAGATGCGCCTGACCTTCTAATCCCCCTTTGGTTCCCCTCTTTGATGCTGAGGCGTCTAAAAAACAGTCCGGTGGACTGTTTTTTTAGACGAAGGCGAGACGATAGTCGAGCCATAAGGACGAGAGCTTTTTGCGGGTGAACCGTCCGCGTGATCGGACTGAGGGGAGTTGAACGTGGAATAAATTGTTGCGACACGCCGGTGAACATCTGATTTCGTTACGTGAGCCCATAAAAAGCCGGCGTATCCTGATGGTAACGGCGTGATTCAAGCTGATTTCGACACGCCGGGCGAAGCCTGTCGTTTCAACGATTCTGGCGTGTTTTTTCGTGCCCGGTTTGCGCGAGTCCGCGAATGCGTGTAAGTTATTTCCTTGCTGCCGCTCAGCGAGTGGTTCTCCTTCCGGAGGGCTGCGAGGTGGGTGAGTGGTGGTGGTTTGAGAACTCAAGAGCGTGTTTGTACTACTTCTTTATAGTCAAT
>ERZ773139.1006-NODE-1006-length-34556-cov-6.324831_pt1 | contig 34556 bp, 28 predicted proteins | sample MGYA00580854_ERZ773139 | MGnify/ENA primary metagenome ERZ773139 (study PRJEB29015, sample SAMEA2737809) | human gut metagenome | biome: human gut; feature: human-associated habitat; material: faeces | place: China | collected 2012 ...
CCTTTTTCCGCCGTCAAAATGGGCGGGCCTTTTTCCCTCCGCTGCCTATCGCCGCCCTGCCCCGGCGCAGTTGGCGGGGGACATACTCAACCCCTGCAGGGTGGGATGCTTTGGCGTAGCTTGTGTTTTTTCGCAAGGCAAAAGGCCAGCGGGAAATCAAATCCACGCTGGCCTTGTTTGCGAGCCATGAGGCCCGTCGCCGAATGGCGGTCTTTGCTATGCAACTGGCGGGAATTTGCACCAGACCCGCGAGCCGTGGCACCTGTCGTGCCACGGTGGTAAAACCCCAGCCAACCTGCATGTCCCTCTACGCCCCTGCGCGCCCCTTGCGCGCAGTCCGGGGTTAAGGGGCGCTGCCCCTTAAGGGCGGACGCCGGTGAGAAGGTCGTCCACCAGCTGGATAGCTTTGTGGAGGCGGGCGTTGTAGTCGCCGCTGATGATGGTGATCTTGTCGCCGAAACCGTAGTCCCGGTACATTTGCAAAAGACGGTCGTTCAGAATGCGACGGCGGTCTTCGTCGCCGTTGAGCCGCTGGCCGTCCGCCACCCAGCGCACATCCGGCATCAGGTAAAAGAGCCGGTCGTAGCGGGTGTGGTCGATGTACTTCTCCACCAGCTCGTTGCGGTGGCCCATGTACAGCTCGCTGAAGTAGTCGGTGTAGGTGGCGTCGGTGTCGAAGAAGCAGACCTTGTTGGCCGAACGCAGGGCGTGGTAGTCCTGCTCGTATTGAATGTGCGCAATGCGTCCGAAGTCCTCGTCGGTGTAGATGGTCTCGTCGTTGCCCAGATAGTCCCGGGCATAGTAGCGGCCCACCTCCTCCGACCAGGAGGTGTTGTACAGCTTGGCCAGACACTTGGTCAGGGTCGTTTTGCCGCAGCTTTCCGTGCCGGCGATCAGCACTTTCTTGGCAAAGAAGGGCCGGGCCGCGCCCAAAATGTAGTGCCAGTTGCCCAAAATGTTCTTGCGAATCTCCGTGGCGGAAATGGGATAGCGGGTGCGGCTGGGGTCAAACAGCTCCACTTTCGCCTCCGGAAAATAGCTGGCCAGCGTCTCACTGTAGCTTAAGTCGCCCACGAAAAACGCGTCGATGGGCGCGCACACGACCTCGCGCATCCGCTTGCTCCATTCCTGCCAGCCCTCGGGATAGACGGGAATGTCGCTTTCGTCCAGCACCCGCACCTGAATGTGGGGCATATCCTGTACCTGCTGAGAAAACCACTGCTTGCGCAGCCGGTAGGAAATTTCCGGCAGCCCGTCCGCCTCGCAAAGGGCGCGGGTCTGCTCCGCGTTGTCGGAAATCACCACGATCAGGTTCTGGCACTTGGTGGAGGCTTCAATGATCTGATAGAGATGACCTCTGTGCGGGGGTAAAAATCTGCCGAAATATACGCCGGTCTGATACATGAACGATTGAACTCCCTTCCGTTTCGCGACGGGAGAAAAACGCTCCGCCGCCGCCTGACGCGCCGTCAGGCCGTTTTGCCCACAAAGGATAGCATAAAACCGAAGGGCAGGTCAAGAAAAAATGAAGGGATCGAATCTGTGAAAATTTTTCCGGGCGGCAGGAGGAAGGAAAGCAAATGCAGAACTTTGAACACAACAGAGGCTCGGCCAATGTTAAATTCGATCCTAACGACGAAAAAAGCGAGGATACCAGAGATGGAATTTCATTCTGAAAAGCTGAAAAACCCGGAGTTCTTCTGTGAAAATCGCCTTCCCGCCCATTCCGACCATGAGGCTTTCGCCTGTCTGGAAGATCTGGAGGCCGGGGAAAACCGCCTGCGGATGAGCCTGAATGGATATTGGAAGTTTTTTTATGCCGTCAATGAAAAGCAGCTGATCCCCGGCTTCGAGCAGCCGGACTATGACTGCGCCGACTGGGCCGACGTCGCCGTGCCTGCCCACGTGCAGCTGGAGGGATACGGCGTTCCCCAGTACTGCAACACCCAGTACCCATGGGACGGCTGGGAGGATATTGAGCCGGGCGAAATTCCCGAGCGTTTCAACCCGGTGGCATGCTATGTGAAGACCTTCGAGCTGCCGGAAAGCATGAAGGGAATGCCGGTGCGGGTATCCTTTCAGGGAGCGGAAAGCTGCGTGGCCCTGTGGCTCAACGGCCGGTACGTGGGCTTCGGCAGCGACAGCTTTACCCCCAGCGACTTTGACCTGACCCCCTATCTGCTGCCGGGCCGGAACAAGCTGGCCTGCCGGGTGTACCGCTGGTGGGCGGGCAGCTGGGCCGAGGATCAGGACTTCTTCCGCTTCAGCGGCCTGTTCCGGGATGTGTATCTGTACGCTGTGCCCGCCGTTCACGTGCGCGATCTGAGCATCCGCGCCCTGCTGGACGACGACTACCGGGACGGAACCCTGCAGGTGCGCGCCCAGCTGGAAAGCCGGGGCCCGTGGCAGACGGAGCTTCGGCTGACGGACGGCGAGCGGGAAATCGCTTCCGCCGCCGTTCAGGGAGCGGACGGCGAAGCCGTGGCCGAGCTGGCCGTGCGGGAGCCGGAGAAGTGGAGCGCCGAGCATCCGAAGCTGTACCGGCTGCTGGTGACGGTGAAGGACGGCGAGGGACGGGTGACGGAGGTCATCCGCCAGAACGTGGGCTTCCGCCGGTTTGAAATGAAGAACGGCCTGATGTGCCTGAACGGCAAGCGCATCGTGTTCAAGGGTGCGAACCGCCACGATTTTTGCGCCGAGAGGGGCCGTGCCGTGACGGCGGAACATATCCGCCGGGATCTGCTCACCATGAAGCGGAACAATATCAACGCCGTGCGCACCTGCCATTATCCCGACCACGACGCGGTGTACGCCCTGTGCGACGAGCTGGGCCTGTATGTGATCGCCGAAACCAATCTGGAATCCCACGGCGTGTGGGAGCGCATCCAGTCGGGGGAAAAGCCCCTGAGCTTCGCCGTTCCCGGAGACCGGGAGGACTGGAAGGACCAGATGCTGGACCGGATCGAGTCCACCTATCAGCGGGACAAGAATCATCCTTCCATTTTGATCTGGAGCTGCGGCAACGAGTCGCTTGGCGGCAGCGTGCCCTATGCCATGAGCCAGCGCTTCCGGGCGCTGGACGATACCCGGCTGGTGCATTACGAGGGCACGGCCCACGACCGGCGGTATAACGACACCACCGATATGGAAAGCCAGATGTACACCCCCGTCTGGAAGATTCGTCAGTATCTGGAGGAGCACCGGGACAAGCCCTTCATCCTGTGCGAATACACCCACGCCATGGGTAACTCCAACGGCGCGATGCACAAATATACCGAGTACGCCTATGAAGAGCCTCTGTATCAGGGCGGCTTTATCTGGGACTTCATCGACCAGAGCATCCGCGTGAAGGATCGTTACGGCAAGGACGCGTATTTCTACGGCGGCGATTTTGGCGAACGCCCCGCCGACTGGGATTTCAGCTGCAACGGCATCGTGTTCGGCGACGGCAGCGAGTCCCCCAAGATGCAGGAGGTCAAGTACAACTACCAGAGCGTGTTTGCCGACGTGAGCCGGGACAGCGTCACCATCCGCAATCACAGCCTGTTCACCAGCACCGCCGCGTGGCGGTGCGTCGCCACGCTGAGCCGGGATGGCAGGGAGATCGCCCGTCGGGAGATCAAGACCGACGTGGCCCCCGGCGAGACGGCCACCCTGCCCCTGCCCTTCCCGGAACAGACCCGGGGCGGCGAGTACACCGTGACCCTGTCCTTCCGCCAGCGGGAGGCTACGGAATGGGCCGAGGCGGGATATGAGGTAGCCTTCGGTCAGGGCAGCTGGCGGGTGGAGGAAAAGAAGAACGCCGTTCCCGCCGCGCCGGTTCTCGTGGTCGACGGCTTCAACAATCTGGGCGTGACCGGCGAGCATTTCAGCGTGCTGTTCAGCAAAACGCAGGGCAAGATGATCTCTTACCGCGCAGGCGGCGTGGAGATGCTGAAAGCCGCGCCCATGCCCAACTTCTGGCGCGCTCCCACGGAAAACGACTACGGCAATCGGATGCCTCAGCGCTACGGTCAGTGGAAGCTGGCGTCCCTGTACTGTCTGCCCATGGACAAGCCGCAGGTGCAGAACGAGGTGGACGGCGGCGTGAGCATCACCTATCTCTACGCGCTGCCCACCACCCCGGCGGCCCAGTGCGCGGTGCGCTACACCGTGCACCCCTGCGGCCGGGTGGACGCGGAGCTGCGCTACGACCCGGTGAAGGAACTGGGCGACATGCCGGAGTTCGGGATGCTGTTCACGCTGGACGCGCAGTACGATCAGGTGCGCTATTACGGCATGGGGCCGGGCGAAAACTACGTGGATCGCTGCCATGGCGCGAAGCTGGGCCTGTGGGAGACCACGGCGCAGGAGAACGTCTCCCGCTACGTGCTGCCCCAAGAATGTGGCAACCGTACCGGCGTACGCTGGGCGGAAGTGACGGACTATCGCGGCCGGGGCCTGCGGTTCCTGTGCGCGGCAGAAAACGGCATGGAGACCTCCGTGCTGCCCTATACCCCCCACGAGCTGGAAAACGCCCGTCATCCCAACGAATTGCCGCCGGTATACAATACGGTGGTGCGCGTGGCCCGGCAGCAGATGGGCGTGGGCGGCGACGACAGCTGGGGCGCCAAGACCCACGAGGAATATCTGCTCAATGTGGAAAAGCCGCTTGTGTTCCGCTTCAGCTTTGAAGCGGTGGTGCGGTAAAAAGAAAATTTCCCGCCCGGTGCAAGAAAACTGCGCCGGGCGGGTTTTTGGATGAAAAAAACATGGCGGCGAAACTTTTTCCCCTGCCGGTTCGTCTGGATAAATGGGAAAAAAAGAAGCAAGGGAGAAAATCGGGATGAAAGGAAGCGGAGTTCTGGCGACGGTATGCGCGATTTTCCTGTGGATGAATGGGGCGGAAGCGGCGCAGCCAGCCGTTTCCATTCGAGAACTGCGCGAAACGCTGCCTGAACGCTGGGTGGGGGAGTATGTGATCCGGCACGGAGACGGCAAAAATCTGCGGGACGGAGACACAGTGACCATCGACGTACCCATCATCGTGCCGGAGGTGGAAGCTGTCCCGGCCGTGCGGATCACGTGGGGCGGGCCTTACGCGGGGCTGGGCGCGTCAGCTCTCGTGGAAGAAAACACGGAGAATCATCTGGTGGCGGAATTTTCAGCGGCGCAGGCCGAACCCCTCTGCCGGGAAACGGCGGCGGAAACCTACCTTCGCACCCTGAAAGCCGACGTCCCGGAAATGCGGGAAAGAGAACTGGAGGCGTTCCTTCTGCGGGAAGAAACCGCCGGGGAAGGGCAGCGCCGGTTCCGAATGGCGTTTTACAGCACGTTCCACGGGATTCCCTATCTGATCGGTCAGAACTTCCGCCTGGAAGTCCCCGGCGAAAAGGCGGAGGAACTTCTGCCGTCCGTTCCGGCCAACGTGACGCTTGGCGCGCTGCTGGAAGACCGAATCGGCGTGAACCTTTGCGTCCCAAAGGAAGTAGGCGTGGATGAGGACGATCTTCCGTTGTTGGAATTTCAGGAAATTTTGGAAATTTTCGAGCAGTGGGTCAGAGACGGCTATGTTTATTCGCTGGAGGAGCTGCGGTTCGGCTACATGGCTATGATCGACCCGGAGCGAAAGAGCGAGGAATTTGTGCTGCTCCCGGTGTGGGCGGCGAAGGGGATCACCCGCGGTTCGCTGAATATGCCCTTCTACCCGCAGGAAGACCCGGAGTCGCTGGCATTTATGGGGTATGGGAACCCTACGGTATGCGTGGTGAACGCCCAGACCGGTGAAAAATATGACTTTGTAAACGACGACCGGGAAAACCGGCGGTATGTTACGGAACTGCTGACTTGGGAGAAGATTCAGCCATAGAAAAAAACGCCCCTGCGGAGAAAAAGCAGGGTCGCTGGTTTTGGACAGAAAACAGGTCAATATTTCCCTTCGGGGCAGCCGGTTCGGCCGGGTCCCTGCATCCCGGAAACGTAGCGGGCGCGGTACTCCATGTTGACCTCCCGCAACTCCTTTTTGCCGTCGATGTAATCCTGATACATTTCGACCACGCCCGCGGCACAGCCGTCGCAGGCAGCGTCGATGTTGCCCAGCGACTCGGCCACCAGACGCTCCCGTTCCTCCCGGGTGGTCTCGCTGATGAGAACTCCGCTCATGCCGGCACCCTCCCCGTCAGGAATCGGAACGGGCAAAGCCGTTCTTCATTTCCATGCTGGCACTGAACAGCACCTTCGACAAAAGGTCGTCGGTCAGCTTCCGGGCCTTGTCGGCCAGCTGCTGGTTGCAGGCGGTCAGGTAGGCGGCGGCGTCCTTCTCCGGCGCGGCCAGATACTGCTCGTCAAAGCGCTTGAGCATGGCGTGACCGGCGGTGGACAGCGCCAGCTGGTAGCGCTCCACATGGGCGAGACAGGCGGGATAGTGCGCGTCCGCCATGGCGGCCACGATGCGGTTGGCCCAGTAGAAGCTCTCCGTGGTCACATCGCCGGTGGTGTTCGCCAGATAGGCGGGGGTGGCGTTTATGTGAGCATAGAAGGGCACCGCCTCGTTGAAGGCGTTGGAGCCCACGGCGATCCATTCCACGCCCTGCAGATCGTGGGGCATATAGGGCCGCAGCTGGGTGATGGCCACGAAATTGTTGCGGTTGATGCCGATGGGGCGGTACATTCCCCGGCGTGACAGGTCGCCGTGACGGTTGTAGGGGTTGTACTCCGTGCCCTGATAATAGGAAGAAAGCACGTATTTCACGTCTTCCACGGTGATCTTGCGCTCGGGCACCATGCACCACGGCAGATCGTCGGATTCGGGGGTGAAGTCCGCGTCGGGGCCGTCCCACACGAAGGTAGTGGGATTCAGGCAGCGCAGCATATACCACGCCCGGGGCGTGTTGTAGCAGTGATCCGCGTCGCTGTGGCTGCCCAGCGCGGCCCGAACGTCGAAGTCCTCCGCTTCCGCAGGGTCTACGCCGTCCAAGCCCAGATCCAGATGGTTTTCCCGGATGAAGTCCGCCAGATCGGCCGAGCAGAGGTGATTCTTTCCTTCGCCCAGCGCGTCCTTGAAGTCAAAATAGTCGATTCCCTGCTGATTGGGGACGACCACGTAAGCGTCGTCGGGCACCCGTTTGGCCATCCAGTGGTGGCCGCCGACGGATTCCAGCCACCAGATCTCGTCCAGATCCTGAAAACCGATGCCGTTCATTTCGTAGGTGCCGTACTGCTCCAGCAGCGCGCCCAGCCGCAGCACGCCTTCCCGGGCGCTGTGGATGTAGGGCAGCACGATGGTGAGCATGTCCTCCTCGCCGATGCCGCCTTCCACCAGCGGATCGGCTCCCAGCACCCGCGGGTTGGAGGTCAGGGTCTCCGTTTCGCTCATGGCCACGTTGCATTCGTTGATGCCGGCCTCGCCCCAGATGCCCTGCACGGGAACCGCGTCGGGCATGGCGGTGTAGCGCATGGGATTGTCCGGCAGGTCGATCTCCACCTTGGAAATGACGCTGCGGTAGTGCCGGGGCTGCTCGTCGGGATGAACGACGATAAATTTCTTGGCGGTGAATCGTCCCGCGCCGGAGTCCTCGTTGCGGGCCATTAGGGTAGAACCGTCGTAGCTGGCTTTTTTGCCGACCAATAAGGTAGTGCAGGGCATGAAAAGTCCCTCCCTTGAAAAATCTTTTTCCTCTTTCTTTATATCACCGGCGGCGAAAAACTGCAATGGTTTCGGCGGCTTTTCCATTGTTCCGGGAGAAAAAACGGGGTATACTGGTGGGGCAAGGACAAACCAACACTGAAAGGATGAAAAATCATGTGTACCGCCGCCGCATATCGGACGAAGGATTTTTATTTTGGACGCAATCTGGATTATGAACGCAGCTTTGGGGAAAGCGTGACCGTCACGCCCCGGAAGTACCCCTTTGCCTTCCGCAATGGGGAAACATGGACGGAGCATTACGCCATGATCGGCATGGCCCATATGCAGGACGGCTACCCGCTGTATTATGACGCGGTGAACGAAAAGGGGCTGGCGATCGCCGGGCTGAATTTCGTGGGCAGCGCTGTGTATCACGCGCCTGTGCAGGGCAAGGACAACGTGGCCCAGTTCGAGCTGATCCCGTGGTTGTTGGCCCGGTGCGCCACGGCGGCGGAGGCCCGTGCGGCGCTGGAAAAGCTGAACTTGACGGACGAACCCTTCTGCCCGGGAATGCCCGCGTCCCAGCTTCACTGGATGCTGGCGGACCGGGAAACCTGTCTGGTGATCGAAAGCACGGCGGACGGGCTCCATGTTTACGAGAATCCCGCCCGGGTGCTGACCAACAATCCGCCCTTCCCCATGCAGCTGTTCCAGCTGAACAACTACGCCCGGCTTTCGCCCGACGGCCCGGAGTTCCGCTTTGCTAAGGAGCTGCCCTTTTGGGAGTACAGCCGGGGCATGGGAGGAATGGGCCTGCCCGGCGATCTTTCGTCCCAGTCCCGGTTCGTGCGGGCGGCCTTCGCCTGCCTGAACGCTCAGTCCGGGGAGGATGAGCTTTCCAGCGTGAGCCAGTTTTTCCATATTCTGGGCGCGGTGGAGCAGCAACGGGGCCTGTGCCGTCTGCCGGACGGCCAGTACGAGATCACCTTGTATTCGGGCTGCATGAACGCCGACCGGGGCGTTTACTACTACCGTACCTATGACAATTCCCAGTTGACCGCCGTGGATATGCACCGGGAGAAGCTGGACGGTGCCGAGCTGGCCGCCTATCCCCTGCGGGAGGAAGGGGAGATCTTCTACCAAAACTGACGGAAAGACACGTGATTCATAACGTCGCGGCGTTCTTGAACCCCCTGAGGGCTTATTTGACAATGCGCCAAAATTTACATATAATAAGACATCATTCACATACAACGGAAGGATGAACGTACTCTTATGCAAAATCAGCAGTTGACCGAGGCACGCAAGGCAAAGGGAATGACTCAGGCGGAGCTTGCGCAGGCCATGCATGTTTCCCGGCAAACGGTATCTCACTGGGAAAACGGCCGGGTAACGCCGGATGAAGCCACCTGGCGGCAACTGTGCCAACTGCTGGAATTGCAGACGGACAATCCAAAGCCTGAAAATAAGCCCGGCAAGAAACCCCTGTGGATTGCCGCTGTCTGTGTGCTGGCCGTGGCCGTTCTGCTGGTCGCTCTGTATTTCCTGCTCCCCGACCGGAAAACCGCGCAGCCTCAGTATGATTGGGCATGGTATCATTCCCAGCAGGAAACGGCGGCGGATGCGGCACAGCTGGCGTTTGAGGGAGAGAATCCCGTGCCCCTGACCCGGGCGGAGGACGGCAGCCTGTGGTGGCAGATCGCCTTCGTTTTCCGGGAGACCCACGGCGTGCCCTTTACCATCGAGCGCATGACGGAAACCTACTTCAACGCGGAGCATGAGGAGTGCGACAGCTATACCAAGGACGCGGAGGGAGCCGCCCGTTTCTTTGGCGAGGCTGCCATTCAATCCGGCGCGGACTACTATTACAATGTAAGAAGGCCCAAAGGACAGGATACGGCCTATGCCGTGCGGCTGGAAGGCACGGACGCCAACGGCAACGCACTGGCCTTTGGCTATGTGGTGGATTTTTCTCAGGAGATTGTGGAACCCATGACCCGGCAGGCCCTGCGGGATATGCCCAGCCAGCTGGGCGTGGCTCAAATGACCCCGGTGGAAAACCCCGCGCCCCTGCTGACTGATTGGGAGAGCTTCCCCGAAGACGGTCAGGGCTGGTTCTACGGTGTAACCATTCAAAATGTGGGGGAATCCGGCTCCTTTACCCCGGTCAGCCTGACGGAATATTATTTCTCCGACGGTCGGTTAGACGGCAGCTCCGATTTTGATGCGGATTTTCTGGTTCAGTGCGGTTCCGTCCGCACCTATCAGCCCGGGGACAGCTTTGAGTTTATCGGCGGTCAACCGGCCCCCGGCAATACCCTGACGCAGGTGGGTTACGAATTGGTCTTTACCGATGAAAACGGCGAGGAACAGCGGATTGCCGCCGTGGTAGATATTCAGCGCCCATGATGCTGGACGCGGATAAATTAAAACGGGTGCGGAAGGTTGCCGGCCTGACGCAGGAACAGCTGGCTCAGACGCTGGGCGTCAGCCGCCAGACGGTGTCCAGCTGGGAAAATGGCCGCAGCCTGCCGGACGAGGCGAACCTGCTTCGCCTTGCCCGGGCCCTGCACACCGACCCGGAGCAATTTGCGCCGGATTCTTCTGAAACTTTCGAACCGCCTGTTTCCACGGAGCCTTCAGTTTCTTTGGAAGGCCATGATTCGCCTGTTCCCTCGGAACCTGCTGATTCGTCCGCTCCTTCGGCTTCTTCCGCGGGGGAACCAGCCGCTTCTTCCGCGTCGGAGAGCCGAAAGCGGTCGGTACGATTTGTCTGCATGGGGCTGGCTGTCCTGCTGCTGGCTGTGGGCCTGTGGTGTCTGCTGCGCCCGCGGGGGATATCCTCGCCTTTGCAGCCGCAGGATTTTCAGCAGTCTTATGAAAATGCCTGCCTGGCCCTTTCTCCTATGGAATCCAGTCTGTTTCCCCGTCAGACCCCGTATGGCAGCGAGCGTTTTTGGCGGCTGAACGTATATGTTCAGGCTTCCATGGAGGGAGACTGTACGATTCAGGAGCTTCGTTTTTACCGCTATGGCCGGGATTGGCTGGGGCGTATCTCTCTGCGGGAGGTCTTTTCTTCCCCCGTTGATCGGCTCCGAAGTTTCTGGGGCACGAATGTTGCCCGGGCCGGTCAGTCCATGAACTACGTTACCTCTGCTTCCGTGGAGGCGGACGACTACGGTTTCGGGATAGAGGCGGTAGGCCGCAGCAGCCAGGGGCAGCCATATGCGGTGCGTACCTGGGTGGACTGCAGCCTGCCATGATGTTGTTTTTTTAGGATGAGCATCCCATTTTGGGATGCTCATTTACGTTTATAGGGCTATTATCGTCGAATTATCAAAATGTAAAGTGTAATTATCACGGTTTTGCCCGCCTTTTCCTTGCGTTTTTTCCGCCAAATTTTTACAATTTTGACATTGCCAATTACACCCGGAAAGGAATGGACAACCATGAAAAAGACCATTTGGATCATTCTGTTCTGTCTTTGTCTGCTGCTGACGGCAGGCGCGCTGGCGGAGGAATCCCGTTTGACCTGCCCCGATCTGCAGCCCACGCAGGTAAATCCATCTGTGCCCGCCGGCAGCTTTACACTGGACAGCAGCAATCATCTTTATTTGAATATCGACAGCAAGGCTACGGACTGGGACAAACTGATTACCCTGGCCGGTTTGCCCGCCGATAATCTGACTCTTCGTTTTTTCCTGGCTGTCCCGGAGGGGGCCGACCGCTATACGGTTGACGGCTCCGTCGATACTTATTTTGACCCCGACTGGTTTTCCTCCTATGATTCCTGTGACCCGTTATACAACGACAGCAAAATCGGCGTGCGCATTCCTTATGCCCGTTATCTGCGGGATACGGAAACGCTGACCTTTACCCCGGAACCCAATCTGGCCATGGTCGCCATACGGTGGTACAAAGCGGATCAGAGCGTTCTGATGGATGAATATTACTATATCCACCTTCCCGGCGGCAGCGTGCGGGTTCATCCCGACTATCCCAGCTCCATCGTGCCGGAAAAAGGAGACGGTCTGCAAAATCAGCTGAGCCGTTCTGGCGTTAAGTACCGGCTGTCCAAAGGAACTTTCAGTCAGCTGACTACCCGGGTAAAGGCCCCCTCGGGCGCTGCGCAGTTTGACGCCGGCGACGGGATGCAGTCCGTGCAGAACGGCTATGCCGCGCTGGTGAGCGACGCGACGGGCACCAACACCCGGCATTACGCCATCACCTGGTACGATCAAAGCGGCAATCCGCTCAGGACCGAAGCCATGTACATCACCGTAAGCGTCTATTCCAGCAAACCGGCCGTGGCGGAGCGTGACGACCTGAATCCTCTGATTACCGGCGAGAACGGCTGGATGGGCATCAACGCGGTGGCTCGTCAGGTCATGGAAGCTCAGGTTGACTACAAGGGCGTAAATGGCTGGATGAACATTCGGATGCAGGGCGGCCCGCGTCTGGTGTGGGATGATCTGGAAGAATCCAGATATGTGCTGCGGCTTAAGGTGCCGGAGGACGCTGCCTCCCTTTTTGTAACGGAACTGCCGGAGGATATTTATACCCCTCTGGAAGACCAGCAGATTCAGGGAATGATGCAGGATCTTTCCCATGCCCCTGACGAGGCCGAGCCTGTGTCCGGGCCGGAATACCTCTATCAGGAAGGCTTGCTCAAGAACATGACCCCCGACGACCCGCGCATTGCCGTGTATGCGCCCTATTTGCCTCAGGATGAAGACTACGGCATGGTACGCCTTTTCTTCTGGTATGACGCCAACGGCGACCTGACCTCCCTTTATTGGACGGTGGTCACCACCAGCGACGTGGGCACCTTTGTGACCCATCCCTTCCGCAAGGAAGGAGATATCCATGATAAGGTGGAGCAGCCCTGCTTTGTGGACGGCCGTCATGACGACTGGCAGCTGGAAAGCCATTATAATCCCCAAAGCGGCAACAACGCCTATCAGGTGGAGCTGACTCTGCTGGACGGCGACGGTCTGGAGATGCAGCCCGACGGGACTACGGTGTTCTACCTGCCCTATCCCGAAGGAATGAGCTACCAGCAGGAAGCCACCTGGACCCTGCGCCATTATCTGGACGATGACTATGAAAACTATGAAAACATAACGGTCATCGCCACTGAATACGGCCTGCGCTTTGAAAGCAGCAGCCTGAGTCCTTTCGTATTGCTGTGGGAGGGCGGAGCGGAACCGCTGCCCGCAGTTGTACCTAAAACCGGCGATTCCAGTCCTCTGGCCCTGTACGTGGTGCTGGCAGTGCTGTCCGCCGCCCTGATGGGGGTGATGGTTGTCCGCCGGAAAAAAGCATAACAAACGCCCCACGCCTCCATTCCCTTCCCGGAGGCGTGGGGCTTTTTGTCCTCCGGATTCTTCCTGTGCGTTTTTTCCAAACATGGATTGTATTTCTGTCCATAAAATGGACAGGCGCATTGAATCCGCTATTGACTATTCAGTCGTTTGCTGTTAGCATAGACCCTTGGGACTTTTCCCCGACTATGCGAATGAAGGAGAGCAACGAATGGAAACACAGGAACGTTCCAAAATGTTGGGTACGATGGAAATGGGAAAACTGGTTCCCAAGGTTTCCATTCCCATTATGATCAGTATGCTGGTGCAGGCTCTGTACAATGTGGTGGACGGCATTTTTGTGGCGAAGTATAGCGCCGCCGCCCTGACCGCCGTTTCGCTGGCCTATCCCATCCAGATGCTGATGATCGCCGTATCCACCGGCTTGGGCGTGGGCTTCAACAGCCTGATCAGCCGGAAGCTGGGCGAAAAGCGGGCGGAGGAGGCCCGGGACGCGGCCAAGAACGGTATGTTCACGGAGCTGTGCGGCTACGCGCTGTTTCTGGTGTTCGGCCTGTTGTTCGCCAAGCCGTTTTTCAACCTGTTCACGGACGATCTGGAGCTGCAGGCGCTGGGCGGCGAGTATCTGAGCATCGTGTGCATTTTCAGCTTCGGTCTGTTCTTCGGCATCTGCTTTGAGCGCATGATGCAGGCTACCGGCAACACGGTGCTGTCCATGGTGACCCAGTTGACGGGCGCGGTCATCAACATCATTCTGGACCCCATTATGATCTTCGGTCTGCTGGGCTGCCCGGCTATGGGCATTGCGGGCGCGGCCATCGCTACCGTCATCGGCCAGATCGGCGGCATGACGCTTGGTCTCGTGCTCAATCAGGCGAAAAACGTGGAATTGCGGCTGCATTTGAAGGGCTTCCGCCCCAATAAGACGATCCTGAAGGGCATTCTGGACGTAGGCTTCCCCAGCATCATCATGCAGTCCATCTCCTCCGTAATGAACGTGCTGATGAACATGATCCTGCTGGGCTTCGGCGCGACGGCGGTCAACGTGCTGGGCGTGTATTTCAAGCTGCAGTCCTTCGTGTTTATGCCGGTATTCGGCCTGAGCAACGGTCTGGTGGCCATTCTGGGCTACAACTATGGTGCGCGGATGCGTGCACGCGTGTATGACGCGCTGAAGGTGGCGCTGATCTGGGCCTGTGTGATCATGCTGCTGGGCACGATCGCCTTCCTGCTGATCCCGGAAACGCTGCTGAGCCTGTTTGAGGCCGGAAACGCGCGGGATCTGACCGACATGGGCGTGGTCGCCCTGCGGGTCATCAGCCTGAGCTTCCTGCTGGCGGCGGTGGGTATCACCATTTCCACGCTGTTCCAGGCCGTGGGCAAGGGTATGTACAGCCTGTGGATGAGCCTTTGCCGGCAGATCATCGTGCTGCTGCCCGTGGCGTGGCTTTTGAGCAAGACCGGCAACGTGGACGCGGTGTGGTGGAGTTTCCCCATTGCGGAGCTGTTTTCGGTGGCGCTGTGCCTGCTTTTGTACCGGCGGGTGGACAGAAATATGCTGCAAAAACTGTAAATGCTTTTCGCCCGGCAGGATCGGTTTGATCCCGCCGGGTTTTTGAATGGAAAAAACACGCTGTCCAACCGGCGGGAATCGGATGTTATAGATAGAATCCTACCAGGTTTTTAAGGGCTTTGACCCAAAGTTGCAAATTCTTTCCTAAAAATGTCAGAAAGGCTTTGACATTCCCAATCAGGTGGCCTATAATGTGAGCGTTTACGCCGGCTGTAACGGCAATCCCCACGCGACGACCTCAATGGAGTTGGAGGTTTCTATGCGCTGCATTGCATGGCTGTGGAGTCTGACGGAGAAAAAAGGAAAAATTCGGTTTATCACGGCGCTGGCGATTTCGGCCTTTACCAGCGTTCTTTTGTTGGTCAATCCTACCCTGAGCGCCAAACTGGTGGACGACGTCATTGTGGCACAGAATCCCGAACCCCTGCTGGGCATTCTGGCGGTGATGCTGGCGGTGAAGCTGGGCCGGGAGGGCATGCGCTACGCCATGGTCATCATGCTGGAAAAAACGTCGCAGGAGAATGTGCTCAAGCTGCGCTGCCGGCTTTTCGAGCGGCTGCAGTATCAGGACACCCGGTACTTCGACCGCAACCGCACCGGCGAACTGATGACCCGGATGTCCGGTGACCTGGACTGGTGCCGCCACTTCATGTCCTACATGAGCTATGCCATTGTGGACTGCGTGTGCATCTTTTTGAGTACGCTGATCTGCTTTTTCTTCACCAGCTGGCGGCTGACGCTGTTTCTGGTGATGGTGACGCCGCTACTGCTGCTCATCACCAATCTGTACTCCCGGCAGGCCCGGCCCCTGTTTGTGTTCATGCGGGAAAAGCTCAGCGAAATGAACGCGGGGGCGCAGGAGAACATCGCGGGCAACCGGGTGGTGAAGGCCTTTGCCCGGGAGAGCTTTGAAGAAGAAAAATTCGAAAAGCGCAGCGCCGCCTTCCGGGACAGCCAGCTGAACATCAACAAGAAATGGCTCAGCTTCTTCCCGTTCATTGAAATTCTCGCTCACGCCATGACCATTCTTACGGTGTTTCTGGGCGGGTACCTGATCATCAAAGGGCAGCTGACCCCCGGCCAGTTGACGATCTTTTCCCAGCTGACGTGGGCGCTGGCCAATCCCATGCGCCAGCTGGGCAACCTCATCAACGATTTCCAGCGCTTCCAGACCTCGGCCCATAAGGTGATGGAGCTGTATTGCAGCCGCCCCGCCATTCAGGATCGGCCCACGGCGAAGGATCATCCGTCCATGAAGGGCAAGGTGGAGTTCCAGCACGTGAACGCGGCCTTTGACCGCACGGAGGTGCTTCACGACGTGTCCTTCACGGCGGAGGCGGGCAGCACGCTGGCCATCATGGGCCCCACAGGCTCCGGCAAGACCACGCTGATCAATCTGCTGGCCCGCTGCTACGACGTGACCGGCGGCACGGTGCTGGTGGACGATACCGACGTGCGGGACTGGAAGCTGCAGCAGCTCCGGGGCGGGCTGGGTGTTGCCACGCAGGATGTGTTCCTGTTCTCCGACACCGTGGACGGCAATATCGCCTTCGGCAATCAGGAGTTGACGGAGGACGGCGTGCGGGAATGCGCCCGCATCGCCGCCGCGGATGACTTCATCGAGGGCCTGTCGGAAAAATACGATACCATCATCGGCGAGCGGGGCACCGGCCTGTCCGGCGGCCAGAAGCAGCGAATCGCGCTGGCCCGGGCACTGGCCATGCACCCGTCCATCCTGATCATGGACGATACCACCTCCGCACTGGACAGCGAGACCGAGCATTACATCCAGCAGCAGCTTCTGCACCTGCCCTTCTCCTGCACCAAGATCATCATCGGCCAGCGCATCAGCGCCGTCAAGGACGCCGACCAGATTCTGGTGCTGGAAAACGGCCGCATCACCGAGCGGGGCACCCACGAGGAACTGCTGAAGAACCACGGCTACTACTGGCAAACCTATGCCCTGCAGAACGACCTGCCGATGGAAGGAGCTGCTTCGTAATGGCGCGCAACAAATTTGACGTGGACGAGACGCTGGAGTCTCCCTTTCAATGGAAACACCTGAAACGGGCCTTTCAGTACATTGGCCGCCACCGCTTCCAGATGATAGGCGCGCTGGCGCTGAGCGTGCTGGCCTCCATCTGCACCCTGTATACGCCAAAGATCATGTCCCGGGTGCTGGATGAGGTGGTTCCCGCCGGGGATGTGCAGACGCTGGTGCGCTGGGCGCTGATCTACTGCGGGCTGATCGTCGTCAGCATCGTGTTTACCGTCATCCGGGCCCGGGTGATGGCCTACGTCAGTCAGGAGATCATCTTCGACATCCGCCGGGATCTGTTCCATCATTTGCAGGAGCTGCCCTTCAGCTACTACGACAGCCGCCCGGCCGGCAAAATTCTGGTGCGGGTCATCAACTATGTGAACTCCGTGTCGGATATTCTTTCCAACGGCATCATCAACAGCATTCTGGAGATCATCAACGTGGCCGTCATCATCGTGTTCATGTATTCGATGGACGCGACGCTGGCCACGGTGGTGGTCAGCGGCCTGCCGGTGTTCATCGCCATCGTGTGCATCCTGAAGCCCCGGCAGCGCAAGGCATGGCAGCAGCAGAGCAACAAGAATTCCAACTACAACGCCTATCTGGCCGAAAGCATCGACGGAGTGAAGGTGTCTCAGCTCTTCGCCCGTCAGGAGGTGAACTGCTCCATCATGAAGCGGCTGGCGCTGGCCTGCCGGGACGCGTGGATGAAGGCCATGTACGTTTCCAACGCCGTGTGGCTGTCCTCGGAGAGCCTGACGCAGATCGTGTTCTCCCTGCTGTATATCGCGGGCGTTTACTGGCTGGGCGGCAAGATGGTCTCCTTCGGCGTGATCCTTGCCATGGCTTCCTATGTGAGCCGCTTCTGGCAGCCCATCACCAATCTGGCGAACATCTACAATTCCTTCGTGAACAACATCGCCTATCTGGAGCGCATTTTCGAGACCATGGACGAGCCGGTGGAGGTGAAGGACGTTCCTGACGCGGAGCCCCTGAAGGCGCTGGACGGCGAAGTGACCTTCGAAAACGTGGAGTTCGGCTACGAGAAGGGCCAGACTGTGCTGGAAAACCTGAACCTGCATGTGCGGGCCGGGGAGCGCATCGCGCTGGTGGGGCCCACCGGGGCGGGCAAGTCCACGGTGATCAACCTGCTGTGCCGGTTCTACAACCTGCGGGGCGGACGCATTCTGCTCCACTGCGCCGACGGAACCACGCAGGACATTGCGGGCGCGACGCTTCATTCCCTGCGCTCCCAGCTGGGCATCATGCTGCAGGACAGCTTCCTGTTTGCAGGAACCATCATGGACAACATCCGCTACGGACGGTTGGACGCTACGGATGAGGAGGTCATCGCCGCGGCCAAGGCCGTGCGGGCTCACGAGTTTATCTCGCAAATGCCCCAGCAGTACGCCACGCCGGTCAACGAGCGGGGCGGCGGTCTCAGTCAGGGCCAGCGGCAGCTGATCGCCTTTGCCCGGACGCTTTTGTCCGACCCCCGCATCCTGATTCTGGACGAGGCCACCTCCTCCATCGACACCCAGACGGAGCGCCTGCTGCAGCAGGGCATCGAAACGCTGCTGCAGGGCCGCACCAGCTTCATCGTGGCTCACCGGCTGTCCACCATCAAGAGCTGCGACCGCATCCTCTACATCGGCAACAAGGGCATCCTGGAAGCGGGCAGCCACGACGAGCTGATGGCCAAGAAAGGGTATTATTACGAACTGTATACCGCCCAGACGCAGGCGGCCTAAAAGAGAAACGAAAAACGCGCCGCACGGAAGGAAAACGTGCGGCGCTTGCCCGTTGCAGAAAATTGGCGGAAATTTGGCATTCCGTATTGACTGTCCCCTTACAGGTCGGTTTACAATGAGGGGGAGGTGAGAAGGATGCTTATCAACGAAGCGGCAAGGAAATGCGGTATCACCAAAAAAGCGGTCCAGTATTATGTGGAGCAGGGGCTGGTCGATCCGAAAGTGCTGGAAAATGGATATAGAGATTTTTCAGAAGAGGATACGAAAGTACTAAAGCGGGTCGTTCTATATCGGAAATTAGGCTTGAGCATCCGGGAAATCCGGCGTGTGCTTGAGGATCGCGGGGAAATCAGCGGCATTTTTTATCAAAGAGAGCTGGAACTGGAGCAGGAAAAAACCAAACAGGAATGGTTGAAGCGGCTGGCGGCAGGAGAAGCAATCGAGGATCTTGAGCCGGAGATTGATCCGCTCAGTTCCAATACGATCATTATCCAAAAACTGGGCGAGCTGTTTCCGGGGTATTATGGGAAAATCATCCGTCTCCATTTTTCCAGATATCTGACGGGAAAGGTGGAGACGGAGGAACAGAAAAAAGCCTTTCATCAGATCATCGAATTCTTTGATCGGGTTCCGGAGATCCGTTTGCCGGATGATCTGCGGGAATATCTGGATGCCTGTATGGAAGAAGGCTCCGGAGAAGAGGAAACCGAGAGGCTCCGGCGCGTTTTGCAGGAACAGGAGTATGCCCTTCAGAATCTGGACGAGTTTGTCAGGAATCATAAAAAGGTATTGGATGATTACCAAAAATACCGGCAAACGGAGGAATATCAGAATTCGCCTGCCTGCCGGCTGATGGAAACGATGAAACAGATCTGCGCGGCCAATGGATATGACGATACGTTTATCCCCGCCATGAGAAAGCTCAGTCCGCTGTATAACGAGCATTACGAACAACTGCTGAAAGCAAACGAGCAATTTACGAAAAGCTATCCGGAATATCTGGCATAGCGGTTGCCGATTCAGACGGGGCTGCTTTCTTCCGGTTTAGGAAAGAGCGGAGGAAACGCATGAAAGAGGCTTATTTCGTTCATCGACCCGGACCGTAAAAAATACGCTCAGGAGGAGAAGCAATGTACTATCACGCATCGCCGTTCGGCGGGATCACCCAACTGAAGCCGCATGTTTCCAATCATGGGATCCCGCTGGTCTACTTTTCGAAAAAAAGAGAAAATGTATTGGTGTACTTGAGCAACGCCGTTGAGAAGTATTGTAAGGAGACCGGCTTTTTGTATGAGGGGATCTACCAGAAATGGGGGCCGTATGGCTTTAACAGGGACGGGCGCCAGCGGCTGGAGGAATACTACCCCAACGCGCTGATCAGTACCTATCAGGGCGTGTCCGGTTATATCTATCGTGCTGAGACCATTTCGGAGGCCGGTTTTGCCGTTCCAATCCCGGATGCGGCCGCAAGCAGCGTGCCGGTCGATGTAGCGGGCTCAGAATTTATTTCGGACGCCTATGAGGCGATCCTGCAGGCGGAACGCGAAGGCCTGCTTTCCGTCGTTCGGTATGAAGAACTGTCGGAGAGAGCGAAGGAATGGAATGAAAAGACCATTCGAGAAGAGTATGAGAACGCTTCGGAGCATCCGGAGTACAGACATTTTCTGAAAGGAAATTTCCCCGGAATCCTGAAGGACTGACAGGCCGCAGCAACTGCCAGTTGCTTGTCTGGAAAACGATCCTGTGTTACCCTTGCATCGAGGAGGGGTTTCAAATGGATACAAAGGAGATCCTGTGCCAGCTGAGGAACCGGAAGGGAATGTCGCAGGACGAACTGGCAGAAAAAGTGTTTGTGACAAGGCAGGCGGTGTCCCGCTGGGAAAACGGGGAAACGACGCCCAATGTGGAAACGCTGAAGCTGCTGTCAAAGGTTTTTGACGTTTCGATCAATACGCTGCTTGGCTCCCCGCGAAAGCTGATCTGCCAATGCTGCGGGATGCCGCTTGACGATTCCACCATCAGCAAAGAAACGGACGGTTCCTTCAACGAGGAATATTGCAAGTGGTGCTATACCGATGGGGAATTCAAATACGAAAGCAAAGAGCAGCTCATTGATTTCTGCGTAGAACACATGGCCAACGAAAGCTGGCCCGCAGAGCAGGTCCGCGCCCATATGGAAGCGGTCGTGCCATATCTGAATCACTGGAAAAAATAATGCGGCATTGGAATAACGAAAATCAAACGGCGCGACCGGAAAGGCCACGCCGTTTGCGTATCAATGTTTTTGAGGAGGAGACCGTCTTATTCCTTCCCCTGAATTTCATCATACCGGTCGAGGAACGAATGCACCTGATCGCCCTGTTTGTAGGAAATGACCGTGTTCAGGTTCACGTTTTCCATGCTGCGGAAAATGTTGGCCTCCACGGAGGAATTGACCTTTTTCAACTGGGCGATGAGCTGTTTGATCTCCATGCGCTTGGACACGGTGCGGCCGTTGGGGTCGCAGGTGGTGCAGGTGTCGGTGAAGTGACAGGCGCACTGGATGAAGTGCAGGTCGTTGCGGTCCCGCCACGCCTTGATATCCGCCTCCCGGATCAGGTACATGGGGCGGATCAGTTCCATGCCGGGAAAGTTGGTGCTGTGCAGCTTGGGCATCATGGTCTGCACCTGCGCGCCGTAGAGCATCCCCATGAGGATGGTCTCGATCACGTCGTCGTAATGATGGCCCAGCGCGATCTTGTTGCAGCCCAGTTCCCGCGCCTTGCTGTACAGATACCCCCGGCGCATCCGGGCGCACAGGTAGCAGGGGTTCTTTTCTTCCTTGTAGACGATGTCGAAAATATCCGTCTCAAAGATGGTGATGGGAATGCCCAAAAGCCGGGCGTTGTGCTCGATCACCTTGCGGTTGGTCTCGTTGTAGCCGGGATCCATGACCAGAAATTTCAGCTCGAAGGGGAATTTGTGGTGCCGGTAAAGCTCCTGAAACAGCTTGGCCATGAGCATGGAGTCCTTGCCGCCGGAAATACACACGGCGATACGGTCGCCGGGCTTGACCAGATCGTAGGTGCGGATGGCCTTGGCAAATTTGGAGAAAAGCCGCTTGTGCCACGTTTTGCGGATGCCCTCCTCGATCTGCTGCTGCAGACTGGTCTCCTGCTCCCGCTGCATTCGATACAGCAGCCAGCCCGCGTAGCCGCCCTCCAGACTGTAGGCCTCCACGCCCAGACGGCGCAGGTCTTCCGCCGCGTCCACACTGAACTGCCCCCTGGCACAGTACAGTACCACGGGTCTCCCGGCGCAGCGGGCGGGAACCTCGGCTTCCAGCCGTTCCTGGGGCAGCGCCACGGCTCCGGGAATCATGCCGTAGGCCACGCTTTCGGCGTCCCGCATGTCCACCAGCAGACAATTTGGCAGACTGTCCAGCGCTGCTTGGGAAATTTCGATCTCAGGGGTCATGGGCCTTCGTTCCTTTCAGGTAAAAATGGCATTCGAATGGGATGAAGTCGGCGAAAAGTGCCGTGCGTTTACACCTCCACCCATTCCAGCGTATGGGCGGTGTAGGGGAGCAGCCGGTCGATCACATCCCGTGTGCGCAGCTTCATGTAGCCGGTGGTGGTGCCGTCGGTGCAGCCGTACCATTCGCTGTCCGCCAGCGCCCGGTCGAAGACCACGCGCACCTCCCGGGCCGAAGACAGAAGCGCACTGAACACCGTGGCGGAGCCGACCACTGTGCCCATGAGCCGCTCCAGCTGTTCCGGCGAGGCGAAGGAAACGCGGGAGATACCCAGCGCAGAGCTGAAATCCTTCGTGCGAAAGGGCTTGTCCCCCGGGGTGACGAAGAGGTAAAAGGCGGTCTGCTGACGGTTGCACAAAAACAGGGTCTTGACGGTCTGCATTTGCAGGCGGTCGTCGATGGCCTGACAATCCTCCATGGTGATGGCGGGGTCGTTTTCCACCCGCTGAAAGGGAATGGAGAGCCGGGTCAGGGTACGGTAGACCAGCTCCTGCAGGGGCGTGGAAAAATGCTCCGGCACGGTGGTCATGGGCTGGCTGACATGAATCATGAAGAAAACCTCCCTGGGCATACACCCGAAGCATTGTAACACGAAAAACCGGTTTAGGGAACAGCCAGAAGCCTATTTTGCGTCTTGCCAGGGAAGGGCCGATGGGATACAATGAAGAGGCTGACAGAGGAAAAAGGCAGTCCGTGAAGCATTAAAAAATGGGATACAAAGGAGAAACAGACGATGAAATTTCTGCATCTGGCGGATCTGCATCTGGGCAAACGCCTGAACGACTTTTCATTTTTGGAGGATCAGGTTCGGCTGCTGTGTCAGGTGGAGGAGATCGCCCGAAGTGAGCGGGCCGACGCGGTGCTGATCGCCGGGGACGTATACCAGAAAGCCTCGCCCCAGAGCGAAGCCATGGCCGCGTTCGACCAGTTTATCACCCGTCTGAAGGAAATGGGACTTGCAGTGTTCGTCATCAGCGGCAACCACGACTCCGCCCAGCGAATTTCCTATTTTTCGTCGCTTTTGAAAAGCTCGGGCGTGTACGTCAGCGAGGTCTTTGACGGCCATTTGCAGCAGGTGACGCTACAGGACGAGCACGGGGAACTGGTGGTCAGTCTGCTACCGTTTTTGAAGCCCATACAGTTGCGCCGGTTCTATCCCGATGAGAAGATCGAGACCTATCAGGACGCGGTGCAGGCGGTGCTGCGCCATTCGCCGGTGGATACGTCCAAGCGGAACGTGCTGGTGTGCCACCAGTTCATCACCGGGGCGGAGATCTCCGACTCCGAGGAAAAGACCGTGGGCGGGCTGGACAACATCGACGCGGCGGTGTTTGCCGATTTTGATTATGTGGCGCTGGGTCACATCCACAAGCCGCAGCAGTGTACCCGGGAGACCCTGCGCTATGCGGGCTCCCTGATGAAGTATTCCTTCTCCGAGGTGAACCAGAAAAAATCGGTGACGGTGGTGGAGATGGAGGAAAAGGGGGAAATCAGCATCCGCACCGTGCCGCTGGCCCCTCCTCACGATATGCGGCTGGTGGAGGGAATGCTGGACGACGTTCTGGCCATGCCCTATTCGGAGGACTATGTGTGGGTCACACTGCGGGACGAGCTGCCGCCCCCGGACGCACGGGTGACGGTGAGCACTGTATTTCCCAACATGATGAAGTTTTCCGTGGTCAATTCCAAAACCAAGACGGATATCGACGTGCTGGCCCGGGAAGCCATGGAGAACAAAAGCCCGGAGGAGCTGTTCTCGGATTTTTACCGGCTGCAGAATAACGACTGCCCGCCCGGCCCCCGGCATATGGAGATTCTGCGCAGTCTGCGGAAGGAACTGGAGGGAGAGATTCGATGAAGCCGCTGAAATTGACCCTTTCGGCCTTCGGCCCCTACGCGAAAACGACAACGATCGACTTTACCAAGCTTTGCGAAAATGGCATTTTTCTCATCACCGGCGACACGGGCGCGGGCAAGACCACCATTTTCGACGCTATCAGCTTCGCTTTTTACGGCGAGGGTTCCGGGGGCAGGGAACGCCGCACGTCCAAATCCTTTCGGTCGGACTATGCCGCCCGGGACACGGATACCTATGTGGAGCTGGTATTTCAGCACCGCCAGCACACCTATCGCCTGAAACGGAATCCGCCCTACCTGCGCCAGAGCCGCCGGGGGGACGATCTGGTGGAACAGAAGGCCGCCGCTGAGCTGACGGAGCTGGACACCGGCGAATGCTGGACGGGGACGGACGAGGTGAAGGCCAAAGCGCAGGAACTGATCGGCCTGAGTCAGGATCAGTTCGCCCAGACGGTGATGATCGCTCAAGGGGATTTTTTGAAGATCCTCAACGCCAAGTCCGATGACCGCAAAAAGCTGTTCCAGCAGCTGTTCAACACCTCGCTTTACGCCGATCTGCAAAAGAAGGCCAAGGAAAAATGCGCCGCCGCCGCGCAGTTGCAAAGGGAACTGGACCTGCGCATCGTGACCGAAGCGGGCAAGATCAGCCCGGAGCCGGAATTTCCCGACCGGGAAAGGCTGAAACAGTACCAGACGGACGCAAAGTACGCCGATCAGCTGTTGGAAGCGCTGCTGGGGCTGTACGCCTATGAAACCAAGCTGAAAAAAGAAGCGGACGGCCGGTGCGACACGCTGGACGGCCAGCTGAAAGCCCTGACCGCCGCCATCGCCGACGGGCGCAATCGGAACCAGCGCTTTGACGAGCTGGAACAGTGGAAACAGGAGTTGGCCGGGCTTCTGCAAAAGCAAAGCGCCGTAGAGGAGCGAAAGGCCGCGCTGGCGGCGGCTCGCAGTGCTCAACTGCTGGGGCCGACCGATCAGCTGCGCCAGCGGAACCGGCAAAGTCTGGACGCGGAAAAGACGCAGGCCGCCCGGCTGACGCAGGAAAAACAGGCGCAGGAAGCCAGCCTTCCCGCACTGGAACGGGCGGCGAAGCAGGCCCGGGAGCAGCTTCCGCTGGCGGAGGAAAACGTCCGGCTGGTCAAACGGCTGGAAAGCTGCCTGAAATTTCTGGAAAAGCGGCAGAAGGACACGGCGGAGATGGAACGGCTGGACCGTTTGCAGACAAAGGCCTTGGAGGACAGCAACAGGGCCGAGCAGGAATATCTGGCCGTGCGGCAGGCTTACTACCGCAGCCAGAGCGGATTGCTGGCCCGGGAGCTCCGGGAGGGCGAGCCCTGCCCCGTATGCGGCGCGACCCACCATCCCGCCCCCGCCGTCCTGCAGGAAGGCGGGGCGACACAGGAGCAGTTTCAGGCGGCGGACGACCGCCGCAAGCGGCTGGAAGAACAGCTGCATAAAATTTCCAGCCAGACCGCCGCAGCTCGGGCTGCATTGGAGACCCTGCAAAAGACCCTGCAGGAGGAAGGAATCGGCGACGAGGACACGGAACAGAGCGTCCGTCAGCGAATGAAAGAAGCGGACGCAGCCGCCCGGAAAATTCGGGAAGCAGCGGAACGGATGGAAACCCAGCGGAGTCAGTGCCAAAGCCGGCTGGAAAAGGCCGCCGTCCTGCTGGAAGCCTGCCTGAAAAAGACAGGCGAGCTGGAAAAGGAAGCCGACCGGCTGGACAGAGAGTTTGCCGCAGGGCTGGCGCAGCAGGGCTTCGAGGACGAAACGGCTTACCGCGCCGCCTGCCTGCCCGCGGAAGAAACGGAACGGCTGGACGGGGCCATTCGCCGCTATGAAGAAAAAAAGAAATCGCTGAACGACCGGGTTCAGGAGCGGGAAAACCAGCTGAGGGACAGTACAAGGGCCGATATCGAAGCCCTGCTGCAGCAGCAGAAAGGCATGACGGAGCAGTACCGGCAGGCACAGGAACGAAGCCGGGGTTGCGACCGGCGGCTGACGCTGCATCAGGAGGCGGGAAAGGCCATCCGCCGGGCGGCGGAGCAGAAGAAAGCCCACGCCGAGGAATGGGCGGTGCTGGACGACCTGTACCGGGCCATGAGCGGGCAGCTGAGTCAGAAGGTCAAGATCACCTTCGAGACCTACGTGCAGCAGTATTATTTCAAGCAGGTGGTAGCGGCGGCCAACAAGCGGCTGACCCAGATGACCGACGGCATGTTTGTGCTGCGGCTGAAGGAAGAAGCAAAGGATCGCCGCAGTCAGTCCGGGCTGGATCTGGACGTGCTGGACCGGGCCACGGGCCAGTGGCGGGACGTGTCCACCCTGTCCGGCGGCGAGAGCTTTCTGGCTTCCCTGTCGCTGGCGCTGGGCCTGTCCGACGTGGTGCAGAGCGAGAGCGGCGGCGTGCGGCTGGAAGCCATGTTCATCGACGAGGGCTTCGGTACGCTGGACGAAAACGCCCTGCGCAACGCCATGGCGCTGCTGTCCTCGCTGGCGGACGGCGATCGGATGATCGGCGTGATCTCCCATATGCCCGAGCTTCGGGAGCGCATCGACAAGAAGATCGTGGTGCATAAGAAACTGACCGGTTCGGAGATCGAGCTGGAATATTGAGCAAAATCGGAAAGGAAAACCAACATGAAATACGGATTGCAGATGTATTCCGTGCGGGACGCGGCGGAAAAAGACTTGCTGGGCACGCTGGAAAAGGTAGCGGCGTTGGGGTATCACTACGCGGAGTTCGCCGGTTTCTTCGGCCATTCGGCGGAAGCCGTGCGGGACAAGCTGCTGGAATGCGGCATGGAGGTCTCCTCCACCCACACGGGGATGCAGGAACTGGCAGATGATGTGATCGGAGAGACCATTCGATATCATAAAACGCTGGGCAATCGGTTGATCGTTCTTCCGTGGGCCGATCTGGACAATCAGCAAAAGCTGGACGATTTTGTCGCCCAAACAGAAAAGGTGCAGGCGCGACTGGTGGACGAGGGCATTCGGCTGGGCTATCACAATCACGCTCACGAGTTTAAGCCCAACGCCGACGGCTCCTGCATTTGGGAGCAGCTGGAAGAACGCACCCGGCTGGACTTGGAGATCGACACCTACTGGGCCTTCGTGGGCGGGCGCGATCCGCTGGAAATGATGGAGCGGCTGAAGGAACGCGTCCGCATCATCCACATCAAGGACGGACTGGTGGACGGCAGCGGAAGGCCGCTGGGCATGGGGGAAGCCCCTGCGGCGGCGGTCTACCGTAAGGCCGTGGAGCTGGGCGACCGGCTGATCGTGGAGTCGGAGACCTGCCAGCCCTCGGGACTGGAAGAAGCCCGCATCTGCATGGATTTCCTGAAAGCGCAGGAATAAACTGCGCAGAACGCCGAAAGGCCGCGCCGGAAAACGGCTGCGGCCTTTTTCGTTGAGAAAAATAGGGGAAGGGCCCAGCACGATTGCGGGAAAAGGTTTATCGCAGCCGCTTCAGCACGGCGGCGGGATTTTCGCCCTTTTCGGCGCAGAAGGCTTTGTAGAAGTTGGCGTAGCTGCGGAACCCGCATTCCAGCGAAATGGCCTCCAGCGAAAGGTCGGAGTAACGCATCAGCCGCTGAGCCTGTTCCAGACGAAGAAGCGTCAGACAGCGGTGGGGCGTGGTCTGATACCGGCGGCGGAAAATGCGGATTAGATAGCTCTCGCTGACGTGCAGCTCGGCGGCGATTTGGGCGAGAGACGCGCCGTCCTTCAAGTGGTACTGCAACTGCTGCAGGGCGCTTTCCGCCAGCCGTTCCGCAGGGCTTTGAGGGCGGCTGTGGCACAAAAGGGTGAGAAGCTGGTAAAACAGGCTGGTGCGCTCCAAAAGCGGCGCACCCAGCTGATCGGCCTCGGCGAGACGGCGGGTGAGGGCCTGCGCCTCCGCAGGAAGGGGGCCGCGTTTGCGGATGCCGCCCTCGCTGCTCCAATGCCCCAAAAAATGCACGTAATAATAGACGGGACAGTCGGATGGAACCAATCCCTGCTGGAAAAGCCCCTGCTTCTGGATGTAGTATTCACCGCCGCGCACCTCCACCGGCACGCCGTCCTCCGTGAAACGAAGAACGCCGGAAAACATCAGCAGGAGCACGTCCTCCGGGCAGACGCGGGTGACGTGCTTTTCGCCGGGCTGAAACGCACGGTCGTGGGAAAAAAGAAACTGGGGCAACTTTTCAGAACTCAGATATTCGCTCATGGGACGCACCTCACGGACATTATAAGCGATTTGTTCAATTTTTGCAAGGAAATGGGCGGCATTGAGAATGGTCAACGGCGCATTTTGGCGGTATCATTCATTGCAGAAAGAGGGGCGAAAACCATGGAACAGATTTATTCGTCGGTATACCGTTTTGTGAAGCCGGAAAGACTGCGCCCGGAAGGCTGGCTGAAGCGTCAGCTGGAAATTCAGGCGGAGGGGCTGTCCGGCCATCTGGATGAAATTTGGCCCGATATTCGGGATTCCGCGTGGATCGGCGGGAAGGCCGAGGGCTGGGAGCGGGTTCCCTACTGGCTGGACGGCTTCGTGCCGTTGGCCTATCTTCTGCGGGACGAAGCGCTGATCGCCCGGGCGAAGAGATACGTGGAGGCGATTATGGACGCGCAGCAGGCGGACGGCTGGCTCTGCCCCTGCACCCAAGAGGAACGCGCAGCCTATGACGTGTGGGCAGTGTTCATCATTTGCAAAGCATTGATGGTCTACGGTCAATGCAGCGGAGACCACAGGGCGGCGGAGACCGTTTATCGGGCCATGAAAAATCTGGAAGGCCATCTGACCCACTGCACCCTGTTCAACTGGGGCCAAAGCCGCTGGTTTGAAGCCCTGATCCCCCTGCAATGGCTGTACGAGCAGCGGCCCGAACCATGGATGATCGAGCTGGCCGTGACGATCGCGTCGCAGGGCCTGTCCTACGAGCGAGTGTTCGCCTGCTGGAAGGATCAGCAGCCAGACCCCCGGGGCGTGTGGCGGCAGCAGACTCACATCGTCAACCTGATGATGGCGCTGAAAAGCGAAGCCGTATTCTCCGGCCTTTCCGGGCAGGAACCCGGTGCGTTCGCCCGAAAAATGTACGAGCAGCTGCGAAAGTACCACGGAACGCCCATGGGACACATTCAGGGCGACGAATGTCTGGCGGGGAAAAGCCCCATCCGCGGCACCGAGCTTTGCGCTGTGGTGGAGGAAATGTATTCCTGCGAGCTGCTGGCCTCCATCACCGGCGAGCCCTTTTGGCTCGATCTGCTGGAACGGCTGGCGTTCAACTCTCTGCCCGCCACGATCTCGGCGGACATGTGGTCACACCAGTACGATCAGCAGCTGAATCAGGTCTCCTGCTCCATTCAGCAGGGAACGCCCGTGTTTGGCACCAACGGCAGCCAGGCCAATCTTTTTGGGCTGGAACCGAACTACGGCTGCTGTACCGCGAATTTCTCGCAGGGCTGGCCCAAGCTGGCGCTGTCCGCCTTCATGGAAACAGAAAAGGGACTCCTGTCGGCAGTGCTGGTTCCTTCCTCTGTTCAGCTGGAACGCGGCGGCGAAAAGGCGCGGGTCACGCTGGAAACGGAATATCCCTTCCGAGACAGTCTGCGGTATATCGTCCGCTGCGAACGTCCCGTCCGTTTCGAACTGGCCGTTCGTGTCCCGGCCTTCGCTGAAAGTGCCGAAGCGGACGGGCAGCCCGTTCAGCCGGGGGAAATCTGGCGGACGGAACGGCTCTGGCAGGACGGCGACAGCGTGGAAGTAAAGCTGCATTTTGCCGCGAGGTTGGTTCCTGAAGCGGACGGAATGGCTTATGTGGAGCGGGGGCCGCTGGTATTCGCCCTGCCGCTGGCGGCGAAGCACTATCCGTGGGAATACGAAAGCCACGGCGTCACCCGCAAAGCGCCGTACTGCGACTGGATCATCCTGTCGGAACAGGACTGGGGTTACGCCTTTGCGGAAAAAGACTTCCAACTGGTGGAAAATCCGCTGGGAGATCAGCCCTTTTCCCGGGAACAGCCGCCGCTGCAGCTGGAGACTCGGATGAACCGAATCGCATGGGGCACCTGTCCCGGTCAGCCCGGCGTATGCGCGGAAAAGCCGGAAAGTCCGGAACCTATCGGGACGGAAACGGTGCGGCTGCAGCCCTACGGATGCACCACGCTCCGCATGACCCTGATGCCGGATCTCTCTTGTTGAATAACAACTGTTGTGCTATAATCCTCCCAAAGGGTTCTTTGGGAGGATTTCGTATGTTTGTTGATCTGACCCCGGAAAATCTGGCGGATGAAACGCTGTGCTGCATTGTCCGCATGAAAAAAGCTCATCCCGGTGTGGAAGCCAAGCGGCAATGGCTGGCGGAACGGCTGAAGGAAGGGCACGTCTTTCGAAAGTTGGAAGGCCGGGCGACGGTGTTCATGGAATATGCGCCGTTGGAAAAGGCGTGGGTGCCCATTTTGGGGGAAAATTACCTCTATATTTATTGCCTGTGGACGGAGGGGGAGAACCGGGGCAAGGGTTACGGCAAGGCGCTGCTGGAATCCTGTCTGGCGGACGCGCGGGCCCAGGGAAGATCCGGCGTGTGTATGCTGGGGGCGGCCAAGCAGAAGGCATGGCTGACCGATCAGTCGTTTTTCCGGCATTTCGGCTTTGAAACGGTGGACACTACCTCAAACGGTTACGAACTGCTGGCTCTTTCCTTTGACGGAACCTATCCCCGGTTCGCGCCCAACGTATTTAAAATGGAAATTGAAGAACGGGAGCTGACGGTCTGCTACGACGATCAGTGTCCGTTTATCCCGCAGACCATTGAAAAGCTGCGGAAATATTGCGAGGAAGCGGGGGAGCCGCTGACCCTGCGTTATGTGGACAGCTTGCAGGCGGCGAAGAAGCTGCCCTGCGTGTTCAACAACTGGGCGGCGTTCTACAGTGGCAAATTTTTGACGGTCAATCTGGCGGACGGGGCTTCCCTGCTTCGGATGGCGAAAAGAAAATAGGGTAAACGCCCCCACGGCGCGAACGGCAGGGGAGCTAAGGAAAGCGCGCCCATAGGAGGGACTTGACAGGAAAAGAACGCGGCATTATACTGCTGGAAAATCGACCGAAAACGACATAAAAAGACGGCCTTCCACAAATAGACGTTGAAAGGAAACTGAAAATGAAGAAAAAAACGGCGATCTTTCTAACGGCGCTCCTCCTGCTGTGCATGGTGATACCGGCTTTTGCGGAACCGGCTGTGACGTTTCCTCAGGGAACCATCACCAGCGAGCCGACCGAGCTTTTCAGCGAACACTTTCATGTGTCGATCGACGCGGGCGTGTACGTGCCGGGCGACCTGATGGAACGGTGGGAAGGGATATACCGCGCCATGGAGACGGTCAGCGGCATTCGCTTTGAAGACGGAGCCTATGCGCGGAAGATCGAGGTGCGGTGCCGCGCAAACGAAACGTCGGAGGAGGGGGAATTCTACGTCCCCGTTGCGTATCAGAACCAGATCGACCTTTACCCGGCGGATCTTCTGGCTAATGGCAGCTATGCCATTTTACATGAAATGAGCCATACCCTGAATTACTTTTATCACGAGGCTTCGGAGGATTGGGAAAGCCGGCTGATGGCGGAAGGCTTTGCGGAATATACCGCCTATCAAACGGCAAAATGGCTGGAAGAAAACGACCCGGCGCTGGCCTATGCGGTCGGCCCGTCCCAACAGATTCTCTATAACGTTGCACTGGAAGACGAAGAAACGCTGTATACAGAGGAACTGTCCCATTGGATGAAAGAACCCTATCCCTATTCCGGCAATCCGGGCTACAGCGAAGGATTGCGTTTTATGGCCTATCTGGATCGGGTGTATGGAAACGACACGGCCTGGATGACGGCGCTGGATCAAACCGCAAAGGGAAAGCGGGTCGAAAGGGAAGTCAGCGCCCTGAAGGCCAGCTATGGCGAGGATGTATTGGACGGATTTTATCCATGGCTGAAGGAGAACAGCGCCCTGTTCGACTACGGGGATATGGACGCGCCGGTCGATCTGCGGGGCGTTCAGCAGGTGACGCTGTATCCGACTTTTAATCGCCTTGAAAACGTTGCGCGGCTGTCCGGACGCTCCGTGCGTTATTCCGATCTGTATGTGGACTTGTCTCAGGCGATGCTCTACCTGCGCGACTACAAGGGGAAGGACGTTTCAGCCGCGCAGCTGAAGGTCGATTGCCTGACCACGGTCGATGTGTTTGACGCGAACGGAAACCTGCTGACGACCATCGACAAGGAGGGCGTTATTCCCATGGACGGCGTGGCTTATGTGCGCTTAAACGGGATTGGTACGCTGTACGGGCTGGACTTGATCGGGTGGGGCGAATTTTACTGGTAAAAGCACACCCTGGCCAAGAAGTACAAGGTGGACGAATACGCCATCAAGTACATGGTCGGCCACCAGATTACGGACATCACCGAGAAGGTCTACACCCGCCGCGACCCCACCTGGCTGATGGACGAAATCTGCAAAATAAGATAAATGGTAAAACAAAAACTCCCTCGCAGCGTAAACCACGAGGGAGTCGTTTTTTTGATTTTTACCTGTAGGAGTTGACCTGTAGGAGTAATGTAGGAGTACTGTAGGAGTGAACGAAAACCACTCGTCATTTTTCACAATTTACGGCACTTAAGTGGCCGTATTTTTGTGAAAGATGCACGAAGAAATTACTTCTGTGCTTCCTCTACAGCCACGGCCACAGCCACGGTCGCGCCGACCATGGGGTTGTTGCCCATGCCGATCAGGCCCATCATTTCCACGTGAGCGGGAACGGAGGAAGAACCGGCGAACTGAGCGTCAGAGTGCATACGGCCCATGGTGTCGGTCATGCCGTAAGAGGCGGGGCCGGCGGCCATGTTGTCGGGATGCAGGGTACGGCCGGTGCCGCCGCCGGAAGCCACGGAGAAGTACTGCTTGCCGGCTTCCCAGCATTCCTTCTTGTAGGTGCCCGCCACGGGGTGCTGGAAGCGGGTGGGGTTGGTGGAGTTGCCGGTGATGGAAACGTCCACGCCCTCGTGCCACATGATGGCAACACCCTCGCGCACGTCGTCCGCGCCGTAGCAGCGAACCTTGGAGCGCTCACCGTCGGAGTACTTGGTCTCGTTGACGATGGTCAGAGCGTGGTCTTCCTTCACGTCGGCAGACAGGTAGTCATACTTGGTCTGCACATAGGTGAAGCCGTTGATGCGGCTGATAATCATGGCGGCGTCCTTGCCCAGACCGTTCAGGATGACGCGCAGGGGAGTCTTGCGAACCTTGTTGGCGTTGCGGGCGATGCCGATGGCGCCTTCCGCAGCGGCAAAGGACTCGTGGCCGGCCAGAAACGCGAAGCACTCGGTCTTCTCGTCCAGCAGCATGGCGCCCAGATTGCCGTGGCCCAGACCCACCTGACGCTGGTCGGCGACGGAACCGGGGATGCAGAAAGCCTGCAGACCCTCGCCGATGCACTTGGCAGCCTCGGCGGCGGTCTTGACATCCTTCTTCAGCGCGATGGCCGCGCCCAGTTCATAAGCCCACTTGGCGTTTTCGAAAGCGATGGGCTGGATGCCCTCCACGATCTTGTAGGCGTCAACGCCCTTGGAATTGTTGAAAGCCTTCAGCTCATCAAAATCCTTGAAGCCATACTTTTCAAGCACAGGCTGGAGCTGAGGCATGCGACGTTCAAAACCTTCAAACAAAGCCATTTCTGCACACCTCCTATTACTGCTTGCGCGGGTCGATCCACTTGACCGCGCCGTCTTCCGCCTTGAACCGGCCGTAGGTGCCGACGTTCTTCTCGTAGGCTTCGTTGGGGGACATGCCCTTCTTGATGGCGTCCATCATCTTGCCCAGAGACAGGAACTGGTAGCCGCAGACCTGATCGTCCTTGTCCAGCGCCAGCTTGAGCACATAGCCTTCGGCCATTTCCAGATAACGGGTGCCCTTCAGCTTGGTGCCGTACATGGTGCCGACCTGGCTGCGCAGGCCCTTGCCCAGGTCTTCCAGACCCGCGCCGATGACCAGACCGTCGTCGGAGAAGGCGGACTGAGTGCGGCCGTAGACGATCTGCAGGAACAGCTCGCGCATGGCGGTGTTGATAGCGTCGCACACCAGGTCGGTGTTCAGCGCTTCCAGAATGGTTTTGCCGGGCAGAATTTCACTGGCCATAGCGGCGGAATGGGTCATACCGGAGCAGCCGATGGTCTCCACCAGCGCTTCTTCAATGATGCCCTTCTTGACATTCAGGGTCAGCTTACATGCGCCCTGCTGCGGCGCACACCAGCCGATGCCGTGCGTCAGGCCGGAAATATCCACAATCTCCTTGGCCTGTACCCATTTGCCCTCTTCGGGGATGGGTGCGGGACCGTGGTTGGGTCCCTTCTTCACACAGACCATTTCTTCCACTTCACGGGAAAACTGCATGTGTGTATCCTCCTTAGGTAAAGTGATACGGTTTTAACAACCTTATTATAGCACAATTCGCGCGCAGGAATAAAGGGTTTGCGAAAATTTAAGAAAAAACTCCCGAATCAACCGATCGAAACGGAGCGCGGACTTTGCGTTTCCCGGAAAAAATAGTATAATAACCAAAACGCCATCCATAAGGAGGATGAACCCGATGTCACGTCTTGGCGATACAATCAAGCAGGAACGCCTGCGCGCCGGTTGGAGTCACAAGCAGCTGGCCAAAAAGAGCGGCGTTTCCGAAAAATTTCTGATGGAAGTCGAAGCAGGCACGCGGATCATTGCCGATACGCAGGCCACCCGCATTCTGAAAGTGCTGGGCAAATCCGGCGAGGTTTTTGCAGACTTTGAGTCTAAGGCCAACGGCATGCCCGAACCCGTGACGCCTGTGCGCCCCGCGCCGCGTCCTGCTCCG
>ERZ773139.1027-NODE-1027-length-34221-cov-5.629749_pt1 | contig 34221 bp, 32 predicted proteins | sample MGYA00580854_ERZ773139 | MGnify/ENA primary metagenome ERZ773139 (study PRJEB29015, sample SAMEA2737809) | human gut metagenome | biome: human gut; feature: human-associated habitat; material: faeces | place: China | collected 2012 ...
TGTTTTATGCTTCATGGTATCCTCCTCGATTTGAAAGATATTGCGGGCTTCCCGCGACGCGCCGGGGCGCGTTTCGGCTCGGAGCCGCCGAGCCATCGTCAGGCGGGGATATTTCAAAGCATCTCGCAGGCCTCGAAGGCGGCGAACTCTTCCTCGCTGGGCAGACCGCCGGTGGCGGCCCAGATAAGGTCGTGGGCGGCGCGGGCCATCTGCCGGTTTCTAAGTCTCACTGCCATGCGGGCAAGGTCCAGCGCCTGGCGGCGGCAGGCCTCGTCCGATTTGAAACCCATGGCGATGTGGGCAGCGGTGCGGGCATAGCCGCGGTACGCCTTCACCTTGCGGTTCACCGACTGGCCGAAGCTGCCGGTGGCGGCGAGTTCAGCCGCGTTGAGCTCCAGATTCCCTGCCCGGCCCGCGGCGTCGGACGCCTCCCGCAGGAGCTCTCCGGCGGAGATGCTCCCGCGCTCGTAGCAGGAGATGGCCCTTCCCAGGCGGTCGATGGCGGCGTCGGTGCGGCAGCGCAGAGAGGCTGCGCGGCGGAGCGTGGCGTTGGATTTTTCCTTCATGGCGAGATTCCTCCTTCTAAAAACTGTCCGCCGCGTGTTTCAGCGGCGGATTTCGTGATTCAGTTCCTCGGCCAGGGAGACCAGTTCGTCCGCCTGGTCGCAGGCCTCCTGCGCGGCGCGGCTGGCGATGCGGTGCGCGGCGAAAACGTCGGCGTTGGTCTCCGCCTCTTCGGGGTCGAGCGCGTCGGCGGCGCTTTCGCAGGCCTTCTGGGCCGCGCGGCAGAGCCAGTAGGCGGCGTCGCCCACCTCCCAGGCGGACGGGTCTTCCGCGAGCAGTTCCCTGGCCGCGACGGCGGCCTGGGCGGCGAGATTCGCGGCGACGGCGGCCGCACGGGCTTTTCGGACTTCGAGTTTCATGGGGCAGACCTCCTGTGTTGGTTTTGCGGGCTTTCCGCGACGCTGCGTGCGTTTCGGCTGGGAGCCCTCCCAGCCATCGTCAGGCGGAGCGGTGGTCAAAGCGGCGGTGCGCGTTTCATCCGGGGTTCCTCCTTTCCTTTTTCCTTTCGGGCTTTCCGCTCGGCGCCGGGCGGAAAGGTTCGGTCGTTGGGGGCACCCAGAGAGCCTTCTCGAGCAGGCGGACTGGGGCGGGGTCGCCGGGGCGGGCGTTTGCGCTGGCGGCGCAAAAACCGGGAGCCGGTCGCGGTCGTTGGGCGGGGCCGCCGCGGGGCGGCCGGGGTTTCGGGGCGGCGGGCTTTTCCCCCGCCGGCAACGCCAGTTTCGCTCTGGTCGGGCAAAAAAGCAAGCCACAAAACGGCGAACAAAAAAAGACTTTCCGTCGCCCAAACGTCGCCGTTTCGTAAAAACTGGCTTTTTCGCGCGTTATAAGGAAGCGTGCCGTTCCGGCCGGCCGCGCGGCCGGAAAAGCCCTGGGCCGGGCAAAGGCGACCGCCGTTGTCGGCTTTCGCACTTCGCCGTGAAGAAGTCCGGGCGGGGCGGTCGGCTTTGCTACTTCGCCGTGAAGAAGTCCGGGCGGCCCCAAGGGGGGATCGAATCTCTGGAAGCCCCTGGCAGGAGACCGCCGCGCAGTTTTGCGCGAAAGTCCGACAAATCCGGGGCCCGGGGTATCGAACCCGAATTATGCGTGTTTTGCCATAGAAAGGGTCATGGACAGAAATGACAAAAGTAAAGAAAACGCTTGAAGCCGGCAAGAAATATGGTCATCTCGAAGCACTTTACGAAGCACCACGAGGGAGACACGGGGAGCGCAGATTTATCTGTCGCTGCGATTGCGGGCATATTGGAAATTTTATCGTATATCCAGTATTAAACGGTAAAACGAGGCATTGTCGAAAGTGCGCCCCGCATTCAGGCGGATATCCTGAGCCTGATCTTGTCGGGAAAACATTGAACGGATGGTCAATCATCAATAAGGAAAATAAGGTTCGAACATCAAATGGCTGGATTTACTATTTTCGCTGCCAGTGTCTGCGGTGCGGGAACGAATCTGTTTTAAACGCAGGGCAAATCTATAACAGTAAGTCAAGCCGCTGTGGGAAATGCGGCCCAATGTATCATTTTCGCATCTATGGGGACAGCGCCTTTGGAAAGCTGCCGGATGGAACGGAATTCGTTATTGATGCGGATGACATTCAGCGGGTAAACGACTTTTATTGGTCAGACGAGGACGGATACGTCGTTTCCAGCGAAGGACTTCGTATGCATCGTTTTATCCTTGGCATTACAGATAAAAACACGATTGTCGATCATGTGAACAGAAACAAACGGGACAATCGAAAGTCGAATCTGCGAATCGCAACAGCGTTCGGAAATGCTGCTAACCACAGCAAGTCAAGCGGCAATAAAACGGGATATATTGGCGTGTATTTTAGCCGAAGCAATCAGCTGTATGAGGTGAAAGTAGGCTATAACAACAGGAGAATCAGGCTTGGTTCCTCCAAAGACGATCTGATTCTGCTCGCGCAAATGTATAACATCGCGGCAGAATATTTCTTTGGCGATTATGTTGGGGAATTGAATGATGTGCCGCCCCCAGCGCCGGAATTAGTGGAGAAGATCCTCTGGAAATGTAAAAAATACAAGGAAGCGTCTGTCACAGCGACAGGCGCTTTTACTATGGAGGAAAAGTTTGAAGACAGAAATGATCGTAAAAAAGCTGCCGGTTTCCATGCTGAAACCGGCAAAATATAATCCCCGCAAAGACCTGAAGCCCGGCGATCCGGCGTATGAAAAGATCAGGCGCAGCCTGCATGAGTTCGGCTATGTGGATCCCATCATCTGGAACGAGGTCACGGGGAATATCGTGGGCGGGCATCAGCGCTTCAAGGTGCTCAAGGCGGAAGGCACCGAAGAGATCGCCTGCGTAGTGGTGCGCATCCATAGGAATGATTCCTCATCGACCATAGTGGGGCGCCAGTTGCCCATGAAGGCGTGGCAAAGATCAGCGAGTTCATGAAGAAAGTTAGGCGATGGGCACAGGTGCTTTGGTCTCAGTCTGAAGCTGAAGCGTTTTTCTACGCTCTATTTCGTGCCTATTTTATTCCTTTCTATAAATTATTCTGTTTGACATTGACACGGCGCACATCGTTTGTTATACGGTATCGGTCATAGTCTGTCAAAGGAGGATCTGGTGTGAATAAAAAGAAACTGCTAAATGCGCTTTCCCAGAAAACAGGAATGACCAATCAGGAGGCGAAAAAGGCGGTAGAAGCCTTTGTAGAGATCGTGACGGAAACCCTGGCGTCCGACGGAAAGGTTCAGATGGTCGGGTTCGGCACATTTGAAACAGCCAGCCGCAGCGCCCGTACCGGTCGAAATCCGCGTACCGGCGAACCCATAGAGGTTGCCGCGTCCAGATCGCCTGTGTTTAAGGCCGGAAAAGCTCTGAAGGACGCTGTCAAAAAATAAACGACGAGAACAGCAAACCGCCTTTGCCCTGCGATGACTGCAGGTGCGAAGACGGTTTTTTGACGTCATGCGCTATTGGGGCTATCGGGATAGCCACAGCCGAAATTCAGCCTGTTCCAAGCTCCAACCGACAGATTCGCATCGCGAAGGAGGGACGAGATAGTGGCCTTGACGCTCTTGCCTGGCATCCTCCCTGTTTTCTATCAATCAAACCAAGCATGAATTTTTCCTGGCAAATGGGCAAACGAGTTTTTTAAATCAGGCGAAACACATTATAAACGCAAAGGAGTAAAATCAAAATCAAAACCATACAAAACAATCGATCTATCTGCTTCACGCTCATTTTTCCCTGCAGGCGAGAGGCGGTAAACCCGCCCGCTATTCCGGCGCAGACCATAACGACCAGCGTGAAGACCTGAAAATCCGGAATCGTTTGGCTGATAAGACTGTAAAGAAAACTGCCGCATTGAGAAATCAGGACGACCAGCAGAGAATTAACAGCGGACGTTTTTGTGTCCATGGAGAAAAAGTAATGGAATACGACGATATTCATGGGTCCGCCGCCGATTCCCAGGAATGCGGAGATCAATCCCAGAAGGCTCCCTATCAGCCCGCAAGCAGCTCTGTTCTCAATATGTCGGGTTCGGATGCGCGCCCGCAAGCGGACATAGAAAAGAATCCCAAGCACAAAAAGTCCCAGCACGGCAGCCTGAACGCAGCCCACCAGACGATCTGCACCGGCAAAGCCGCGCAGGACGTCGAATAACCATTTTCCCCACACGCCGCCAAGAGCTGCGCCGATTCCCAGCGGCAGACTGCGTTCCCATTGCAAACGGTCCGTCTTTCGGTTTTTATACACGGAAATTGCCGCCATCGACAGCACAGTCAGCCCTGACAAAAAGGAAACGGTTGAAACCGGCATAACGCCTACCGCATCCAACAGCGGCTTGGCCAGCACACCGCCGCCAATGCCGCACAAACCTCCGATGACGCTGGCGGTAAAGCAAACCAGAAAAGTAAACAGATTTATCATCTCAAGCTCCGCAGGGGTGAAGAACGCCGTCTCTGGAACGACTGTTTTGCATGGGATCCCTCATGCACAGGTGCACCGCCGCCGTGGTAAAGGTTTGGGGCAGCGCCAGAATGCTGGGGGCTTCCCCGACAAATTTTTTCCGGGCGTCTTCCAGCGCTTCCTCGAACGTGGCGCGGGTTTTCAGCCCCATGCCGCGGGCGAGACCCGGTTCCCGCGCGCCGACAATATAGATGGCGCTGGTGTGCATTTCCGCCAGATGTCCACAGCTCATCATCGAGAAGCCGTGGAAGGGATGGAAGGCGTTTGCAAAGCGGTATTTGCGGATATATTCCCCGTTCGTGGCGAAGTATTCTCCGTAGCGGTTCATATCAGGCAGAACATTCATATAATCGTGCTGAAACAATTCGTACAGTTCGCGCAGGTATGGCCAGCGCTCGTCATGAAAATACCCGTCGCAGACAGAAGACACGATGAATACGCACCGGTCGCTCAAGACGCGCTTGTGACGGATGACCTGCGCGGAAAGCGCCTGCATCATCTGGATGGGATTGGTGCCCATGCCGTCGCCGTAATGGAAATTCGTCGGCATGCCGAACACAACGACATCGTACTTCTTTTCGGCCCAGTGCACATAGGTGCGCCTGTCGGCGGTTTTCCAGCTGACGGGCTGCATTTCCCTGGCATAGCCGGAATTGATTTCGATCTGACGGCTCCAGGTGTCCAGCACCGCGTCGCAGCAGAAGAACTTTTTGCCCATCTTTTCTTCCATGAACATGCCCTGGGTATCGAACCGGGAACGCATTTGGCTGGAGACGGAGACAGGCACGAAGTCCGAGCGGTGCATTACCTGAGGCACATGGTGCGCGGCGATGGAGCGCCAGTGCGTAATGCCGGTAGCGCAATGCTTGTACCCGCCGGAATAGCCGCCGTAAGGATTGCCCTGCGTGTGCCCGATGAGAATGGCGACGTCCGCGTCGTACACATATTTGTTCAGGATCACATGGTCGCCGTTCGGCGCAAAGCCCAAATCGACCAGATGCTCGTAATCCTCGCTGTCATGGCTGGTGATCTGGCCGGAATCATAGAACTCGCGGAACAGATCCTCTCCCAGAATTGTCCGCATCTCCGATACGGTCGCGCGGGGATGCAGCCCATTGGAGAACAGCAGCAGGACGTCCTTTTTCTGTACGCCCGCGGCGTATAACTCGTCCAGACAGCAGCGAACGGCTACTTTGCGGTGACTGGTGGGCTGATTGCCGCCCTTGACGATGTCCGGAATGATGATAACCGCCCGGTCTCCGGCCTTGGCCAGCCGGTTCAGCGCTGGCATGCCGATGGGATGGCGGATGCTTTCCATGGTAGCGGCGTAGAGGCTGTCCCAGTCCTGCGGGAGACAGGCAGGATCCGCCGCCGTCTCGCCGGGAATAAAAACGTCCGTCGTATCGGGAAGCTCGGCGCTCATCAGGCCGTTCCCGTATTCAAATTGCAGCTTCATCAGAACAACTCCTTTTCAAGATAATTGCGGATGATTTCCAGATACTCCTCCGGATAGAAGCCAATCTCCCCGCTGAACCGGGTCAGCGCGATTAGCCCGCCGTCGATTTCCCGTATGGACGCCAGCATTTCAGCATTGTCCTTCTTCAACCCGCCACCGTATACAACGTCCATCCCGCCCGTTCGTTCCCTGACAAAGCGGGCGACCTTTTCGATATAGGGCCTGTCCGCAGGCTTTTTCCCCGGCCCGATGGACCACACGGGCTCATACGCGATCACCGTCCGCGTTCTGTCCGCTCCGTCAAGGCCGGCGTCCAGCTGCGCGCCCAGCACCTCCTGCCAGCGATCCTGTTCCTCGCTCTTTTCGCCGATACAGTACAGCACGTTCAATCCGGCGCGCTGCGCCGCTTTAATCTCCCGGTTCAGCGCACGGTTCACAGCCTGCGCGGCCACCCGGAGATCCACTCCCGCTTCCTCCAGCAGCCCGGCCTTATCGTTCCGCTCCTCGCAGTGGCCGATCAGAACGTATTCGCAGCCCGCTTCCCACATGGCGTTTGCCGTGCGGTTGGCGGTAAACGCGCCGAAATTTCCGCCCGGCGCCGTGTCCTCCCGATAAACGCCCTGACAGCCGATCTTTACGGGACTGCCGCCGCTGCGGGCGGCCGCTGCGCCCAGTAGATGAGCTTCCGGGAAAAACATGACAAATTCCGTATCCGACCATTCCTTCAAACGCTCCTGGGTGCGGAGAATGATTTCACGGCCCCATTCCCGCATGGGGGCGATCCGGTTCACCCCGCCGCGTGCGGGCGAAATATCAAACCGTTTCAAATTCAGGTAGATCCGTTTCATCAGATTCCCTCCCGGCGATAAAATGCCGCCATCTCTTCCAGCGATTTTATTTTCACCGCCGGAGCCCTGCCCGCACTGCCGAATTCGACAATCAGCACGCCCACAATCTCCTTGACGCCGCGCTCGATGCAGTCGCAGACGGCGCGAACGTCCTCGTCCGGTATGGCGCCATGCATCACCGTTTCCATAAGGGGCGGCAGGAAGGCGCGGGGATCGAACTGCTCTTTTTTCTCCTCCAGAAGCGCGTAAACGCCGCCGATGGACGCGCTCGCGCGCAGCGCGGGCTTCTGCGCGAAAAGCTCCCTCAGATTGCGCGTTACCGCCAGACGGATGTCCGTATCCACGTTGATCTTGCCGATACCGCAGGAGATCGCCGCCTTCAGCTCAGGCAGGGCAACGCCCCGGGCGTTTCGGATATCGCCGCCTAAAGCGTTGATTTCATCCACGATGTATTGCGGCACCGTGGATGAACCATGGCTGACCAGATACGCCTCAAGCCCCTCGTGCAGGAGGCACTCCCGCACGGCGACGGCAATTTCCCTGCGCAGCTTTACGTTCTTACCCTTGCAGGCGCCGTGCATGGTACCGTAGCTGATTGCCAGCGCGTCCACCCTGGTGCGGCGGATGAACTCCACCGCGCGCAGGGGATTGGTGTAGGTAGAACGCTCGGCGCGCACATCATCCTCCGCGCCTGCCAGCACGCCCAGCTCTCCCTCCACAGTTACGCCCAACGAGTGAGCGTATTTGACCACTTCCCGGGTCAGTTCCATGTTCTGCTCCAGGGGCAGGCTGCTTCCGTCGATCATCACGGAGGTATAGCCGCCGTCTATGGCAGCCTTCACGCTTTCAAAGTCGCGGCCGTGATCCAAATGCAGGGCGATGGGGATCGCGCTCTTCTCGCCGAACCTCCTGACTGCAGCCGCAATATTCTTTGCACCGGCGATCTTGTCCTGAACCGTTCCGTTTATGAAATCGGTTCGCCCGCCCATGAAGGCGTTGGCCAGATCGGCTCCCTGCAGAATCGCGGGGCTGCGGAACTGCTCATGCGCCTCGATAACGGCCTTTGCCTGACACACGGCGTTGACGTTGAAAGCGCCCTGCGCATAGCAAGGGGCGCTGTTGGTGGCTTCCAATATGGGGCGAAGCGGAATCAAAGGCATCGTGCGGCGCTCCTTTCGTCTGTCAGGCGGCGTATACGACATCCCCGCCTGCGATGGTCATGGAAACGTTGAGTTGATCGTCCAGCAGGGTAAGATCCGCGTCGAAGCGCGGGGAGATTTTCCCCTTGCGGCCGGAAAGGCGCATTGCCGCCGCCGGGTTCTCCGTTGTCAGCGGCAGAACCTCCTCCAGCGGACGGCCGGTAAACTGAATCAGATTGCGCAGCGCCTGAATCATCGTCAGGGTACTGCCGGCGCGCGCGCCGGTATCCGCCAGCTTCGCGTCTCCGTCCGCAACTACCACGTCGTTGATGCCCAGCTTATAGAGACCGTCCGACAGACCGGCGGCCATGATGCTGTCGGTAACGGCGATCACTCTCTCCCAGCCCTTGACCTTGAGCAGCAGGCGCACTGCGCCGGGATGCAGGTGCCTGCCGTCGCAGATCGCTTCGCACCATACGTCCGACTCCAGCACAGCGCCCATGACGGCGGGCTCGTGCTGATGAAACAGCCGCATGGCGTTGAATGTATGGGTGGCGCACCGTGCGCCCCTGCGGATAGCGTCCATCGCCGCGGCGTAATCCGCTCCGGAATGCCCGATCGCCACGACCACGTCCTCCTGTACCTGGCTGATCAGCTCCGGCGCGCCCTCCGCTTCAGGCGAAACCGTCAGATAGCGGACGACGCCGGGATACGCCTCCTGATAGCGGCGAAGCAGCGCAGCGTCGCCCGCCCGCAGCAGCGTCTCCGGCATCGCACCCTTGTACTGCGCTGCCAGAAACGGGCCCTCCAGATGCGCACCCAGCAGCTGTGCGCCATACCCGCGGCGTTTCTGCAGCGCCGCGATATGACGAAGACAACGGAGCGTCGTTTCCTCCGTATCGCTCAGGATACTGGCGTTCCAGGCGGTCGTTCCCTGAGAGGCGAAAAATGCGGCAATTTTGGCAAGTCCCGCTTCGTCCGCCGCGTTCACGTCCACGCCTGCGGCGCCGTGGGTATGAATATCGATAAAGCCGGGAACCAGTCTTTTGCCGCGGCAGTTGACGGTTCGCGCGCCGGCAGCAGCCAGCCCGGCGCCGACAGCCGCTATCTTTCCCTGAACGCAAAGCACCTCCGCAGGGCAAAAGGCTCGATCCTGATAGACCAGCGCGTTTTTCAAAAGCAGCTTATTCATGGCTCTCCTCAAAAGGGCTGTGCGGCGGCGGTATGGTTCACATAAATCAGTGCGTCCAGGTGGCGCTGCAGGAGCGTCGCCGGAAAGTGAGCCGAAACCGTGCCATAGGCCGCCTGGCGCACGACGGCACGATGCCAGTCGCGGAACACGCCGATGCGGACGCGTTTTGCACGGAGGATCTCCGCCATACCGATGGTAACGCATCGGCGCGGCATCGCGTCGATCGCCCCGCCCAGTTCGCCGACGGCGTTGACGGCGCGAGTTTCGCGGCTGATTTCCAGCACGCGGGTGGGCAGGGCCGCAAACTGCTCAGCCGTCATGTCGTTCCGCGCCTCGTTAAAGGCCAGATGGCCGTTGATGCCGATTCCGCCGACTGCCAGATCGACGCCGCCCAGCCGCTCGATCAAGGCAGGCAGCGCGGATGGCTCTGCCGGATCGGGAAAAACCCGTTGATCTTCCGGCATGACCAGCGCAGGATCGATGCGGGCATACACCTCGCGCTGCATAAACCCGCGGAAGGAAAGCCGGTTTTCCGAGTCGATCCATTCGTCGTTCTCGTCCAGATATTCGTCCATGTTCAAAAACCAGGTGTTTTTCAGGCTGACGCGGCGCTCGTTGACAAGACGCGTGAAAATGGGGTACTGGCCTATCGGCCCTACCGGACAGATGAGCACGGTGCGCTCGTTCCGCGTGTTTTTCTCCTCAATCACGGTCAGCATATCCAGCGCCAGCTCATAGAAGACCTCGCCGGAATCCCCCAGCTTTTTCAGCGGGATCTTCGCGCCACATCCCAGCGTCTCGCGGCTGACTTTAAAAAAATCCATTCGGTTTCCCCCTTTATTTTTCAGAACAGATGCTCCACATGCAGTTCCCGAATCATCTCTACGATTTCGCGGCTGCGGGAGCAACCGAACTTGCGCAGCAGGCTTTTGATCTGCGTTTTGACCGTAACCAACTCTACGCAGCGCTTCTGCGCGATTTCCCGCGCCCTCAGGCCGTCCAGCAGGTATCGCGTCAGCGCGCGCTCGGCAGGCGTGAGCTGGGAGACATTGTGGATAAAAAACAAAAGGCTCTGCTCCGAGCGGCGCAGCCTGGAATACTCCTTGAGTACGGTATGTTGCACCCGCGTTTCCAACATGGGCTTCCCCTCCCACGCGCGGCGAATGTGCAGGAGCATCTCCTCCTCCGGCATTCCCTTGACAAGGTAATCCACCGCGCCTGCGCCCATGGACAGGAGGATCATATTGTCCGTTTCATGGGCCGTCAGGAAGATGATCCGCGCGTCAGGCTTCCGGTTCAGAATTCGCTCGGCGGCGCGCACGCCGGCGGTCGTGGTTTCCATTTCGATGTCCACCAGCGCCACGTCGAACGCAATGTCCTCCGCCATGCGCACAAGCTCCGCGCCGCTGGCCGCCACGCCCACGACCCGCATATCCGGCTGCGCGTCGAGCGTCTGGCGCAGGTCACTGCGAAGCAGTTCAAAATCATCGGCGATCAGAATGCGAATGACCATGTGCCGTCTCCTTTTCCGGCGCGCCGCAACGCGGCAGCATTATAAAAAACGACGTTCCCTGTCCGGGCCGGCTTTCTACCCGAAGATGCCCCAGATGCGCCCGCACGATGGCGCGGGCGTGATACAACCCCATCCCCCAGAATGAGCTGCTGTTTTTAGAGGAATAAAACGGCTCGAAGATTTTTCTCTGTTCCGCGCGCGAAACGCCGTTCCCCACATCGCGCACCTCCAGCAGCGTATAGAGCCGCTCCGCATGGCTGACGACGGTCACCGGGCTGTTCGTCCTGCCTGCCGCAGTATTCGCCTCCCAAGCGTTCGTCATCAGGTTATAGAGCGCCTCGCTGAGATAGCTGCGGTCGGCAAGCACCGGAATCCTACCATTCAACCGCATTTCCAGCGGCGCCTCCGGGTATTTTCGCGCAAAGCGTTCCGCCGCCGTCTGTCCGATCTGCGCTATTGTAACGGGCATGAGGGTGACGGATTTGCGCCTGACCGTGCCGTAGAGTTCTGCGCAGCGTTCCAGCAACAGCTCATTATTATCGCGCAGCTGACGGGTCCAGTCGCGCAGGCAGGCGATATCCGGCGTTTCCTTTTCCAGTTCCCGCTGCATGCGCTTTTCAAGCACGCGGTTAGCCAGAAGCTGATTCTTGATGGAGTGTACGAATACGGACGCGCCCGTGCGCGCGATGTCAAAACGACGTTCCAATCCCGTTTCCTCAATCCCGTCAAGCACGGTATCGCGGGTGTAGTTCATCAGGCTGAAAAAGCCGAGCGAACCGCAGATGACATTGACGACCACGAGGATGATATAGCCGCCGATGGACGGCGCGTATTGCAGGTATCCGACGCCCTTATTCCAGATATAGTCGTAGCTGTAAAAGCGGTAGACCTGCGCGGGATCCTGTCCGCAGTAAAGCAGGTACAGGCCGCTGAGGGCGATCAGGTACAGCACGATATAGGCGAACTGCCGCTTGTAAAAGTGGATGGTGATGGCGAAAAGCTCCCGCAGGAGCAGCAGCAGGGCGGCGGCAACGTAGGCGATGATCCAGAAATAGCAGCCCTGCACCAGCACGTTGTGCGCCCACGGCCACAGGCGCGTGATCGCGCGGAACAGCGGCGGATAATAGCATATCAGCGACGCCGCCGGAACGGCTGCCACCCAGAGAGAAAGGGACGGCCGCCGCCGCAAAAGCGGCAGCATGGAATAGTGCAGCGCCAGCTCCAGCAGAAAAACAGGGAACAGATACCGCCCCACGCCGATCATATAGCCTAACGCGTCCAGCGTGATATACAGATACTGCGCTTTCATTTTGAGCCGGGTTGAAAAGAACAGGAAACGCAGAATGTCCTTTGAATAACCGCCCTTCTTGGCGATGAAAATCAGGATGCCGCTGAACTGGATCATCAGGCTGCCGCACATGCCCAGCAGAAACCACAGCGCCCTGTCCTTTTTCAGGCACAGCAAACACGCCGAAGCCAGCAGCATGAAACCGATCAGCACAAACAGCATCCGCTTCCTCCGTTGAAAACGGGAATTGCCACAGGCCGTCCAAAGCAGGCAGCCTGTGGCAGGGAGAAGGCCTTACTTTCCGGCCTCGATCATCATATCCAGCATCACGTATTCTGCAACGGCCGGGGGCGGATCCTTTTCGACGGTGCCCGCCGCCGCGAAAGTATCGCGCTGCAGCAGATAGTAGCCTTCCACTGTGCCGTCGGCTGCGCCCGCGGCCACCTCCTGTCCGGTCAGCCATTTGGCGACGCCGCGCTCGGCGTAAACGGAATCGTAGGACGTTGCGGTCTGCTGGGAAATCCATTCCGAAACCTCGTCGTAATGCTCGTTGGCGGCGTAATCCATCCCCTTGAACAGCGCACGGGTGAAGCGGAGCAGCACGTCGCGCTTCTCGGCGGCGAACCTGGGCATGCAGATCCAGCTGGCCAGAGATACGGTCGTATCGGAGAAGGTCATATTGTCGGTCAGCTTGGAGGCGTCGGGCATTTCCTCAAGAATCTTCAGGCTGTTGGGGCTCCAGGTGGCGCAAGCGTCCACGCCGCCGGAGAGCATGGCGGTCACAATGGCGGAGGCGTCCATATCAAACGCCTGGATATCGTCCATCGTCATGCCGTATTTGAGCAGGCTGTTGACAAGGATATCCTCGGAGGAAGTGCCGGAGGAATAGGCAACGCGCTTCCCCTTGAGCTGCTCGACCATGGTGATGTCCTTTCCGCCGATGAGCATATCGCCGTTGGAGATATGGCTCAGCGCAAAGATGGTGGCGCGGCCGTTGATGCACAGCTTGTGAGCGCCCTGGCCGATATAGCCCACATCGATGGAGCCGCTTTCCATGGCGGCGATGATCGTCGGGCCGTCCGCGAATTCGACCAGATTCACTGTGATGCCCTCGGCAGCCATGAACTCCTTGTGGATGGCGGCTTCGACAGCCCAAAGGCTGCCGTAATTGGGCATATAGGCAACGTTGAGGGTAACGGGTTCGACGGCTTCAGCCGCAGCGGGGCCGACGGCCGACGCGCAGGTCATGAGCAGGGTCAGCAGAATGGCAAGCAGTTTTTTCATGGATGATCCTCCTTCTATATTTTTTGCACAGAGCAAACGGGGTGAAGGGTCGCTTGGACGAACTTATCGCGCCGCGTTTATCATGTTGTCAAAGAGAATGTAATCGGTTACGGGAACCTCATGTTCTATCGCCCCGGAAGCGATGAATGACAATTGCTGTGTTCTGTAGTATTCTGCCAGCCTTCCGCTCTCGATCAAGTCCAACACATCTTGACGGCTTGGCCAGTCTGCGTCTCCCGTCTGTGATAGAGCCACCTCGACCTCTGTGGCGCATTGCTCGGCAACCCATTGAGCCACCTGCGGGAAGTTTTTCTCCTGAGATCCAAAATCCATGGCCTGATAAAGCGCGCGGGTGAATTTTTCGATCCGCTCGCTGTGCTTTTCATAGTATCCGCTCAGTACGATCCAAGACTCCAACGCGACGCTGCGGTCTGCAAAATCAATATTGGTGCATAGGGCGAAGATATCTCCGCCGCCGTGCTCAACGAGCGCAGAGGTGGCGGGAGACCAGCATGCACAGGCATCCAATGCACCCGAGAGCATGGCGGTAAATAAGGAGGAGGCATCCATCTCATAGGGGATGATGTCTTCCCAAGTCAGTGCGGCGTCCTCCAAGGCATATTGAAGAATCATTTCACTGGAAGTGCCGGATGCATAACCGACCTTTTTCCCTTTCAGATCCGGAATGGCCGAGATGCCAGCCTTCCTGCTCGCCATGACAGCATCGGCATTGCCGATTTGGGACAGGCAGAAGACCTTTGCGCGGCCGTTAATGCACAGCTTGTGCGCGCCGGGGCCAATGAAGCCTATATCGATGGAGCCGTTTTCCATCGCGGCGATGATGGTGGGACCGTCGGCAAACTCCACCAGACGCAGTTCGAGCCCCTGCTGCGAGAAATAGCCTTGGTGGATTCCTGTCACCGCCAGCCACAGGCTTGCGTAATTGGGCATGTAGGCGACATTGAGGACAACAGGCTCAACAGTTTCAGCGGCGACGGGAATGACGGCCAGCAAACAGGTCATGAGCAGGGTCAGCAGGACGGCAAGCAGTTTTTTCATGGGTGATCCACCTCTTTTCCGATGACTTCATTTTCAGCAGTCTCGCCGCAAAACGCCTTATTTGCGCACCGCCAGATATTCCTGATAGACCTGGCTCCAGATGCGATTCTTCAAAGCGTTGAATTCCGGCGTCAGCTTGGTTTCCTGCGTGCGCGGATACGGGATGTTCACCTCCACGATTTCCCGGATGCGGCCGGGCCGCGCGCTCATGATGACGACGCGCTGGGCGAGGATGATCGCTTCTTCCACATCATGGGTGATGAAAAAGCAGGTTTTCTTCTCCCGCTCCCACGTGGCCAGCAGTTCGGTCTGCAGCTGAGTGCGCGTCTGCGCGTCCAGTGCGCCGAACGGCTCGTCCATCAAAAGCACCTCCGGCTCTGCGGCGTAGGCACGGGCGATGGCCACGCGCTGCTTCATGCCGCCGGACAGTTCCTTGGGGTAATGATCGGCGAACTTGACCAGATCGACCATTTCCAGATACTTCATCGCGCCGGCGGCGGCGTCCTTTCCTTTCACGCCGCGCATCTCCAGGGCGAACATGACGTTTTTTTTCACCGTCAGCCAGGGGAAGAGCGCATATTGCTGAAACACCACGCCCCGCTCCGTGCCGGTGCCCGTTACCTCCCTGCCGTCGCAGTATACCTTTCCCTCCGTTGGAGCGGTCAATCCGGCAATGATGTTGAGCAGCGTCGATTTGCCGCAGCCGGAGGGGCCTACCACGCTGACAAATTCGTTGTCGTGAATGTCGAGGCTCACGCCGCTGAGCGCGACCGTCTCATTGCCTCGGGAGTAAAACGTTTTGTATACGTTATCGATCCGCACGCGCACGCTGCTCAGATTTCGCGCTTCTCCTGCCATGAGGTCAGCCTCCTTTCCGCCAGCTTGATGAGCTTTTCAATGCTGATGCCCAGAATGCCGATGATGATGATATACAGCAGCATCGGCGCGGACTCGAAGCTGTTGTTAAGGCTGCGGATGCGCATGCCCAGTCCTGCCGACGCCCCCGTGGATTCAGCGGCGATCAGGGTGGTCAGCGCTACGGACGCACCGAGCCGGATCGCCGTGAGGATAAAGGGCAGTGTGGCGGGCGCGATGACGCGGATGAAAATGTCCCTGTCGGCGGCGCCCAGCACCCGTGCCGCCTTGATGAGCGTTTCGTCCACGTTGATCACGCCGTGGTAAATTGTGATGCACATAATCAGGAAGCAGGCGATGGTAATGACGATGATCTGCGGCTTGCGGCCCACGCCCGCCGCAATGACGATCAGCGGAACATAGGCCAGCGGCGGAATGTTGCGGATAAACTGAATCCACGGCTCGACAATGCAGCGCACGGGCTTGTACCACGCCATCAGGATAGCCGCCGGCAGCGCGATGACAAATCCCAGCGCGTAGCCTGCGGAAACGGAAATCAGGCTGGAGGAGAGATCCTTCCACAGCACGCCGCGCCGAATCATCGTGCCGATGCTCTGAATGACCCGGACGACGTTGGGGAACGCACGGGACGTGGCAGGAAGAATGGAGAGCGCATACCACAGGAGCATTGCCGTCAGAAAGGAAAGCAGCAGCCACGCTTTTTCGGGGATACGGTCGGCCAGGCTGCGCTTTGTCAGATCGTTCATTGTCCTTCTCCTTATGCATGTTTTGTCTTTTTGATCTATTTTCAGTATAGCGGAATGTACGCGGAGAAGAAAAGTATGAAATTTCATTATCCCTTTCGAAGGCAGAATGGGCGCTCACGGCGCACGAAAGGCTGTTACCATGAGAAATATTCCGGGAAATCATCGCCCAACAGGGGACGCGCCCATGAAAGGAAAGCATTCGTCACGTCATGGCCAGAGGGTGCGATATATTCCGGGGGCAGCGTGCGTTCGGCCAGCGTCACGTCCTCCAGCGGAATGCGGATTAGTCTGACCCGGTACGGCTCCGTAGAAACGCGCTTAAAGCCCGTCATGAAGCCGCTTTGTCCGTCCAGCAGGACGCGCACGGCTTCCGCTCCGGCCTCAACGGCCTCGTTCCGGTCGACGAAGGACTGCATCTCGGTCTGGGCGCGGCCGAGCAGCCCCGGCTTTTCGCTGCGCGCCTTAACGCCCAGCCGCCGGATCACCAATTCAGCCAAATAGGCGCTCACGTCGCCGTAATAGACGGCGCGTCCTGTTTGAAACAGGGGCGGGACGATTGGGTGTCCGTCCCTGTTCTTCAGCCCCTCGCTGACCACGACCACCACGCCGCCCTGTCGCTCGTGCAGCGCCTTTACCTCCCGGAGGAACGCTTCCTCGTCGAACGGGCGCTCCGGCAGATAAATCAGATGCGGCGCGTCGCCCGGCTTTTTCCGTGCCAGCGCGGAGGCGGCGGCAATCCATCCCGCGTTCCTTCCCATGGCCTCTACGATGCATACGTGAATGGGCAGGCTTTTCACATCCTCCCCGATTGCCCGCACCGCCCCGGCAATATAGCGCGCGGCGCTGCCGAAGCCCGGCGAATGGTCGGTAACGGAAATATCGTTGTCGACGGTTTTGGGAACGCCGCCCACCATGAGTCCTTTGGAGGCGCACGCCCGGTGCAGCCGTCCGCAGGTATCCATGGTGCCGTTGCCGCCGCTCATAAGCACATAGCCGAAGCCCTCTTCCCGGAGGACGTCTGCCAGTCGGGCGTAATCGTCCGCAGCCAGCGGATAGCGGGAGGAACCGATCACAGTGCCCGGCGTATATTTGAGCCGCTCCAGCTTTTCCTGCGCAAGGCTGTCCAGCCTGCGGAAATTCCGGTTCAGCAGGCCGCCGACGCCGCCCATGCAGCCGAAGACGCCGCCGATTTTTTCAGGGTGTTTTTGGGCTTCCCGGATGACGCCATAGGTGGAGGCGTTCAGCACGCAGGTGGGGCCGCCTCCGTGGATGATCAGCAGTCGGTTGAGCATGGCTTCTCTCCTGTCGTTGACGGAATTGGTGAGCAGTTGAAAATCGTTTCACGCGGCCGGGCATGGACGAGTCCGCTTTCGCTCCTATAAGCGCTCGATGCGCGGCGGCCTTTCGCCTGCTTCCTTCATTTTGCGGATGAGCAGCGCGGCCAGCTCGTCCCGCACGGACGCATAGGCGGGGTCGCCCGCCAGGTTGTGCAGCTGCCATGGGTCGCTGTCCATATCGTAGAGAAAATCATCGGCGTATACGTCGCTGTCCGCGCATTCCCCGCCGTTTTTGCCCGGCGCGTACACGCTGTACAGATAGCGCGGCGTGCGCACGCAACGCCCCACGCGGCTTTCGCTGATCTGCGCGAAAACGGCGTTCTCGCGTCCATCGACCTTCCCGTCCGCTACGGATTGCAGATTTTCACCGATCATGCCGGCCGAAACGCCGGCCAGGGCGAGGAAGGTTTTCGGCAGGCTCGCGGTGCTTACCAGCTCCCTGACCCGCTTTCCGCCCCGGAAGCCGGGGCCGCGAAGCACCAGCGGCACATGCAGGCATGCGTCGTGGCAGGAGCGCTTGTAGTCGTCGTATCCGTTCAGGTGGCGGTCTTTATTGCGTGTTTTGAAATGGGAGCCGTGATCCGACGCGAAAACGATCACTGTGTCGTCATAGACGCCCATGTCCCGCAGCTTTTTCACCAGCCGCGCCAGATTGTCGTCCAGGCTGCGGCAGCAGCCCAGATAATCCGGGTATTCCTCCGCGGCGTTGCCGCCCAGCGCCGCCAGATCGAGCGGCAGCGTGAAGTGGGCGAACCGTTCCTTCGACCCCTCCGGCCCCTCGTAATGGCCGCGGTCGTTCTGGTGGTGCGGCTCGATATGCGAAACAGTCAGGAAAAACGGCCTTTTGCCGTCATAGCCGTCCAGAAATTCCAGGGCGAAATCGGTGATGCAGTCTGCCCGATAGCCCGTGAAAGTGCGTCTGTCCATGTTTTCATCGAACACATAGCCGTCATAGCCGTGGGAAGTGAATTCCAGCACGTCCGCCGCCCGCCAGAAGCCCCGGTAGCCGCCCCTGCGCTCGGGGGGAATGGCCGTGACGGTATAATCGATCTCCGGCGCTTTTTCCAGTTCGCCGCTGCTGGCCAGATGCCATTTGCCCACATAGGCGGTCTCATAGCCGGCCTCCTCAAACCAGTTCGCCACGGTCTTTACGTTTTCCGGCAGGGCCAGGTTGTTGCGGAAGCAGCCCAGCTGCGCGGCCCATTGTCCCGTCTGGAACATGGCGCGGCAGGGGCCGCAGACGGGCTGCGGACTGTACGCCTGCTCAAAGCACACGCCGTCGGCGGCCAGCGCGTCCAGACAGGGCGTGACGGGCAGCGGCTGGCCCATGCAGCCCAGCGTATCCCATCGCTGCTGGTCGGTGAAATAAAACAGGATGTTCGGTCGCACAGGGATCACTCCTTAATCGCTCCGGCAGTCAGTCCGGAGATTAAATATCTTTGCAGAAAGATAAAGGCGACCAGCACAGGCAGCGCCGCGCTGACGGTGGCGGCCATCACCTTTCCCCAGTCGTAGGTATATTCTCCCAAATAGCTCAACGAAATGCCGGAAGCCAATGTGCGCATATCCAGCCGATTTACCAGATTTAAGCCCCAGAGAAAATCCTCCCAGGAAATCAGAAAGGAATACAGGCCTACCGCCAGAATGCCGGGCTGTACCAGCGGGACGATGATCCTCACCATGCTGTATCCTCTGGACGCGCCGTCGATATACGCCGCTTCTTCCAGCGATTTTGAAACCGTGTCAAAAAAGCCTTTCAGAATCCAGATGGACATGGGCAGCGCATTGGTGGAGCAGGCCAGGATCAGCGCCGTATAGGTGTTGATAAGACCCAGCTTTGCGTACAGGCTGTACAGCGCGATAAGCAGCACCACGGCCGGAAACATCTGCGTGGACAGAAACAGCATCTGCAGCGTCCTGGAGCCGCGAAAGGGAAAACGCGAAAAAGCATAAGCCGCCATAATGGCAATGAGCAGCGTCAGCACGGTGGTAGCAAGAGAAACGATCAGATTATTTTTATAGTATATGGGGAACAGGCCGTCCGAAAGAATGGCACGATAGTTTGCGCCGGTAAATTCTCCAGGCCAGAATTCCAGCGGAAGCCGGAGAATCGACGCATTGGGCTTGAGCGAGGTGACGATCATCCAGTAAATGGGAAACACAAACAGGACGGCCAGCGCAGCAGCCGCAGCCTGAGAAAGAATACGCTTCGAGAGGGAAATTTTCATGCGCGGCCTCCTCAGTAGGATACTTCCCGCAGGGAAAGCACCTTGTTGTAAATTGCGGAGAAACTCACCAGAAATACCAGCCAGCATACGCCGATTGCCGCGCCGCGCCCCAGATTGAAACCGGTAAAGGCCGTTTCATAGGTATAGATGGTCAGCGTCGTGGTCGCGCGTACAGGGCCGCCCCCCGTCATCGTGAAGAACAGCACGAACATCTGAAAATTCGTGATGATGGAGGTCAGCGTTACGGTTTTCAAAACGGGCATCAGGCAGGGAAGGACGATGGCTCCGAACCGCTGGAAGGCGTCTGCGCCGTCAATGGCGGCGGCTTCCTGCAGGTTTTCCGGCACCGTCTGCAACCCGCTGAGCAGCATAATCATCATCAGCGGCATTTGCTTCCACACAGCCGCGAAAATCACAGCCGGCATGGCTGTATGAATGCCGCCGAGCAGATTGGCGTTTTGTAAGCGCAGAACGTAATTGATGACGCCATACTGAGGCTGATACATAAACATCCACACCACCGCGACGACCAGCGACGGGACGGTCCACGGGAGGAACAGCAGCGTGCGATAGAGCCGGCTTCCCCGCAGTGCGCGCCAGTTCAGCAGCAGCGCCGCTCCCAGCCCGATCAGGAACTGGGTGAAAACCGTGCCGAACACATAGACAAGCGTGCGGCCGAAGGAGGCAAAGAACAGGGGGTTTTTGAAAATAGCCGTATAATTGGCGAATCGGTTCCATTCGATTTTATCCAGATTCAGCAGATTGTATTTGAAAAAGCTAAGGCCGATCACCAGAAAAACCGGCAGGATAATGGTAAAGCTCAGCAGTATCACTGCCGGCGTGAGCAGACCGACTGCGAACAAGTTGCAAGTTTTCCTGTTTCTTTTTTTGCCGCTCACCGGCGCTGTGGGCGTCGTCATAGGGGGATCTCCCTTCAAAACAATATTATTTGAAAAACAGGGCCGCAGGAATCCCTGCGGCCCTGCAGACGCAGCGCGTCAATACCTGTCATAAAGCTCAGCGATGGTCTGCTGCGTTTCTTCCAGCACGGATTTGATATCCTCTCCGCCGATGATTACCCGCTCCATGGCCTTGGTCATTTCGTTCATGGCGTTGTCAAACATGGGATTGGAAGCGGGCAGCGGACTGGCTGTCAGCGACTGCCTGTTGAACGTCTCGGTAAAGGCGTCCTCGTTCATCTCCGGCAGCGTAGCGATGGACGCACGGGGAGAGAGAATCGCACACGCGGCGTGATACTTTACCATTGCATCCCGACTGATCAGGAATTCCACCAGCTTTATTGCCGCTTCCTTCTTTTCGGATTTGGCGTACACGGTGAGCTGATGCTCGGTGTAGACTGTCTCGCTGCGCCCAGTCGCGCCGATGGGAATCGTGCATACGCTGATTTTTTCGTCAAACGCCTTTCCCTGCCCGCTGGCAGAGCGGAAGGTCGCAAGCGCGGCGTCGCTGTCCACGATCATGCCCAGCGTTCCGCTGGCAAACATTCCGCGGAGATCCTTGATTTCCAGTACGGAAGGAATGACCATTTCATCTGTCAATTCCTTGAGCATCTGGAAAACGGCGATGTTGGCGTCGCTGACGATATCCACATTGCCGTTTTCATCGACAAAGTGTCCGCCATAGGCGTAGAGGATGCCGTTGAGAGCGGCTCCGGAATATGTCACCTTTGCAGTAGGGATTCCCAACCCGTAGAGCTGGTTGCCGTCGCCGTCCCTGCCCAGCGCTGCTATTTTCCGGGCGGCGTCAAGCATGTCGTCCCACGTGGCGGGCGGCGTCGCCGGATCCAGCCCGGCGGCGGCAAAGAGCTCCACGTTGTAGTAGAGTACCAGCGGATGCGGCGCCCATGAAACGGCCTTGAGCTTGCCGTCATAGGTAGTTCCCGAAAGGTAGCCGGGATAGATGTCCTTCGTGATTTCCGGGTCGATCAGCCCGTCCAACTCGGCGCACAATCCGGCGGCGTTGAACGCGCCCATCATCTGGGAATTTCCCATGATCACATCCGCTGCATCGCCGTTCGTGCCTGCCAGCAGCACCTGATCCTTGTTCTGATTAAAGGGCAGGGCGATAACCTCCACTTTGATATCCGGGTTGGCGGCCATGAAATCATCCAGCATTTCCTGATAGACGGCCTTGGTGCCGTCCTCCGTGGCCAGCCATGTGCTCATTGTAATCGTCGTCTGTTCAGCCAGCGCGAGCGCTGAGGTCAGTGTCAGAGCCAGAATCAGAAGAAAAGCAAACCATTTTTTCATGCGTTTCATCCTCCTTGTCCAATCGGTTGTTCCTGATTTTCCTGCTTATATTGTATAAGCAGCCTGAAAATCTGACAATGGGACGATTTTACAGTTCAGAGGGCTTTTTTTTCATTTCATTCCGCACATCCGAAGGGCTTATGCCAAAGCGTTCCCGATACAGACGACCAAAATGCTTGACCGAAGCGTAGCCTACCATCTGCGCGATATCAGCCACCCGAAGGTCGGTACGGCGAATCAGATGATCCGCCTTTTCCATACGAAGGCTCGTCAGATAATCAATATATTTCATGCCTGTTTTTGCCTTGAACAGGCTGGAAAGGTAATTGGCGTTTGCATGGATGTGGCCGCTGACCTCTTCCAGCGAGAGATTGCGGTAAAAATTGTTTTCGATATAAGCGACGGCCCTCCCTACAATGCTGTGATCATCCTCTTTGGAGACGGACGGCGGCTCTTGGGCGGGGTTCAGCCCAAAGTGCCGGCGTATGAGCGCCTCCAGTTCGAAGTGATTGACGGGCTTTACCAGATAATCCGACACGCCGTAGCGCAGCGCCTGCCGTGCATACTGAAAATCGCTGTATGCGCTCAGAATCACTACGCAGCTTTCGATCTGCTGCGCTGCAAGACGGCGCGCCAGCTCCAGCCCATCCATGCCGGGCATCCGGATATCGGTAATGACCAGATCAGGCCGCCAGATTTCATACATCGCGAAGCCGGCCTGCCCGTCCGCCGCCTCCGCGATTTCCACACAGCCGCCGTAGGCCTGCGTCAGCATTTTTCGAAGACCCGTGCGGATCACTTTTTCATCGTCGCAAATCAGGATGCGAATGTTCGTCATGATCCTCCCTCCCAGGCAGCCAAAGCCGCACCCACGTTTCGCCGTTTTCGGAGCAGATCGAAAGGCTCGCCTGCCGGCCGTAAATCAGGCGAAGCCGCTGGCTGATGTTGCGCAGGGCGAAGCAGTCCTGCGTTTCCCTGTCTAAAGGAACCTCCAGCAGCCGCATGATTTCCCCGATGCGCTTTGGGGAGATGGGCTGGCCGTTATTTCCTACCGCGACCACCGTCCCGCTGCCGTCCTTGCGCACTGCCAGATGCAGACACATCGTTTCCGCCGCCTGCGAGTCGAAGCCGTGACGGAATGCGTTTTCCACCAAAGGCTGAAGCGTCAGACGCGGCAGCACCAGCCCCGATTCCCCATGCGGCAGGTCATACTGTACGCGGAACGGACGCTCAAAGCGCGAACGCTGAATGGAAAGATAATGCCTGACGTTTTCAATCTCCTCTTCAAGCGACACAAGCGCCGTAGGAGCGATGGCATATCGCATCATGGCGGAAAAGGACTGCACGATGCCGACGATTTCATAGCGGTCATGAATCAGCGCAAGCATGGAGATGCGCTCCAGCGTGTTGAAAATGAAATGCGGATTGATTTGGCTTTGCAGCGCATGGAGAGCCGCCTGCTGGCGCTGGATCTCCGCCAGATATTTTTCCTCGATCAGCCTCTTCATTTCCCGCGCGGTCTGCTCCAGGCTGCGCGAGAGCTCGCTGATTTCATCGTTTTCCGCGTCTCCGAGCGCAATGTCAAAATCGCCCTTTCCCATCCGCCGGGCGGCGGCTACCTGCGCAAGAATCCTTCGCGCAAAGAAATCGGCAAGCCGCTTGTCGATAAGATAGACCAGCCCCATCAGCAACCCGAGGCCGCAGAAGAACCAGGCGAACGCGGTGATCAGCGCCCGCGACAGCTCAAGCGAAGCGACGTGACATACAACGTCCATATCCAGGGCTTTTACACGGCCTTTCACGGTATAGCGAACGCCGGAGAGCGGATCGCCGCCCAATGAAAGCGCGTCGCCCAGCAGCAGACGGGCGCTGCGTCCGGCGGTCATCGGCTCAAAGCAGCGCGTCAGACGCACGACTGACAGCTCCATATACCCCAGCCCCAGCACCTGCCCGCTGCGCATGCTTTGGATACTCCGAGCAAGGCGGATCACCTGCTCTTCGGACGTCATCCCGCTTCCCAGCCCGGTATACGCCGTCTTCTCCCCGGAGAGAAGCTCGCGAAACCACGGGTCATGGGCAAAAAACGCCGCCAGATCCGCATCCTGATAATCCCGCGAAAAGCTTTTTTCTCCAGATTTCAGATAGATCGCAGCGTTCACCATCTGCATATTGGAGGGATACAAGCCTGCCAGCCGATTGCGGAAAAAATCCCGATAGTCCAGCTGCTCCTTCAGCGCCGCGCCTGCATAGCGCGACATTGCGTTCTGGACGTTGACGTCCAGCCCCAGCATGGAAAGCGCTTCAGCCGCCAGATCCAGCCAGCGATCCGCCTCCGCGCAGGCGCGCTCCATTTCCGTTCGAGCCTGCCGGATTTCCTTTTCCCGCATATCCATGAGAAAAACGACGGAAAGCGCGGCAAACAGGCAGATCATCGGAATCACCGTGACATACCAGTTGGAGAGCGTCAGCCTCCTGCGGATCGTGGAACCGCTTCGCACGGATAACCTCATTGCCGCCTCCTTCATCGGTTCAGCACGGCCGCAGCCGCCTGCAGAGAGCGGCTGCGATCCCCGTCAGCGTCGGCAGCGCCTCGTCCAGAAAATCGGCGTAACCGCAATAGGAATCGCCGCGCATGTACATCTCTCCCAGCATCCTGGGGCAGCCGCCGCCGCACAGATTTCGATAGGAGCACGAGCCGCACAGGGACGGGAGCGCCACATGCAGCCGCTCTGCCGCCGAGGGAGCGCGCAGCAGCGCGTCCAGCGGGTCGGTCAGGATATTCCCGGAGCGAAAATCGTCTGTACAGTAAAAATCGCAGGGATACACGCTGCCGTCCGCCTCTACCACCAGCTGCGGGCGGCAGCGGCCGTCCAGTCCGCAGGCGACCGTTCGGCCCGTCGCCAGCAGGTCGATCAGGTCGTCGAACAGTTTGACGCTGCAGAGATTCGGGCTGCCCAGTTCCCCTGCCCACAAACGGAAAACCGCCTTGTAAAACGCTGCGAACCCCTCGGGCGACAGCCGGTGCCGGGCGTACTCCGGCGCGTCCAGCGGGCCCAGACAGGGCGTGAACTGGATATACGGGATCTCCAGCGCGCGAACCGCGCGCCATACCGCCTGCGGCTGCGCCGCCGCCTGAGCGGTCAGCGTGGACAGCACGTTGAACGCAAGACCGCGGCGTTTGAGCAGGTTCATCGCGTGGAGAACCCTGCCGTAGGTGCCGGCGCCCGCCGGGTCTGTGCGGATGGCGTCGTGGGCCGTTCGCGGCAGATCCAGCGAGAGCCCTGTCAGCAGGTTTCTCCGTTTCAAAAGCGCGCACCATTCCTCGTCCAGCAGCAGGCCGTTGGTCTGGAAGGCGTAGCTGATTCGCAACCGGCGCTCCCATTCTCCGGTGATCTCAAAAAAGCGCCGATAGAAGTCCAGCCCGGCCAGCGTGGGCTCGCCGCCCTGAAACACAAAGCAGACCGCGTCGCCGTCGGACAGCGACAGGCGGATCCGGCCCAGCATTTCGCGCAGGAAGGGCTCGGTCATTCGGGGCGCGCAGGGCAGCGCTCTGCGGGCGCTTACGTCCGCATAAAAGCAATAATCGCAGCCCATGTTGCACGCGGAGGAAACGGGCTTGAGCAGAAATGTCAGGGCTTTCATGGTCAGAGCTCCTTTGGGCCGGATTCGGACGGCCCGTCTTTTTCAGAAATCCTCGGGTTCCCCTCCGGCATATTTTCCCGGACTGACGCCCGTCAGCCGCTTGAAGGTTTTGAGAAAATGAAAATAATCGTTAAAGCCCACCCGGTCGCACACCTCGGCGATGGACAGGCCGGTGGTGGCCAGCAGCTCCTTGGCCTTTTCCACCCGCAGCTCCGTAAGGTATTTCCGATAGGTGGTGCCGGACTCCCGGCTGAACAGCCGGCTGACGTAGCCGGGGGTCATGTGCAGCACCTCCGCCAGCGTGTTCAGAGACAGATCGTCGGCGTAATGGCGGTGGATATACCGGATGATCTGAAGAAAGTGAACGTTTTCGCTGCCAAACCCTGCCTCCGGCGGAAGGCCGGGCTCCTCCGCCAGCCGAAGAAGATCCGCCAGCATCTCCCGGACGGTTCCATACATGGACAGCAGATGGCCCAGATCGTAGGCGTAGCCGCTTTCCTCCTCCTCAAAGGAAAAAGCAAACCGGTAATTATGGAGCATGTTGCTCATGCGGAAGGCGCAGCCCACGCTGATGTCCGGCAGACAGCGCTGCATGTCCCGAAGAAGCTGGGCCAAACGCGCGTCGTCCTGACTGGCGATCGCGTCCTGCAGGCTCGCAAGGACGCTGCGGTCCTCCGCGCCGCAGCGGCAGACCGCCTGCCGCCGTCCCGTGATGAAGTAGTGCGTCGCCAGAGAGACCGCCGTCCGCAGATCCTGCGCCAGCGTGTCCGGGGTGCTGGGGGCCGTCAGATAGCCCAGCCCGTTCAAATGCCGCCGCTCCACGAGGGCGTCCGCCTGCTCCTGAGGGAGCGGCGCCTCCAGAAAAAAGCACAGGCGGCCCTTCTGGGCCCGGACGCTGGCCTTGCCGGGAAAGAGCTGCTCCGGGCAATCCCCTCCGTCGGCGACGGCAAGGTAGAAACGCTCCCCGCTCAGGCCGAAGCGCTCCAGCGCCACCTTCAGCGCCTTGGGATCCTCTTCGGCGATGGCGGCGGACAGCAGCGCCTCCCGGTTGGGCTCCGCGTTCAGCTCCAGACGGAGAACGGCCTTTTTCAGGTAGGCGCACAGGTCGGCCGCGTCCACCGGCTTGAGGCAATAGCCGATCACGCCGCACTGGAACGCCTTCTGGGCGTAAGCGAAGTCGGCGTGTCCGCTGACCAGGATGCCCTGCGTATCCGGGGCGAGGGCCATCAGCTCCCGAAAAAGCTCCAGCCCGCTTCCGCCCGGCATTTTAATATCCGACACCACGATATGAAAGGGCCGCTTTCGCGCCAGCTCCAGCGCACTGGCCATGCTATCCGCTTCTCCCGCCACCTCCAGGTTCATGGAGGCCCAGGGGATGCTCTTTTTCAGCGAGGCGATCACGTTTTCCTCGTCGTCTACGATCAGCACCCGGTACATGCCGTTTCCTCCTCTCTGGCCTTCTCCTCCCGCTCTGCGGGCAAACGCACCGTCACCTTCGTTCCGCTCTGAGGGGCGCTGTCGATGGTCAGGCCGTATTTTTCCCCGCAGGACAGGCGGATGCGCCGGTGAATATTGCGCAGGCCGATCTGCCCGCCCTCCGGCGCTTCCTTCTCCAGCTCCAGCAGACGGCGAATTTCCTCCAGCCGGTTGGGGCTCATGCCCTCGCCGTCGTCCTGCACCACGACGAGCAGATCGTCCTCCTGAGTGTGGGCGCTGATGTACAGCGTTCCCTCGCGCCGGTTTTCCAGCCCGTGGATCACGGCGTTTTCGGCCAGCGGCTGCAGGAGCATCTTGGGCACCGTCAGCGTCCGGCAGCCTTCGGGAATGCTCACGATGGGCTCGAAGCGGTTGCCAAAGCGGATCTTCTGAATGCGCAGATAAGCGTCGGCGATTTCCATCTCCTCCGCCAGCGTAACGGTTACGGCCCCCTTGATGCTGTAGCGGGAGATTTTGCCGATGGCCGTGGCGACGTCGGCGATTTCCGGAACGCCGTGCCGCACCGCCAGCCCCTTGATGGATTCCAGCGTGTTATACAGAAAATGGGGATTGATCTGGCTGCGCAGATGGGCGATTTCCGCCTTCTGACGCTCGATGTCCGCGGCGTAGAGGTTCTCCACGGTCTTGACCAGCTGGCCTTCCAGAAAAAGAATCTGGGAAAGCATCTCGTTGAATTCAGCGCTCAGCTCACAGATTTCCCGGCAGCCCTTCAGGCGCAGCGGCTGGCGCATGGCCCGGCGGTCGCCATCGCGGATGGAGTGGATGTGGGCGTGAAACAGGCGGATGGGCCGGACGACGCCCCGCAGAAGCAGCAGAAACGCCAGCAGCAGAAAGCCGGTAAACAGCACGATCGCCAGCGTCATATACAGACGGGTTCCGTCCAGATCGGCGACGGTTTCCCGCTTGTCGATGGCGCTGACGATATAGAAATCGGACTGGGGCAGGAACAGGCAAATGTAGTCGTACCGCTCGGTCGACAGGTTGACGGGAGCGGAGCCGGTAATGTCAAACTGGCGGGCGTGGGCGCGGATATCCTCCTCCACCTGCCGGGCGGCGGAAAAATCGCCCCGGAAGGGATACAGCGCCTCCCGGCTCACGCCCAGAAAATGCCGGGCGGTTCGGCTGTTCTGATCCAGAAACAGCGCGCTGTCCGCCACGAAATGAGACAGATTGACCGAAAGAAACAGGCAGCCGGAGGGCTCCTGCGCTCCGCTGGGAAACACATTGCAGCCGAATACCAGAAACGGCGACGGCGCTTCGTTCTGGGTCAGAAGCCGCGTATCCACCATGCCCAGGCACTGAACGCCCCGGCGGCTGCCCATCCGCTGCCAGAGATCGTCCAGCATGGCGGTGGAATAGATGACCGAGCGGTGAGACTTCCGGCCGGCGATGGAAATATCCGGAATATCCGGGTTGGTGGCCACGAAGGCGAACAGAACGTCGGACAAACGGCGCACAAGGCCCACCGTATTTTCATTCAGCGGTTCGGACAGAAAGGCCAGCACGTCGCTGTTGGTGGCCAGCAGACCGCTGATATTAGTCACCCGCAGAAACAGGTCGTTCATGCTGTACGCGTAGGCAAGGCTGCTGTTCATGGCATAGCCGTGGTTCTTTTTATCCAAAAGGCTGCATACGCCCTGATAGGCGGTCAGGCTGAGCGCGGCGAAGGAAAGGGACAGCAGAACGACGATCCCCATAAATTGTGTCCGAATGCTGCGACGGCCCATTCGAAGCCCCCTTCCGTGCGGCTGTTCGTTCCCGGCGAGGCAGGTCGTAAAAGAAAAGGGTGTTTTGATTCCGTTCCGGCGGGTTTGGCGGCGCGAAGCGGACAGCCCTCCGGAGAACCGGGGAAACGGGCTTCGCGCTTGTGCATTGATTATAACATATCCGACGCGGATTTGGCGATATGCAATAATTCGGCCTGAGGTGCAAAAAAAGACAGCGTACAGCCGCGCTGGTTACAGCTTTGACATAAACAGGCCAAATCAGACCATTTCGTCAAGGCTCAACCTTCGATTATAATGAAAGCAATTCGAAAAGATCATTTTCTGACGCAAGGAGAGAGCGCGATATGACAGACGTGACGACCACCCGGCTCAATCGTCCCGGCTCCCTGTGGCGGCGGATATGGAACTGCCGCGTGCTGTATCTGCTGATCCTGCCGCTGATCGTCTGGTACGTGATGTTCTGCTATGTGCCCATGGCAGGCCTGTATCTGGCGTTTGAGCGGTTTTCCTACAAGGGCGGCATCTGGGGCAGCGCGTGGGTAGGGCTGAACAACTTCCGCGAGTTCCTGACCGACGGGGAATTCCTGCGCTCCCTGCGCAACACCGTGATTTTCAGCCTGGGCAAGCTGGCGCTGCAGTTCCCGATGGCCATTATGCTGGCGCTGGCGCTCAACGAGCTTCAGCACGCCCGCATCAAAAAGATCTATCAGACGGTGTTCACCTTTCCGCATTTCATCTCATGGGTCGTCATGGCGGGCATCCTGAAAAACATGTTCGCCTCCAACGGCGTGATCAATCAGCTGCTGACGGTGTGGGGGATGGAGTCCGTTTCTCCGCTGCTGAGCCTGACAGGCTTCCGGCCCTTCATCTGGTTTTCCAATATCTGGAAGGAGGCGGGCTGGGATACGATCATCTACATGGCCGCGCTGGCGGGCATCGACCCGGGGCTGTACGAGGCCGCCGAGATCGACGGCGCGAACCGCTGGAGGAAGATCTGGCATATCACGCTTCCCGGCATCCGCTCCACCATCCTCATCATGCTGATTTTGGAGATCGGGCGCATCATGACGACGGGCGCCAGCTTCGATCAGGTGTTCAATCTGTACTCCTCGCCGGTATACGAGGTGGCGGATACCATCGATACCTACATCTACCGCACCTCCTTCGGCGGAACGAAGAACTTCGGCTACACCACCGCCGTGGGGCTGAGCAAATCCGTCATCGGCGTTCTGATGATGCTGGGCGCGAACCGGCTGGTGACCGCCTGCGGCGAGGACGGCCTGTTCTGACCCCAAGACCGAAAGGAGCGAAGCCATGGCTACCCTTCGTAAGAAAAAGCGTGCGAGCGCCTTTGACGTTATCCTGATCGCCGTTCTGGGCATTTTGGCCCTGATCACGGTCTATCCCTTTTATAACGTGCTGATTCTGTCCTTTTCCAACATCGCGGCGCAGGCGAAGCATACGCCCTACATGTGGTTCTGGGCGCTGGATCTGGAGGGGTATAAAACCATCGTGGGCGATGTGTACTTCTTCCTGTCCCTTGGCAATACCCTGTTCGTCACCATCGTGGGCACGTCCATCAACATGCTGCTTTCCGTGGCCGGGGCCTACGTGCTTTCCAAAAAGCGCCTGCCGGGGCGGAACTTCCTGCTGACGCTGGTGGTGATCCCCATGCTGTTTTCCGGCGGCATGATCCCCACCTATCTGGTCATGAAGGACTACGGGCTGATCAATTCCATCTGGTCCATGATCCTTCCCTGGGCGGTCAGCTCCTACTACGTCATCATCATGAAGAACTACTTCCGTTCCATTTCCCCCAGTCTGGAGGAGGCGGCCATCATCGACGGCGCGGGCGATTTGCAGATTTTGCTGAGAATCATCCTGCCCATTTCCCTTCCCTTTACCATGACCTTCCTGCTCTTCTATGCGGTGGAGCGCTGGAACGAATGGTGGAACGCCTACCTGTACATCAACGAAAAAAGCCTGTATCCCTTGCAGATCTATCTGCGGGAGGTGCTGATCAACATGAACAACCAGCTCTCCCTGATGGCCCAGATCACGTCGGGCAAGAAGATTCCCGCCCAGTCCGTGCAGATGGGCACGATCGTCATCACCGCCCTGCCCATCCTGTGCGTTTATCCCTTCGTGCAGAAGTATTTTGTCAAGGGCGTGATGATCGGCTCCATCAAGGAATAAGGTTCTGACCGCCCTTGGGGCGGTGGAAATAAAAAAACAGAAAAAAGGAGGATCCCCATGAAAAAAATGCTGACCTTCCTGCTGGCCCTTGTGATGGTGCTGACGCTGCACTCCTTCGCGCTGGCGGATGAGCCCGTGACCATCCGAATCGCCCATTGGGACGTGGAAACGGCGCTGGGCATGGGCGACGACGCGGTGCGCGACATGCTGGAGCAGAAATTCGGCATCCGTCTGGAGCCGATGAACACCACCTGGGACGACTATGTCCAGAAGATTCAGGCGTGGGCTGCGGCCGACTCTCTGCCGGACATTTTCTCCATCGACGCCATCTGTACCCCCAACTACTATGCGTGGATCGCCGACGAAGTGGTGCGGCCCCTGCCCGCCGACCTGAGCGCGTATCCCAACCTGATGGAATATCTGAACGTGGATGACATTCAGGCCCTCAAGATCGACGGCCAGCTGTACTGCATCCCCCGCAAGAGCCATCCCAACCCCTACTGGATGATCGGTGACCGCGTCATCGTGTACCGCTGGGATCTGGCCCAGAAGGCCGGCGTCACCAAGGAGCCGGAAACCTTCGACGAGTTCCGTGCGATGATTCAGGCCATCATCAAGGCCGACCCGGAGGGCAAGCAGATTCAGGGCCTGACCTCCCTGCAGGCCAAGCAGCTGGACGGCTTCCTGTTCACCTACAGCATGCCCGCCGCCATGTCCGACGGCAGCGGCAGCGACTATAAGTGGGTCAAGGGCGAAGACGGCATGTTCCGTCCCCGCTACTTCACCACCGACATGCTGGCCACCTTCCAGCTGGCCCGCGACATGTACGAGGAAGGCACCATTGAGAAGGACTACGCGCTGACCACCTCCTCCACGGCCGCTGAAAAATTCCTCACCGGCCGGTCCGCCGCGATTCTGGGCGGCGGCGGCGTGGAAGCGTGCTACGGCCGCTTCGGCAAGGACTGGCCCTCCGCCAACGACGGCCGCGCGTTCTTCGATGACGTCAGGGTTTTGGGCGTTCTGGAAGGCAAGGACGGCGTGCGCACCTTCCCCATGTTCCGCACCGCCTGGTCCGAGTCCTACGTGTCTGCCAAGGTAGACGACGCCAAGATGGAAAAGATCCTGCAGCTGTACGACTTCCTCGTTTCCAAGGAAGGTCAGATGCTGATCAACTGGGGCATCGAGGGCGTAGATTACGAGATGAAGGACGGCAAGGCCGTGTCCCTGCTGACGGATACTTCGCTGGGCACGAAATATCCCTCCACCGGCATCCTCAACGGGCTGGCAAGCTGGGGACAGTCCCGTACCAACCGGGATTATCCCACCAGCGCGCCCACGGAAGAATACCGCGACGGCGACTTCGACCTCTATGAGCAGGCTGTGGCCACGGGCGAGCTTCCTTCCTTCGACATGCGCATCACCTACATGTCCACGCCGCTTAAGGACAAGTTCATCATCTATCAGGCGGACGACCTGATGGCGGTGATGATGGGCAGCGAGCCTGTCGAAAAGATGGTGGAAGACCTGCTGAAGTCCTATGAGGACAAGGGTCTGGAGGCCATGATCAAGGAAGTCAACGAAAAGGCTGCCGAGATGGGCTATTGATCCTGCCGCCGACAACTGAAAACAACGACCGGAGGGGGCGCTCAGGCGCTCCCTCCTTTTTAATAGAAAGGCGGATTAAAGGCATGCAGGAGACACTGAATCTCAAATAGATCGCGCGGGAGCTGGGCGCGGCGGAGAAGATCCTCTTTATGCCGGGGAACGGCGGCATAGTACTGAAGAAAGAGGATAACGGCTGGTCGGTACAGCTGGAGCAGCCGTGGATGGTGGGACGGGCGATGGGACTGATCCAGGCGCACAGCGCTGAAAAAACAGGCTTTATTCTGCGGCAGACGCCCGCCTTTGAAAGTCTCGGCGCTATGCTGGACTGCTCACGCAACGCCGTGCCGCGCGTGGAGAGCGTGAAGCGTCTGCTGCGCATTCTGGCGCGGATGGGATATCGCACGCTGCAGCTGTATATGGAGGATGTTTTCATTCTGGAGGACTATCCCTATTTCGGCTATGGATGGTAGGGCTACACGGACGCGGAGCTGTCGGCGCTGGACGATTACGCCGCGGCGTTGGGGATCGAGCTGGTTCCCGCCGTGCAGACGCTGGCGCACCTGAAGCAGACCCTCAAATGGGACGCCATGCGGGATTATGTGGACGTTGACGATATTCTGCTGCTGGACGAAGAGAAGACCGGGCGGCTGATCGAGGCGATCTTCGCGAAAATGCGCCGGTGCTTCCGCACGGAAAAGATCAATATCGGCATGGACGAGGCGCATATGCTGGGGCTTGGAAAATACCTGCAAAAGCACGGCTTCACTGACCGCACGCAGCTGCTCCTGCGACATTTTGAGCGGGTACATTGTCTGGCGAACCGGTACGGCTTCAGGCCGATGCTGTGGAGCGATATGTTCTTCCGGCTGGCCGCGGGCGGGGAATACTACAGGGCGGACTGCGCCGTCGATCCGTCGGTGGGAGAAAAGCTGCCCGGGGATACGGCGCTGATTTACTGGGATTATTACAGCTTTGACAGTGCGCACTATGACGCCATGCTGAACGCGCATTTGCAGATCACGCCCAACATCGTCTTTGCTGCCAGCGCACGCAAGGCCAACAGCTACGTTCCCTGCAACCATTTCAGCATCGAATGCGCGCGGCACGCCTTTCCGGCCTGCGTGGCTCAGGGGATACGGCAGGTGCTCGTGACGCTGTGGGGCGACAACGGCGCGGAATGCTCGCTGTTCGGCGTGCTTCCCACGCTGCATGACCGCTGGCTGTGGGAAAGCAAGCCCGCCGGGATGGATGTGCTCGACCTGCGGCTGGGCGGGATGCGCCAGCGCTTCCTGACAGCCAGAGAGCGGTTGGAAAGCTATCTGGCAGGCAGAACGGAAACGATTGAAGAGATGGACACGAAGCTGCTGCCCTTCTCAGCGCTGGCGGCAGAGCAGGGCCATTGCGACGTTCCCGCGCCCTTCTGGCACAGGAACGTTTCGCCAGCTTCCGTGGCCGACATTTAGGCAGTGTTTACCTGAGATCAAGCTAAAACAGCCAGCCAAATAGCAATGCATCTGATATGAACAGCAGAAAGGAAAGAGGAAGAGTTTTTCGCATAGCGTGTAGCGATCCCTCTCCAGCGTTTTAACCACAGAAAAGCGTTCTCTACAAGATGCCTGATTTTGTAGAGATAGCGGTCATATTCGCGCTGCTCCTTACGGTTTTTCTTGGGCGGGATGACAACGTTTATTCCGGTCGAAAGCGCGAAAGCCACGATTTCCGATGTGTCATAGCCACGATCGGCCAGAAGATTTTGGGCATCTATTCCCTCGATAAGGTGTATAGCCTCCTTGCAATCAGCTCGGGTGCCTTCTG
>ERZ773139.1048-NODE-1048-length-33840-cov-4.509398_pt1 | contig 33840 bp, 31 predicted proteins | sample MGYA00580854_ERZ773139 | MGnify/ENA primary metagenome ERZ773139 (study PRJEB29015, sample SAMEA2737809) | human gut metagenome | biome: human gut; feature: human-associated habitat; material: faeces | place: China | collected 2012 ...
TTAGAGTATTTATGTCTGTAAACATAATTCATAAGCATTATATCGAATATGCCAAGTCTTGTCTTTGAGCTAACTGCAGCTTTGTTTTGTATATGCGGACATATCACTCCCATTTGGGCCGCAAACGATAACTTGGGCTGCTGACTATAACTTTGACTACAGACTATAGTTTTTCCGCAGACTATGACTTTAGTTGCCGACTATAACTTTGCTCCAGGACTCTTTCATATTACTTTTATCTGTGTCTCCGGTGAGATCGTACGAAAAAGCTCGCTCATATTGATCTTCGCAGCACTGTCCGAAAAACTTGCGTCACAAAATACTGCCCGGCGCGGATGCTGTCCGGCAATCTTTCTGATCACAGTCTCGGATATATTTTCATTAAAGCAGGCGGCTAACTCTTTTCCGTCATAATAATGCACTGTATAACCACTGATTTTCTCCGAAGAGTACGGCTTTGACAATAAAAGTCCCCATTCCGTCAGACAGGCGAACAAAAGATCTAAGTCTGTACGATCAGGCTTAATATTTGTCTCAAGTCCGTAAAGCATTTCCTGCGTATACTCTTCAGGCATGTAATAAACATCCTCCATATTACTTTCATCAAGCCGCAGCACACGAAATCCAAAATCTCTGTTTTCGCATCCGTTTTCCCGTTTTATTTTTTCTGCTGCCCGGCGGATCCGTTCTTTTCCGATCTCACAGATTGTCTTATATCCTGCCTTATACGCTTCACTTTTTTTATCACATTCCTGCGGTATCTGAACTAAAATATAGTGCAGATCTATGTTTTTATCCGCCTCAGTCTGCATCACCGCATGAGCCGTTGTCGCCGATCCTGAAAAGAAATCCATTACGATATCGCCGTCTTTTGCCGCCATATTGATAAAATATTGTATGACGTTGACCGGCTTTACATTCTCAAACACTCTTTTTCCGTCAAACAGTTCCTGTACGCACTGCGTACCTGCATTGTATATGCTGACTGCCTCTTTCGGAATCAAAGTGGACGGAGCACCCATCGCGTCTCCCAAATATTTTTTAATATAGATGTTCCAATGTGCCTGATCTCCGTTTTGATCGACAAGCGGACCTGTCTTCGTTCTTTTAAATGTCACAAGACCTTCTTCCTTTGCCTGCTCAAACCTTTCCCGCACGAACCGGTAAATATATCCGTCTTTCGGACGCACTCTCTCCCCGTCCGGACAGATGATCTCGTATTTTTGGTTTGCATTTGTCGATTTATTTTTAAACACAAAATCTTTATCTCTGTATAATCCCCGCTCGTCTTTTTCCCGATACATCTTGATCGCTTCCCCTGACAACGGCGCAAAAAACATATCCAGACAAGTTTTATTTTTTGCATAACACAATATATATTCATGTGTCTTACTCGCAAATTTCGGCCGGATACCGCCTGCCGTAGAGCAATTCCATATAAAGCAGTTGACAAAATTTCGTTCGCCGAAAACCTCGTCACATATTTTTTTTAAATTTGCCTGCTCGTTATCGTCTATACTGATAAAAATTACTCCGTCATCACAGAGAAGGTTTCTGGCGGCAAGAAGCCGTGCATAAATCATGCTGCACCAATCCGAATGATACCTTCCGCTGTAATCCAAATTCTGATACATCCGGTTTTTATCATCTTGAGAAGCTCCGCCTGCATTCACATATTCTCTCGCTCTGATCCGAAAATCATCCGCATAAATAAAATCATTTCCCGTATTATAAGGCGGATCGATATAGATTACTTTTACCGAATCCAAATAACTTTCCTGAAGAAGTTTCAGCACATCCAGATTATCGCCTTCTATATAGAGATTGCCTGTCGAATCCCACTCAACAGAGTCTTGCACTACGGGACGCAGCGTTTTTCTGATCGGTTTATAAACTTCTTTTACGGCTTCCCGCTTTCCGACCCATGAAAATTCGCATGTTTCGCTTTCCTTTTGATTGATTCCCAAAAGAAGCTGCAACGTATTGATATCGACTTTTCGGATTGTCTTCCCATCGTTATCTTTTTGTTCTTTTACGCATGACGGGAAAATATCCGCAAGCCTGCGGATATTTTCCTGAAAACCGTCAACAGATTCAAATCTCATCTTTTCCATCTATGTCTTTCCTCAACTATTTCCTGCTCTGCCATACTTCATCCGTCTTTTGAAAAACATTCTCTGCATCGGTTTATAAATCTTCCGTTTTGAATCGCCGCTTCTTCACTGTCAAAAATGAGCAGCTCCTCTTTCGGCACTCTTCTTATAAACTTGCAGTCATCTGTTTTATGATAAAAATTTGTCGGCGTATATGGGTTTGCATACACTCTTTGCTTCGGCTTTCCAAACGCCTGCGCCAAACAGTCAATACCTTTTGTCTCTCCTAAGTTCTTTGCAAAATACAAGGCAAGTTCTGATTTATTTTTCTGTCTCATACGCTTAAATTGAACCGTATCATCGAGCAATTCCTCTTTCTGCATCCATCCGATCACAAATCCTTTTTTTGCCGGACGATCCAGGTAAACTCTCACAAAGATATCACAGCACTGATTTTCGCACTCCCATGCGATCACTCTGCGCCGCAGGTTTTCGCCCTTACATCCGTCAAATTCCGAAAACCTTTCCTGAACTTCCCTGCAGTAATCATCCAGACAATATCCAGGATCACTTTCCCGCCGTTTCAACTTCGGATAACAGAATACATCATCTTTACGCCGGATCGTCTCCAACAGTTTTTGCACTGACTTCACATTATCATAATCCCCTGTGAAATCACTTTCTACTTTCAAATCGTTTCTTATATTCGTAGATTTTACTTCTACGATCTTCACGCCTAATGTCCTGCATAACCGCCTTGTAACATTGCTCAGTTTCACAAATTTATTAGGTGTTCTTGCAATATCCTGCCTGATTGCTTCTTCTATAAAAGCAATGTTGACCGTTCCGGTTTTCCAGAGCAGAAAATCAAACGGGGCATGTTTTTTAAAATCATCGTTTCTGATCTCATCGTAAGTTTTCAAAGACAACTCCTGAGAATAATACTGACGAATAAATTGTTCGGTGATCTCCTCCGCGATCTTCCCCTGTTCTATATTACATTCCCGCTCTTTCTTCGGTCTGTCCGGCTGCCAAGTTTCCGCCGTATAATCTATGATCTGTCCTACCACCCGGGCATCTAAATGCACCTGTCCATAATCCGCACATACAATATGATTTTGTAAAGTCAATCTCATCTTCTGCTTTGCACCTCCATGTGCACGACTTCAACTTTTGTATCGAGATTTCTTTTCCTTAAATACACAAATCGCTTCCGTACAAGATCTTTCTATATAGTGTACCTCATTATATCACAAACGGCAATGTGCATTTCAACCGAACTGTTACTTATAAGAAAAGACTTCCGAAAAAGTCACCGATGCCGTCTACAATACCTGACACAATATCGCCGACTCCGTCGCACACATCGCTGATAACATCCGATGCCACACTTCCCGCAAACATTCCCGCGCCGATCCCGATAACAACTTTTGCGGCTAACGGAATCGGTGCGGCCGCAAGAGCCGCCATCGTCGCCTCTGATGCGGCTGTTCCCGCCGCCCCGGAAACAGATCCTTTCAAAGCGCCGGACGCAACATTTCCTGTCGTCGTTGACAGATCGTCTCCGTTCACGATTGATTCCACCGCAGCCATTCCTCCTCCGAAAGCTCCTCCGAGTTTTGCCGACGATTTTGCCGCATTGGCAATCCCGGTTGATGACTGGACTCCGTTAAACTTATTGCTTACACGGGTTGTATCTTTCGTTGAGATTCCGCTGTCTTTCATTACTTTAGTCACACCTTGAGAAGGCGCCTTTGCATTAAATGCCGCCGCACTTTCAGACGTTCCTACTAACTGCGTTGTTCGATATTGACCGTTTTGCACCCGTTTGATCGTATCCATCGTTCCTTTTGCACTCGGAGTATCCTTGCACTGAATCCTCTCTATAATGCGATTTCCCTTCTTCGTAACCAAATCTACCTGACGGGCAGTTGACGAATTCGTAAGCGTTGTTGTCGTGTCCGGCTTCAGCAGATTAGAGAGATTCTTCTTATCAGAATACATCACCTCAAAAGCATTTCCTTTTCCGCCGGTCGGCGAATATGCCCCTGCCCTTCCTGACATTCTCACTGCTACAGAATAGTCATACCCTTCTACCACACTGTTTGCTAAATTTCCTGCTGTTTTTTCTTTGTTTTCATTCATTTTTCTTCCTCCTCTGTTGTTTCTTTCCACATGCTTCATCTGATTCTTGTTTCATTTTGTCCCTTTACCAAAGCCGCCTCCTGCCTTGACATACTCCTTTTCACTGATCCAAACGTCATTCTAAAATTCATACACTTTCGGCATCCCTCCTTTTCACCAGAGTTTGCTGTATAAAGATAAAGCAGTAATGCGGTCTTTCAATTCATCGTCATAAGACAAAATTGTTTTTATCTCATAGAAGTCTCCCGATCTTCTTACTACCATGACAAGTTCCGGATCTTCACTTAACGGAGCATCTATATGCAGAGGCATGAACCATGAAATAGTTCCGCTTTTCCCTGAATAAGAAGCTTTTGCAAACGATCTGTCGCGGCGCTGCATTTTAATCCCCCGCTCAAGAGCATTCATGATCTGACCTGCGATCTTGCTGTCGCTCTGACTGCGTATGCTTTCCGGAAAACGTTCCCGCCTTTCCTGTATGATGTGGATCAGACAGTTTTGATTAATGTCGAAATCTTCCTTCTTCGGATTAAACACTTCTTCTTTTTCATCGAAAAAACTGATTGGCTCAATCTGCATCATTGACTGTTCTTTTGTAAATCCATAATTCAAATAATCCTGTTTACTCTCGATTACACGCTCCGCGATATACGTCTTGTACTTTTCATAATATCGATATAGAACTAAAAAATCATTTCCGAATAAATCCATCATTCCGGTATTTACGATTGCCGATTTCGTTTTATTCGCGACAAAATATTCTGTCCTTCCGGCATCGACAAGCTGCGTTATCCTTGCTCCTATGATTTTGATATATCTGTCAAGCCCTTTCATTGACTTCCAGTTCGGAAACAATAATCTGCCATAGATCGCTTCTGTAACATTAGAAAGTACTTCTTCATTTTTTATAAAAATCGTTTTTTCGCAATATCCCTCACTTCTGTCTTTTACTTCCGTCTCAACCTTACAAATACGCTCCGCATGTTCTTCCCTGTATCGATGACAAAATTTCAATAAATTTGATCGAAGTTTTTTTTCAGAATACAGAGTTTTCCTGCACATCCCATTTACTAAATAAGACGGCGTTCCGACATAATATCCTGAGAAATAATCAGATCGTTTTAAGAGCGAGATCATCAGCGGCTCATTTCCGTTCACCTTGATTCCTGTATCAATCCATGCCAGAATAACGTCTTTTTCATTTTCCGGTTTTTCCGATAAATCTTTATCAAAAAAATATATATTTGACTCTTCTGACGAAATATTCTCTATAATCTGATCTATTTCAATATCCAGTCCCGTCACTCTGTATATTTCGTCCGTCACTTTTTCTCCGTCTGTTACAATAAACTTTTCCTTAATCATGTGATCCATAAGTTATCCTCCTCATTTTATGATATAATGTAACTATTCAGCCATAAGAAGCACGAGTGCGGTTTTACGGATGGTTCAAGCTGAACTGTTACACCTCTCTTGTTTGTAAGCTTATCGTATCACCCTTTCCCGTTATCATGAATAACTGCAAGTTGACATCTTTTTGACAAGATTATTCTTTGTCAAATGACAAAAAATTGACAACACAATGACAATTATCATTATTGATCGGAGGTAAATATGTTAAATTACGCTGTCATCATTCAATATTTAACTCAACAACTGAATATTCCCAACGTAAGGATCGCAGAATGGCTTAACCTTGATCCTTCTATTATCAGCAATATCAAAAACAATAAACGAAAAATGCAAAAAGACATTTCCTATGATGTTTTTTACAGAGACGTCTTTTGCCAAGCCGAAATCGGAACTGATTTTCAAAGTGTTCACAGCCTTTACACATACCTTCAGGACAAGGACTGCTCGAATGAAGTAATAGACATGGCATACTCACACTATAAAGAACACAGATCAGTTGAAAACGCTGAAACTTTTCTGCTCACTTTACTAAAAGAAGTCAAATATGAAAAAGATGCTGTGTCATCGAAATCTGCGTCAAAATCCACTCACCGTTCCCCTTCCGATGCCATTGCTTTTGAGCCGTTTCATAACCCGATACAAAACAATACTTTCTTCGGACGACAGGATATGTTTGAGAAAATACGCTCTGTTTTATGCAGTTTGGGAACTTGTATCATCTACGGTATCGGCGGTTTAGGGAAGTCCTACTGTTCGCTTAAATATGCCGCTGAATATGAAGATTCCTATACACAAATCCAGCAGATCATTTTTACAGGCGATATAAAAAACACAATTTTAAAAATAAAATTTACAGGATTGGATGAATCTCACTTTTCAGAAGACGAAAAATTTGAGAAACGACTTTCCATTCTCGCTTCTTACGGTGAAGATACTCTGCTTATCATCGATAATATGGATACTCACCCGGCTGATCGGGAAAATTATGTGCGGTTAAAAGAATTACCGATACATATTCTCTTCACTTCAAGAGAGACCGATCTCGATTCAGAAAAGTTTCTCTTGCCGATCCATCCGCTTTCCAAGCAAGAACAGCTTCAATTATTTATGCACTACGGACGGTTTACGATCCCCGAAGATGAATACGGCGACTATTTTAAAATATTCAATATGGTAGAAGGTCATACTCTTCTTTTAGAACTGATCGCAAAAACAATGACTGCCGAAACATTAACGCCTGAAGAAATGACAGATATTTTGTACAGTCCTGAATATGACGATATAAGCAAAGTGGTCATTGAAAAAGACAATACTTATCAGCAGGAAAAAATGAACAACTTTATATCTAAACTTTTTGACACAAGCAATCTTACCGATGTCCAAAAAGAAATATTGATGAACCTCTCTCTTACGTCGATAAGCGGCATAAGACAGCGCTTATTCAAACAATTTTTAGATTATAATAATTCAGATATCAACGCTTTGATCCGTCAAAGCTGGATCATACAAAACAGACCCAACGGTCCGGCCTCATCACAGATTCATCTGCATCCGGTCATTAAAGCTGCTGTAATAAATAATACGGAACCTTCCTTAGAAAAATGTTCAGTTTTTATCAACAAAATAATTGAATTTCTGAAAGCGGCTTCCGCAGATGTGATCGAAGACAGTATGTCGAATGATTTATGCGACGTTCTTGCAAACGCAGGTCTCATGTTCAAATATACTTCCGAACATCTCGGCTTAATGTACGACATCGCCTTAATCTTATGGCGCAGCCTTATGTATCATGAATCTTATTCATACTTAACAAAAGGGTTGGAACTATTAAACAAAGAATCATCTGACGATATCGAATTACAACTGTCTTACTACGAAACCGCAGGAAAAGTTGCCGTCAGACTTGCCGATTACGAAAAAGCAATTACTCACTATCAGTTGGCAATCACGACAATCGAAAATTCAGGACAAGATTTTTCCGAAAGGCTTGCCACGATATATGACAAACTAGGGGTAGTTATGCGAAAAGCGTCAAAATATGAACAGGCTTTGGATTATTTTACGAAAGCTCAAAATATTATTGATATCAACCATATAAAAAATCCGGAATTAACATCCGACATTTATAATGATATGGGCGTGATCTATATTAACCTTGATATCTTCGATAAAGCTTTGGCGAATTATCAAAAAGCCCGCGAGATCCGGGAGTCGGTTGAAAATCCCGATCTCGAACAGATCGCCTATTCTTATCACAATATCGGAACAGTATATCAGCGGCAGAAAAAGTACGCAGATGCAATCACATGGCATAAAAAAGCGTTAGAGATCCGTCAGGAAATATACCCTGATAACGAACCGATCATTGCCGCGTCATTAACGATGATCGGCAATGACTATACACAGGCGGCAAAAAACGATTCTTCTTATCACTTTAACGATGCCTTTGAATATTTCGCAAAAGGCTTGGAAATCCGAAAGCTCACGTTGGGAGAAACACATCCTGACACGGCATGGTCTTACCAAAGCATCGGATTATGGCATTTTTATCAAGGAGAATACGAAGAAGCGATTGAAAACTATTTGAAATGTCTCAGCATTCGGAAAACGATCCTTCAGCCTTCGCACGCCTACACTGCCGAAATCTCATACTTGTTAGGAGAAGCATATTTAAAGATCAACCAAATCCACTCTGCAAAAGAACACCTTCTGCTCGCAGAAAAAATTCAGGCAAGCCTTCATAAAGTAAAGGCTCTTGAAAAAACACAACATCTCCTGAAAGAATGCAGTCTTTCATAAACGATAAGAGACGCCGCAAGCTGCGGTGTCTCTTATCTGCTCTTCTTATATGTAATTGTCAACGTTTTATACGTCCTTTACTTCGATTTTAAAATACCGTCAAATCCACTTCCAGTCACTTTTACCTCTCCGTTTTCAAAAGTAGCAATTCCGTATATTTCTTTGGAAACGCTGTCTATAATCGAAAGCCCGCCGTCTCCCTGCGTATATAATCTTCCGTCTATAACCAGCCCGTTATTATACTCTACCCGGACTGCCGCGATATCAGATCCTGTCGGAACATACTTTGTACTTGCCTCTGCCATTTGATCGTACACGATCATCGTAGTAGTATCATTTTCATAAGTACCTTCAATCTCCAGATCCGGCGTATATGTACCGCTGATCCTGCGATAGTTTCCCCAGCCTTTGCCTGCACCTGAAGTTACGCTTAACAATCCGTTCTCATTTTTATAGAACGTATAATATTGCCCTTCTAAATAATCTCCGAATGCACCACATTCTGATTCTTTCTCAAAAATCTGCCCGCTCGACGTATAGATAACATAAGACCATTCATATCCGATTGATGCAATCACAAGCCTGTCTCCCGAATCATCGTCTTTATATGTACCTGCCCATCCCATTGTGACCGGGTCTGTCAATACAGCTTCCCTTTTACTGTTATCTTTTTCTTCCTTTTTTTCTTCTTGCCCGGAATCTTTTTTCATTTCCCCATCAGTTTCTTTTTTAGGTTTTACATTTTCCTTTTTCGCCGGCTTCGATTCTTTTTCAGCTGCATTCTCTTTAACCTCTTTATATGTCGAATCTTTTGCAGTTTCTTTCGCATCGGAACTTCCAAACATTTTCACTGCTGCAATAATTCCGATTATTATGACTGCTGCCATCGCGATAATTCCAATTACTACCGCTGTTTTTTTCTTTTTCGGCGCAGGATGAGACACACCCTTGTTTTTAACATCTGCACTTGAATTACCTGTTGTCTCTTTTTGTGTCAACCGCTGGTCTGACTGTGCCGACTGCTTTGGTTGTTCACTCTTCTGTTCCGGCTGTGCCGACTGCTTTGGCTGTTCATTTTTCTGTTCCGGCTGTGCCGACTGTTCTGGCTGTTCGCTCTTCTGTTCCGGCTGTGCCGACTGCTCTGGCTGTTCGCCATTCTGTTCAGGCTGTACAGACGCTCCGCAATACGGACAGAACTTATTCTCATCTTTTATTTCTTTTCCACAATTTTCACAAAACATTTTTTTACATCCTTTATCTTATTTTACCTTTAATATAACGATGCAGTTCCCTTATAACCGTCATATTCCAAAATCAACGTCGCTCCTTCTACATCACACTCTGCAAAACTCAAACCATAAAATTCAAGAACATTTCCTTCAAAATCTTCTATCGCAAAATCCCAGTCAAGATCCTCCTCTGTGATCACAAACTCTATATCTACCCTTTCACCATCATACACTATACCATCCTCAAGCAAATCTTCTTCCCAGTTATCCACATCAGGTTCTGAAGCATAAAGAGCATAAATATCAAAACCGGTATTATTAATTACATGCACATTATATCTTAATATTTCATCCTTTGAACTGCATTTAAAAATACCGATCGCCACAATAATAACTAAAACAGCGATCGCGATAACCGCTCCTTTTTTCTTTTTTCCTGCGCCTTTGACGCTAAAATCCGGCGGTATATCATGACTCGGTTCTTCCTTATTTATTTCATTTTCCGCTCCGCAATACGGACAAAACTTATCCCCATCTTTTATTTCTTTTCCACACTTTTCGCAAAACATGGCAAATTCCTCCTACATTCTCTTTTAATGTTTTCAATCACATAAAATATCTTAAATATTTCATAATGATATTTCCGAACGCATATCCGCACAGAAGACCGGTTATTAATCTCCGTATATTATTTGATTCGTAATGAAATTTATATTGTACGAACCAATCTGCAAACATGATCAGAGAAAACACGACCGCAATTATATTGGAAATCTCGCCGACCTTGAATAAGAAGATTCCCAAAACTTCTCCTATAAACACCCCCGTACATCTTGCGCATACCGGAAATTGTTTTCCGCGAAAGGAAAAGCTTCGTTCCGGTAATTGATGACATCCCGTCGCTCTTCCTATCACCATAAGTTTCTTATATATTTTTCTTTTATCCATCATCATCTTACTCTGCAAAATGTACTAAGATCGGACAGACAAAAATCAGTGTACCGGCTAAAGAAAGCATTGAAAATTTTATACAACTCCAAATTTCCTGTTTCTTTTCTACTTCTAAAATATCCCAAATACTATACCCTAACTGTTTGTCTATATCCTCGCATAACTGATAGCAAAAATATAACGGCAAGGAAACTCCCACTATGACAGCGATCAAAACAACGATGACCGTTCTTAAAAATCCATGCACTAATTCATCCAGTATCGGGTAAAGCAAAAGAGAACCTAGCGCGCCATAGCAAAGACAATTTACTGTCATTTTATCCATCAACGAACTTAACGTTTCAACAGCGTCATGCTGCGCTAAATGTTGTCTTCCGCAATTTTTACATCCCCACCAGGTGATAGATCTGCTCTTTACTTTAGAGCCCGTGAAAAGCGCTCCGCACAATAATCCAAACGGACCGAGCAAACACATTCCACAGCACCCGCGCCCCATACTGTATCCTTTTGTTTTAATCTCTGTCTCGTTCTTAACAATCGGAAACGTATCCTCGCTGTTACAATACGGGCATATAGAATCTTTCGGTATATTCGGCGGCATCTGAATGATTTTGTCAATCGCATCGATAATATGAAGCCCCGCTTCTTTCATATATTCAATCAGCGCTTTAAAAAATTCGACAAGAGATTCCCAAAGCGATCCATCCGCGTTACTTTCCTGATATGAATTCTCATTTTTCCCTGATTGTTCCTCACTTACAGAAGCGCCGCAATTCGGACAATATTGAATATCTGAATTTAATTCTTTTCCACAATTTCTGCAATATTTCATCTCGCACGCTCCTTATTCTTTTCCGATCAATAACCGAAACTGTTCCACATCTTCAGTCATTCCATTTACAGGAATTTCAAAATTCAGTCCATTTTTCATTTTTAAATTTAAAACCTTTCCATAACCTGTATAAAGAAAGACTGCTATCAATAAAAGCCATGCTACATCTGTTATATTCATCAGAAACATTACCCCAAATAGCGCTGCATACAATGTATCCCAAAAATCCATTTTTGTTTTTAATTCCATTGAACCGATTTCTGATAATTTTATCTCCAAATGGTTTTCTTTTTCTTTCCTTAAAAATCTATGTATCTTTTGACTTATCTCCAAACGCTCTTCATTATTACTTACTTCTGTTCGGATAATTTTGTATCGTAATCTTCCGATCATTTTTACTTTTTCAAAATAAAATGTTCCTTTACTTTGTTCCGCTTTATCCTTTTCTTCATCTTTTAATGTACTTACATCCTCTTTTTGTTCCAATGTACTGCTCCCACATTTAGGGCAAAATTTTGACTCTTCTCTAAGTACATTCCCACAATTCACACACCTTTTCTCCGTTTTCGTCTCATGAACATTATGTTTACCGCTGTGATCTTCCTGCTGCTCCAATATATTGCTTCCACATTTTGAGCAAAATTTCGCCCCCTCCCTAACTTCATTTCCACAATTTTCGCACTTCATTCCTTTTTGCGCTTCCTTTATAACTAATATTTTTATAGCTGTAGATAATTATACTATAACTAAGTAAATATTACAATTAAATCAATATTTTTTTGGAGGTTACTGCATGGACACTTTAAACTTTGAACAAATAGGCGAAAAATTAAAGAAAATCCGCCTTTCCAAAAACTTAACACAAGAATATATCGCTAATGCTGCTGATGTGAATACAAGTCATATCAGTAATATCGAAAATAACCGTGTCAAAGTTTCTCTTTCTGTTTTAGTGCAGATATGTAATGCGTTAGATACTACTGTTGACTATATTCTTTCCGATGAATATAACGACTCATCCTCTGCCATCGAACAGGAAATTCTCCATGAGTTACACTCCTGCAATAATGAAACAAAAGAGCAGATTTTGAAAATTGTCAAAGCTTTACAGTAATTTCTCTCATTAACATTACGGCATATCGAAAACCTTGTATGAATCCTTTTTCTTTTGCAGCCTCCGTTAATGCAAATAACTCATCGCGAACCTCTTCATACGTCTTTTTCTCCAAATTCACTCTATTTTCTTTCAACAGCCTCTCCGTCTCTTCGTCAATCTCTTTCCCAATTTCCTTCAAATAATCGGTTTCAGACAGTAAGAAGCGATAAATCTCTCTTATCTTTTCAGTCTTATCTGCCGAGCTGTTCTTTTTTGATTCTTCCGGCTTTTGAAACATACTCATTCTCCTATTTCTATTTCTTTCACTTTGCATTACAATATAAACAGATTATTTTATTGCCTGACACTATAATTAAACCATCTTTATCAAACAGCATGAAGCCGCAAAAAATTTCCGATTTTTTTTGCAGCCTTTTATACCGAAGGAGGATTCAAAAATGAAAGCAGCAAACAAAAACACAATTCCCATCACTTCAGAATCCGATATTTTATGCGCTTTCAGAAATCTGACTTCTTCTTATGACGAACGCACTTTACACAAATGGATTAATTTTTTCAAAAAATGTATGTATTACGCCTCTTCCGATTATTCTAATCCTATGTTTCTTTCTTTAACTTACAATGCAGTTAAAAAGAGCGAGCAATATCCTTATGAATTTTTATATATTCATAAGTTGATGTATCAGTTTCTCTGCCTGAGAACCCCCTGCTTTTTGCAGTTTCCTCCATATACCGATCTTGCATCCGAATACGATCGCACAGCGATCAAATGGAATGTTCCCGCTCCCATTACGCCTTTTTTAATCTGCTATATCAAAGCTGCCAGTAAATTCAAAAAAAATGCCCCTGTCACTTCGTTTTTCCATGAACTTGACGAGACATTTACAGAGACAGAAAAATTTCAAAACGATCTTACCCAAACAGAATATCGGATTTTAACTGATGAAATTCTTTGCCGTAAATATTTTTGTACTACGGAAGAAATTTATAATACTTTCTCAAAAAACGATTTCCAAAAAGAGGCGCTCCGTCATTGTATTTTTCATTTAACCGAAACATTAACCGCAATTTTGCAAAACAGCCGCCTCAAAAATTATTCCGCTGCTCCGGTTGTTTCAAACGCATATATTCTGTTAAATACTTTCAGGGAAAAATTATATGAACAGACCTGTTCAGAAAATAAAAAACTAGATTTAACGACCTTATATCCACACAAAAAGCCGTGGACTATTATAGGTGAAAACGAACTGATGCAGAGCATAAAACATTCTCTGTCTTCCTTTTCTGCAAAAATATTTTCTCTTGCAGAAGAAACTTTAGATGACCATTCCATTCACCATATCTCGGCGAAAGACTACGAAACCTTTTCCAACGGATGCACTAAGATCATAAACGACATAGAACAGCAGATTGAGAAAGAAAAAGAAAAAATCACAACATTCTATCTCAATATAACAAACGCCCCCGCTGTCAGTCACGCTCTCTCTAACGGACAATTAGAACTTGATCAAGAAAACTTGAATTACAGATGTTGTCTGCTTACAGATGCCCTTACAACATTTGCCAATTCTTTTTCACAAACGATCCTGACTTTCAAAAACAACGTCAGGAAGGCTTCTCACGCCTTCCCTGAGCAATATACATCTTTAAAAACCGACAGAGACTACTTTTCGGAATTCAAGCACTCTGTCAAAACAATCGAAAAGAGGCTCTACGGGGAAATCTTTATGACAGCTTTTGAACATTCCAAGCCGTTTCTGTTTTATAACGACAGAGGATTCATAAATACTCTCACATATCCCGCTGTCCTCTTTCCGGCAGAATGTTTAAGAATAACTCATGAATTGATAGGAAAATATTTTTTATCTGAAGATTATATCCTTCAGTATTTTCATGATAAAGGGATTCGTTTTCCGATATCACTTGCTGAATTTTTATCGAGAGTTGATATTAAGTAACACACAAAAACCTTTGCACTCCTTCATAAGTTTCTTTGAAATTGATGTAAATTTAGTGTAGTGCTAATGTAGGAATCTCTATTCCATTTTCAAGAACTCTTCAATCACTTTTACAAATTCTTCAGCTCTATCATACTGTTCCTTTGCATCTTGCAGAGACACAAGAAAAAAATCCGCATAATCGGTATTGTTTCGAATTTGAAATGCCTGACTGATATATTTTGAATATTTCTTGTCAAACTTTCCTGTCTTCACATATTCTTTCTGAAAATATGCAATAACTCCGGCATGCTTTGAAAAGTCTTGTCCTTCTACCGCCAGCAATGCACGCACCGCTGTAAACATTGCATAATAGGAACGACCTATAGAATCTTTATAACTTCCAGCCTCTAATAGTATTTTCGAGGAATGCAGTCGCTCTTTTGCCATTTCCAAGCGATATACTTTTAATTCTTCTCTATTATCAGGCAACGATTTCTACCCCCTCACTTTCGATATTTCTATAATAAGGTAAATCATTTTTATACTTCTCATATTCAGCAAAAGGAATAACCGTTGGAGACACTATCGTACCATACTCTAATTCCAAGTCTGAAGAAATATCCCACACACTTTTCAAGCCTTGTTGAAGTTTTTCTCTATCTCCCTGTACAATAGCGACTATATCTATATCTGAATCCTTTTGATAATCGCCTCTAGCATAAGAACCATACAAAATAATTTTCACAACATTTGCTCCATATACCGCTTGATACGCCTGAGTCATCGCCTGCAATATTAAGTTCAATTCATTTCGTGTACACATTTCTTTCATACTCCTCTGATTATAACATATAACAGATTGTTTCGATTTTATTATAACGTAATTCCTCTAAAAACAAAAGGTACTCTCTATACATCTTTTATAACCCATCTTTTATAACTGTATGTAATCAAATTTTATCTTATTGACAAAAATTGAGGTATCGCAATTTGCTAACACCTCGCAGTCTATTTATCAAAACAAATTTCCATCCTTAATGTTAAATTTTGTTCTAAAGAACGTTCTGTTTTGACAATATCTTAGAATTATTTCCCTAACATAACTTCTCGTACAATAGCTATCTTCGATTAATGTAGTGCCATCATCACCCTTTATCTGTTTTTTGAATATTTTCTTCTGTTCCCACTCGCTCTTGATTCCCTCAACTAAATCTTCACTCATTTCAAGATGCGAGAGAATTACTGAATTTAGTTCTTTGTCTCTAATTTCTTTAATTTGAGAGAACGTGCTTAACTGTTGCAATTCTTTTTTTACTGCACTTGTGTAATTGTCTGAACTGATACATTTGCTATTTGAGCCAGTCCTTCTTATGTATAACCTCAGCAAGTTCCTCAAGAATACCTCCAAATACTCGGTTGTTTCGTGGATACCCTTTTGCAGGTTCGTATAATTTGCCGGGGCAAGTGCATTTCTAAAATACCAAGCATTTTTCGCAAAAATATCATTTGTGGCAGAAAATCCGAGCGTTCTCAAATACTTGATTAAAAATACTGCCGTCGCTCTTGTATTTTCCTCACCAAAGATATGGATTTGCCATAATCTTGAAACAAAGACTGCAAGATGATGAATGATTTCCTCCATCGAAAACCCTTTGTAAATAAAGTTTTTTCCTGCAAAAAATCATATTCAAGAGTTGCTCTTAGTTCCGAGGCGCTTCCGTAGAGAACAGTTGCTCCGTCAAGTACCCACTCTTTTTCGTAATTTTCAAAATATAATCCTGTTTTTCTTCCACTCATAATAATAATCATGGTTCGATAATCTTTCATCTACTGTCATCTGCCTTTACATAACACAAACAGGCTCATAGAAAATACATTCCATGAGCCTATCTCTTTATATCTCTTTATAACGTTTTAAATCTGTTTTCATTATGGTACAAAATTGATATAAAAATCATTTTTTATTTTATTTCACATTAATTAGTACAATTTTGCGCCTGCCGGAATATGCTCATCAACCATCAGAAGATGAAGTTTTTCTTTCCCTTCTTCATTATGAACCGCTGAAATCAACATACCACAGGAGTCAATTCCCATCATCTTTCTCGGCGGCAGATTTGTAATAGCGATACATGTCTTGCCAACCAATTCTTCCGGCTCATAATATTCATGGATTCCGCTCAGGATCGTACGATCCTCTCCTGTTCCGTCATCCAATGTGAACTGCAGAAGTTTCTTAGATTTCGGCACTGCCGTACACTCTTTTACTTTTACCGCTCTGAAATCTGATTTAGAAAATGTCTCAAAATCTACATCGTCTTTAAATAACGGCTCGATCTCAACTTTGGAAAAATCAATTTTTTCTGCCGGTTTTTCCTCTGTTTTTGCCTGTACTGAATTGTTTGCTTCATTCTTAGCTCCGCCCTGTGTTTTCATTGTCGGGAAAAGCAGTACGTCTCTGATAGCGGCGCTGTCTGTTAAAAGCATACACATTCTGTCAATACCGAATCCGATACCTCCTGTCGGCGGCATACCGATCTCAAGCGCGTTCAGGAAGTCTTCATCGGTGTGGTTGGCTTCCTCGTCGCCCGCGGCGGCCGCGGCGTCCTGCGCCTTGAAGCGCTCGCGCTGGTCGATGGGGTCGTTCAGCTCGGAATACGCGTTGCACATCTCCCAGCCATTGACGAACAACTCAAAGCGCTCGACGTAATCGGGCTTGTCGGGCTTGCGCTTGGTAAGCGGAGAGACGTCGACCGGATGATCCATGATAAAAGTCGGCTGGATGAGCTTATCCTCGCAGTATTCCTCAAAGAACATATTGAGGATATCGCCCTTCTGGTGGCGCGCCTCGTATGCGATGCCGCGCTCATCGGCGAGCTTCTTGGCTGCCTCAGTGTCGGGCACAGCGTCAAAGTCAACTCCGGCGTAGCGCTTCACAGCGTCGATCATGGTCAGGCGCTCAAACGGCTTGCCAAGGTCGATCTCGTTCTCGCCGTAGGTAATGACCGTAGAGCCGCAGACCTCCTGCGCAAGGTATCTGAACATATTCTCGGTCAGATCCATCATGCCGTGATAATCGGTGTACGCCTGATACAGCTCCATGAGCGTGAATTCAGGATTGTGGCGCGTATCAACGCCCTCGTTGCGGAACACGCGGCCGATCTCATACACGCGCTCAAGGCCGCCGACGATCAGGCGCTTGAGGTACAGTTCAAGCGAGATGCGCAGGCGCACATCCTCGTCCAGCGCGTTATAATGCGTCTCGAACGGGCGCGCGGCGGCGCCGCCCGCATTGGCGACGAGCATCGGGGTCTCGACCTCGACGAAGCCCTGCGCGTCAAGATAGCGGCGGATGCAGCTTATCATCTTGGAGCGCTTGATGAAAGTGTCTTTCACGTCGGGGTTCATAATGAGGTCGGTATATCTCTGACGGTAGCGGAGGTCAACGTTGGTCAGGCCATGATATTTCTCCGGCAGGATCTGAAGGCTCTTGGACAGCAGCACGACCTCGGACGCGCGGATGGAGGTCTCGCCGGTTTTCGTGACAAAAACCTCGCCCTTGACGCCGATGATATCGCCGATATCGAACTTCTTGAAGTCGGCATACGCCTCTTCGCCGATCATGTCGCGCGCGACGTATATCTGGATATTGCCCTGAAGATCCTGCACATGGCAGAAAGACGCCTTGCCCATGACGCGCTTGGACATCATTCTGCCCGCGACGCTGACGGTCTTACCCTCAAGCTCCGCGACGGCTTTCTTGACCTCCTCGCTGTGATGCGAGACGTCATACTTGGTTATCTTGAACGGATCCTTGCCGCGGCGCTGGAGATCAGCCAGCTTATCGCGCCGTATCTGCAGCAGTTCGGACAGATCCTGCGCCTGATTGTTGTTGACTTCGCTCATACTCTACCTCTATCTATTACTTATTCTCTACGCTGACTATCTCAAACTTCAGATTTCCGGCAGGTGCTTCAACGGTGACCTGCTCTCCGGCACGGTGGCCTCTGAGCGCGCGGCCGACCGGCGAGTCGTCGGAAATACGTCCCTCGCGGGGGTTGGCCTCCTGCGAGCCGACTATCTCGTAGGTCTCCTCATAGTCGTCCTCAATGTCGCGCACCTTGACGATGCTGCCGAGGGTGACGGTGTCTTTCGGCGCGTCATGGTCGATATTGTCGACGATTTCCGCGTTATCGATGAGAACCTTGATCTCTGCGATCCTGGAATACAGCTTTCCCTGCTCGGTCTTTGCCTCGTCGTACTCACTGTTTTCAGAGAGGTCGCCGAAGCTGCGGGCTTCCTTGATCTGCTCCGCGACTTCCTTTTCCCTGACGGTCTCCAGATAATAAAGCTCATCTTTAAGCGCGTCAAGGCGCTCCTGACTCATTTTGAATCTGCTAAGCTGTGCCATAAAGCAGTTCTCCTTTTCACGAATTACTTCAATAAAATTTAATTAAAATGCTGAAATGCTTTTCCGATTTAGATAGTATACAATCGTCCGTGCGCGGTGTCAACTCAAATTAGTCATGCTCAGCATCGTAAGCGCCGCGACGAGCTGCTCGTCGTTGGAGCTGACGGCCGTACCGTCGCTCTCACCGACAGTGCCGCTCGTTGTGCCGGTTGCGGAGCTGTCGCTGTTATAGATGATACGGTCGGGTATCACGCCGCCGGCCTTGGAGATGTCGGTGCCTCCGGCGGTCAGATAGCTGCCGGTAGAAATGCGCATCGCGCTGCCGTCGGATATCTCGATGGTAGACTGGGTACGGGTGTCGCCCGTAGTGGCTTCGCCGACAAGGCTTGCCGCCTGAAATTCCTTCATAACGGCGGCGAACACCTCGGCTTCGGCATGAGTCTCGGCGTTGATGAGCACGCACATCGGGAGCTGGATGCAGACGTTATCCGACTCGTAGCGAACCTTATTGCCCGCCTTGTCCACGGACTCGAACAGCGTCCCGCCCGGCAGAAGGTAATCGAGGAAGGTGCGCGTTTCGGCGGCAAGGCCGCCCTCGTTGCCGCGCAGGTCGATGACCAGTGCCGTTGCGCCCTGATTGAGCAGCGTTTCCACGGCATTTATCGCGTCCTGACCGCTGCCGGCCTCGAAGTTATCTATCTTGACATAGCCCGCCTCGGTCTTTTCCATGCGGTATGTGACGGGGCTGACGTAATTTTTCGTGCAGTCAACGGTATATTCGTCCCGCCCGCCGACCTCGACGATGAACTGCGTGTTCATGCGGGAACGTATTTTTGTACGCACACTGTCAATGTCCTGCCCCTTGACGCTCTCGCCGTCGATGGCGGTGATTATCATGCCGGAGGTGATGCCGGCCTTGGCGGCAGGCGTGTCGGGATTGACGGAAATGACCTGATATCCCCCGCCGTTTGCATCCTGCATTATTGACATGCCTATGCTTGAATATTCATTTGTCGAATACAGCTGATACGTACGGTATTCGTCCGCGGACATGTAGTAGCTCCACTTGTCGCCAAGGCCGCTTATCATGGCCGCCGCGGCACTGTTGCCCATGGCGGTACGGTCAGCCGGGTCGATGAAATACTCGTCAACCAGATCCTTTATCTCAATATAGCGCATGGCCTCGTCATAGTCCGCCTTGCCGCCGACGGCGTTTATCATCCTGTTATAGGTGACGCCGATGCAGCCCGCGACGAGCAGAATGACGAGCACAAGGACATACTTGAGCTTGATGCGGATATTGAAGAATGCGGACAGGACTCTGCCTATCGCGGCGAGCAGCCGCTGCCATATGCTCATATACGTTCCCCCTTAAAAAGGCATTGCCAACCGCTGACAGGTGATTCCCCTGCCAGCGGTTGGTTGTAAATTATATCAGTCGCCCGCGTCGGGTGCATAAGTCAGGCCGCCGAAGAACTGCTCCGGGTCAATGCAGACGCCGCCCTCGCGTATCTCAAAATGCAGATGCGGGCCGGTGGAATAGCCGGTGCTGCCGACATAGCCGATAGTGTCGCCCTTGCTGACGACCTGCCCGTAGGACACAGCATAGCCCGACATGTGGCCATACAGCGTGTAATAACCGTTGCCGTGGTCGATCATAACGCACTCGCCGTAGCCGCCCTTTTCGCCGCACCAAGAAACGGTGCCGCCGTCGGATGCGACTATTGCCGCTCCGTACTGCGCGCCGATGTCAAGGCCGGAGTGGTACTTCCACACGCCGGATATCGGGTGCCAGCGGTTGCCGACACGGCTGGTTATGTAATAGCAGGACGGGCACGGCCAGCCCCATGTTCCGGTAGCGTATCCGCTGCCTCCGGTATTTCCGCCGGTGTTTCCGCCAGTATTGCCGCCGTTATTCTTATTAGCCTCTTCCTTCTGGCGCTCAAGCTCGGCGATCATTCGCTCGATCTCGGCACTCGCCTCGTTTTCGGCTTCGCGGAGCTGCTCATACTCAGCCTTGCGGTTTTCCATGTCGTTTTCAAGGTCGGCGATGAGCGCGGTTGCCTCGTCGATCTGCGCCTGCAGCTCTTCCTGCTCGGTGCGCAGCTCTTCCTGCTTGGCCTCAAGCTCGGACTTTGTCTGCTCGTACTCGGCCTGAACGCGCTCCGTCTCCTCGCGGGCGGCTATGTACGCGTCCTCAAGGTTGCGGTCGCTCTCCATTATCTCGCCGATATCGTCCATCAGCGTGAGGAGCTGGCCGAAGCTGTTCGCGCGGAGAATGATGGCGAGGTAGTTCATGCCGCCGTCCTCTTCCATCGCGCAGACACGCTCGCGGTAGCGCTGAAGCTGTTCTTCCTCGCGCTGCTTCGCGGCCTCGACTTCGAGCTTCTTGTCCTCTATCATCTGGCCGTACAGCTCTATCTGGTTGTTGGTCAGATCTATCTGCTGCTGAGTGAACTTATTGCGCGCATCCATGGCGAGCTTCTGCTCAAGCACGGTTGCGTGCTGGCTCTCCAACTCATCAACGATGTCCTGCTTCTCCTGACGCTGCGCGGTGAGTGCGTCCTTCTGCGCCTGGAGCGCGTCGATCTCGGCCTGAGTTACGGCGTGCGCATCGTTCGGCAGGACGCCGAGCACGAGTGTGAACACCATAGTCAGGCTGAGCAGTACCGCGATGACTGAATTTTTCTTTGCTTTAGTCATATAGTCTCCTCCTCAGCCGTCAGCAGTTCCAATGCGGGAGGCCGGGGAAATATCCCTCCGGATCCACGGTAGAGCCGCCGACATACACTTCAAAGTGGCAATGGACACCGGTCGCCCAGCCTGTCTCGCCGAGGTAGCCGATGACATCGCCTTTATTAACCGTCTGCCCCTCGCTCACGGCGGTGCCGCTCATGTGGGCATACAGCGTCTGCATGTTGCCGTCATGGTTTATCATAACGTAGTTGCCGTAGGAATCGCTGTAACGCGAGCGCACGACCGTGCCGCCGTCTGCGGCATAGATGACGCCGCCTGCGTTGCCGTAGCCGTTGATATCGATACCGGCGTGGAAGCGTTCAGTGCCGGTTATCGGATGAACGCGCCATCCGTAACGGCTGGTGACAAGATTGCTGCTGGGCACAGGCCACATAAGGCTTCCGGTGACAGGAGACGAGGGTTCCGGCGTCGGAATGGGAGCCGGAGTAGGCTCCGCAGGCGCGGGAGTCGGCGTGGGTTCATCGGGCGTCGAGGGCTGCTCCGGAGTTTCACCGGAATCGCCGCCGGTATTGCCGGAGTCTCCTGTGCTGCCGGAATCGCCGGTGTTTCCGCTGTTGCCGTTATTGCCATTATTCTGGGATTCCTGCTCGCGCCGTGCGGCCTCTTCCGCCGCCTCGCGCGCAAGCTGCGCGGCGAGATTGCTCATCTCGGCGGCCATTGCGGCTTCCGCCGCAAGCGCCACTTCATATTCCTTGACGGCCTTCTCGATATCCTCTTCGAGGCTGGTCAGCAGCTCCTCGGCCTCCTTGAGCTGATCCTCAAGCTCGGTTTTTTCCGCCTTAAGCTCGTCCTGCTTTTCCTCGTATCCGGCCTTGGCCTCTTCGTACTCCGCCTTTACGCTCTCGGTCGCTTCGCGGGCGTCTATGTACTGCTGTTCAAGCTCGCGGTCGCTCTGCATGACCTCGTTCATATCGTCGATAGCGGAGAGCATTTCGCCGAAGCTGCCGGAGTTGAATATGATGGCGAGAATGTTATAGCCGTAGCCGCCGCTCTCCTCCATCGCGCACACGCGCTCGCGGTAACGCTTGAGCTGCTCATCCTCTTTCTTCTTGGCAGCATCGACTTCCTTGGACTTTTCTTTGATAAGTCCGGTATAGATGTCGATCTGCTCCTGAACGAGCTTGAGCTGCTCGGCCGTGTATTCGTTGCGCTCGTCGAGCGCGGCTTTCTGTTCAAGCACGCTCGCCTGCTGTTCCTTCAGCGCGTCTATCTTCTCTTGGATCGTAGTGCGTTTGTCCGTAAGAGCGTCCTTCTGCTTCTCGATAGCGTCGATATCGGCCTGATTGACCGCATTTGCGGCGATGGGCAGGACGCTGAGCACGAGGGACAGAACCATGAGCACAGCCATGAGAACCGCTATGACGGACACAACTTTTTTGTTATTCATTACTTCTCCCTCCGAGAATCGGGCAAATCAAACCTTCAGATAATTCTTTATAGCGTTAACGCCGCCGAACGCGCCGACAAGGATGCCGGTCGCCATATAGACAATGAACACCGTGAGAGACACGGAACTGAACGGGATGACGCTGATGAGGTTGCCGGTGAGCGAGGTGACGATCTTGCCGGTGACAAGATTATAAAGTCCCCACTCAGCAAGGAACGCAAGGCCGCCGCCGAGCATGCCGAGGACAAGACCCTCGACGATAAACGGGAGCCGGATAAAGGCGTTGCTCGCGCCGACCATCTTCATTATCGCGATCTCCTCGCGGCGGCCGAAGGTGGCGAGCTTTATGGTGTTCGACATGATGAACACGGAGACAAAGACAAGGATAACAATAAGGATGAGCGAAACTACGCTGACAATGTTCCTTATCGTCACGAAGGCCTTCGCGTAGTCAAGATGCGCTCTGACCTTCACGATCCCGTCGATGTTCTTCAGCTCGTTCTGCGTCTGCGCCATGAGCGAGATGTCGTTGAGGTGGATAACGAAACGGTGCTTGAAAACGGTGGCGTCTATGCCGACCATCATGTCGTCGTCATAGTTGCTCATGAAGTTGTCCATCGCGGTGTCACGGCTGACAAACTCCGCGTCCATAACGTTCGGGAGCTCCTCTATCGCCGTGCCGATGGCCTTGGCCTGCTCCTCGTCCTCGATGTTTTCATCGACGAAAGCGACGACCTCGTTCTCGTTCTCAAGATCTTTTATAAGAGCGTCAATATTGACGGAGAGCAGCGACACGCTGCCCATGATTATAAGGCAGGCCATTATAATAGTTACCGAGGCGAAGGACATGAATCCGTGCGTGCCTATGCTGCGGAAGCCTTCGCGGATAAGATAGCCGCATCTATTCAATCTCATAGCTGTAATACCCGTCCATTCCGTCACTGATCACATGGCCGCCGTCAATAGTTATGACACGCTTGGAAAAGGCGTTGACCAGTTCCTTCTCATGGGTGACTACAAGGATCGTAGTTCCCATCTCGTTTATCTTCTCCAGAAGGAGCATAAGCTCCAGCGAGCGCACAGGGTCAAGGTTGCCGGTAGGCTCGTCCGCGATTATCATGCGCGGGCTGTTGACCAGCGCGCGGGCAATGGCCACACGCTGCTGCTCGCCGCCGGAAAGCTCCTGCGGGAGGCGCTTCTCGCGGCCCTCAAGGCCGACCAGCTCCAGCACGTACGGCACGCGCTTCTTGATTTCCTTCGCCGACGCGCCGACGACGCGCATCGCAAACGCCACGTTATCGTACACGTTCATGTTATCTATCAGTCGGAAATCCTGAAAGATAATGCCCAGCGTTCTGCGCATCTTGGGCAGCTTGCGCCGCTTCAGCTTGCCGAGATCAAAATCATTGACGATAACGGTGCCCTCGGTGGGCTGGATCTCTCCGGTGAGCAATTTTATAATAGTAGTCTTGCCGGAGCCGGAGGGGCCGACAAGGAACACAAACTCACCCTCGTTGATGGTCAGATCCACGCCGTCGAGCGCGAGAGTCCCGCTGCTGTCGTAGATCTTTCTCACATCGTTCATTTGAACCATAAACTCTTACTCCAATCTGCCGCTCTATCCGCGCGCAGATACACCGCGATCCTCATGCGGCAGTCAGGATCGGGTCAAGGCGCCGCGGATACCGCCGTTGTGCCGGCGGCCTCATGTGTTGTTTTTCGTTTATAAATATATGTAAAACCTCGTGAGAGGTAATTGCCGTCGGAAAGCGGCGGTGATCAGTACTTGCTGCTGTTGAGAGAATCGAGATACATCTTGACCATCATGGCCACCTTGAAGACTATCGCGTGGTCAAACTCTCTGAGGTCAAGGCCGGTGATCTTCTTGATTTTCTCAAGACGGTACACCAGAGTGTTTCTGTGCACGTAGAGCTTGCGGGAAGTCTCGGAGACGTTGAGATTATTCTCGAAGAACTTGTTGATAGTCTCGAGCGTGTCCTCGTCCAGCGTCTCGATCGGATTCTTCTTGAAGACTTCGTTGAGGAACATCTCGCACAGAGTAGTCGGGAGCTGATAGATGATGCGGCCGAGGCCGAGGCTCTCGTAATTGATGATGGTCTTTTCGCTTTCGAACACGCGGCCGACCTCGATGGCGACCTGCGCCTCCTTATAGCGATCCGCCAGCTCGCGCAGATGATGCGCGTTCGTGCTGATGCCGATCACGCACTTGATGCCAAGCTCGTCAAGCAGGGTCTTCTCGATGAGCGCTGCAGTGCTCGCAATGACCTCGGGGCATTCCGCCGAGGGGAGCGCCTTGACGATGACGATGTCGGACTCGTTGATGCTCAGGACAAAGTCCTGCTGCTTATCGGGGAAGAGCTTCTGTATCGTCTCGATCGCGGCGACATCGGAAGTTTCCATCTGGCGCACGAGGAGGACGCTGCGCGGCTCGTCCGTGACGAAATGCAGCTCCTTCGCGCGGACATAAACGTCGCCGGGGAGGATATTGTCGGAGATAATGTTCTTTACGAAAGCGGCCTTGTTGTGCTTCTCCTCATAATTGCTCTTGGCCTCGTTGAAGGCCACGGCCGCGACGGCGCAGAGCGTCCTCGCGACGGAGTCGCTGCCGTCCACAAAAGAGGTAAAGTCAAATCTTGAACCGTTCGAGAGCAGCGGGCAGAAGGTTCTGCTGCCTATGGACACGGGCTGCTCGGACGCCTCCATCTCATATACATGGAATTCGTCAAGCCGCGAGCCTATCATTGACAGCTCGCTGCAAGCTATGATAAAGCCCTGATCGTCCACTACGCCGATAGTTCTGTCGATGGCGTCCTTCATCTGAATAATCACATTCTGGAAAATTCTACTTGACATAAATCTGCCTCCTCTGCGTTATGGCCAATTTGCCATACTCCCGCATTATCTGTTTATATATAATAACTCCATTTTATGTGATTTTCAATAGAAATCGTCAAGATTTTTTGTGAACTTTTTTTCTTTTGTCTCCTATACGCTCAAAAAGCGTTGAAATTACAGGCAGTTTTTACTGCTTTCTGCCCAAAAACACACTGCACAAATCGTCTTCGCCCAGTTCGCGCCACTGCCCCGGCTCCGACGCCGCGTCAAGCGCCAATCCGCCGACTGCCAGACGCCGCAGTTCGAGCACCGGTTTTCCGCGCGAGGCAAGCATCCGCTTCACCTGATGGTACTTACCTTCCATGACCGTGACAAGACATTCCCCGCCGCCCAGCGGCTCAAGCTTTGCCGACAAGCACTTCGTCCCGTCGCCGAGAACTATGCCCTCTGCAAACGCCGCAGCGTCGCTCTCGTCCGGAACGCCGTCTACCTTAGCATAATACAGTTTTTCCACCTCGGATTTCGGCGAAATAACGCGATGAGCAAAATCTCCGTCATTTGTAAGCAGCAAAAGCCCGCTCGTATCCTTATCAAGGCGGCCTACCGGGAACAGCTCCAGCGCCTGCAGTTCCGGCGGGAGCAGGTCGAGAACCGTTTTCTGCCGCCTGTCCTCGGTGGCGCTGAGGACGCCGGGCGGCTTATCAAGCATGAAATAGCGAAACTTCATATAGCTGAGCGTTTCGCCGTCAAGGACTACCGTGTCCCGCTCCAGGTCGAGCTTATATTCAGGAGCGTTGACCGCCGCGCCGTTTACCAGCACGCGCCCGCTCTTTATTATCTGCCGCAGTTCCTTGCGCGAGGCCACGCCAAGCTCCGACAGGAACTTATCCAATCGCATCAGAGGCATAGCATCCTCCCGAAATTCAAAAATCATATGCCCCGCATTATAACATACACCGCGCTCTTTTTGAATAGCATATAAGCGAGGTGATGGAGATGTTCACAAAAAGTTCAGTCTTTACACGCAAAAAAGCGCTGCTCATAGTCGCCGGAGCGGCTTTTTTGCTTCTGGCGCTCATATTCGTCAAGTGGCGGATCGACAGCCGCACAAATTTTACGACGTTGGCAGACCGCGAAAAGTTCCTGAAAAATCTGGGCTGGGAGATAGATACCTCCACGGAGGAGTTCCACAGCATCACTATTCCCGAAAGCTTTGACGGGATAATGGCGGAGTATAACCGCATGCAGCGGGAGCAGGGCTTCGACATGGAGGCATACTGCGGGAAGCGCTGCGAGCAGTACAGCTACCTGCTGACGAATTACCCCGACTGCGGCGATAGCGTTATAATTACCATATATATTATAGATGGGAAAGTTATTGCCGGGGACATACATACCGCCGCGCTCGACGGCTTCATGCACGGCATAATACGCGAAAATTAATTCAATAAATAGCAAAAATGCGGGATGAGAGCATCCCGCATAAATTATATTCGTCATATTACGCCGCGCCGTCCAGCGCTGCCGCGAGAAGTACGGCGGCCTCGGCGCGCGTCATTTTTTCGCCGGGGAGGAAATTTTTCTCCACTACGCCGTAGGCAATGAGATTCGCGCAGGCCTGAGCCAGCTCCTCATCCATTTCAGCGTTCAGCTTTATATATGACACGTCCTGATACGCCATCGCGGCGTTCAGTATCAGCGCCGCGTCCCCGCCGGATATCGTCTCCTGCGCAGAGAAGTTCTCGTTCTCCGCCGCGGTGTCTATCACGCCGCACATCACAGCGGTCGTCACATAGCCCTTCATCCACGCCGGGATGGACGCATCGTCGCCGAAGCCGGTGGACAGCACGCTCGGGAACGCGTCCTCCCCCGCCGCGAGCATACACATACTCAGAAATTCGCCGCGGCTCAACTCCCGCTCAGGGTAAAAGCAGTACCGCTCCCCCAGCTTCTCGCCGGTAAACACGCCCGTTTCCGCGAGGCGCAGGGCGGCGTATTCCTCCGCACGTCCGGACATGTCCGCGTATTCGATGCTCTTTTTCTGCTTCTCGATGCGGATTATCGCGGTTGCCTCCTGCGAACGGTTGCCCTCGGAGTCTATCGCCTTATACCCGAAATAGTCGCGCCCCTTCTTTCCCCCGGCGGGAGTATAGATGAAGCTGCCGCCGTCGGAAAGCTCGATAGTACCCTTCACCGGCGGCGTGGTTATCTCGAAGGTCAACTCGCCGCCGTCCGGATCGTACGCCGCCAGCTGCCCGCCGACGGAAACGCCGCGGTATGTCGTAAGCTCTAGGTTTGCCGCGACCGGCGCGCTGCCCGCAGCCTCAGCCTTGGGTTCAAGTGCGATCAGCCCTGTCAGAAGCATTAACAGCGCCGCCGCGGATGCAATGAATCGTTTCATGGTCATACCTCCAATCCACAGGTATTTTGTGTATAAAACGGGCAATTATGCAAATTTTAAGTGGACGCTTGTTTATCCGTGTGGTATGATAGCAGCAGTCAATAAAAACTGAAAGGACTGTTTTCATGCAAGCTTCCGCAGCTGCGCTCTGGATCAACACCGTGTTCGCGGGCTTTGACCAGAGCATAACTACCGCAGTACATAATCTCTATCTCTGGGCAGGCGATTTCTTCACGCCGTTTTTCGAGTTCATCTCGTTCCTTGGCCATGACGGTATCATCCTCGTCCTGCTGTCCATCGCGCTGATGCTGTTCAAAAAGACCCGCCGTTTCGGTACGGCCATGCTCTTCGGCGTCGCCATCGGGGCAATATTCACGAACTGCATCCTTAAGGTGCTCATAGCTAGGCCGCGCCCGTATGCGGACGATAGCAGCATTTTCTACCAGTTCTGGCTGCTGGTCGGGCAGAACGTTGAGAGCGACAAGAGCTTCCCCTCCGGTCACACCACCGCCGCCTTCGCAACGATGACCGCCGTATTCATGGTCGGCGATAAGCGTGTGAGCTGGACGGCGTACATCTTTGCGATACTTATGGGGCTTGCCCGCATATACCTCGTCGTTCACTTCCCGTCCGACGTACTGGCCGGCGTCATCGTCGGCATCATCGCCGGTGTTCTCGGCACCATTCTCTCCCGCAAGCTGCCCGAAAAATTCTATGAAAAAAATATTTTTCAGAAAAAAGGCGGTGGAGCGCATTGTTCGGCAGGCTGAAATTCAAAGGCGTTGACAAAAGGCGCATAAGCGATCAGGAGCATATTGACGATTATAACGCAGCGGAGCCGATAGGCCGCGTCCGTCTCGGCAAGCTGTGCATGTATTACCGCGACCTCGGCGTCAAGTACTATGTCCCGTACGATTACATTGACCGTACCTTCACCCGCATAAGCGAGTGTCAGCCGGACGACAGCCCCGCTTATTACTACTACCGTCTCATTCTTGTACACGACGGCAAGGAGTTTGCAAACCTCATCTTCAACAAAGAAGAGGACGTTGACCGCATCCACGCGGAGCTGCAAAAGATCAATCCCAACATCGCCTACGGGTACATCCCGCCCGCCGACGGCAAGCGAAGCAGATTATCATAAAAAATCGCCATGCAGTTTTGAAGATGCATGGCGGTTTTATTATCTCTTTTTATTTGCTTCTGAACTCGTCACTGCCGAGGAAGAAGAGCGCGAGCGTGCCGGGTCCGACGTGCGAGCCGGTAACAGGTTCGTAGCAGACCAGCATGATCTCGTGCGGTGGATTGTTGCGGTTGAGCAGCTCTATCAGCTGCTCGGCGTCCTCGGTGCAGTCAGCGTGAGCGATGCCGATGCACTGATTATACGGCTCACGCACCATCTCGTCATACTGCTGCGCCAGCGCCTTGATGGCGTTCTTTCTGCCGCGGGTCTTCTCAAAGCAGACGATCTTGCCCTCAGTGTCGCCCTTGAGAAGCGGCTTTATGTTCAGCACGGACGCGACCGCGGCCTTGATGCTCGAAAGCCGCCCGGTTCCGCGCAGGTATTTCAGATCGTCGACCGTGAAAACCTGACACATATTGTGACGCAGCTTATCAATCTCCGCCGCGTTTTCCTCGATGCTCATGCCGCTGCGGCGGTTCTCCGCCGCCTTGACGACCAGCAGCCCCTCGCCGAGCGAGGCGCTGAGCGTATCTATGGTGTATATCTTGCAGGCGGGGAACTCCTCGCGCAGCTGATTTACGGCTATCTGCGCGGAGTTGTACGAGCCGCTTATACCGGACGACATGCCGATAAACAGCACGTCCTTTCCTTCTTTCAGGAACGGGGTCATCGCGTCAATATATGTCTGCGGCGTGACCTGCGAGGTGACTACCTTCGCGCCGCCGCGCATCGCCGCGTAGAACGCGGGGCCGTCAAATGCAGCGTCTCCGGAATCGAGCGGCGACTTGCCGTCCACCATGTAGGTCAGCGGCAGATCTTCAATCTCCCACTTTTTTAAGTCAGCCGGTTCAAGATTCGCGGATGTATCTGTCATTATGATATACATAATATTTTTCTCCTTGTCATCTAATGAGCATCATTAGATTAACATATCCTCAACACTAAGTCAAGTAGATGCCAGCACGAGATTATTTACAATCCGTGAATTTTATGCTATAATGACAACATACATCGATAAGGGAGCTATGGATACATGGGATACGACAAAGCACTTATAGCCGGAAAGCTGCGCCGCTGGGAAAAATATCTTGAGCGCTTCCGCCTCCCCGCATGGGACGACATTCCGGATTTTGGCCTGTACATGGAGCAGACGGTGCAGCTGCTCAAGCAGTATCTTGATTATATGCCTCCGGAGCTGAAGGAGGAACAGATAATCACCGCCGCTACAATAAATAACTACGTCCGCACGCGCGTCATGCCGGAGCCGATAAAGAAGAAATATTACCGTCAGCACATCGCGTATCTTATCATGATATGCACACTCAAGCAGAGTCTCAGCATTGCGATGGTGCAGAAGCTGATCCCGATGGGCTTGTCCTATGAAGAGCTGAGGGCGCGCTATGAACGTTATTCCCAGCGCCATCAGGTGACTGCGGGATACTTTGTGGATCAGGTGCGCATGGCCGGTGCTGTCCTGCTGAATCACGAAGACCGCACGGAGCTTGCCGTGCAGAATACGGACGAGCTTATCGCGGCGTCCGCGATAATAAGCGGATTTGCGCGGTTGCTGGCCGAAAAGCTGATACTGCTCGACGGACGCGATCTCACAAACGGCGGCAGTATAGAAATTGACAGATAAATGTATAGCCGAAGGTATGATGGGCATCATTCCTTTGGCTATATTTTTTGTAAGAATACGGCAGCGTGCAGGAATATTCCATCGGATTTTTGGCCGTCAAGATGCACAAAATTCATTTTCAGACGTAAAAATTGTTAAAAATGCCGAAACTGTCTATCTTGAACGCAGCATGTATTCCTGCTAATATGAAGCCGTGGATGGCAGACATCCAAAATAAAAATTCAGGAGGTCATAACATGGACATTGAATCCCGTTGCCCGGCAATCGAGCAGGAGCTGGCCACGCTGGACGCATATTGGCGCGCGGCTAATTATCTCTCCGCCTGCCAGCTTTATCTGCTTGACGATCCTCTGCTGCAGAAACCGCTCACCGAAGAGAGCATCAAGAAAAAGATCGTCGGCCACTGGGGCACCGTGCCCGGTCAGAACTTTATCTACACTCACCTCAACCGAGTTATCAAAAAATATGACCTTGATATGATATATATCTCCGGCCCCGGCCACGGCGGAAACGCCATGGTCGCTCAGGATTGGCTGGACGGCAGCTATCAGGAGGTTTACCCCAACATCTCCCGCGACAAGGAAGGCATGCAGAAGCTCTTCAAGCAGTTCTCTTTCCCCGGCGGCATCCCCTCCCATGTTGCGCCCGAGACCCCGGGTTCCATCAACGAGGGCGGCGAGCTGGGCTACTCCCTCGCCCACTCCTTCGGCGCCGTGACCGATAACCCAGACCTCATCGCAGCCTGCGTCGTCGGCGACGGCGAAGCAGAGACCGGCCCGCTCGCAACTTCCTGGCAGCTCAACAAATTCGTCAACGCCAAGACTGACGGCGCCGTGCTGCCGATACTCCACCTCAACGGCTACAAGATTGCAAACCCCACCCTCTTCGCGCGCATTTCGCATGAAGAGCTTGAGGACTTCTTCCGCGGCTGCGGCTGGGAGCCGCACTTTGTCGAGGGCAGCGCCCCCGCCGAGATGCACCGCCTCATGGCGGACACTCTTGATGAGTGCATCGAGAAGATCCTCGCCTATCAGAAGGACGCAAGAGAGAACGGCAACATGAACCGCCCCCGCTGGCCGATGATCGTTTTCCGCAGCCCGAAGGGCTGGACAGGTCCGGCATATGTTGACGGCCTGAAGGTCGAAAACTACTGGCGCGCGCACCAGGTTCCCATTCAGCCCGATTCCCCCGAGCATATCCGCCAGATCGAGCAGTGGCTACATTCCTATCATCCCGAAGAGCTGTTCGACGATAACGGCACTCCCGTGCAGGAGCTGCTCGACTTCCCGCCCAAGGGCACCCGCCGCATGGGCGCGAATCCCCATGCGAACGGCGGTCTGCTGCTGAAGGATCTGCGCATGCCCGACTTCCGCGAGTACGGCGTGGATATTCCCTTCCCCGGCAGCGTCGAGGCGCAGGATATGTCCGTACTCGGCGACTTCGTGCGCGATATCTACAAGCTCAACGACAAGGAGCGCAACTTCCGCTCCTTCGGCCCCGACGAGACGAACTCCAACCGACTGAACGCGGTATTTGAGGAGACCGACCGTGTCTGGAACGGCGAAGCCTACGACACCGACGATCATCTCGCCCCCGATGGCAGAGTCATGGACTCCATGCTCTCCGAGCACGTGTGCGAGGGTATGCTCGAGGGCTACCTGCTCACCGGCCGCCACGGCTTCTTCAACAGCTATGAGGCGTTCATCCGCATAGTTGACTCCATGTTCTCGCAGCACGCAAAGTGGCTCAAGGTCTGCAACCAGCTCCCCTGGCGCCAGAAGATCGCGTCTCTCAACTACGTCCTCGCCTCCAACGTCTGGCAGCAGGATCACAACGGCTTCACGCATCAGGACCCCGGCTTCCTCGACCACGTCGCCAACAAGAAGGCCGACGTTGTCCGCCTGTACCTGCCGCCGGATGCAAACTGCCTGCTGAGCTGCTTTGACCACTGCATCCGCTCCCGCAACTATGTAAACGTCATCGTCGCTTCCAAACATCCGCGTCCCCAGTGGCTGACTATGGAGCAGGCCGTAAAGCACTGCACTCAGGGCATCGGCATCTGGCAGTGGGCATCCACCGACGAGGGTCAGGAGCCTGACATCGTCATGGCCTGCTGCGGCGACACGCCGACGCTTGAGACTCTGGCCGCCGTCACCATCCTGCGCAGCGCGTTCCCCGAACTGCGCATCCGCGTTGTCAACGTCGTTGACCTTATGCGTCTCCAGAGCGAGGAGCAGCACCCGCACGGCCTGTCGCAGAGAGATTACGACATGATCTTCACCACCGACAAGCCAATCATCTTCGCCTTCCACGGCTATCCCAGCCTCATCCATGAGCTGACTTACAGACGCCACAACAAGAACATCCACGTCCGCGGCTACATCGAAGAGGGCACCATCACCACGCCCTTCGACATGAGAGTCCTTAACAGACTGGATCGCTTCAACCTCGTCATGTCTGCGGTCTATAATCTCCCGCAACTTGGCAACCGCGGCGCGTACCTCGTCCAGCAGATGAAGGATAAGCTCGTCGAGCATGCTCAGTACATCGCTGAGTACGGCGTAGACCTCCCCGAAGTTGCTAACTGGAAATGGACTGAGAAGTAAAATAAAGCGAAAAATTCCTCGCCATTGCTGGGTGTACGTAAGACAGTATTGCGCTAAGATTGACGAAGCGGCACGAAACCG
>ERZ773139.1054-NODE-1054-length-33658-cov-4.419099_pt1 | contig 33658 bp, 20 predicted proteins | sample MGYA00580854_ERZ773139 | MGnify/ENA primary metagenome ERZ773139 (study PRJEB29015, sample SAMEA2737809) | human gut metagenome | biome: human gut; feature: human-associated habitat; material: faeces | place: China | collected 2012 ...
AGTTATAGTGGGCTATAACCGGAAGCCTTTCGGTTTCTTGGATAGCGTATCATTCTTCTTTCTGACGGATTGCATTTGCTCTTTTCCATCAGCCATGCGCTTCTGCAAATACTCGTTCAGGTCTTTGCATCCGCAGTAGATTTGTGAAGCGTCCCGTATATGCCGGGTGCTGTCGTATTCCTTGCGGATTTGCTGCAGGGCTTCCATTCCTGCACGGTCATTGTCAAAAAAGCAGTGGATACGCTCATAGCTTCCCAAGGGGTAGAGTGCCTTGGGAACATTGGCTACGGAGTTCAGCACCATGTAATCCTGCCTGTCGAAATCGGGGCATTGCGGACAGCTTTCAAGCCGTAGGGTCAGAAATGAGAGGTAGTCCATAAATCCCTCAAAAACATAACACGTGTTCCTTTGCTCTCCCGACTGTCTGATATGGGATATTTCTTTCGGCGCAATACAGCCCTTGCAATATCGGTTGCGGATTTCATAACCGCCCGATATGTTCGGAAACGCAATGGCGAAGTACCGCTTGCCGTTGTGCGTAAACCGCGCTTCCTTACATTCTTTTTTCGCCAGTGCCGTGTTTATCCCCCTTTCCTGCAAGTAAGCGAGCAAGGCAGGAGAAGAAAGCGGCACGATTTCCAACTGTTGGAAACTCGGCTCTGTAAATGACTGCTTGCGAAAAGAGAAAGAAACGGGGTGCACGTGCGGTGCCTGTTCCTCTATGCGTTTCAAAAGGTACGGCACACTGTCCGTTGCATAGAGGTGCGAAGCCAGTGCGATGATGTTGCCGCCCTTGCCAAGTGCAAAATCATACCATTGGTTCCGCTCGGTATTCACCTTGAACGATGCTTCGGTTTCTTCCCTGAACGGCGATTTGTACCAAAGATTGATGCCCTGCCGCTTCACCGGGCTATATCCCAAGCTGTGAAGATACTCTTCCAGCCTGATTTGTTTTGCTGTCTGTATATCCATAAATGATTGTCTTTATCGGTTATCGTTTGTTTTTCTTTTCGCCAGTACTTATTCATATAGGTTACTGGCTGTATAACCACTTCACTTTATTGTCGTATATATAGGATACGGCTTAAAGTGAAGCGGTTTGATGCACTCCTGCAACCACTTCGCTTTATTCTAATATATAGACCCGGAGAATAAAGTGAAGTGATTGCGAGGATTGGGCTAATAGTGGAAATCCGGTTCGTACCTGTACTTTCTGCCGTTTTCCTGCACTATCATCCGCTTGTTCTTTAACACTGTGATGAGTTTGACCAGCTTGTTGTCACTTAACGGAATGCCCACCAAGGCATACGATTCTTTCAGCGCCTTGCCCAGTTCCTTATACCCATACTCGTCCTGCAACGAGAATGCGGCTTCCAGAGCTATCCGGTGCTGTTGCTCGGAAATGTCCTTGCAGGCATCGAACCTTTCACCTTGGGGTCTGCCGGGTGCTTTGGTTTCTGTCTGGTAGTCCTCCATCAGTTCAGGCAATGCCCTGTCATTGATGCGGAAGGCAAACGGCTCGAAGTCCATCGCACGGATGTGCATGGCGGAAACCTTGCTTATGTCCCCGTTGCTCTTGTCCTTTTCAACGAGCAGCACGGTTTCAGCCTTGTTGTTCAGCTCCGTGCCGATATGTCCCCTTGCGTTCTCATCCCCCTTGTTCTGATGGAGTATCGTGTGGATATGTATCTGCCTGTCGTCCGTCCACTGCATCAGCTTTGATATGATGCGTGTCGATTCACTGGGGCTGTTGATGTCATATACCATGTCACGGATTCCGTCTATTATCACCAGACCAAGGTTCGGCGTATGGTAGATTGCCTGTTCGACAATTCTTATGCGCTGCTCCGGCGTGTATTTCCGCAAGGCAAGGAACTCAAGGTTTTCGTTGTCCCTGTCATCGGGCAGTCCTGCCATGCGCATGATGCGTTCCATCACATTCAGGCAGTGGTGGGGGCTTTGCTCCGTATCGACATACAGCACTTTCCGCTTGGCTTCGGGAAGTTCAGCCGCATACCTGAGCACCGTGCCGTTCTTCAAAGCCGCAGCCACGATAGCCGACACATTGAATGTCTTCTTGCTTTTGGCTTTGCCGATGGATGCGCTGAAATTTCCCAACGTGCCGATAACGGAACCTTTCACACTGAGGATTTCAGGGGCTTTCTCGTATTTTCCCGACAGGCTCAGCCGTGAGGCTTGCCAGAGGATTACCGCCTGTTCGTCCGATATTTCCCGGATGTCTTTCATATAGTCCATAGCAATTCCTCCCGTTACTTGCGTCCGCCTGTTTTCTTCCCTGCCAGTTCAAGGGCAAGTTCCGCGTCCACGATAATCTTGCGCCCTATCTGGGTGATGGCCTTGTCTATCTTTCCGCTTTTCTTTATGCGGTTGGCGGTAGGCAGGCTGCACCCGAACAGCTTGGCTATGCCGAGTATTCCGTACACATACTTCCTGCCTGTGTCCGTTACGGGCTGCGGCTGCGCTTCCGGCTGACCGGATGCGTGCCTGCTTAACATGATGAACTCTTCGCCTGTCATCTGCCAGACGGGTTTGGATAATAATTCTTGGATATTTGTCATAGTCCAATCTAATTAGTCGTTAAACAATCAGCCCTGCGCACTGGCTGTTATTTCTGTTCTCGAACGATGCAAAATTAGGTAGGGTTATGAGTGGTAAGGATGGGGACGGTATAATCCGAGCATCGCTGTATCTTATTGAATATCAGAAAATAAAAATACCACTCAAAAATTAATTTGAGTGGTAAAAGTGGAACTTTCGTAAAATATCAGGATATGTCACCGATTATCTGAATATATGCTCCATTTCTTTGGCGAATTTCTGGTTGCTGTCACTGGGGAAATCAGAAACTGGCTCCTTGTACTTGGACTTGTAGTAGCTGTCATCAATATCCAGCAGTTTCAGTATCCCGGCTTTCCATTTGTCCTTGTCCTGTTTGGAGAGTTTTTCGCTCATGAGGAATATCAGATAGCATACACGTATCTTCTCTCTCGGTTTAATTCTCAACTTGCAGTTGCAGGGGTGCAAGTTCATATTGGCATAAAAATCCGGTGCGGAAATTTCCTCGAACTGTTCTCCAACACATACCTCATGAATGAGCGAAAGCAATTTCATGCTGAAATACTCTTGTTGTTCATCCGCCGTTTCCTGCTGACTGATTGGCTTGCCCGGCTCGTCCTGTCGTTTCCCGTCAGGAATGTATTTCTTCAATATATCCAGAAAAAGGCAGCTTTGACGGTACATGTCCTCACAACGGTTCTTCATATATTGGAATGCCTCTTTCCTTGCTGCCTTTTGCTGGTCATAGAGTTCATTCAGTTTGGCTCTTTCCTTGTCATATTCAGCCTTGCAGCGTTCATATTCTTTTTCAGCCTGTTTTTCCTCTTCGGCAGTATGTTCCCTGTAGCCAATGGAATCATACCTGTTGTTGGCTTCATTCAGCGGCTTGCTTAGGCTCCTTGTTACATCCTGTTGGGCTTCAATTTCAAGGGAATACCTTTCCATGTGTTGATAGCAAGCACGCTCTACGGCACTATCACTTATGGGGTGTGTTTCATAAGCCTGTATGCTCTTTTCTATTTCGGTTTTCAGGCTGTTGAGTATCAAGGTGTATTGTTCTTTTTGCCTGTCAAGCACCAGTTCAAGGATGGCGGCTTCAAAAGATTTCATGTCATTGTACTGCTGACAGAAATCGGAAATGAATTTTTGCCTGTCAAAAGAAAAAGTGCTGTTGTCCATATAGTCCCTGTATATTCTGTTGAGTTCCCCGTATCGGGGAATCATCGTCTGTATATTGTCTGCCATAGGTGTCCTACTTTTGTCTGTTCTTTTCATTGTCAAGAAGCATCGTCAGTTCTTCTTCCACCTGTTCTATGCTCGGCAGTGCCGATTTCAGGTTTTCCGGCACAGCCTTGCTGAGCTGATAATCGCTGATGCCGATAGGCTGGTCATAGCCGGTCAGCGCATATTGTGCGACAATCTCATCCTTGCCTTTGCACAACAGCAGCCCGATGGTCTTGTTGTCATTCTCTCCCCTAAGTTTGTCGTCCACCACATTGATGTAGAAGTTCAACTGCCCGGCGTATTCCGGTTTGAACGGGGTAGCTTTCAGTTCCACGACCACATAGGCATGGAGTTTTATGTTATACAGGATTAGGTCGGCATAGAAATCGCTGTCGCCAATCTGGAAATGCTTCTGCCTTGCGACAAAGGCGAATCCGTTGCCCATTTCCAACAGGTAACGGGTGACGTGCTTCACCAGTTGTTCCTCTATGTCCCTTTCGTCCGCACGTTCTTTGGCTCCCGCCAAGTCAAAGATATACGGGTCTTTCAACAGGTAGTTGGCAAGGTCGCTTTGGGGCACAGGAAGCGTGGCGGTAAAATTATTGACCTTGTGGCTGTTGATTTGCCTTTCGTACAATTTGCTTTCAATCTGCGTTTTAAGAGTATTACTGCTCCAACCCATTTCCACGGATTGCTTCATATACCAGTAATCGACACCCAACGGAAGGGAACTGTTCAGCAGAATCACATGGCTTGCCCAATTGATTCTTGCAACAGGTGATGCCAGGAACAGTTTTTCTATGTCCTCAATCGCTATTTGGTAAGCGGCAACGACTGTTTGGGCTACATCCTGAATTTGTGCAAGAGGTTCTTGCACAATTGCAACTTCCTTGTTGTCTGAAGATTGAATTTGCGCAAGAGGCTCTTGCGCAAATGTCATATTGTTCAGGCTTTGAAGTTCATCCGTGATTTTCTGCACACTTGGAGTAAGTAATTTCGCATCGGTTTCTATAAAACTCCGTAATGCGCCCAATGGATAGGAGCGTGCGAACTGGCACATATAAGCCAAGTTCCTGACCGAATACCCTTTCTTTTCGGGATAATTGAACCGTATCGCATGCGCCAGTTTCTTGATGACCTTACCGCCCCAGCCTTGTCGGTTCTGGTGGTACAATATGTAATTGCCCATCTTCCAATAGTGGAACAGCATCTGCGCATTGGCTGCACTGATGAGCCGGACTTGCGCCTGCTCTATTTCTGACCCGATGGCATTGACAAAAGCCTCGAAACTTCTTTTCTCTATATTGTTATCGTTGTTGCTCATTGTTGTATGTATTGAAAGTTACAAAGGTAAGCCCAATTACAGGTTTTCCATGAAACTTGCTGATTGTTTTTACAGTTGGTTGAATTTGTTCATTGCATTTGCCTTGATGTCATCTGCGATGTCAATGTAAGGTTTCATGGCTTTATAATCGCTGTGTCCCGTCCATTTCATTACAACCTGTGCCGGGATGCCGAGAGCCAAGGCATTGCAGATGAAAGTTCGTCTTCCTGCATGGGTACTGAGCAATGCGTATTTGGGTGTCACTTCATCTATACGCTCATTTCCTTTGTAGTAGGTTTCCCGTACAGGCTCGTTGATTTCTGCGAGTTCCCCCAGTTCTTTCAAATAATCGTTCATTTTCTGATTGCTGATAACGGGCAGTGCCATGTTGTTCTCAAAGTGAATGTCCTTGTATTTTTCAAGTATGGCTTTGCTGTATTTGTTCAGTTCAATGTTTAGGCTGTCTGCCGTTTTGACGGTAGTAACTTCTATGTGGTCGGATTTGACATCACTTCGCTTCAAGTTACGGACATCTGAATACCTTAGACTTGTGAAACAACAGAACAGGAAAACATCCCTGACACGTTCCAGATATTGTTTGTCTTTGGGTATCTGATAATCTTTCAATCTATTCAATTCGTCCCATGTCAGAAAGATTACCTTCTTTGAGGTGGTTTTCAATTTCGGTTTAAATGTATCGTATGCAATGTTTTGATTATATCCCTTTTTGAAGCTCCATCGCAGGAACCATTTGAGAAATCCTATCTGTTTGCCGATGGTACTGTTTCTCATGTCTTTTTTGTCACGCAGGAAGTTTACATACTCGTTTAGTCCGAACTCATCGAAATACTCAAAAGTCACATCTTCTTTGAACTCTTTCAGGTGATTTTTTACGGCTGCAAATTTTTCGTATGTGGATTCTGTCCAGTTGTTCTGATTGCCACATTCCTTGACAAACTCATCAAATATCTCCCAAAAACTTATTTTAGTATCTTCCTGCTGCTCCTCGTTGTTATTTTTCATTTTCAGATTGAACGCATCTTTTAACTGTTGGGTGGTCGGCATGGTTTCCTGTACCTCAAATTCTTTGAATACGTTTTGAATTTCGGCATAGTATCTTAGCAAATCCGCATTGATTTCGGATGCGCTTTGCTTTAATTTATTGGTACATCCGTTCTTTACACGCTGCTTGTCGGTATCCCACTTGGCTATATCAATGCGGTAGCCGGTTGTAAACTCGATGCGATGGCTTGCGTATATGACACGCATACGGATGGGTACGTTCTCCACGATTGGAACGCCGTTCTTTTTGCGGCTTTCAGGTGCAAAAATGATGTTTCGTTTGATGTTCATGACTGGGTGTATTTGAAATTCTGCACCCAAATATACACCCAAAAATTGAAATAGCGAGCGATATTCGATAATATTTAGATTTAATTATGATTGTAATAAGTTGGTTATTAATAGGTATTTGCAATTGTGTGATATTTTGAGATAGCAAAGGTTCAAGAGCCTCTCTCTCCGCAGAAGCGAAGATCGCCGGGTTGCAAGCGTGGCTTGCAACTCTTTTTTGTTTCCGGCACCGCAAAATTTCGGGGTCGAACGGCCCGAATTAAAAAAATTATGCTATATTTGCATTAGAAACAACTTAAAGGTTAAGGCAAACCTTTATGCCACTAACAAACTTGCGACTATTGCAGCGATGCAATAGGTTTTTCAAATGGTGTAAAATTTGTCTGAAACCTGTGTTTTGCCCCTGCATTTCGGTGCAGGCGGCATGCACGGGCGTAAGGGCAGCCACCATTTGAAGGCTCGCAAGGTCTGTTAGTGGGGCTATACCTGCGTTCCGTGCTTTTTTATGCCCGGACCGGAACGCAGAACCGGACATCGGGCGAATTGGGTGCGGGATATTCGAATTCTTCATGTTTGCAGGTTAAAAGCGTCACAATGCATTTTTACCTTTGTCCCGCACCCGTTTTTTTCGATCTCGTAATTTCAACGGGTCCTCCGCCGCACGATCCGGTGCGGTGTCCGGACGAAACCCGGTCGAACCGTCTGCGATCCCGGCCGCAATTCGAAAGTCCCAAGACACGCAATATGACGGCGGCCGGGGATCGCTTTCCGACGGCCGCTGCGGCAAGGGCCGCAGTCCCGCGCGTCACTCGGACGCATACTTCTTCGGAAGCACGCCGAACTGCTTCTGGAAGCATTTGGCGAAATAGGACGTGGAACTGAATCCCACCATATAGCAGACCTCGTTGATGTGGTAACGCTTGTCCCGGAGCAGCCGGGCAGCGGTTTTCAGCCGTTCGAGCCGCAGATAGTCGTTCGGGGTCATGTTCAGCACACCTTTGATCTTGCGGTAGAAGCTCGCACGGCTCATGTGCACCATCTCGGCGATGTCGTTGATCTTGAACTCGGGATCGCTGAGGTTGGCCTGGATGATCTCTTGCAGCCGGACGATGAAATCGGTGTCCACCGAGGAGGTCGCCACGGTATTGGCCAGCACCAGCGGATTTTTCGAGAAAGCCTCGCTCAGCATCTGCCGGCTCTTGATGAGGTTGGCGATCACCGACAGCAGGTAATCCGACGAAAAAGGCTTCTCGACATAGGCGTCGGCCCCGGCGTCCATGCCCGAAATCTTCGAACGGAGGTTCGTCTTCGCCGACAGCAGGATCAGGGGGATATGGCTGTAACGCAGGTCGGTTTTCACCTGCCGGCAAAACTCGATGCCGTCCATCTTGGGCATCATGATATCGCTGATGATCACATTGACGTAGTTCTTCTCCAGCAGCTCCAGCGCTTCGACGCCGTTCCCGGCCGTGAGCACCGAGTAGCTTTCCGACACCTGCCGCCGGATGAAGGCGCACATCTCGGGATTGTCCTCGACGACCAGCACGCTGTAAGCCTCCCAGCCGGGATCGCCGCGCTCGTCGGAGATGCTCTCGGCATCCTCCGCCGATACGGTCTCCACGACCGCCTCCGCCTCCTGCCGGCAGAGCGGAACGGTCAGCACGAACACATTCAGTTCCGTGTCGGCCTCCATCGCCAGCGTGCCGTGGTGCAGTTCGGCCAGCGAGCGCGACAGCGCCAGCCCGATTCCCGTTCCGGTTGATTCCTCCTTGCGGGTATGGCGGAAGAACGGGGCGAAAATGGCCTCGCGCATCTCCGGAGGCACGACCTCGCCGTCGTTGGTCACCGTGACCCGGAACGCATCGCCCGCCACCGACAGCCCGACGCGGATCATCGTCTCGGAATATTTCAGGGCGTTGTTCATCAGGTTGCTCAGAATCTTGGTGAAAGCCTCCCGATCGACCTGCGCATGAATCGCCCCCTCGCCCGGGTCCAGTTCGAAGGTCTTGTGCTGCTGCTTGGCCGAGGAGCTGAAACGGTAGAACGTCTCTTCGACGATATCCGTCACGTTCTGCCGCGTCAGGTTGAGCGACAGACGCTCTTTCTCGATCTTCTGGAAATCCAGCAGCTGATTCGTGAGGTCCAGCAGACGGTTGGTGTTGCGGTCCATGACGATCAGGTCCTCGGCCATGCTCCGGTCCGTCATCTGGCGGCCGAGGATGTTCTCCAACGGCCCTTTGATGAGCGTCAGCGGCGTGCGGATCTCGTGGGCGATGTTGGTGAAGAAGCTGATCTTGGCATTGTACAGCTCGCGTTCCTTTTCGCGCTCGAAAGCCTGGATGTGCTGCTGCTGGCGGCGGACGTTGCGGCGCGTATAGTAAATCCGGATCAGCACGAGCGCCCCCAGGGCAAGCAGCCCGTAGACGACATAGGCCGCCGCAGAGAGGTAGAACGGCGGCGAAACCTCGATGAAAAGACGCTTCTCCGCCTCCGGGCCGGCATGGTCCGACCCCGCCGGAAGACGCACCCGGAAGCTGTATTTGCCGTAGGGGATTTTCGAATAGGTGATCGTGGCGCTCCCGGGCGAGCACTGCCGCCACTGGTCGTCGAAGCCTTCGAGCTTATAGAGCAGGCGGCTGGTCTGCGGTTCGCGGTAGCTCAGGGCGGCGATCTGCAACGACAGGGAGTTCTGGTCGTGTTTCAGGCGGATCGAATCCGAACAGATGATGCTCTTGCGCAGCGGAGAGTTGCGGCCCCCGACGGCGACTTTTTCGTCGAGCAGCGAGAAATCGGTGATGTAGATGGGCGGCACGTAGTCGGTCTTGCGGCCGAGGAGCGTCTCGGGGTTGAAGGAGATCAGCCCCTCGATACAGCCGAAATAGATGGTCCCGTCCGGGGATTTGTACCCCGACTTGTAGTTGAACTGATTGCTCAGCAGACGGTCGGTCACGGTGTAGACCTGCCGGACACGGCCCGCCCGGGGATCGAACAGCGCCAGCCCCCGGTCGGTCGTGATCCAGAAATAGCCGCGGTCGTCCTCGATGATCTGGAAAACGACATCGCTGGGCATTCCGTCGGAGGAGGTGTAGCGGACGAAGGTGTTCCCGGCGGGGTCGAAGCGGCAGAAGCCCGAACCCTCGGTGGTGAGCCATATCCGGCGGCCGCTGTCCTCGAAAATGCCCGTGATGTTGTCGTAGGGAAGCGAGTCGGGATCGTCGTCATCGTGCAGGAACTGCGTCCAAATGTCGTTGCGCGCGTCGTAACGGTAGACGCCGTTGGAGGAGGTCCCCACCCACAGATTCCCGTTCGAATCCTCCCGGATGTCGCGGACCATCTTGCCGCCGTTGATCTCCGGGACGTAAAGGAAACGGTCCGTTTCGCGGTTGTAATACTGAAGTCCGTGCATGGTTCCCACGTAGATGCGCCCGCCGTTGGTCTTGTAGAGGGCGAAAACATAGTTGCTGAACAGCCGTCCCGGCTTGTTGTCATTGTCGTATTTGCGGATGCGGCCCGTCCGGGTGTCGATCACCCGGATGCCTTTCGAGAAGGTGCTCACCCAGAGGTCGTCCCCGTCCATCAGCAGTCCGTGGACGTTGGAGAACTCCCGGCTCGGGGCGAAGAAGCCGAACGAACCCGTCGCCGGATCGAACGTGTAGAGCCCGGCATCCTCCGTGCCGATCCAGAGCCGCCCGTCGCTGCCGGGGCAGATTTCCCGCACGCGGCGGCCCTGAAGGCTGTGCGGATCGTCGGTGTGGTAATATTTTTCGAAATCGGAGTTCCGCTGGGGCAGGTAATTGATGCCCCCGAAGAACGAACCGATCCACAACCCGCCCTCGCGGTCCTTGCAAAGCGAATACACGGCGTTGTCGGAGAGCGAATAGGGATCGTACGGGGAGCTTTTCAGATGCTGGTAACGCCGGGTGCGGACGTTGTAGACGACGATGCCCGACTCGGTTCCGATCCACAGTTCCTCGGGCGAATACGGCAGGATATGGCGCACGAACAGCGGCGCATCGGGGTTGTCCGACAGCCGCAGGCGGGTAACCGTTCCGGAGACGAGGTCCACCTTCGCCACGCCGCGCTCCTCCAGCCCGAGGTACATCTCGTTGTAGTCGCTCAGACAGATGAAGGAGATGATGTCCTGGGGATAAATCTCCCGCCCGTCGGCGTCGAGGAACGGTTTCACGGTCCGGAACAGGTCCTCGGTGCAGTAAAGCCCGCCGCCGTAGCCGGCGAACCAGATGACCCCGTTCTTATCGGAAGCGAGGCTGCGCAGCGGCTTCCGCGGCTTGTAGCGGCGTTCGACCTCACGGGTCTGCGGATCGTAGCAGAAAACGTCGCCGTTCTCCACGACGATCCAGACGCGGCCCTCCCGGTCGCAGTCGAGAATCGAAATGGGCTTGGTGACCGGCTTCCCGTCGGCAGCGTAGAGCGGCACGCCGGAGAAATGCTCCGTCTCGGGATCGTAGATATAAAGCCCCGAATCGGTGCCGACCCAGATTCTGTGGCCGTGATCCTGGACAAGACGTTTGATCAGGCTGTTCCCCAGTCCGGCCGTGAGACGGGGATCGTGCATGAAGGTCTTGAACGATTTCCCGTCGTAACGGCACAGGCCGTCCTTCGTGCCGAACCACATGAAGCCTTTGTCATCCTGAATGATCGAAGTGACCGTATTCTGCGACAATCCGTCGTTGATGTCCAGCCGGTCGAAATGGATCGACTGCGCACAGAGCGGAAAAACGCCGCAACAAAACGCCAGGACAAGCGGATAAAATTTTCCCATACGAAGTTCAGGTTAGCAGAACAAATATAATTAAATTTATATCACCGAAAAACACCCCGCAGACCCTACGACAAAAGAGTCCGTTTACACAACATACTGACGAACAGCGATTTGCAAAAACAAAACAATCCGTTCACACCGGACAAGAGACAAAATTGAGATAATTCTTGCGTTAATAGCGACTATATTTTCTTGCGCCCCGTTCTCCCTTTCATATCTTTGTTTTAGCTAAAAAAACCGACTTAAAACGGCACGCCCCGGATGGCTGCCGGACCGAAAGCAACCGATGAAAAAGTGCATTTCCATTCTGTTCGCCTTCTGTGCGATCGCCGGTGAGACCGCTGCCATGAAGGGCAGCCTTTCGCAGCGGATCACGCTGAAAACCCCGGGCAACCGCGCCGTGACCTACAACCTCCGCGAAACCGCTGAGGGGGGGGGAATTTTAGAAGCTGACCGACGGCTGCCGCTGACCGTCCGACGGCAAAAAACCGAAACCGACGACGAAATCAGAATCGTCCTCACGCTGACAGCGGAGGATCTCCTATATTATAATGTAGAGCAGTCTTTCCATACGGGCCTCGCCCACGAGAACTGCCTCTTCTACATGCCCGGATTCTGGTACCGCAAGAACCTGCGGTCGCCCGAATCGGCCCCTTCGTTCCACACCGGCGACAGCTGGCAGGTGCGCGAAGACCGTCTGAGCACGCCCCTCACGGGTATTTACGACGAACGATCGGGCACCTACTACACGGTGCTCCGCACCGACACGCCCGACTGCGAGGCGCTCGCCTGCCACAACTACGGCGAGGTGATCCTCTCGGGCAAAACGTCGCTGGGCTTCACGGGATTCCGCAATGCGGACGCACACGCCGCGCTGGTCTTCGGCTTCCCCTACTGCGAAGCCCCGAAATCCTACGTCCGCAAACTGACTCTCGCCCCGGCCGTCCGGGCATTCGAAAAGTTGGAGAAGGGCGAAACGCGCCGCCTGACATGGACCATCCGCAAGGGCGCCAGCCCCTCCTACTCGTCGTTCGTGGCCGAGGTGTGGAACGACTCCTTCGACACGCTCGATCCCCGGCCCGTCAGCCCGCGCCACACCCCCGACGAAGCCAAGGCCATTCTGTCCGAATACTTCTCCCGCAGCTACGTCGGGAAATACCCGCTGAAATTCACCTCCGGCGTGGAGCTCCGCACGGCCGACTGCGAAAGCACGGACATCGCCGAAGTGGGATTCGTGGGCCGCGTGCTGCTCAACGCCTTCAACGCGCTGGAATACGCCGAGGCGAACGGCCGCGAACAGCTCGCGGCAGAGGCCCGGTCGATCTTCGACAGCTACCTGCGATACGGATTCACGCCGGGCGGCCTGATCCGCGAGGTGGTCGATTTCAAACGCGAGCGCGAAGCCGACGTGTACAGCATCCGCCGCCAGTCGGAGGGCCTCTACGCCCTGCTGAATTACCTCGACTACGAAAAACGGCACGGCCGCAGCCATCCCCGGTGGGAGGCCCGCATCCGGACCCTGCTGGAGAAATTCCGCACGCTCCAGAATCCCGACGGCAGTTTCCCCCGCAAATTCCGCGACAACCTGACCGTCGTGGACGCCTCCGGCGGCAGCACGCCTTCGGCCACGCTCCCCCTGACGATGGCCTGCGCCTATTTCGGGGACGAGGCGTACCGCCGGAGCGCCGTACGCACGGCCGACTATCTCGAAAAGAACCTCATCTCCAAGGCCGACTACTTCTCCTCGACGCTCGACGCCAACTGCGAGGACAAAGAGGCTTCGCTCTACGCCGCAACGGCGATGTACTACCTGACATTCATCTCCGAGGGCGCCGAACGGCAGCGCTACGTCGATCTGTGCCGCGAGGCGGCCTATTTCGCCCTCTCGTGGTACTACCTCTGGGACGTGCCTTTCGCGCAGGGGCAGATGCTCGGCGACGTAGGCTTCCGCTCGCGCGGCTGGGGCAACGTGTCGGTGGAGAACAACCATGTCGATGTCTTCATCTTCGAATTCGCCACGGTGCTCGATTTCCTGGCCGACACGTGCGGCGAGCCCCGTTTCGCCCGCATGAGCGCCGTGATCCGGAGTTCGATGCTCCAGCTGATGCCCGCCGAGGGGTCGATGTTCGGGATCGCCCGCACGGGCTACTACCCCGAGGTCGTGCAGCACACCGCCTGGGACTACGGCAAGAACGGCAAAGGCTTCTACAACGACATCTTCGCGCCGGGATGGACCGTAGCGTCGCTCTGGCAGATGCTCACCCCCGACCGCGTCACGAAATTTTTCGCCAACCGATAAACCACGGGCAAATGACACGAATTCTACTGCTTCTCATTCTTCTCGCACCGCTCGCCGCACCGGCGCAGAGCGCCCTGAAAGAACGCGAGACGATCTGCACCCTGACCTCGAAGGAGGGCCACGGCGGGCAGTTCGACTGGAAAATGAAACGTGCCGACGAAGTGGGCGTACGCTCCGAGGAGGTCTCCTCCGCCGAGCTCCCGACCGAAGGGTGGCTGCCGGCGGTGGTCCCGGGAACGGTGCTCAACTCGCTGGTGCACGACGGCGTATACCCCGAACCGTACTACGGACTCAACAACAAACTGGAATCGAACCTCATTCCCGATCTCTACCGCGCCGGACGGGATTTCTACACCTACTGGTTCCGGACGGAGTTCCGGCTCGACCGGAAGGAGTGCGGCGGCAGGAAGGTCTGGCTGCAAGCCGACGGCATCAACTACCGCGCGGAAATCTGGCTCAACGGCAGCATGGTGGGCAGCACGGCCGGCATGTTCCTGCAACGTGTGATCGACATCACCGACAAGGTCACGTTCGACCGGGAGAACATCCTGGCCGTGAAGGTCTACCCCGTGGACATGCCCGGCACGATACGCCCCAAGGGCGGCAAGTCGTTCGGCGCCAACGGGGAGTTCCAGAACGGTGGCAACGGCGAGATCGGCCGCAACGTCACCCAGTTGATGACCGTCGGGTGGGACTTCTTCTATCTCGACGGCATCCGCGACCGCAACACCGGCATCTGGCGCGACATCTCGCTTTTCACCACCGGACGCGTGCGGCTGGCCCACCCGTTCGTGAAATCCGAGTTGTCGAAACCCGGCTACGACGTGGCGCGCCAGACCGTTTCGGTCGAGGTGACCTATCCCGACTATATCCCGCAGAACACCTGGCGGAAAGCCAAAGTCAGCGGCGAAATCCGCGGCGAAGGCATCCGCTTCGAAAAAGAGGTGTCGCTCTACCGCGGCGAGGTGAAGGAGGTGGTCTTCACCCCCGAGGAGTTCCCGCAGTTAGTGATCCGCAACCCGCGCCTGTGGTGGCCGCTGAACAAGGGGAAACAGGAGCTCTACGACCTGACGCTGAAAGTCGAGTTCGACGGCCGGGTCAGCGATTCGATCTCGACGCGTTTCGGCATCCGTGAGATCGCCTCGACGACCGACACGCCGGACAAGTCGCGCACATTCAGCGTCAACGGCCGGCCGCTCTTCGTCCGGGGCACCAACTGGCTGCCGGAAGCCATGCTCCGCACGTCGGACGAACGCACCCGGGCCGAACTGCGCTACACGGCCCAGTCGGGCGTGAACCTCATCCGCTTCTGGGGCGGTGGCATCACCGAATCGGACTACTTCTTCCAGCTCTGCGACTCGCTGGGCATCCTCGTCTGGCAGGAGTTCTGGATGACGGGCGACACCAACCACCCCAACGATCCGGGCGTCTACTATTCGAACGTGATTTCCACGGTGAAGCGCATCCGCAACCACCCCTCGCTGGCCTACTACGTCTCCTCGAACGAGAGCACCGAGATGCCGCAGATGGAACGGCTGCTCGAAAGGCTCGACGGCACGCGCGGCTATCAGATGCAGTCGGAGTGCGGCGGCATCCACGACGGCAGCCCCTACAAGCAGGTCAACATCATGAGCCACTACGAGGACAAAGCCTCCCCGCGCGGCAGCCGCGTCTACGGATTCAACCCCGAATACGGCGCCCCGTGCCTGCCGACGGTCGAGTGTCTGCGCGAAATGATGGACGAAAAGGACCTGTGGCCCGTCAACAAGGCGGTCTGGGACTACTCCGACGGCAACGGCTTCCACCTCATGTCAACGCTCTACACCGACATGACCAACGAATACGGGCCTTCGCAAAGCATCGAAGAGTTCGCCGAAAAGGCGCAGTTCCTCGGCGCCATGAACTACAAGAGCATCTGGGAGGTCTGGAACTACAACAAGTTCGGCTACGGCGACCGCTACACGTCGGGATTCCTCTACTGGTACCACAATTCGGCTGTGCGCCAGGTCGCCGGACGCATGTGGGACTGGTCGCTCGAACCCACCGCGGCGCTCTACGCCGCGCAGAACGCCTGCGAACCCCTCCATCCGCAGTTCGACTACCTGAAAAACACGGTGTCGGTGGTCAACGACCACTACCGCGCATACCACGGCTACCGGGTCACGGCCGAGGTCTACGACCTCGACATGCGGCGCATCGACTCGCAGTCGGCGGCGGTCGATCTACCCGAAGACGGCGTTGCGAACGACGTGCTGACGCTGGACTTCTCGGCGTCGAAGACCCCCGTGCAGTTCATCAAGCTGAGACTCTTCGACGAACGCGGCAAGCAGGCAGGCAGCAACTTCTACTGGCGCTCGAACAACGAATACAAGGGCGCCAACACGCTCACCGGTCCGGCGACGGCGGGATTCCAGTCGCTCGGCGAACTGGCCCGGACCCGCGTCGCCGCGTCGTACGAAACCTCGGTGGACGACGGATGCCACTACATCGACCTTCGGCTGAAAAACACCGGCCGTACGGTGGCGTTCTTCACGCAGGTGCAGTGGCTCGACGAGCGGCGCAAGCCCGTGCGGCCCTCGTTCTACACCGACAATTTCCTCTGCCTGATGCCGGGCGAGAGCCGGACGGTGCGCATCGAAACGGCGCTCGACAAACTCCCCGAAGAGACATACACGCTCGTCGTGCGGGGCTTCAACCTCGACACACGCGAATTCAAGGTCAAAATCCGGCGTCCGTGAAACCCCTGCTGCACATCCTGTTCCTGCTGCTGGCCTTCACGGCCGGAGCGCGGCCGCACACCTACGACGTGGTGATCGTGGGCGGAACCCCTGCGGGGATCACCGCCGCCGTCGCCGCCGCGCGCGAAGGGAAAAACAGCGTCATCCTCGAACGCTCGGACCACGTCGGCGGACTCCCGGTCAACGGACTGGGCGCCACGGACATCGCCACGCGAGGCGCCACGGCGGGGCTGTTCGCCCGCTTCGTCGTGCTGAACAAGGCCCACTACACGGAAAAATACGGAGCCGATTCGCAGCAGGTGCGCGATTGCAGCGACGGATACCATTTCGAACCGTCGGTGGCGGCGGAGACCTTCGCACGGATGCTCGCCGAAGCCGGCCCCGGACGCATTACGGTCCTGACGGGCCGCCAGTTCGACGCCGAAGCGCGCTACGTCGAGAAGCGGGGCGACCGGATCGTCTCGATCCGCATCCTCGACCGTGCGACGGGCCGCGAAGAGCACTACCGCGGCGCGGTATTCATCGACGCCACCTACGAAGGCGACCTGGGCGCCGCCGCCGGAGTTCCGTTCCGGACCGGACGCGAAGGAGCCGCCGAATACGGCGAACCGTGCGCCGGAAAAATCTACCGCTGGTGGAAACACGGTCCCGACGCCGACGGCACGACCTACGAGGGCGACGACGCCATCCAAGCCTACAACTACCGCCTCTGCCTGACGGACGACCCGCAGAACCGGCGGGCGATTCCCCGGCCCGAAAACTACGACCGCGAAGAGTACGTTTCGCTGGTCGGCGACGTGCTGGACGGCCGCAACACCGACGCACGTTACCGCATGGCGGATTCGGCGGCCATCGCCCGGAACCGCCGGCGCATCGAGGCCGGAGAGCGGACCTCGGCCCCCGGCGATGTCTGGGGCATGGCCAAGGTGACGAGCATGACCCGCCTGCCGAACGCCAAAACGGACGCCAACAACCAGCACCTCGCGCTTATCTCCACGGACCTGCCCGAAGAGAACCAAGCGTGGCCGACGGCCGGCTGGGCGTGGCGCGACCGCTTCGCCAAACGCCTGCGCGACTACACGCTGGGCCTGCTGTGGTTCGCCCAGCACGACGAGGTGTTGCCCGTGCACTTCCGCGAAGCCTGCCTGCGGTGGGGTCTCGCCGCCGACGAATACCGCGACAACGGCGGATTCCCGCGTCAGGTCTACGTCCGCGAGGGCCGGCGGTTGGAAGGCTGCCATTTCTTCACCGCGCAGGACGCCCTGCCCGAAGCCGAAGGGAAACGCCCGCCGCTCCACCGCAGTTCGGTCACCGCGAGCCACTACGCCCTCGACTCGCACGCCGTGCGCAAACGCGAGCCGGGACGCATACACCTCGACGGCTTTTTCAGCCACCCCACGGCGGTCTACACGGTTCCCTACGGCGTGATGGTTCCCCGGCGGGTCGAAAACCTGCTCTTCCCGACAGCCGTTTCGGGCAGCCACGTCGGATTCTCCACGCTGCGCATGGAGCCCTGCTGGATGGCCCTGGGCGAAGCCGCCGGAACGGCGGCCGCACTGGCGGCCGACAGCCGCCGGAATGTCCGCGAAATCCCCGTGGACTCGTTGCAGGAGCGCCTGCTCCGCCACGGAGCGGTGCTGGTCTACCTGCGGGACCTGCGCCCCGGCGATCCCGACTACGCCGCCGTGCAGCGGCTGGCGCTGCGGGGCTTCTTCCCCGAATGGGAGGCGGGGCTCGACCGTCCGCTCGACGCCTCCACGGCGCGCCTGTGGAGCTCGCTCGCAGGACGCGGAATAACGGCCGACGGCACGGCCACCCGGCGGGAGTGGATTCGCCGGATCGCAATGACTAACTTCTAAAACACAAATGAATATGAAACGAATTCTCTCCTTTCTGACCGCTTCCCTGGCCATTGTCACGATGATGCTGTGTTGCAGCCATTGCAGCAAGGACGACTCAGGCAGCGGCAATTCCGGAAAGCCGTACATCCGGCTCAATTTCAGCGAAAAGATGGTTTCCAACTCCGCCGGATCGCTCGAAGTGTTCGTGTCGTCGAACACCGAATGGACCTCCGAGCCGCGGAGCAAATGGCTCAGCGTGGACCGCAGCGGCGGCAAAGGCGACCTCGCGGTGCGCATCTCCTTCGAGGAGAACGGCACGGAGAAGCGCACGGGCATCGTACGCTTCACGGCCGACGGCGTCAATCCGGTCGAAATCATCATCACGCAGTCGGCGCTGACCTTCACCAACCCCATCACCATCGGAGGCAACATCGCCACGATGCCCGACCCCTACATCGTCAAGGACGGCGACTATTACTACACCTGCAAGGCGAGCGGCAACGGCATCGCCATCTCGCGCTCCATGCGGCTCACGGTGGTCAACGCCACCACCAAGAAATGGAGCCTTCCCTACGAAGGCCCCTCGAAACCGTGGAACATCGCCGACCTCTGGGCTCCCGAGCTGTTCCACATCGGCGACCGCTGGTACGTCTACTACGCCGCCGGACGCCGCGGACAGGACGGAATAACCGGTTACGGCACCCAGCGCAGCGGCGTGCTCCGTTCGAAGACCGACGACCCGCTGGGCGAATGGGAGGACATGGGCATGCTCTACACGGGCTATGACTACCAGCCGGGCATCAAGCCCACCGCGGCGAACACGGAATACGCCATCGACCTGACGACCTTCGAGCTCAAAGGACAGCGCTACGCCGTCTGGTCGGGCAACGGAACCGACGCCGTTCAGCAGATCCGCATCGCCACGATGTCGGACCCCTGCACGATCTCCTCGTCGATGGTCATCCTCTCGACCCCCACGCTGTCGTGGGAGACGATGGACGGACGCAAGATCAACGAGGGTCCCGCCATACTCGTCAACGAAGAGAAGGGCAAGCTCTTCATCGTCTACTCCTGCAACCCCTCGTGGACCAAGAACTACCGGCTGGCCTGGCTGATGCTCGACATGAACGACGGCGATCCGATGAATCCGGCCGACTGGCAGAAGTCAAGCAACTACGCCTTCTGGCGCTGCGACAACACGAAGGAGCCGGTATCGGGCGTCAACGGACTGGGCCACTGCACCTTCACCAAGTCGCCCGACGGAACCGAGGACTGGATCGTCTACCACGCCATGCGTTACTCCGACGGCGGCTGGGGCCAGCGTTACCCCTTCGTCCAGAAATTCACGTGGAACGCCGACGGAACCCCCGATTTCGGGGAAGGAGCCGGATGGGGCGAACCGCTGCTGCTGCCCTCGGGCGAAACCCTCTGAAAACCTGTCCGCATCGTTAATCTAACCGAATAACAGTACCGCAAACCGATGAAAAAATTCCTGTTAGCCGCACAAACCCTGCTGCTGCTGTTCGCGGCGGCCCCGAACGTTCAGGCCCAGAAAAGCTACGACCTGAAAAAATTCCCGAAGGGATGCCGTCCCGAAGAGATCGGCGTAAGGCTCACCGAACGCTACCTCCAAACCCCGCACTCGCACTGGGGCGACATCAACTCGAAGCACAAGGTGACCCTCGTGACCTATCCCGATGTCTGCGCCTGGCTGGGGGCGCTGTGGTTCACCGCCGGAACCGGCAACGACAGCCTCTACACCCGGCTCGTGGAGCGCTTCGAACCGCTGTTCACCACGCAGAAGAATCTGCAACCCAACCTCTTCCCCAAGGACCACAACGTCGTCGATTTTTACGTCTTCGGCGCCGTGCCTCTGGAGATCTACAAGCGCAACCACGATCCGAAATACCTCGAACTGGGCATGAAGTACGCCGACGGACAGTGGGAGCTGCCCGCGAATCCGCAGCACTACAAACAGCTGTCCGAAGCGAAAAAATACGCCGACGAGGGCTACTCATGGCAAACCCGGCTCTGGGTAGACGACATGTTCATGATCACCGACCTGCAAGCCCAGGCTTATCTGGTAACCGGCGACAAGAAGTATATCGACCGCGCCGCCCGTGAGATGGCGCTCTACCTCGACCGCATCCAGCGTCCCAACGGACTCTTCTACCACCACACCGGCACGCCCTACTTCTGGGGCCGCGGCGACGGCTGGATGGCCGTCGGCATGGCCGAGATGCTCCGCATGCTCCCGAAGGACAACCCCTACCTGCCGCGCATCCGGGCGGCCTATATGCAGATGATGGAGACGCTGCTGCGCTATCAGGGCTACGACGGCATGTGGCGTCAGATCATCGACAACCCCAACTCGTGGAAGGAGACCTCCTCGACGGCCATGTTCACCTACGCGATGATCCTCGGCGTGAAGAACGGCTGGCTCGACAAGAAAATCTACGGCGCGGCCGCCCGCAAGGCTTGGCTGGCGCTGCTCTCCTACCTCGACGAGAAAGACAATCTCCGCAACGTCTGCGAAGGCACCGGCGCCAAAAACAGCTTCGACTGGTATCAGAACCGCCGCCGTCTGACCGGCGACCTCCACGGACAGGCCGCCATGCTGTGGTGCGCCTATGCGCTCTCCTGCGACGTGAAACCTTACAAACTGACCCCGAAACGGTAAACCGATCCCTATCATGCACAAGATTCTGAAAACCATCCTTCTCGGATTCGCCGCGGCCGGGCTGTGCCTGACGGCATGCAGCGAGAAAGCGACCTCCGGATCGGGCGTAAAGCCCAAACCCAAGCCCGACCCGACGCCCGAAGTCGAAGATTACGATCTGGTCAGCTTCCCCGACCGGAAAGACCCCAAAACGGTCGGCGAAGGGGTCGTCGATCTCTTCATCCGCTCGGGCAACTCCAACTGGGGCGACATGCACTCCTCCAGGAAGAGCACGCTGACCTCCTACCCCGATGTCTGCGCCTGGCTGGGAGCCTTCTGGTATGCCGAAGCGGCGGGCAACAACGACCTGTTCAACCGGCTGGTGGCCAAGTTCGACCAGTTCCTCGAAGTGGACGACAAGAGCGTCGAGCCGAACAAGAGTCTGGTGACGCAGATCCCCCGCACGGAAAACAACGCCGTGGACTACAACATCTTCGGCGCCGTGCCGCTCCACATCTACCATGTCAAGAAACAGCGCGGCGCAGCCGAGTCGGAGATCAAAAAGTACCTCGACCTGGGGCTTCGCTACGCCGACCAGCAGTGGGAGCTGCCGACGGAGCAGAAATACCTGGAGAAGATGAAGAACCCCGAGTATTATCACAACCTGGGCTATTCGTACCAGACGCGCCTGTGGATCGACGACATGTTCATGATCACGGCGCTCCAGTCGCAAGCCTACCTGGCCACGGGCGACGAGAAATACATCGAACGGGCCGCCAAAGAGATGATTCTCTACCTCGACGAACTTCCGGGCGAGAACGGCATCTTCTACCACGCCCCCACCGCCAAATTCTTCTGGGCGCGCGGCAACGGCTGGATGGCCGTCGGAATGCCCGAAATGCTGCGGATGCTTCCCAAATCGTCGAAATACGACGTTTACCGCGACCGGATTCTCGCCGAATACAAGAAAATGATGGCCACGCTGAGCGCCTATCAGTACGACAGCGGACTGTGGGGACAGCTGATCCATCCCAATCAGGGCGACATGTGGGAGGAGACCTCAGGGTCGGCGATGTTCACCTACGCGATGATCCTCGGCGTGAAGAACGGCTGGCTCGACGAGAAGACCTACGGCACAGTCGCCCGCAAAGGGTGGCTGGGAATCCAGAACTACCTGAACACCAACTTCGAAATCCGGAACGTCTGCTGCGGAACCGGAGCCGGCACGAGCTACGCATACTACCGCGACCGGGACAAATACACCGGCGACCTGCACGGACAGGCGGCCGTGATGTGGTGCGCCTACGCGCTGACCGAACTGGCCAACGAACAGAAACAATAAACGACAGAACAACCCTAAACCTACCTGCAAGCCTATGAAACACACACAGCAGACCGAATGAAGAAACATTCGGTCCGGGGCGCGACCCGCCTTCCGGACTACGGGCTTTCGAGGTCCGAACCCTTCCGAATCATCATCATCAATCAACCAAAACCGTATGGAAAAATTTTATAAAACAAGCATCGGGTACGCCAGAGCGCTGAAAAGCGCGGGCATCGCCCTGCTTCTCGTGATGTTCCTGTCGGTGAGCGTCGATGCAGTCCATGCACAGGGCGCCTCCGCACAGACGGGGAAACGACGCATCACCGGAACCATCACCGACGCCGACGGGTCGCCGCTGGTCGGCGCCACCGTCTACATCAAGGACACCAACGTCGGAACGACGACCAACACCGAAGGTCTCTTCGTCATCGACGTACTGCCCAAACAGCAGATCACGATCAGCTACATCGGCTACCTGTCGCAGACGCTTCCGACCGACGGCCGCGAAGTGTTCAACATCAAGCTGCAATCCGACACCGATCAGCTCGAAGAGGTCGTCATCGTCGGCTACGGCAAGCAGAAACGTCAGGCGATGGTCAGTTCGATCGCCACCGTCGGGTCGCGCGACCTGATGCAGTCGTCGTCGAGCAACCTGACGAGCAACCTCGCCGGACAACTCGCCGGTCTGATCAGCATCCAGCGCAGCGCCGAACCGGGACGCGACGACGCCGAGTTCTGGATTCGCGGCATCAGCACCTTCAAGGGCGGAACCAACCCGCTGGTGCTCGTCGATGGAATCCCCCGCGACATCAACAACATCGAAGCCGACGAAATCGAGACGTTCAGCATCCTGAAAGATGCCGCGGCGACGGCCGTCTACGGCGCCGAGGGTGCCAACGGCGTCATCCTCGTAACCACCAAGCGCGGAACGATCTCCCGTCCCAAAATCTCGTTCCGCATCGAACAGTCGATCGCCTCGCCGCAGCGTCTGCCCGAGTTCGTCGATTCGTGGGACTACCTCGAACTGGCCAACGAGGCCCGGTCCAACGACGGACTCACGCCCAGCTTCAGCGCCGCGCAAATCCAGCTCTACCGCGACCGTGCGGACAACGACCTCTATCCGAACACGCAGTGGATCGACGAACTGGTCCGCAAAGCCGTGCACAGCCAGCGCTACACGCTCAACTTCCGCGGCGGCGCCGAAAATGCCAAATATTTCGTCTCGATGGCCTACTACCAGTCGGACGGCGTCTTCAAGGAGAACCCCAACGGCAAATACGACAGCAACTTCGGATTCGAGCGCTACAACCTGCGCAGCAACATCGACCTGAAAGTGAGCAAAACCACGCGCCTGAGCGTCGATCTCTCGGGCCAGTACGTACACCGCCGCACGGCCAACCGTTCGGCCGACGACATCTTCAGCTTCATGCTGCACACGCCGTCGTACCTCTTCCCGGCCATTTACAGCGACGGCACGCTCGCCAGCTACGAGAAGCAGGCCGACTCGAACAACCGCAACCCCTACAACATGCTCTACAACCAGGGCTACCGCCAGGAGTGGGGCGTGAAGATCCAGTCGAACATCAAACTGGAACAGGACCTGAAATTCATCACCCCGGGTCTGAGCGTCCGCGGAAGCGTCAGCTTCGACTACGACGGCAGTTCGGCGACGCTGCGCGACTACTGGCCGAGCCTCTACCACGCCAGCGGCCGCGACGCCGAAGGCAACCTGGTCTTCACCACCACCTCGTCGGGATCGCCCGAGATCTCGGACCCGAAATTCACCTCGACGAGTTACCTGCGCAAGATCTACATCGAAGGCGCCGTCAACTACCAGCGCACGTTCAACTATGTCCACAACGTGAGCGCCATGCTCCTCTACATGCAGAAGGAGCAGCAGAAGAACGATCCGGTGCTTCCCTACCGCAAGCAGAGCGTCGTGGGCCGCGTGACCTACTCGTACGACAACCGCTACTTCATCGAGGGCAGCTTCGGCTACACCGGCAGCGAAACCTTCGCCAAGAAGAACCGTTTCGGCTTCTTCCCGGCCGTCGGCGTCAGCTACTTCGTCTCCAACGAGAAATTCTATCCCGAAGGGCTGAAAAAGGTGATGAACAACCTGAAAATCCGCCTCTCGATGGGCCGCACGGGTAACGACGACACGGGAACCGACCGCTTCCTCTACCGTGCGACGTTCAACACCGAGGGCCACACCTTCAACCAGGGCATCGGCACCTCGGCCTCGAACGGCATGGGAGCCGGCATCTACGACCTGCGCTTCGTCAACAACGACATCCACTGGGAGATCGAGACCAAGCGCAACGTCGGACTCGACCTCGGCTTCTTCGACAACGAAATCGAACTCACGGCCGACTATTTCAACAACCGCCGCAAGGACATCCTGCTGGAGCGCAACACGGTCCCCGGAGTCGCCGGATTCCACGCGAAGCCGTGGCAGAACTACGGCATCGTGGACAACTGGGGCGTCGATGCCAGCCTGAACGCCCGCCACGACTTCGGCAAAGTCCGCATCAGCGCCCGCGGTACGTTCACGTTCGCGCGCAACAAGATCGTCGAATACGACGAGCTGAACCAGCTCTACGACTACCAGCGGATCACCGGCACGCGCGTGAACGAGAACACGCTCTACATCGCCGAACGCCTCTACACCGAGGACGACTTCATCCGCACGCAGAATCCCAACGGAACCTACTCCTACGAGCTGCGTCCGGGACTTCCGATCGTCGCGCTGCAAGGAACCCTCGGCCCGGGCGACATCAAGTACGCCGACCTGAACCACGACGGCGTGATCGACAGCAACGACAAGAAGCGCGGCGTGGGACACCCCTACAATCCCGAAATCAACTACGGTTTCGGCCTCAACGTCGAGTACAAAGGCTTCTACGTGAGCGCGTTCTTCCAGGGTACGGGCAACTCGTCGGTGCTGCTGGCGTCGGGCAACAACCACTTCTGGCCCTTCAACTGGTACGAGGACAAGTCCAACTACCGCACGCTGTTCCTCGACCGCTGGACGGCCGACAACCCGCGCCAGGATGTCACGATGCCGCGTCTGCACAGCCATTACAGCCACAACGTCAACAAGGAGGCCAGCACGTGGTGGCTCCGGAGCGGCAACTTCCTGCGCTTCAAGAACCTCGAAATCGGCTACAACCTGCCCAAGACCTTCCTCCGCAAGATCCGCCTCGACGCGGCGCGCGTCTACATGCTGGGCAACAACCTCTGCGTCTGGGACGACATCAAATACTGGGACCCCGAGCAGGGCAACCGCAACAACGGCATGAGCTATCCCATGTCGCGCACCTTCACGCTGGGACTCGAAGTCAACTTCTAATCAAGGAGAACGAACTATGAAACAGAATTTTGTAAAAATACTTTCCACCGGACTGCTGGCCTGCACGGTCTGGTCGTGCAGTTTCCTCGACGTGTCCGACGAACTGGCCGGCGGCATCTCCGACATCTCGCAGGTGTTCAGCAATGTCGATCGCACCAAAAAGTGGTATTCGCAGGTCTTCAACAACCGTCCCGACTATTCGGCCGTCTGGGTCACGGACAGCCCGATGGGAAATCCCTGGACCGCCTACTCCGACGAAATCTACACGCGACTGGCCAACAACGCCGGCAAATACACCGAGTGGAACTCGTCCAACAGCAATTCGCAGCGCTGGAACACGCTCTACGGGAGCATCCGGCAGGCCAATATCTTCCTCGAGCAGGCTCACCCGATCGTGGACGAAGGAGGTCCCGACGCCGACCGTCTGACCGAAGAGGAGATCAAGCTCTACAAGGCCAACGTCCGCTTCATGCGTGCGGCCTACCACTACTACCTGATGGAGCTGTACGGCCCGATTCCCATCGTCGATCATTCGATGACGCTGGAAGACGATCTCGACCTCCCGCGCAACTCGCTCGACGAGGTGATCGAATTCATCGACCGGGAGCTGAAGGAGTGCATGGAGGAGATGGCGCAGGAGCCCTACCACGACAACGAGAACCTGCGCGCCGTGCCCACCAAGGGCGCCGCGCTGGCGCTGCGCGCCAAACTGTGGGTCTATGCCGCCAGCCCGCTCTTCAACGGCGGATGGCCCGAGGCTCTGGCGCTGACGAACAAGGACGGAAAACGGCTCTTCCCCGACCGGAACGATTCGAAGCTGCAAACGGCGGTGGACCGTCTGCGCGACTTCCTCGACTACGCCGAGCAGGGCAGCCGCTACGAACTGCTCAACACGGGCAACCCGGACGACGACCTCTACAAACTGTTCCAGGAATACAACAGGGAGATCATCTGGGCCACCTCGACCAATTCGTGGGGCAAGCTGGGCGAACAGAAATTCGACACCTTCGCAACCCCGCGCTCGCAGCCTCAGGGTCAGGGCGGATTCCACGTCCTGCAAGAGCTGGTCGATGACTTCTACATGAAGGACGGCAAGCCGATCAAGGCCACCTCGTTCCTCCCCAAGTCGGAGCTCTACCCCGCCAACGAAGCCGAGATGGGGACCTACAACGGCGTTCAGGTGTCGAAGATGTACATCGACCGCGAACCCCGTTTCTACAACACCGTCACGTTCTCGGGCATGAAGTGGCATATGAGCAATCAGGAGATCCAGTTCTACCGCGGCGGCCGGGACGACAACTCGGTGGCCGACGGCGCCCCGCTCACGGGCTACCTGCTCTACAAGCGCATGAACCGCACGGTCTACGGAGGCAACATCTCCGGCGCCGTAACGTCGAAATACCGTCCGGTGATCATCTTCCGCCTGGCGGAGTTCTACCTGCTCTACGCCGAGATGCTCAACGAGGTGGACCCGGGCAACGCGGACGTACTGAAATACGTCAATCTGGTGCGCCGGCGCGCCGGGCTGGACGACCTGGAGGCGCTGAATCCCGCCATCGAGGGCAACCAGACCTTGCAGCGCGAGGCGATCCGCCGCGAGAGCCGCATCGAACTGGCCACCGAGGGACAGCGCTACTTCGACGTGCGCCGCTGGATGATCGCCGACAAAGCACCCGGCGAAGGCGGTCAGGGAGGCGATTTCCACGGCATGAACGTCGATCAGGCGCAGCCCGCGTTCTACACCCGCACGAAGTTGCAGACCCGCTCCTTCAAGAACAAAAACTACCTCTATCCCATTCCGCTGGACGAGATCAAGCGCAGCGACGTGCTGGTGCAGAATCCCGGTTGGTAGAGCCGTATAAACCGATAAACTTACGATGATGAAAAAAATCAGCATATTCCTGTTCGCAGCGGCGGCCCTGCTGGGTGCCGGCTGCGACGACAGCTCCGACACGGACAAGGTGATTCCCGTTTCGGCGATCGCACTCGACACGTCGCTGAGCGGCGGCATCTCGCTGGTCGTCGGCCAGACGGCCGACATCGCCGGCAAAGTGACGGTACGCCCCGAAAACGCCACGGACAAGACCGAGACCTACGAGTCGTCGGACCCGGAGACCGTTTCGGTCGATGACGCCGGCGTCGTGAAGGCCGTGAAGCCGGGCCTGGCGATGGTCACGATCAGCGTGGGCGGCAAGCACTCGCACTTCGAAGTGGAGGTCCGGGAGCAGCGGATTTCCGTCGAATCGGTCACGCTGCCTGCCGAACTGGCCGACGGCGTAACGCTGAAACTCGGCGCGACGCTCGACATCGCCGGCAAGGCGACAATCACCCCTTCGAACGCCACGGACAAGACCGAAAGCTACAATTCGTCGAACCCGATGATCGCGTCGGTCACCGAAGAAGGCATCGTATCGGCGATCGCCGTCGGCGAAGCGACGATCACGATCTCCGTCGATGGCCAATCGGCCCAGTTCACCCTCACGGTCGAGAAGATCGCCGTGGAGTCGGTGACGCTGCCCGAAGAGCTGGCCAAGGGCGTCACGCTGAACAAAGGCGAAACGCTCGACATCGCCGGCAAGGCGACCGTCAAACCCGAGAATGCCTCGGACCGCACCGAAAGCTACGATTCATCGGATAAGGTCGTCGCCACGGTCAGCGCCGAAGGTCTCGTAACGGCGCTCGCAGTCGGCACGACGACGGGGTTTCGGCCTCGTTCGAACTGACCGTCGCCGAAGGCGTTCCGGTAGCGCTCGAAAAGATCGAGATCAAGAACGGAGCCACGGCCATTCAGGGCTCGGCATCGGTCGTTCTCGGGGAGAACACGACGTTCGACCTCCATTCGCATCTCCAGCTTACCCCCGCCAACCAGACCGAAGGGGTGAAATACGTCGCCTACGGTCCGGAGGAGGTCGCCACGATCGACGAAAACGGCATCGTCGCCTGCAAAGGCGTCGGCACGATCACGTTCGTCATCCTCGCCAAGAGCAACGAGGGGAATGACTTCAAGAATGCGGGAGACAAGAAAGCCTATTTCGCCGTCAACATCACCGATCCCCGCGATCTCGACCGCACGGGATGGGAAGTTTCCGCAAATTCGGGTGCGATCAGCGGTACGGCAGGAAGCAAGACGGCCGCGTTCGACAATGTTTTCGACCCCGGCGTTTTCAAAGATGTGAAAGGATCGAATTTCGGCCTGACCAAACCGACCACTGACGACGGCGAGGTATGGTTCGTCGTGGACATGCAGCAGGAACAGTCGTTGAACTATTTCCGCCTGATGCACCAGTCCTGCCGCAACACCGACCGGAGTTGCAGGTGGAAAAAGTTCTCGGCGATCCTGGGCAGCAACGACGGCGAAAGTTTCACGCAGATAGCTGCTGACGTCGATGTCCCGAACCTCGACAACGAACCGGGCATCGACCCCAACGACGGAGGGTCGCGCAATATCGACAAATTCCACGCGTGTTCGAATGTCAAACTCCCGAACACGGTGAAATACCGCTACCTGAAATTCGTTGGGAAAAAAGACTGCTTCACGGGAACTGCCAAGACCTGTCAGATCGCGGAACTTTACCTCGGCCTCGACGAATAAACTTTCCGGCTCCGGCGGCAGCACGGTCCGCCGCCGGGGTCCGGAATCTTCAACCGAAAAAACGACTTTCAAATTATGAAAAAAATAAGCATTTGTCTGTTTGCCGCGGCGGCCCTGCTGTGCGCCGGCTGTGAAGACGGCATACCCGAACCGGGAACGATGGAGGTTCCCGCAGAGAGCGTCGTGCTCGACGAGGAGCTGAGCGGCGGCCTCATCATGGAGGTCGGCGAAACGAGGGACGTTGCGCTAAAAGTGAAAGTACTGCCCGAAAACGCCACCGATCTGGCGGAGCTCTTCTATTCCTCGAACGTCGAAGTGGCGACGGTCAGCCCCAAAGGCGTCATTACGGCCCAGAAAGCCGGCATCACCATGATTTCGATCTACGTGAGCGGCATCGAAACCTATTTCGCAGTGACGGTCGTCGATCAGATCCCGATCGACATCGAGTCGATCGTATTCTCCGCCCCGGCCATGAATGCCTACGCCGGAGTCGGTTACAACCTGCTGGTCTCGGTCGAGCCGTTCGACCAGAACGAAGGCGTGGTCTTCTCATCCTCCGATCCGGAAATCGCATCGGTGAACGCCGAAACGGGCCGCATGATCTGCCACCGAAGCGGCAGCGTCACCATCACGGCCGCCGCCAGAAACCACCCCGAGGTCAAGGCGTCGATCGAGGTCACGGTCACCGAGTTCTACGGCGACTGGGACCGCAGCAAATGGTCGATGAGCTTCTCACACGGCTGGAAAGCCGACAGCGCCATCGGAAGCAGCGCGACGGCCGCCATCGACGGCAATGCGAGCACGACGCTGTCGATGGACCGTCCGGGCAGAAACGGCCTTTCCGCCGACGACGTGATCTGGTTCCAGATCGACCGCGGCGAGAATCCGGGCAAGGTCAACTACCTGCGTATCCACCACCGTCCGGAGGGAGGCGGCAACAAGAACATTCTGGTCCGCTGGTTCGGCTTCAACCGCATCGAGGGCAGCAACGACGGCACGAACTTCGAGGTCATCGCCGAACGGGTCGAGCTGACTCCCGATCCGAACGTCTACGAGAACCTGCAAACGGACAACGTTCCGATCCCGGAGAACGACTACCGTTATCTGCGGTTCAGCGGTTGGAACGATGTCAAGCAGGCGTCTCCGAATCTGGGCTTCTACTGCGCCCGCGGAGTGGAATACGGAGGCATCAACCCGGGCAATACCATCCAGATCAACGAAATCTATCTCGGACGCGCACAGGAATAGGCCGTCGGGTAGCGTAATCGAAAAGGCCCGAAGGAGAAATCTTCGGGCCTTTTCCCACTTTCAAAATTCAGACAACGATGATACGAAAAACCCTCTTGACCTTGACCCTGCTGTGGATGCAGGCCGCGGCGCTGCAAGCGCAGGTCGCGCTGACCGAACGGGCCTCCGCACGCACGGACTTCGAACTGGTCGCCGCGGATTCCGGTGCGGCCGTCTGCTACGACGCCGGGGACGCCGCGGTCGTGGAAACCGCCGCCGGATTGTTCGCCGCGGATGTCGCCCGCGTGACGGGCCGCGAAATCCCGGTCGTCGCCGGGCAGGAGCTCCCTGCGAAGACGCGCTGCGCCGTGATCGTCGGAACGATCGGTCAGAGCCGCTGGATCGACGAATTGATCGCGGCGAAAAAAATCGACGTTTCGGCCATCGAAGGCGGCTGGGAACGCTATGCGATCCGGCTGGTCGAGCGTCCGGGCCACGGCGTGCGCAAAGCGCTGGTCATCGCCGGCAGCGACCGCCGCGGCACGGCCTACGGATTGCTTTCGGTGTCGCGCGCCATCGGCGTAAGCCCGTGGTACTGGTGGGCCGACGCCCCCGTGCGGCACCGCGACCGGCTGACGCTGCGCGTCGGGGATTTCACGTCGGAAAGCCCCTCGGTGAAATACCGCGGCATCTTCATCAACGACGAGGACTGGGGCCTCTACCGCTGGGCGAAGGAGAACTTCGAAAAGGAGCTGGGCAACATCGGCCCGAAGACCTACGAGAAGGTGTGCGAGCTGCTGCTCCGCCTGCAAGCGAACTACCTGGCCCCGGCGATGCACGACGCGACGACAGCCTTCTACAAGATTCCCGAAAACATGCGGATCGCCGACCGCTACGCCATCGCCGTCGGCTCGTCGCACTGCGAGCCGCTGGGGCTGAACACCGCCAGCGAATGGGATTCGAAGACGATGGGCGAATGGGACTACGTGAACAACCGCGCCGGAGTGGACCGGGTGCTGAAAGAGCGCGTCGAGACATCGGCGCCCTATGAGAACGTCTACACGCTGGCCCTGCGGGGTCTGCACGACCGGGCGATGGCCGGCAGCGAGGACCTCGACGCACGGAAGGCCACCATGCAGGAGGCCCTGCTGTCACAGCGGCAGATCCTGACAGAGGTGCTGGGCAAACCCGCGGAGGAGATTCCGCAGGCGTTCACGCCCTACAAGGAGGTGCTCGACGTTTACAACCGGGGGCTGGAGCTCCCCGACGACGTGACGATCATCTGGCCCGACGACAACTACGGCTACATGAAACGCCTGAGCAGCCCCGCGGAGCAGAAACGCTCCGGACGTTCGGGCGTCTACTACCACTCGTCCTACCTGGGCCGTCCGCACGACTACCTGTGGATGAACACCACCTCGCCGACGCTGATGTACGAGGAGCTGCGCAAAGCCTACGATTCGACGGCCGACCGCATATGGCTGCTGAACGCCGGCGACATCAAGTCGTGCGAATTCGCGGTCGATTTCTTCCTGGCGATGGCCTGGGACATCGACTCGTTCGACTTCCGGCGCGCCGCGGACTACCGCGCCGAGTGGATGAGCGGCCTGCTGGGCCGGGAGTATTTCGACCGGTTCCGGGAGATTTCCGACACCTTCTACCACCTCGCATTCGTCCGCAAGCCCGAGTTCATGGGCTGGGGCTACCAATGGGCCACGGACAAGCACGGCAAGGAGCGGAACACGGACACCGACTTCTCGTTCGCCAATTACCGCGAGGCCGACCGCCGTCTCGAAGCCTACGCCCGGATCGCCGGGCAGACCGAAGAGCTGATGGACCGGATGCCCGAAGCGAACCGGGCGTGCTTCTATCAGGTGCTCTACTACCCGGTGAAAGCGTGCGAACTGCTGAACCGGATGGTGCTCCGCGGACAGCAGAACCGCCGCTACGCCACGCAGCAGCGTGCCGCGACCGACGCGCTGGCCGCCGAAAGCCGCATGTGCCACGACAGCCTGCGGATCATCACGGCGGGCTACAACGCCCTGCTCGGCGGCAAGTGGAACCACGTGATGACGATGAACCAGGGATTCGCCGCCTCCTATTTCCAGCTGCCCGAGCTGCGGAGCGCACAGCTCGCACCCGGCGCCGTGCTGGAGGTCGAGGCCGAAAACGAGGATGTGATGAAAGGGATGCGCAGTTTCCACATGCTCCCGACGTTCGACACGTTCCTGCGCCGTTCCCATTTCGTGGACGTTTACAACAAGGGCCGCGAGCCGCTGCAATGGAGCGCCTCCGCCAGCGACGAGTGGATCGTGCTGAGCCGCACGGCCGGCACGACGCGCACCGAAGAGCGGATCGAGGTGTCGGTGGACTGGACGAAAGTTCCCGTCGGAGACGAGGTTTCGGGCTGTCTGACGATCGCCGCCGCGAACGGGGAGAGCCGCCGCGTGCTGGTTTCGGTGTTCAACCCGGCCTCCCCCGCCCGCGAAGAGCTGCAAGGGGTGTATGTACAGCACAACGGATACATTTCGATCCCGGCGGCGGATTTCCACCGCAAGCGCGAGAACGACGCGATCCGCATCCGCCCGGTTCCGAACCTCGGCGTCGAGAACGCGGCGCTCCAGCTGGGCGATCCGACGATGCCGAAGCAGAACACCCGGCGGCGCGAAGTGCCCTGCGTGGAATACGATTTCTACACGTTCGAGCAGGGTTCCGTAGACGTTTACACCTACGTGCTGCCGACCTTCGTGATCAGCGCCGACCGGGGATACGCCGGACACGAGGCGACGAATCTGGAAACCCAGTACGGAGTCTGCATCGACGAAGGTCCGGTGATGAACCCCTCGACCTCGTCGATCGAATACGCGCAGACCTGGTACGAAAGCGTGCTGCGGAACTGCCGCGTGAACAAAACGACGCTCCACATCGGCAAGCCCGGCAGACACACGCTGAAAATCCTGTGCGGCGACGCCGGCACGGTGCTTCAAAAGATCGTGCTGGATTTCGGCGGCATGCAGCGCTCCTACCAGGGGCCGCCGCCCACCCGCGCCGAGGTGCAATGAAAAAAGGAACGATCCGGATTTTCGGATCGTTCCTTTTTTTCAGGACGGCAGGAAACGTCACTCCGGACATCCGGGAACGGGGTCCCCGGGCGTCGTGACGGCCGGATCGTAAACGGCGACCCCGACCCGCGAATCGGCACAGCCGTAATAGAGATACCACCGGGACTTGAAATAGACCAGCCCCTCGATGAAGACCGTCCCGTCCTTGTACTGTCCGCTCTTCTCGAAGTCGTCCACCGGACGGAAGAACGGCACGTCGAGGCGTCCGATCACTTTCCCGGGCTCTTTCGCGTCGAACAGGAT
>ERZ773139.1055-NODE-1055-length-33591-cov-9.349028_pt1 | contig 33591 bp, 42 predicted proteins | sample MGYA00580854_ERZ773139 | MGnify/ENA primary metagenome ERZ773139 (study PRJEB29015, sample SAMEA2737809) | human gut metagenome | biome: human gut; feature: human-associated habitat; material: faeces | place: China | collected 2012 ...
GCTCGCCCCCTACGTATTACCGCGGCTGCTGGCACGTAGTTAGCCGGGGCTTTCTGGTATGGTACCATCACACTAGGTTCATTTCCTAACCTAGTCATTTTTTCCATACAACAGAGTTTTACAATCCAAAGGACCGTCATCACTCACGCGGCATTGCTCGTTCAGGGTTTCCCCCATTGACGAATATTCCTAACTGCTGTCTCCCGTAGGAGTTTGGGCCGTGTCTCAGTCCCAATGTGGCCGATCAACCTCTCAGTTCGGCTACGCATCGTCACCTTGGTAAGCCATTACCTCACCAACTAGTTAATACGCCGCAGGCCCATCTAATCGCAAAGCTTTAAAGGCTCCTTTCAATGTAAAATTGACTCTTACATTTTATTCGGTATTAGCAATCGTTTCCAACTGTTATCCCCAACGAAAAGGTAGGTCACCCACGTGTTACTCACCCGTCTGCCACTAGATGGTGATCCAGATTCAGTCTTGTGCAAGCACGCAACCTTCACTGGGCCATCTCGTTCGACTTGCATGTCTTAGGCATGCCGCCAGCGTTCATCCTGAGCCAGGATCAAACTCTCAATAAAAATATATTTTAATTATTTATTCATAGTTTTAATTCCTAGCTACTCAAATTGACATTTTGCTCAGTTTTCAAAGAACAATCTCTTTTGCATCTTTTTCACAAGTGCATTAATAATATATCAAATATATTCGACATTGTCAACTGTTTTTTTTACTTTTTTTCTTTTTTTACTTAATTTAAGTAAAGCAAGTAAAAAGTAAAATAAAAAAACAATTTAACTAGTCTTATATATACATATTATATTATGCATTGACTATTAAAATGTTTCCAATTTTCTTTCAAAGATACAACTTCGACACTCTTTCGCATCGACAGATAATATCTTACCACTTAATTACCAACTTGTAAAGTCTTTTTTGAATTTTTTTGATTTTTTTGATTGTAAGTCTAAATATTAATCTCATTTATTGTTATTTTTTATTATTTTCTACCAATTCAACATACTTTTGATGATACATCTCTATTGTTTTTTTATTAAATGGTGCTTCTTTAGTTCTTACCATGTCAATTAGATTACCCAATTCATATTTTAATATAAAATCTAATCTGCTGGAATAATGCATTTGCTTTTTGTGATAACGATATTCCATTCGATCTAGTATTTTAAAACTTCCATTAGGGAAAACTCTTAAATCTAAATCATAGTCTATGTATTTTATTACTTTTTCATCAATTATATATGGTGTTGCTATGTTACAGTAAAAATATATTCCATAATCTTTTAATTGTCCTATTATATTGAACCATCTATCTTTATAAAAGAACATTATTGCTGGTTCCTTTGTTTTCCATACTCTTCCATCTGAATCTACTACTGTTGTTTTATTATTGCCAAAAACAATATAGTCGTCTTTTATTTCTAGTACTACTGCTTCATCCCACTGCCTATGTAATTTTCCATTATGCTTGTAACAATGTATTTCTAGTCTATCTCCTACCTTTATATCATTCATATTTATATAACCTCGTTTCAAATGTATTATACAATATTTTCATTATAATTACAATAATAATATATTTTTTTAGTTTTATGTGTTATAATTATGTTAAAGAATAGGAAGGAGAGTTAATTATGGCTTTTTTTAGTTATTTTATATTAGGCATTAAATCTATCTTTCTATATACTATTAAATTTATTAAATACTTTTTGATTGGTCTTTTTAATATAGTTATATTTATTCCTAAGTATTTTATAATTGGAATATCATTTATATTTAGTAAGAAAAAAAGAGCCACTATTAAGAATAGCGAAAACAAAAAGTTATCTTGGGCAATTATTGGTACTTCACTTAGTGTATATTTAATTTGTGTATTTTTATTTAGCAGATGGTATGTACAAGGATTAAAAATCAAATATTTATCTGAACAAATAATTAATTCTACCGAAATAATTGAAAAAGAAACTAAAAAAGAGGAACAAACTCAGCCTACTGAGCCAGAGACTCCTAATACTGAAGAAACAAACAATAATAACGCTAATGTTTATTATCCAAATGACTATTGGGATTATATGAATGTTCCTTTTATGAATGTTGACTTTAATGAACTTTTAAAAAAGAACCCTGACACTGTTGGCTGGATTAAAGTTGAAGGTACAAAAGTTAATTATCCTGTTGTTCAATCAACAGACAATGATTATTATTTATCACATGCATTTAATAAAACTGCTAATCAAGGTGGATGGATTTTTGCTGATTATCGTGTTAATTTTAAAGACTTCGGTAAAAATACTATTATATATGGACATAATATGAATAATAAAACAATGTTTGGTTCTATTCCTAACATGTTATATAATAGCTATCTAAGTAATAGTAGTAATTATTATATTAAAATGTCTACTCCTACTTCAAATAGTGTTTGGAAAGTTTTTTCTATATATACTGTTGATCCACAAACTTATTATTTAAAAACTAATTTTAAATCTGAACCTTATAGTAAGTTTTTATCTACTCTAAAAAGTAGAAGTATATATAACTTTGGTATTGATGTCAGTGAAAACGATAAAATTCTTACTTTATCTACTTGTGATAATACTGGTACTAAAAGAGTTGCAGTACATGCTAAAATGATTAATATTGAATATAAATAGCTCTTAACTATTTATATTTTTTTTATTATTTTTGTTTACAAATGTTTTAAATTATGATATCATTTAGTTGTACCAATTATTAGGGGATTAGTTAAATGGTATAATAATGGTCTCCAAAACCTAACGACTTGAAACAATTTGAAACGATTAAAATTAAATTGTTAAAAATTGATTAAGTCCTTTAAATACTTGGAGAAAACCATTCTTATCCTGCTAATAAAGTTCAAATAAATAATTATAAAAAAATAGATTTTGTGCCAATTTTTGTGCCACTTAGTTCTAAATGTGGCAGTTATTGAAAAATAACAAGAAATATGATACAATAATACTTGTCAAATGAGTGGCACAATTCATATAGGGAATTAGTTCAGTTGGTAGAACGCTGGTCTCCAAAACCAGATGTCGTGAGTTCAAGTCTTACATTCCCTGCCATTGATGATTACCGATTTTTCCTTATTATATAAGGTTAAATCGTTTTTTTTATAATTTAATTTAAAAATAACTTGTATTACTTATTCTACAGAGTTAACATCATTAACGAGGTGATGTTATCGTGAAGTTTTATAAAGATTTTAAAGTCAATGAAGGAGCTTTTGTACTCAAGGAAATACTTGAAGTTATGTATGTTAGTGAAAGTATTTCTTTACCACCCTATATATATAGGAAAGTAATTAATCTGCAAAAAGCACTTTGTGACTATTTAGAAGGTAGCTATCCTGATATTGATATGGATGATAATCATCTTTTTAGAAGATGCTATTACACAACTAATTCACATCCAAAGAAAATAAAAAAACCAATCCTGTACTAGCGATTGATTCAAATCTTTATAATAAGATGCTTATTGCATCTTTTTTGCTGTAATAATTTTTAATAGCAATTTCATATTGTAATGCATAATTTTCTAATAATCTTATACTACGATCCACAATATCTATTTCATCTTTCATTTCAAGAATTTGTTTTTGTAAATTACTAAATAGAAATAATGATGACCATGTATCATGATTGCTTACTGATAATTCACGGAGTAACTTATACAATTTACTAACATCATCATGATGTCTTAAACTAATTTTATTTATTATAATACCCTTTTCTTTTAAGAAATATTTAACTTTATCACTTACTTCTGCTACTGATTTTAAATTATCATAAAAAGCTGTAACTATATATTTTTCAATATTATATTTAAAATACTTTATGAAGTCATTGTTTCCCCAATAGTTTTTACATGACAAGAAATCATCATTTTTTCCATTTTCTAAAATAAGTTGCAAAATTAACATCTCATAACTTCCTAAAAAATAAAAATCAGTTTTAAATCTCGCAATAAAATTATTTAATAAATCTAAAAATTGTTCTTCGCTAGTTAGAAATCCTTTTCCAGTGTAATTACAAATAGTGCTTTTTATACATTTTGTTTTCTTATCGTTGAGTTTGCCTATTAGTTCATCTAAAGTAGATTTTAATAAAAATTTATATATTATTGCATCATTAGAATTATAGTCGCCATTAAAAACAATTTTAAGCATTTTCTCTTTTCTTGTTTCTAACATTCTTTATAAAATCCTTTCTTATACTACTTTTACTTTACTATATAGGTCTAGTATAAAAACCATTAATTTTTATAGTTTTTCTTTTCACTCCTTTCTTTCTAAATAATAATTAGTCAGACCAACTATGCTAGTTAGGTTGTGGTAATAATGTAAATAAATTCGTATCATAATAATAGTGTGGTGATACGATGGAGTTAAAAACATTATTTGGTAAAAATGTTAAATACTATCGTTTTAGAAATGGTTATACTCAAGAGCAACTCGCCGAGAAAATGGATGTAACCCCTAACTATATTAGCCGATTAGAGAGGGGTATGCATAATCCACCGTTTATAATGATAAGCAAAGTTGCTGATGCATTAGATGTTGAACCGTATGAACTATTCATAAAGCGAAGTGATTTAACTGAACTTCCTAATAGAGTTAATCTGACTAATAGAAAATAACCAATACTTTGTGTTATTTCTATTTTATTATAGCACACTTTTTATCTTTTTCCTTATTTTCGTTGCATACATTGGACAAAATAAAAGAATTTAACCTTTTAATGAGAAAATTATTATAGGGTGAGTTCAATGTATATTCAAAGATTAAATAAGTTAAGAGAAGAAAAAGAATATAGTCAACAATTCGTTGCAGAAAAGTTAAATGTTAATCGTTCTACTTATGCAAATTGGGAAGTTGGCAATATAATAATACCACTTGGTGTAGCAGATAAGCTTTCATTATTATATGATGTACCCATATCGTATATTTTAGGAATTGGAACTATCAGACTCCCTAAATATAAAATTAAACCTATAAATTACGATATATTAAGGGCTAACTTAAACAAATATAAAGATGAAAGTAAGCATTCATTTACTAATATCGCAAAATATATTGATACAGATAAATCAACTTGTTGTCGATACTTTAATGGTAAAATTAAGATACCCACAGACAAACTGATTTTATTATGCGAATTGTATAATGCTGATATTGATGATATGTGTGGAAAATCAAGGTGATTTTAACCTATTTACATTCAAATAGATAAGGTAGTATTTAATCTGTTAAGATTTTATACTGCCTTTTATTTTTTTGAACACCACTCTAATCCATATTGGGTGGAAAGGAGAATTCTGAAAACATAATATGGTTGGTGAAAGAACTATTGCTTTGGACACCAATTATGGTGAAATAGTCTTATGTATAAAAGAAATTCTTGCAGAAAAAAATATGTCAATGTATAAATTGAGTGTTTTAACAGGAATAAAATACGATATTATTTATAATTATTGTAATAATTTTATGCAAAGATATGATAAGGATGTTTTAGCCAAAATTTGTTATGTTTTAGATTGCAAGTATTCGGATCTAATTTCATATATTCCAAGCAATAACAACTGATTTTATAAGGACTTGTGGAATATGAGTCATTAGTAGTACCAAAAATAAAATGACATAATAAATGCCTTTATAATTTCATCATAATTGTCGTTTTATTTTTATTTTCAGTTATTTATTTAGTTATTTTTTATCAATCATAACATACATAATAACGGTCTTTTTTTTGATATTGCAAAATTATTTTTTTACGATATAATGATTATAATAGCAATAGCTATAAGGTAGTATTGAACACACCATTATTGCACCTTAGAACTATACCCTTAATTAAGGTGTAGATATAGAAAAACTTAAATGTTAATATATATATGGGATATTATAGTCTCGATTGGTAGGTGTTCCTATATATGATTGAAATATTAGCAGTATATAGTTTTACAAAGAATGTTTTTTACAAGAAAATCAATTATGGCTTTCTTGTTAGCAGTGATTTAACAAATAATAGAGCATTTTTTCACTTGTATGTGAATCATGCTCTATTTTTGTATAAAAAAATGAAAGGAGGAATTATGAGAACTAAATCTAACGACTTTTTATCTGATTTTATAGTTAAACAATTTGATCTTACTAAATATAGAGCTTTAATCTTAGCATTTATAGAAATTACTATAACTATTGAAGCAATGTTAAACGATGAATATTATAGAATTAGATTTGATTCAGGTGGTGACTTAAAAGTTGGAGGTATTAAAAAACCAATCAGCAATCAAATGGAATCTATGATGATTAGAGATTATCAAACTAAAGAAAAGATGCAACAAGTATTATTAAAATATAAGATGGCATATAACACTTTAAATGATTTGGAAAAAGATGTATTTAAATTAACTTTTATAGACCGTCTTAAAGATTTTGATATATGCGATGAACTCTGTATTTACCAAAAGAAACTAATACAAGCTAGAAATAGTGCTACGATTAGATTTTGTCTTTATTTAGGATTGGATAAGTTTGTTAACTTATTTTGAGTTTATAGGGAGCTCGTTATCAAAAAACTAAATACAAATGAATTGGAGGTGATTAAATATAACTTGTAAGCCATACTACTCTACAAGTAATGGTAACTTGTATAAAGGTGATTGTTTAGAAGTAATGGATTATCTTATTGAGAAAGGTGTTAAAGTAGATGCTATAATAACTGATCCCCCATATGCTGTAACAGGATATTCTTGGGATCAAATAATTCCTTTTGATAAGATGTGGGATAAACTTCTAAAATTAATTAAGGATGATGGTGCTATTGTGTTGTTTGGTAATGAACCATTTTCTAGTAATTTAAGATTAAGTAATAATAAATTATATCGTTATGATTGGAAATGGTTAAAAACACAAATAACAGGATTTCAAAATGCTAAATATCAACCATTAAGATGTTATGAGGATATTATGGTGTTTTCAAAAGGTGGAACTGTACATCAATCTCTTGTGCATATGAAGTATTATCCACAGGGAACAATTGCAGTAAATCTTAAAGTAACAAGAACTACTGTTAATTATTTAAGTGAAAAAAAGAATACTGAAAGACATGAACATTTACAGGAATATGGTAACTATCCTAGAAATGTAATACAGTTTTCTCGTGAATCACGATTATTTCATCCGACACAAAAACCTGTTAACCTTATGGAATATCTTATATCAACATATACCCAAGTTGGAGATTTAGTTTTGGACTTTACAAGTGGAAGTGGCTCAACATTATTAGGATGTGAAATTCTTTCTCGTAAATGGATTGGAATTGAAATTACTGACAAGTATTGCGAAGTTATAAAAAAAAGACTCGAAAATGGAGTCCAACTTAAAATCTTATTTGATTACAATGAGAGTAAATAATATAAGGAGGAATGTTTGAATAAACTATATTATTGTAGAAAAAAACCGAAAGAATAAATATTTAGATTCTCTTACCCATCTAATGTCCTTCGGCATAAATAAGTATACCACAAAAATTAGAAAAAAATACATTTTTTTGGAGGTGTACATTTAACTGGAACAAATTTTACAAAATGTGTTAAATTTAATAAATGATGCAATGGGCTACCTTAAATTATTTGTAATTGGAGGAACAGCATTTTTTGTTGCCAAAGATTATGCTTTAAAAATGGCATCTAGTGATGATAATCAAAAAGCTAGTTATGATAGAAAAATTAGAACTACGATAATCGCAGGAGTATCAGCTCTTGTTACTACTCAATTTGTAAGTTGGATATTAGGATATTTTAAATAATGTATATAGATCATTTTAATTTATGTGTTAATGAATTATTAGAAAATAAAAAAGTAGAAAGCATACCACTAGATAATATAGATATTTTAAGAAAACTATTATTTCATAAAAGACTTAATAAGAAGTTTTATAATGGTTTTGAAAAATACTATAAAAATGAGTTTGGTGATGATTTAGATTACTTTGTTATGAAAGTTCAGGATATGGTTTATAGACTGCATCTACTTGTAAATCATTTAGTAGATTATGCAGGATGTAAAGATTTTGATACTATCTATAATTCAATATGCACATTCTTAAAACAAAATTCTATTTCTTTTTACGAGGCAGTAAGTTACAATTCTAGTGACATTGAAATATTAGAAGAAGAATATTTTCCTAATAATAAGCCATTAGGTATGTAATGAGAAAGAAAAATTGGCATTCATTTGTAGTAAGCCATCAATTAGTAAATAGAGTTTATGATATGTTAGATTATTTTAACTTTTTTGAAAATCGAGCTGAAAGCGAACAAGTTTTAAAAAAGAAAATCAACTCTAAAATGAATAACATTTACTATATTGAAAACTTGGCTAGTTACTTTGAAAGAAAACTTAAAAGACATTATAAAAATGTTGAAATAAGATGCAATTTAGTTGATTTGCTTTACGATTTAGATCATTTAAAACAGTATTTAACTGTGATAACTTGATTTTTTTTAAATAATGAGTTAATATTTGCTTGAAAAGAGGTGTATTATGAAATATATCAAATACATTCTACTTACTCTTGTTTTAATTGTTGTTGCTGTTCTATCTACTTCTATTATCTATCATTATTCTGTTTCTAAAAATAAAGAAACTAATTCAATTCCTAATAATATTGATAATGTAATAGATAAAGATTCAAATAAAGATGATTCTAATTCTATCACTAATGAGGAACAAGAAGATAATGATCCTATAAAAGAAGAACAAACTTCAAATATAGATGAGAAACCTAAAGTAGAAAACAATACTTCTAATAATGAAAAAACTAAAAAAGAAAATAAATCAACTAATCCATCTAATAGTGGAACTACCACTACTACTCCGAATTATCAACCACCAAAAGTTGAAGAAAAACCACCTAAAGAGCAAACAGCTTGGGAAGAATTAGGAATATCAGAATATGACTATTATCATAAGCCAGTTTGGTCTTGGGCTAGAATAGACTTTTCGGTTGATGATTATGAAACTGAAGAAAATACTAAAAATGCTTGTATTTTAAAAGGTAATAAACTTATGAAAGAAAGTCAAGAAGGTTTAGGATTTTCTTGTCAAGGCATATTGAGTTATGCTGGTAATTATCTCGGTGAGATGATGGAAACTTTTTAAGCACAATAGTGCTTTTTTTAATATAATGAAAGGATTTGAAAAATGAAAAATAAATTATTAAAGTATGCTTTTATAAGTGTACTTTTTTTATCTACTATTTTTGGTATTACCAAAGTTAATGCCGAGCAGTATACTGGACAGGCAATATGGCCATCAGAGAAAATACCAAATATTTTCATCAGAAAAGAAAGACCTGATGGCTATAAAAAATATCAACAAGCAGGATTTATTCGTAGAAGTGAAGATAATAAATTTGTTTACTGCTTACAACCATATGTTGATATTGATAATAATCTACCTTACTATAATATTGCCAGAAGCGACTATGCTACTGTTTTAAATATGACTAAAGAACAATGGACTCGTATTTCACTTCTTGCATATTATGGATATAGTTATAATGATAATGGATATAATCATTCAGCACAAAAGTGGTATGCAATTACTCAAGTATTAATTTGGAGAACTGCAGAGCCATCATCAAAAATATATTTTACTGATACTTTAAATGGAGCTAGAAATGATAATAAATTTGCAAGTGAAATTGCAGAAATTGAATCACTTGTTGCAGAACATTATAAAAAACCTAGTTTTAATAATGATGGTTTAATTGCTCCATTAGGGCAAACAATAACTTTAAATGATAAAAACGAAGTTTTAAAGGATTATAAAATAGAGTCTAGCAGTAATGTTAATGCAAGTATCAGTGGTAATACTCTAACTATTACTCCTACTAAAGTTGGTGAGGGCGAAATAACTTTTGTTAAAAAAGCTACTAGATATGATATGCCACCTGTTGTGTATTTTAGTAATCACTCACAAAATGTTTTTAGACCTGGCAATTACGATCCTGTTACTTCAAGATTTACTATCAAAATATCAGGTGGTAGTATTGAACTTTATAAATTAGATAAAGATACAAAGGAATCATATCCACAGGGTAATGCTACTCTTGAGGGTGCTGTTTATGAAATATATGATACTAATTATAAATTAATAACAACACTTGTTACTGATGAATATGGTTATGCTAAAACTGAAAAAATATTATTTCCAAATGTCGAATATATCCTAAAAGAAAAGAAAGCTAGTAAAGGATATTTATTAGATACTGAAGAACATAGATTTACATTAACTGAAGATAATTTAGATATCTATATTGATGTTTATGAAAAAATAATTGAAAGAAAAGTAAATCTATTTAAAGTAATTGCAAGTAATAAAACTGGTATCTTAACACCTGAACCTAATATATCTTTTGAAATTTATTTAAATGATTGTAATTTAAATAAAGCTCCTAGATTAATGGCTATTGATGTTGATACTAACACTGAGGTTAATCCTTATTGTTTAGTAAATACTATAACTACTGATAAAAATGGATTTGCTGAAATCACTTTACCATATGGTAAATATACATTTAGACAAGTTAATTCTACTCCTAACTATGAAAAAGTTAATGACTTTGAAATAGTTATAGATGAAAATGCAGATGATGAAATTAAAAAAGTTTTATCTAATGCAGAAATAACAGCTAAATTAAAACTTATTAAAGTTGATGAAGATTCAAATAAAGTTTTAGTTAGAGATGGTATCAAATTCAAAATTAAAAATACTGATACTAATGAATATGTATGTCAAGATGTATCATACCCAACAAAACAAACTATTTGTACTTTTGAAACTAAAGGTGGATACTTTACTACTCCTAACATCTTAAATAGTGGTAACTATCAAATTGAGGAATTAGAAGAACAAGATATTAAAGGTTATATAATTAATACTACTCCAATTCCTTTTTCAATAAATGAAAATAGTAAATTTATAGTTGATGGAGATGACATAATTATTGAACTTAAGTTTACTAATAAACAAGTTAAGGGCGAATTCAACCTTACTAAAGTTGGTGAAAAGTTTATACTTGAAGATGGTACTTTTAAATATGAAGAAATCAAGTTAAATGATGTTTCTTTTGATTTATATGCCAATGGTGATATTTATTCACAAGATGGTACTTTAATTTATAAAGATAAGGAAATAGTTAAATCATTTAAAACCGTTGATGGATTTTATAAATTAGATAATTTATATCTAGGTAACTATTGTATAGTAGAAACTAATACTGATGATAATCATATTCTTGATAATAAACCTTATTGTTTTAAACTAGAATATAAAGATTCTAAAACTCCTATTATCTCTTTATTTTATACTTTTAAAAATCATATTGGTAAAGGCGATGTTGAAATATCTAAAACTGATTTATCAACAGCCAATCCTGTACCTAATGCTTTAATTGAAGTATACACAGAAGATGATAAATTAATATTTAGTGGTCGTACTGATTCTGATGGTAAGATAACAATTAAAGATTTACCACTTGGTAAATATAAATTTATCGAAAAAGAAGCTCCTGATGGATACATTCTTAACACTGATGAACACTTCTTCGAAATAAAAGAAGATGGCGAAATTGTAAAATCGTACTTAACCAATGAAAAAGAAATATTCGAAGTTCCTAAAACTTCAGTTTCAGATTCTAAAGTAATAGATGTTGTAACTATTATATTAGTTATCGCAGGAATAGGATTTATTGTCTATGATAAAAGAAAAAATAAGTAAGAGTCGATTCGCAGTAATTGGCTCTTTGCTTTTACTAATAGGGTTAAGTATATTTGCAAGTTATAATATTTATAATTATTATTCATATAAAGTAGATAATAATAAAGCTAATGACTTCATTGAAGAAGTAAAAAAAGAAGAACCACCTGTTGAAATAGAAGAAGAAAAATCATCAAAAGAGGAAACTCCAAAAGAAGAAAATTATAATTATATTGGTGTTGTAGAAATCCCTACCATAGATTTTAAAAGAGGATTTTTTAATATAGATGATCGAAATAATAATGTTGATAAGAATATTGAAGTTTTAATAAACTCTGATATGCCTGATATAACTAATGGCATTCTTGCTATTGCAGGTCATTCAGGAAGTGGTAGAACTGCATATTTTAAAAATCTTTATAAATTAAAAGTTAATGATGAAATTAATATTTATTACAATAATACTAAATATATTTATAAAGTAAATAAAAATTATGAAGTAGATAAAAATGGTATTATTGATATTTCAAGAGATAAAGAACAAACTACACTTGTTTTAACTACTTGTAGTAAAAATAAAACAAAACAAGTTGTTATTCTTGCATATCTTGTTGATAAAGTAAGTTATTAGGAGGTGCTAATGAATAATATTAGAAATAACACCTGTTAAACAGGGATTTTTTAAAGATATTTATAGAGAAATTATGTGGTCTATAGCAAAAGGTGTTATGTGGCTACTAGATGGATTTTTTGATATCATTGATAAAATATGGCGATATAAATTCTTTGATAATGAATATGTAAATAAAATATTTGGTGGTGCTGTAATTGTTGCTTGTAGTTGGCTCATACTTAAAGTAATTATTGAGCTAATTATGAATTATATTGTTAAAAATGAAGAAAGGTCTAGTCCTTTATCAGTTTATAGAGGTATAGTTTTAGCAATTGTAATGATGTTTTTAATAACACCACTTTTTCAGTTTGGTCATAATATATCAACAGCTCTTACTGATTCAGTTATTCAAGTATCAGGTATGAATACTACTACTGATTCAGAGGGGACTATTTCAAAAGCAATAATCAGATCTATGGTTTATCAAAATGAGATGGAATCAGAAGATATTGATACTTTAGTTAATAATTGGAAAACTATTGATATAAATGATACTACTGGAGGATTCATAGGTATTGGTGATGTCTATGTCTATTCACTTAATTTCTTTATGCTCGTGATTCTCTCGATAGTAACTGTCTTTCTACTTTTCTTTGTTGCAATTCAAATGGCTAAACGAGTCATGGAAATTGCATTGTATAAAGTTATTGCACCATTTTGTTGCACAGGATTAACTAATAAGTCATCAAAATCATTTGAGACTTGGTGTAAGTCAGCAATGGGTGTTTTTTTAATTACTGTAGTGCAATTTGTTTGTATTGGATTACTACTGAATATGTTTGGTACTGCCTTTACTGATAATGGCTTATTAACAGGAATATTCTTAATTATTGGAGCTTTACTTTTCATAATCTCTACTCCAACAATAATCAGTTCACTATTAGGTCAACAATCAGGTATGATGACAGCATTTGGTGATATACAATCACTTATGGCTGTTGGCTCAGGACTATCAAGTGGAATTAGTATGGCTTCAGCTGGAACTTCTTGGGCTTTAAGTAAAGGAGCTAATGTCGTTAAAGGAGGATCAAATCTTATGGGTAATGGTATAAGTAATATTTCAGGTATGTTTAATAAAGGAAAAACATTAACACCAGAGCAAAAAAGTGTTGTACAGGAAACTATTTCACAACATAATCCTAGAAAAGCTTACGAACAAGTTGGAGAGTTCCTAAAACAAAATCAAAATAAAAAATCAAACTCTGATAATGTTATGAAATATAGTAATTCTAATCCTTTTAAACAACCATATAGTATGAGATATAATCCAATAAGAAATCAGTATATGAGTCAAAATGATTCAAATAATATTTATGATAGGAAGTGGTATTAATATGTATTTAATTCCAAAAAACATAAAAACAAAAAGAGAAATATTTAAAGGATTTGGAATAATTGAAATAATTGCTATAGCTATAAGTTTAGGATTAGGTTATCTACTTCAAATGCTATCTACAAGTTTTAAAGTAAAAATATTTTTATTTTTTCTATTTCCACTTATAACTTTTATTTTGCTACTTCCACTCCCTAATGGAAATACTGCTTTAAATATATTTACAAAATATATAAGATTTCATAAAAATCAAAAAATATATAAATATAAAAAGTAATATATTTATTATTTAATAAGGAGGATTGTTAATAGAAAATAATTATAAACAAAGAAATATTAAAGTTGCAAATGAAATAATTAAGAAAATTAGTTATGAATTTGGTGGTAGTGAATTAGATTTGATTCGTGATACTATTATTGAAGAATTAAATAATGATTGTAAAACAAGATATTTAGATATGGTGGATAACTTCTCTACTCACATTGTTAATAATATAGTTTCTTTTCACAAAGATAAAGTTAATTTTGATTATGTTTTTAATAAAATATACACTATCTTTAATGATCCTTTACTATGCGAAATGGTATTTAATAGTGTTTCAGATAAATTGGAAAAAGAACATAATATATTAATTGAAAAATTAGAGGTTAAGATATGATTCAAGACAGGAAAATAATTGAGTTTAATCAAGGAAGAGCTATCCTTGAGGTTGATTGTTATGTTAAAACAGGTAGACTTAGTATTGATGCCTTTTTAATTGATTCTCACGAAGAATTTGGCTCTATAACTATTAATTTGCCATATCTATTTATAAAAGATTATGATGAGGGTTTTATAGATAATATAGCTAATTCTGACTTATTTGATTTGATTCCTAAAATGAAAGAATTAGGTATTATTGAAAAGTCATATGGTATTAAAAAATATAATTATGGTACTTACGAATATGTTAAGTTTAATATAGAAAAGTTAAAAGAATATGATAAAGAAGGTGTTGAAAACTACCTTTCTCTATCAAATAAAATTGAACATAATATAAGTATATAAGGAGGAACGATTTATAGGAAAAAAAGTTAAATTTAATAATAAGTTATTTAATATAAAAGTTTTATCTTATTATGATGGTAGGATGAGACTTAAGTATTATAATAAGAGTGAAAGCCACGATTTGACTATGGATTTAAAAGATTCTTATATTGAAGATGATAAAGTCTTTTTAGATCCATTTGTTGTTAAAAGTGGTTTTATTAATGTACTTAAAAAAACACGAATTATAAGGTGTATAACAGGTATAAGTTATTACAATTATGTTGAAGTTCCTGTTGCTAAAATAAATATGGGAATACTTCGTAAATATGATAAAAATGGTGTTAAAAATTATTTAGATAACAAAGGAGGAATAAGTTATAAGTAAAAGACTTAAATTATATGATACTACTGTTAAATTATATATTAATCATAAAGATAAGGAACAATTAAGAAAGATTGCATATTCTAAAAAAATGACTTTATCAGAGTATATAAGGTACTTAATTTATTTAGATTTGAAATCAAAAGAAATATTGAAACTTGCTAGTAAGCAAAAAATATCAGTAAAAGAAGTTGATAAAATTGCTACTCATTTAGGAGGGGTGATAAATAACTAGCAAGACTAAATTATCAAAAACAATGCTAGATTTTATTCCATTTCAAGATGTATGGGATAATTGTGTTTACCTAGATAATAATCGTATAGTTGGAGGCATTAAAGTTGGCTCTATTAACTTATGTTTATTATTTGATGAGGAACAAAAAATTAAAGTTTTAGAATTAAAAAAGATTCTTAATTCTATTGATTATCCAATAAAAATATTGAGTGTTGATAGACCAATTCAATTAGATGAAAACATCAATATTTTAAATACTAAACTAAGACAAGAAACTAACAAATCTAAAATTAAAATCTTAAATGAAGATCTAGATTATATCAATACTTTAAATGCTGATAAGGAAATTGTTAATCGAGAGTTCTATTTATTAGTTGAAGAAAGTTCTGATAATGAGAAATTATTAAAACAAAAATTAAATGATATTTTAATAGAATTAAATTCAATGGGACTTACTAGTTCTATCATATCTAGTGAGGAGTGGCGAGATATTTTATATCTTATACTTAACCCCATTACTTCGCTTGACATCTTTAAAAAAGATGCCACAGGTATAACTCGCTCATTTAAAGAGAAAATTGCTCCTAGGGGGCTTAAACTGGCTGAAAAAGACCTGATACTTGGTGATGCTTATATGAGTATAGTAACTCTTATTACATACCCATCTTATGTAGGACATGGATGGCTTGGAGCTGTTGCTAATGTAAATCATACTAGAATGTGTATAACTATTACTCCTATGGATACAAGTGAGATATCAAAGATACTTAAAAAAAGTATTTCTGACACTAAATCAAAGATGATTAATGCAACTGATTATAATGATCAGATACTTCTTAATAACCAAATGGAAGATTATGTAGAACTTGTTAATCGTATTGATAGAGAGCACGAAAGATTTAATAAATTAACTGTTACTTTTTTATGTTATGGTGAAACAAAAGAAGCTCTAAATAAAACAAAGAAAGAACTTAAAAATACACTTTCTGCATATGGTTTAGGTAGTGCTGATTTGATGTTCGAACAAGAAAGAAGTTTAAAGATGTGTCTACCTACAATGTATGTTGATTTAGAAAAACAATTTGGTCTAGAAGTACCTATAATGGCTACTGCATCATCTTTTCCTTTTATCTATCAAAACTTACAAGATGATGGTGATTCTATCATACTTGGTTCTGATGGTTTAGGTAGTAAAGTGTTCTTTGATTTGTGGAAAAGAACTAATAAAAGAAATAATTCTAATGCAGTAATAATTGGTAAAAGTGGCTCAGGTAAGTCTACTCTTGTTAAAAAACTAATCAGAGGTAATTATGCTCGTGGTTCTAAAATAATCGCTATCGATCCTGAACGAGAATTAAAAGATATGTGTGACTCTATTGGTGGTACTTGGATTGATTGTGGTACAGGTATATCAGGTATAATTAACCCACTTGAAGTAAGAAAAAGTACCGATGAAAATGATGATGAGAGAAAATTATCTACCAATGATTTATCAAGACATTTTCAAACTTTTAGAACTTTTATAAAGTATTATTTACAAGAGTTAAGTGCTTATGAACTTACTAAAGTTGAAGATGCTTTAACTGAAGTTTATAAAGATAAAGGAATTACTTTTGATACTGATTTATCTAAACTAAAAAGTGATGACTATCCAATAATGGAAGACTTATATAATAAATTACTTCTTAATCTTGATAAAGCTAAATTAAAAAATGAGCCACAAAATGTAATTGAGTCACTAGAAAAAATATGTTCTTTAATGAAGAAAGCAACTACTACTGATGCTAAAATATTTAATGGTCATTCTAGTGTTAAAGTAGATAAAAAATCTGACTTTATAGTATTAGATATCAACAGTCTTGTTGATTCAGATGATAGTATATTAAAAAGTCAATTTTTTAATATATTAACTTGGTGTTGGAATGAGATATGTAAGAACAAAGATGAACAGGTAATTCTAGTATGTGATGAAGCTCATTTAATCATTGATCCTAACAATCGAGATGGTATAGATTTTTTAAAGAAAGCAAGTAAAAGAATTAGAAAACAAAATGGAAGTTTAATTTTAATATCACAAAACTTAATTGATTTTTGTTCTCCTGAGATTGAAAGATACGGACAAGTTATTATAGATAATAGTTCATATCTTTTAGTTATGTCACAGGGGCAAAAAGAAATTGAAGCAGTCGCTAAAATGTTAAGTTTAAGTGAATCAGAAAAACAATTTTTAACTACTGCATCACAAGGATGTGGTCTTTTTGTTATAGGACAAGATACAAGACTACCTATTCAAGTTGAACTTCGTGTAGAAGAAAAAGAACTATTTGGAAGTGCTGGTGGTAAGTAATTAAAAAATCAATTATATTAATACTTTGTAGTGTCCTATTTTTTCCATTTTTTATTGTATTAATTTGTTGCTCTAGCTCTGCAGGGAGTAGTGAAAGTGTTGCATATCTAACTCTCACTCCCCCTTTCCCTGATGGGACAAACTATACAAAAACATCTAACTTTGGTTATCGTATTGATCCAATAGATAAATCAAATATTAGTTTTCATAGTGGTCTTGATTTATCTGCTCCAGCTGGTACTGACATAGTTGCTAGTGCTGATGGTGAAGTTGTTGGAACAGGGTTTCAAGAAAATGGTCTTGGTAATTATGTTTATATAAAACATGATTTAGGTGGTATGGTTTTATTTACAATGTATGGTCATATGTTAGATGATTCTATAGTTGTAAATGTTGGTGATAAAGTTATGAAAAAACAAAAAATCGGAACTATAGGTTCTACTGGTAGAAGCACAGGTATTCACTGCCATTTTATGATATCAGTGGATAAATTAAGTTTTAAACAAGAGGATTTATTAGATCCAATTATAGTTGTGGAGGGATTAAAATAAAAAGAAAAGATATGAATAAAAATGAGTTCGATATTTTTATATCTAGTGAAAAATTGGCTCGTATAATATATAAAAATTATAAAGGTCACAATAAAAATGTAGACTTTCTTTTTGAAACAAATATAATAAGTTTTTACTATAGTGATTTAAAAATGCCTATTTATTATAAGACATATGAATTATTAAAAAATGAATATGATATTGATATGTTAGAACTTGATTTCTTTGATACAAAGGAAAAAGAAAAAGTAATAAATTATATTAACTATATTAATGCTGATAATGATATAGATAAAGATATTAAATTATAAAAATTAGTTCTAATAAGGACACAAAAAAATTAAAAAAGTTCTAAAATAAGGACACAATTTTAATAAAATGTTAACCCAAAAGTAAGACAAATGTGTAGCCATTTGTGTGATTTTTCTTCAAATTTAATAAAAATATAGAAAAATATGTAATAACAAAAGTATGACAAATATTTTAATGTATGACAAAGTAGTCTTTCACAAACCCTTTAAATTAGGGCTAAACTACCCACTGGGTAGTTGATTGTCAGCCATACTTATCCTGCTAAAAATGAGAACACGAAAAATCAAAAAAATAAGGAAAATAAGGACACAAAACCTGTGTCCTAAATGGAGGTGTAAATGATATAAATAATAATAATGAAGTAACATTTATTAAAGTAAGAATTGATTCTAATTTAAATGTTGTATTTAGAAAACTTTTAGATAAATTAAACATAACACAACAAGATTTTATAGATAAAAAAATAAAGGAATTTGTCGTTGAAAATGTTCATTTGATTATATCAGATAATGACAAAAAATAAGTAACTAATGAAAAGTGATCGTTTATCAATTCGTGTTACTGAAGAAGAAAAAAAAGAGATTTGTCTTGAGGCAGATAAGTATTCAATGTCTACTTCCGAGTATGTTGTATCGGCAGTAAAAGAAAAAATGGAAGTTGATAAAATAAATGATAGTCAAAGTAAGTTTTTAAAACTTTTTGATGTAGCATTTCAAAAAGCATTTGATCCATATTTTAAAAGAATAATGGTTATAAATAATAGAATTGAGTTTAATACTAGGTGGCAATTAAAACAGCAAGATATCTTTATGCAACACCTTAAAGTTCCACAAAATAAAGAAGATTTAAATATTTCTATTATTCCCCATCCTATAACTGAAGTTGCTGAAGAACAGGTACTTAAAGATATTCGTACTATGGCTTCAAAGAAACGAGAGTTAGATAATGAGTAGCAGTAATATTATAATTCGTACTAGATACAAAAACTCTTATGGTACTAGTAAACATATTTCAAAGTGGCTTGATTATGTTTCTAAAAAAGAAAAAGCAGATTCTACTAGTTTGGATGAGCAAAATATTATGAATGAATACTTTTCTCTAGCTGATAAAGATTCTTTTTTATTTGAAAAATGTGAGTCTTTTGTTTGGGGTATGGATGGTGATGTTAATCCTAAAAAAGATATTAAAAATAAAATTAATATTAATGAAGATGGCTTTGTATGGAACTTAGTTATCTCTTTTCCATTCGACTTTTCAGTTAAAAATGGTTTAATAACAAAATCTGATTTCTTTGACTTAACAAAAAATATTATGCCATCATTAATTACTGATATGGGATTAAAAATAGATAATACTATATGGTATTCTGCTTTGCATCGTAATACCAAAAATCCACATATGCACATTCTAATTTATGAAAAAAAGAAAACAGCTACAAGTGGTTTTATAAATCAATCAGCTATAAAAAATATGAAAAGAAATATTGCTAATTATTTAGTTGATAATACCAAATTTTATGAACTTCGTGATAAAGAGTTTTCTAACATTACAGGTGCTATTAATTTAAAAGATTTGGCAAAAGTTAAGACTCAAAAATTATATAGTGATTCATATAGGAAAGGACTTAATATTAGGTTATTAAGTCTTTATTCCAAGCTACCACCAAAAGGTAGACTTCAATATAATTCTAAAAATATGATTCCTTATAAAGAAGAATTAAATAATATTATTGAATATATTTTAATGCATGATTCAGTTAAATATAATTATGCTAACTATTTAAAACTTTTAGAAACTCATCAAAAAGAATTAACTGATATGTATGGTCTAACTCCTGACAATAAAAATAAAAAATATTATAACGATCAATTAAATAGACTCTACTCTAAAATAGGTAATGAAATATTATCAAGTTTTAAAACATATCAATCAATGGAACTAATTAATAAAGAAAAAGAGTTTTTAAAAAGACACATAAAAGACATGAATTTTAAAAGTCGTTCAGATTATGTTAAAGAAGATACTAGAATAAGTATAGCAAAAGATTTATATAAATTATGTTCACTTGCAGGACTTAATTACAATGAAACTAGAAAGGTTTTTAGTAACTGGATAGCAAAGTCAAAGTATAATTATGATGCTGATTCTATAATCTCACTTGCTAGTAGTTTTAAAAATGATATGACTTCTAGTGAGTATTTTAATGCCTTAAAAAGACTTGGTTATGATTATGAAAAATACAGTAAATATAGAAGTCAATTCTTTTATAAAGATATTAATTATAAGGTTTTTATAAATAAAGCTATAAATCATCTTATGTATGAATTAGAACAAGAAGAAAAACAAATAATAAGTGAGCTTGAATATGAATTGGAGGTATCTAAATAATGTATGTTGTTGATATAACAAGAGTTAATAAAAATAAGTATGATAGTGATATGCTGGCTGGTAAAATGACCACTGATACTAAAACAAAGACAATGAATTATATTATAGATTATGCTCTTGCTAATTTACAAATTGCAATAGATCCTGAACTATTAGATAAAGAATTAAATATGGATTTATTTTTCTTAAAACCATTTATAAAGGATAATTATAACATTGATATTAAAGATGACTTAATAATACAAAGTATAAATGCTAATAAAGAAAATTGTGTGTTTATTAAACAATTTAATTATAATAAAGATCCTTATCCCTATATCTATCAGTTTGATAAAAACAAAATAAATCTTGCTAATTCATATATGGCTTATTTGATAAATGATTCTTTAATTAGTGCATTAAGTGATGAAGGAAAACTATATGAATACGATGAAAAAAAAGTAGATTTAAATAACTTTGATAAGTTGTCTTATGTTTATAATAATGGAAGTTTTGAATTAATTTCATTGTATAATGGAGGGACATTTATTGAGGAACTTCTTAATAATTCCCTTTCATATAATCAATTAAAAAATTCTAATTTTGATATTCAAATATAGTTTTATAAAAATAGATTTTAAAAGTATGATATAATTATATATAGAAGTGACAGATAAATAGTAATTTGTAGGGAGGATTAAATAAATGAACGAATATATAAATTTGACATTAGAAAACATTAATGAGGAGCATATATGTTGTGCAATAGGAGATAAAAAACATCAAGCCGGTGTTGATAGTAAAAAGGAATGGATAAAAAGCAAATTAAAAGATGGTCATGTTTTTAGAAAATTAAATGCAAGAGGAAAAATATTTATTGAATATGAGCCAATAGAAACAGCATGGGTTCCTATTAGTGGTAAAAATTATGAATATATTTATTGCTTATGGGTAGCAGGGAGTTTTAAAGGCAAAGGAATTGGAAAAGAATTAATAGAATATGCAATAAACGATTCAAAAGAAAAAGGTAAAAGTGGTATATGTACTCTAGTTTCTAAAAAGAAGAAACCTTTTATTGGAGAAAAGAAATTTTTTGAATATTATGGATTTAAAGTTGTAGATACTATTGGAGATTATGAACTATTAGCATTACAATTTGATGATAGTGAAACTCCTAGATTCAATGATAATGCAAGAACTATGAAAATAGATAATCAAGATTTTACTATTTATTATAGCAACGAATGTCCTTATGTAGAATATGAAGTAAATGAATTAACTGAATATGCAAAGGAAAATAATATAAAAATTAACTTTATAAAAATAGATTCATTAGAAAAAGCAAAAAATGCACCTTGTATTTTTAATAACTGGGCTAATTTCTATAAAGGAAAATTTATATCTAATACGATATTAAATGCTAATTCATTTAAAAAGTTAATAGACTAAAAAATTACAATTTAGTAATTAGTTAGATAAATAGTAATTTGTGTTTCGAAAGGTGGTAACAATTATATGTTAGAAACATTTTTGAATGTTGTTCCTATTACTATAATAGTGGGAATAATATATGTTATTTATAGAATTATTAAAATTAAGAAAAACAAATTATCAGTTAATTATTTTTATGAAATAGTTAAATTTATTTTTGTATGTTATTTAACTGGATTAATAAATCTTGTACTCGTTCCAAGCAATCTTTGGTCGCATTTTTGGTTTTATGTAAAAAATGGATACTCTACAGGGGATAGTTTAGGTTGGTTTTCTGGAAGTTTCAATTTTGTTCCATCATTATACAAATATTTAATTAAAAGTGAACTTTCGATAGGTACTTGGATACGAGATATGCTAATAGGCAATATGGTGATGTTTATTCCAATGGGAATTATGTTGCCATTAGTTTTCAAAAACATAAATAAAAAGAATATATTTGTTATTGCTATTTTAATTACTTTGTCAATTGAAATATTACAACCGATAGTTGGTAGAAGTTTTGATATTGACGATATAATCATGAATTTTATTGGAAGTATTATTGGATATCTAGCAGTTACAATTTTTATAAAATTGAAAGAAACAAACAAATAAATTACAATTTGAAAGTGAGGTATATTATGGGAATATTTAGTAAGAAAAACAATAAAGCTAATTTTTACAAAGAATATAAAATTACAGAAAAATTAATGAAAGAATCTACAATTACTCATATTACAGAAGATAAAATACACATTGAAACAGGAAATTATAATAATGGACTAATTAGTGTTTTAGATATTGATGTAACTGTAAATATAATGAAAGCGTGGGAATGGAGATTTCAAAAATATTTCATTCCTATCATTGCTACTGCATTTGGGGATTTGTTTATATATAGTCCAAGAAGTGAAAAATGCTATTTTTTTCAAACACAATATAACAACATGGAGGAAATTACAGATAATATTGATGAACTATTGAATAGTGCATTGATTGATAGTGGTATTATATCTAGTGTACTTTTAAAGGATAAATTTAATAATGTATATTCAAAAGTAGGAACTATAAAATACAATGAAGCATATATTTTAAATCCTTGGATAATGCTTGGCGGAAATGATATTGTAGAAAATTATTCTATAGGAGATTTAACTACATATTTAAAATTAGTTTCACAGACTTTAGATAAAGAATAGAGTAATTGCTAAATTACAATTTAGTGATTTGCTAGATAGATAATAATTTATAAAAAATGAATTGATAATTAAAAAATGTTTAAAGTGTGGAGCAATGGTTGAGGTAATCAATGACTGTAACTGTAGTGAGTGTGGAATCACTTGTTGTGATGAACCTATGATAAAGTTAATTTCAAATAGTGTTGATGCATCGTTTGAAAAACACATTCCAACTTTTGAACATAGAAAAGATGAAATACATGTTAAAGTAAATCATGTTATGGAAAAAGAACATTTTATTGAATGGATTGCACTAGTTAATGATAAAGATATTTATAAAGTAAAATTATTGCCAGAACAAAATGCAGAATGTAAATTTAAATATGTAAAAGGATCAAAATTATATGCCTATTGTAATAAACATGGACTTTGGTCTTGTGACGTAGAATAAGTTTTTTTATAGATAAGATCAATTTTATATATTTTAACTTATTTTTATACTTGTAACAAAATAAAAAGCGTTCATTAACAATTGGTTAACACGCTTTATTTTTTTTTAAATACATTTATAATAGTATATTGAATTGATAAAACAGTATTAAAATTGCTGTTTTTTATTCTTTTTAATGCATTTGTATAAGAACTTTTTAATATTTTTTTTAATTCCATAAGCTAACCTCTTAAATATATTAGAAATTTCTAATATATCATATATTTTATTCATATATTACAATAATGTCAAGGAGTGAAGTTTATGCCATTTACAATTAAAAGCACGAGATGTAAAGAAAGTGCAGTTTATAAATCATTATATATTAAAGAAGATTTAGTTAAGGAAATAGAAAAAATTGCGAAAGAAAATAATACTTCTTTTAATAATGTTATTATTAGTATGATTGAGTATTGTTTAAAGAAAAATAAATAAATTAAGTATACTCACTTAATTTATTTTTTATTATATCAATATCTTTTATAAGTTCATCAATTATATCCTTATTTTGTTCATTTGAGGCTTTATTTTGCTTTTTTGGTGTTTCTATACTTTCTTGAATTGCAGAGTTGGTTTCTAATATTTGAGCAATTAAATATAAAAAATTACCTAAAGAGTTTTGTCTTATATAATCTAAGTCTCCGATAAGGGTAAAACCTATAACAGTAGCTAAAAAAGTATATGTCATTGCCTCGGTTTTTTTATTTTTCATAAAATATTCCTCTTTATAAAAAAATATGCAAAAAATGTAATAAATTGCTATAAATTGTAGAAATACTAAGTCTTTTTTGTTATAATAAATTTTAGATACTTGGAGGTGTTAAAGGTTTATGGATTTAGCAGTTTTACTTATTTTAATAATTATAGTAGTCTTAGTTTTAAAAGATGTAAAATGGGTTACTTATCTTATTGGAATTGTTGAAATATTTTTAAGACTTATTCATTATATTGGAGATAACTTAAAAATAGCTAGTTTAAATAGTTTTATTAATGAATATTTCCCAACTTCTATTTTTGCAATAATAGGGAAATACTCAAGTGGTGTAGTTTATGATATATTATCATGGGTACTTGTATTATTTTTAATTTGGTTTTTAATTTATTTAGTAAAATATTTATTTGGAAGTAGATAAAATGATTTATTTAGATTATTCTGCTACAACACCAGTTAATGAAGAAGTATTATCTAGTTTTGTAAAAGCTACAAAAAACTATATAGGTAATCCTAATTCTCTTCATAAACTAGGAGTAGAATCAAATAAGTTAATAAATGATGCCACTAAACAAATTAGTGATATCTTAAATGTAAAACCAAACGAAATAATATATACAAGTGGAGCAAGTGAAGCAAATAATCTTGCTATAAAAGGAATATGTTTAAGAAATAATAAAAGGAAACATATTATAACAACAGAATTAGAACATTCTTCAGTTATTGGGCCTTGTTCATATTTACAAAGATTAGGTTATGAAGTTGATTTTGTTAAACTTGATGAAAATGGAATTGTTGATTTAAATGATTTAAAAAAATTAATAAAAGAAGATACAATTTTAGTAAGTATAGCAAGTGTTAATAGTGAAGTTGGTGTTTTACAACCTATTAATGAAATAGGTAAACTTATAAAAGAAGTTAATAAAAATACTTATTTTCATAGTGATATAACACAAAGTGTAGGAAAAGTTAAAATAAATTTAGATTATGTTGATTTAGCAAGCTTTTCTGCTCAAAAGTTTTATGGACTAAAAGGAGTAGGTTGCTTAATAAAAAAAGAAAACATAGTTTTAGAACCTCTTATTCATGGTGGAAAATCTACAACAGTTTATAGAAGTGGAACACCTGCTTTAGGGTTAATCGTATCAACAGCTAAAGCACTTAGACTTGCATATTTAGATTTTGATAAAAAATATGATTATGTATGTTTTTTAAATAAATATTTAAAAGAAGAATTATTAAAAATAAATAAAGTTCATATTAATAGTAATTCTTATTGTGTACCACATATTGTAAATATAAGTATAGAAAATATAAAACCGGAAACGATGCAACATGCATTAGAACAAGATAATATATATGTTTCAACACAAACAGCTTGTTCCAGTAATAATCCAATTTCAAAAGCAGTATTAGCAGTAACTAAAAATAAAAATTATGCTTCTTCTAGTATAAGAATAAGTTTATCTTATCTTACTACTAAAGAAGAAATAGATATGTTTATAAAAGTATTAAATAATAAAATAAAGGAGTTAAGTTAATATGTTAAAAATCGTAAGAGTTCAAGCAATTTGGTGTAGTAGTTGTCTTTATATGAGTAAAGTATGGGATAAGGTAATGAAAGATAAGAATGATATCGAAGTGATTAATCTTGATTATGACCTTGATAGAGATATAATAAATGAGTTTAAAGTAAATGATAATTTACCAGCATTTATGTTTTTTAAAGATGGTAAGGAAGTTAAAAGAACATATGGCGAAGTAAGTGAAAAAAAATTAAATAAAATAATTGAGGAGTTAAGATAGTGAAAAAAATAGTAAAGTGTTTTTTCCTTTTTCTTCTTATTTTCTTTATAAGTGATGTTAATGCTAAAGAAATTAATATTGATTTTTTCTATGGTAATGGATGTCCTATTTGTTCTAAAGAAGAAAAGTTTTTAGAAGAAATTGAAAAAAAATATGATGTAAAAATAAATAAATATGAAACATGGTATAATGAAGAAAATGCTAAACTTTTAGATGAAATAAAAGAAAAATATAATACAACAGGAAGAGGAGTTCCTTATACTGTTGTTGAAGATAATGCTTTTTTAGGGTTTAATACTACAATATCTTCCCAAATAGAAGATAAAATAAAAGAATTAAATAATAATACAATTAAAGATGATAAAACTCCCCCTGAAGATAGTAAAACAATATACGATATTCCTATAATAGGGAAAGTAGATATTAAAAAAGTAAGTGTTCTTCTTATTACAATAGTTATTGGACTTGTAGATGGATTTAATCCCTGTGCTATGTGGGTGTTATTATTTTTAATAAGTTCATTACTTGGAATGAAAGATAGAAAAAGAATGTGGATAATTGGAGTTACATTTTTATTAACTTCGGCCTTAGTGTATATGGTAATTATGCTTGGATGGTTAGAAATAGTTGTCAATATAACAACAAGTATTTTAGTTAGAAATATTATTGCTTGTATTGCTATTATCGGAGGTCTTGTTAATTTAAGAACATTTATAAAAACAAGAAATACAAGTGGTTGTACGATATTAGATGATAAAAAAAGAACAAAAGTCTTTGATAAGATAAAAAATTTTACAAAAGAAAAAAGTTTGTTTTTAGCTCTTGCAGGCGTAATAACTTTAGCAATTGGAGTAAATGTTGTAGAACTTGCTTGTAGTGCAGGATTGCCACTTGTCTTTACGCAAGTTTTAGCTATTAATAATATAACAGGTGTAAATGCTTTAATGTATGTTTTTGTTTATATTTTCTTCTTTTTAATAGATGATTTATTAATCTTTATAATAGCTATGACAACTCTTAAATTAACAGGTATTTCTAATAAATATGCCAAATATTCACATTTAGTTGGGGGAATACTTATGATAGTAATTGGTCTTTTACTTATTATAAAACCTGAATTAATAATGTTTAATTTTTAAAAAATATGGTAAAATAGTGTTAAGTTTATGAAAGGAAGTATTATATGAAAAAAAACGAAAAGATAACATCAAGAGATGTAGATTTTGCTAAATGGTATACAGATATTGTAAATGAAGCTCATTTGGCTTGTTATTCTAAAGTAAAAGGATGTATAGTAATTGAGCCAAATGGTTATGCAATTTGGGAAAGAATGCAAGAAGAATTAGATAAGATGTTTAAAGAAACAGGACATAGAAATATTTATATGCCTATGTTAATCCCAGAAAATTTAATGAATAAAGAACAAGATTTAATTAATGGATTTGCACCAGAAGTTGCGTGGGTAACACAAGGTGGAAGTAAAAAGTTAGATGAAAGAATGTGTATAAGACCTACTAGTGAAACATTATTTAGTGATTATTACAGTAGTGTTTTAAAATCATATAAAGATTTACCTATGAAATATAATCAGTGGTGTAGTGTTCTTCGTTGGGAAAAAGAAACAAGACCATTTTTAAGAAGCAGAGAATTTTTATGGCAAGAAGGACATACAATTCATGAAACAAAAAAAGAAGCAGAAAAAGAAACAAAAGACATGTTAAATATATATAAAACTTTCTTTGAAGAATATTTAGCAATACCTGTTGTAACAGGTAGAAAAACAGAAAGTGAAAAATTTGCGGGAGCAGAATATACTTTAACAGTTGAAGCTTTAATGTATAATGGTATATCTCTTCAATCTGCGACAAGTCACTTTTTCGGTCAAAAATTTTCTAAAGCATATGATATAAAATTTGCCGATAGAAATAATAATTTAAGTTATGTATATCAAACATCATGGGGCAGTTCTACAAGAATGCTTGGAGCACTAATTATGGTTCATAGTGATGATAATGGTTTAGTTCTTCCTCCAAAAATAGCGCCTACTAAAGTAGTTATTATTCCAATTGGAAATGTAAAAGAAGAAGCAGAAAAAATATATGAAAAGTTAAAAACAAATAATATAAATGTAATTATAGATAATAGTGATAAAACACCAGGATTTAAATTTGCTGAAGCAGAAGTTTTAGGTATCCCTATAAGAATTGAAGTAGGAGAAAGAGATTTAAAAGAAAATAAAATAACTTTTGTAAGAAGAGATACAAATGAAAAATATACTGTAGATAAAGATATTGATATTTTAAGTTATACTTCTAACTTATTAGAGAAAATCCAAACTAATTTATTTAATAAAGCAAAAGCAAGACTTGAAAGTTTAACTTATGAAGCTCACTTTTTAAAAGAAGTTGAAGATATTATGAATACAAAACCAGGGTTTGTTAAAGCAATGTGGTGTGGTGATCCTGCTTGTGAATTAAAAATGAAAGAAATAAATGGTACAAAATCAAGATGTATTTTGGAAAATGAAAAAATAGATGATAAATGTATTGTATGCGGAAAACCTGCTAAAGATTTAGTTGTATGGGGTATTCAATATTAAGTATTTAGTTATGTAAAACTAAATATTTTTTATTTACTTTTTTTATTAATTAGTGTTATATTTAAATTGGTGATGATTATGGAAAGTAAAAAAACGAAAAAAGAAATAGTGCAAATGCTTTTAAAAAAACAACTTGAAGAAAATGATGAAGAAGAATTAATAAATATGCTTATTGATGAACCAATTGCGGTAGATGTTGATAAGCAAAGTGATAGCACAAGAACTTTTGGTGATAAATTAGCAGACAAATTAACTGAAGTTGCAGGAAGTTGGACTTTTATAATAAGCATGATTATCTTTTTAATTGTTTGGATTATTTTAAATTTATATTTGCTTGATAAAGTAGATCCATATCCATTTGTTCTTCTTAATTTAGTTTTATCTTGTATCGCAGCTTTACAAGCTCCGATTATTATGATGAGTCAAAATAGGGAAGCTAAAAAAGATAGATTAAGAAGTTCAAACGATTATAAAACAGATTTGAAAAGTGAACTTATCTTAGAAGAACTTCATAGTAAAATGAATAAAATAATTAAAAATCAAAATGAAATTTTAAAGTATTTAAATAATGATAAAAAATAAAATTGTAAAGCAACAAATCAAAAGAAAAACTTGCTTTTTTTGCTTATTTGTGTTATAATATAGCCAGTTAAAGGGAGTAGTTCCACTTATAGTGATTTAAGTTCGTCAACACAATGATTATATCATTCGGATTTAAATTATAATTAAATATAGAACAAGACTTTAAAATAAATTAAGTCTTGTTTTTTCTTTTACAAGATTTAATAATAAGGGGGTTATTTTATGAATAATGATGAATTATTAAAAGAAAATATTAGTATTGCTTTAAAAAAAATAGGAAATTATATTTATGAGGGGGCTTTTCCATTTACTTCTTCGTTTAAGTATATAAAAAAACTTGGTGATGATGAAGTATATGATGATGAAAACAGGTTAATTATAAAAGGATTTTGTCATTTTATTTCACAACAAGTATTATGTATTATTGCCTTATCTAATATGTATCCAGGAGTTTTAAAAAATATTATCTTATTTCGTTTAGGAGGATATTTATTATTTAAACTTTTAGGTTCGGTAACAGGTTATGGTGTTATGCGTTTAAAATACTATTTGGAAGATAACAAAATATTAAAAAAGGAAAATTCTGATGAAAGTGAATTAAGTTTATATAAAAGTAAAAATATAATTAAAGAAAAAAAACTATCAAAAAGTAATGAAAGAAACTATCAAACTGAAATAGAAAGATTAAAATCTTTAAAAGAAGAATTAATAAATAATAATGTTGATATTAATTTAAATGAAAAACCAAAAACAAGAATAAGATAAAAAGTATTAAAAGATACTTTTTTCTTTTTATTTACTTAAATATGAGGTATAATTAATGTATAAGATTAATACTTGGAGGGTATATGGAAGATAGAAAAAGAATAGATTATTTAGTTGATTTATTAAATAAATATAGTCATGAATATTATATTTTAGATAAACCAACTGTAGATGATAGTGAATATGATCGATTACTTGAAGAACTTATAAACCTTGAAGAAAAAACTAATTATATAAAAGAAGATTCACCAACACATAGGGTAGGATCTACAGTAATATCAAGTTTTAAAAAAGTAGAACATATAATACCTATGCTTTCTTTAGGAGATATATTTAATGAAGATGAAATTGTAAAATTTGACGAAAGAATAAAAAAGGAGGGATTTAATCCTAAATATGTTGTCGAACAAAAAATAGATGGACTTGCAATTAGTTTATTATATAAAAATGGTGTTTTAGTTCGTGGGGCAACACGTGGTGATGGAAAAATTGGTGAAGATATAACACATAATGTAAAAACAATAAAAGATATTCCTTTAAAATTAAATAAAAACATTGATATTGAAGTTCGTGGAGAAATATATATAAGTAAAAAAGAATTTAATCGAGTTAATAAAGAAAGAGAAAAACAAAATCTTGATTTATTTCAAAATGCTAGAAATTTAGCAAGTGGAAGTGTTAGACAACTTGATTCAAAAGTTGCAGCATCAAGAAAATTAAGTAATTTTATATATCATTTACCTAATCCAAAAGATTATGGCATTTATTCACATGAAGAAGCATTGAATTTTATGTCTAATTTGGGTTTTGTTGTTAATAAAGATAGAAAGGTTTGTAATAATATAAATGAAGTTATAAATTTTATAAATGATACTTCAAAAAAAAGAAAAGACCTTTTATATGATATAGATGGTATGGTTATAAAAGTTGATGATATAAATATGCAAGATGCTTTAGGATATACTGCTAAAAATCCTAAATGGGCTATCGCATATAAATTTCCTCCTGAAGAAGTAACAACAAGATTAACTAATATTATTTTTACTGTAGGAAGGACAGGAAAAATAACACCAAATGCTATTTTAGAACCTGTTCGTGTTGCTGGAAGTACTATATCAAGAGCAACACTTCATAATGAAGACTTTATAAAAGAAAAAGATATTCGCATTGGGGATATTGTGGTTTTAAGAAAAGCGGGGGATGTTATACCTGAAGTAGTAAGTGTAAAACTAGATAGAAGAGTTGAAATTTTACCTAAATTTAAAATGATAGAAGTTTGTCCTGTGTGTAAAACAAGATTAATAAAAAAAGAAAGTGAAGCACATCATTATTGTCCAAATAAAAAATGTCCTGCACGAAATATGGAAAAATTAATTCATTTTGCAAGTAGAAAAGCTATGAATATCGAAGGATTAGGGGAAAAAATAATTGAAGATTTTTATAATTTTGGTTATTTAAAAACAATTGATGATATTTATAATCTTTATAAAAAACATGATGAATTAAAAGAACTTGAAGGTTTTGGTGAAAAGTCAGTTAATACAATTTTAGATAATATTGAAAAATCTAAATCTAATTCTTTAGAAAAATTATTATTTGGTCTTGGTATAAGACACTTTGGCGAAAAAAGCGCTTTAGTTATAGCAAAAAATTTTCCATCAATTGAAGAAGTAAAAAATGCAACAGAAGAAGAATTAACTTCACTTAATGATATAGGAAGTGTTATGGCTAAAAGTATTTATGATTATTTTAAAGATGAAGAAAATATAAAACTTTTAGATAAATTAAAAGATTTAGGTTTAAATATGAATTATTTAGGTAAACAAATAGAAAAACAAGATAATTTTAGTGATAAAAAGTTTGTAATAACAGGTACAATTAGTTTTATAGGAAGAGATAAATTAAAAGAACAAATTAATCTTTATGGTGGTAAAACAATAGATTCTGTTAGTAAAAATACAGATGTAGTAATTGTGGGAGATAATCCAGGTAGTAAATACGAAAAAGCTAAAGAACTTGGAATAACTGTTTGGAATGAGGAAAAATTAAAAGAAGAATTAAATAAGATTAATATGTAAGGATGTGATAAGTAGTGCTAGCAAATATAATTACAATAACAAGACTTCTTCTTATTATACCATTTGGTATATTATTATATAATAAAGGAATTCAAAATTTAGTTCCAGCTTGTTTATTTACTTTTATAATAATAACAGATTTTTTAGATGGATATGTAGCAAGAAAATATAAACAAGTAACAAAATTTGGAAAATTACTTGATCCTTTTGTTGATAAATTATTGATTGTTGTAACTACTATTATTTTAATAATAAAAAATATAATTCCTATTTATAGTTTATATATATTTACAAGAGATATAATTATTTGGATTTTAGCTTTAACAATAATGAAAAAAAAGAAAATAGTTTTAGCAGCAGATATATATGGAAAAACCAAAACAGTTCTTCACTTTTTAGCTATTCTTTTTGTATTAATTATAGGAAAATGGAATATAATATCTTTTGATCTTCTTGTTTTAAGTTTTGTAACATTATTCCCTGAATTAATATATGGTTATAAAACATATTTACAAAAAGATAAATATGAAAAAATAGTAGATAAAAAAAATAAAAAACAAGAATTATCATATAAAGAACTTGATATGTATTTTAATGCTTATTTAAATGATAAAATAAATGATGAAGTAATGACAAAATTATTAAAAGCTATTTGTAAAAATGGTCTTAATGATAAAGAAATAATTAATTTAACAGATATATTTATAAAAAGTGGTGATACTCTTAATTTAGATTATTTAGGTATTACAGTTGATAAACATTCAACTGGAGGTGTAGGTGATAAAACAACTTTAATTTTAGCGCCCTTACTAGCGTCATGTAATATATTAATGCCTAAGATGAGTGGAAGAGGATTAGGTTATACTGGCGGG
>ERZ773139.1065-NODE-1065-length-33306-cov-16.522721_pt1 | contig 33306 bp, 30 predicted proteins | sample MGYA00580854_ERZ773139 | MGnify/ENA primary metagenome ERZ773139 (study PRJEB29015, sample SAMEA2737809) | human gut metagenome | biome: human gut; feature: human-associated habitat; material: faeces | place: China | collected 2012 ...
CAAGGGATTTTTGCTGTCAGCGCCCTTTTTCAGAGGGCTGCGGCGGCTGGATTTCGGAAAAATTGAAGAAAAATCTTTCACAAAGTTATGGGCGCTGGATTGTTGGTTTTCACAAACCAATGACCAGCGCCCTTTTTGCGCTCAAAAAGGGCGCTGAGAATGGAGGTGTATTGTATGATAGCAAAATGGCGGCATCCCATTGATACAATGAGATGCCGCCATCTTTAACAGCCCGACTCGGAATTCAGAGCCGGGCTGCTTGCTTATTCAGAAAAAATCAACGCTCCAAAGTACTTCGGAAGATGGAAATCGGGCCGTTCCGCGTCCACGCGGTTCCACGCAAGATAATGCTCCTGCACGGTCAGATCGCCGCATTTGTAGAAATTGCCCCGGATTGTTCCGGACGGAGCAAAATCCGGGAAGAACAGCCGCAGCAGCTGAAAAGGAAGCTCGTACGTCACATCCCAGCCACTGGGCGTTCTTTCGCTGGCTGCATACAAGGTCTTTGCGCCGTCCGGAAGCAGGATCCGCATCAGATCCTCTCTTCCGGTCCCAAATCCGAAATAGATGCACAGGCTAGGGTTCAGCTCAATGTTGATATATCGCGCATCCTGCTCTGCGGCGCTGAAGAAAAACTCCAGGCAGCTGTCCTGACACGGCTGGTCAAGTATGCCGGTATTTTCTGCGCGGATCGTTGGTTCCTCCGCGTGAAGGCGCACATACAGTCTGCTGTCATCGTACGCAAGCTGCGCGTAGGCGCTGATCTGCTCACAGGGTAGCCACAGTTTCTGGTCGATCGGCGCTTTTTCGATCTTATTCCAGTCCGGTTTCCCGGTGATTTTTTGAATCTGATATTGTCTGGTCATTTTTTCCTTTCTTCGTTTTCCGTGTCAATGCTTCGAGAAGATTGCCTCAAGCGTCTGCAAGACGGCTGCCTTTCGGACATCCTCGTATTTGCAGTCAAATAACTGGAGATTCAGCGCTCCAGTGCTGGTCAGGATGTGAAATTTCTCCGCGAGTACACCATTTCTACTCACGCCCCTACGGGATGGGCGACGCGCGGCCCGCTCGGCCTTTTTGCGGCTCTTGTAGCGCAGATTTCTACTCACGCCCCTGCGGGAGGGGCGACTTCTGTGCGCATTGCGGAGCCTGCATGGGCGATATTATTTCTACTCACGCCCCTGCGGGAGGGGCGACTTCGCCGCCATGACGGCCTGCACCGTGCTGGTATGCATTTCTACTCACGCCCCTGCGGGAGGGGCGACTTCGCCGCCTCCATTTCCTTGCGCTCCTGCATAATTTCTACTCACGCCCCTGCGGGAGGGGCGACAGGGTGCAAACCGTATTCATTTCCAAATTGGAAAATTTCTACTCACGCCCCTGCGGGAGGGGCGACAAGCCACGTTGTGTGCGTGGAGGATGGGACGTATTATTTCTACTCACGCCCCTGCGGGAGGGGCGACATCAGCGGCGGTGACAGACGGCACTTCGCGAACCTTATTTCTACTCACGCCCCTGCGGGAGGGGCGACTTTGCAAAAACGGCAGTGTGATGCTGCCGTTTTCATTTCTACTCACGCCCCTGCGGGAGGGGCGACGCGCTCGGCGCGGACGCTGTTGCCGAAAAGGGAAAATTTCTACTCACGCCCCTGCGGGAGGGGCGACCCGGCGGATACCGTTACCATCAGTTTAAGCTGCAAATTTCTACTCACGCCCCTGCGGGAGGGGCGACTATGGGACTGATGATTTGATATAATATTTGGTTTATTTCTACTCACGCCCCTGCGGGAGGGGCGACTTTACAACGTGACTGTGGAAGAGCTCGAAGTCCTATTTCTACTCACGCCCCTGCGGGAGGGGCGACCAGAAAACGAAAAAGGAGAGGATAGCATGAGAACAATTTCTACTCACGCCCCTGCGGGAGGGGCGACGCGGGCGGGAGTATCCCGCCGAGAAGTACAAGTACGCATTTCTACTCACGCCCCTGCGGGAGGGGCGACGGGCTATGGCCGACGCCGCGTGCGAACGAATACAAAATTTCTACTCACGCCCCTGCGGGAGGGGCGACTCTATCCTGTTCCCAGTTTTTAAGTCGCAAGTTATTTCTACTCACGCCCCTGCGGGAGGGGCGACGCTGAATCGTGAACACGAGATCACGCAGAAGGGTATTTCTACTCACGCCCCTGCGGGAGGGGCGACAGCTTGCGGACGGACGTTGCTGGGCAGCTGAACCCATTTCTACTCACGCCCCTGCGGGAGGGGCGACTGGAACGGATGTGCTTTTCCGGAGAGGACTGCAAAATTTCTACTCACGCCCCTGCGGGAGGGGCGACACAATCATGTTGGTTACCGAGCTTACAGCATTTGATTTCTACTCACGCCCCTGCGGGAGGGGCGACGAACTCTTTGGAAGCGGTAAAGTTGATACAGAGGATATTTCTACTCACGCCCCTGCGGGAGGGGCGACACGATTGGCCTGCGACGGGAGACTTCGAGTTGCTATTTCTACTCACGCCCCTGCGGGAGGGGCGACGCCCCCAGTTTGCATGGTTTCGGCTCGTGCCGATAATTTCTACTCACGCCCCTGCGGGAGGGGCGACAATCAAGGCCGTCGACGCTGCGGGCAAGATCACGCAATTTCTACTCACGCCCCTGCGGGAGGGGCGACATGATGATGCAGAGTGAACGGGAGAGTGCGATTATTTCTACTCACGCCCCTGCGGGAGGGGCGACAAAAATTCCTGCACCAGCTGGAGGCGCAATGCGATTTCTACTCACGCCCCTGCGGGAGGGGCGACGGACTTTTTGAGCACTTGCCCGGTACTGCCTCCGATTTCTACTCACGCCCCTGCGGGAGGGGCGACGTTCGGCATATTAGGTGCCTCCGTTCAGATAGGCCATTTCTACTCACGCCCCTGCGGGAGGGGCGACTGAATTGTAATACAACACGATCTCATCCCCTCTATTTCTACTCACGCCCCTGCGGGAGGGGCGACACTATTTCGTGGTGGATTACGCAGGGCGGCAGCTATTTCTACTCACGCCCCTGCGGGAGGGGCGACCTGTTGCGGTCGGAAGCAGCTGCGTAGCGTTTCATAAATTTCTACTCACGCCCCTGCGGGAGGGGCGACCGGCAAGGATTACACCCTCACCGAAGCGGACAAATTTCTACTCACGCCCCTGCGGGAGGGGCGACCCGCTCTGTTCGGCAAGAAGAAGGAGGACTAAGCTATATTTCTACTCACGCCCCTGCGGGAGGGGCGACGAAAATGCAGGGTATTTGTGACGAACACAATCTATTTCTACTCACGCCCCTGCGGGAGGGGCGACGCGCCGCCGTCAGGACGGCGGCGCTGCCGAAGGAATATTTCTACTCACGCCCCTGCGGGAGGGGCGACAGCAATTTTCCACAAGTCCGTCATGAGGTTTTGCGGCAAATTGCCGAAAGATGATACAGTTTTATGTCTGGCTTCCTTTGGTTTTCCAAGAAGAGATCCAAAAGCTGTATATCTTGCATGGATTTCATGCGCCAACCTGCCGCAAAAATGTGTGCGGCAGGGGTTGGCGTTAAAAGATCAAGGCACTTCCTGCTTCCACGAGGGGCTTGCGTCCCATGCTTTCGATCCGGTTCTCGTATGAATTGCCGAGTCGATAAAAGCGGACAGAATCCTGCTTCATATCGATAGCTTTTCCCAGTTCCTGTTTCAGTACGACCAGCTGTGCAGCGTCCACGAGCACCTCAAACACGGAGTTTTGAACACGCATCCCGTGCCGTTCACAGATCTTTGCTACTTTCCGCAAGCGCTTTTGCCCGGCAGAATCCGATGTGTCCACATCATAGGTTACGACCAGCATCATATGTCATGACCTCCACACAAACGGCGGGTATCGATCCAGATCCCCGCGCAGCACACGGGCAAACAGCATAGACTGTACGTATGGGATCATCCCAATGGGAACTTTCTCCTTCAAAAACGGGTGCTGAATGGACTCGCGCTTTCTGGCCCGCCACTGTTCAAGAACCTTTCGCCGCCCTTTCTCGCTGAGGTATACCGCTTCAAAGTCTGTCGTAAAATCCTGCGTCTGAAACTGATCCCTGTTGAACATGGAAATGACCAGCCGGTCGCACAGGGGCGCACGCAGCTCCTCCATGATGTCCAGCGCAAAGGATGGCCGCCCCGGGCGAAGGGTGTGCAGATACCCGGCGGCAGGGTCCAGCCCCACAGCTTCCATCGAAGATCGAACGTCATGTGCCAACAGCGTATAGACAAAAGACAGCACCGCATTGACTTCGTTCAGCGGCGGACGCCGACTTCTCGTCTCAAAGCGGTATCCCTTCGGACTGGAGAGCAGATCGTCAAAGCGAGAGAAGTAGACAGACGCAGCTGCGCCCTCGATTCCGCGCATGGAATCAATGTCCGTACAGTCATCCAGACGATTTGCGATTGCGGTCAAATCAGCTGCCGCCGCAGCAACGCCGCTCTTTTCTGCTTCATCAGAGGCAGTACGGGCATACCGCACCAACACAGATCTGCTGTTTCGCAGCTTACAGAACAGCAGATCCTTGACAAACCGGTTTGCAAAGGCTGTATCTGCCAGTGTTTCATACTGACGCTTTCTTAACAGCACATTTCCGCTGACCGGGCCGCATAGCCGCCCCAGAAAAAAGCCGTTCTCGCTGAGAAAAGTAATCGTCACGTCGTTTTTGGAGCAAAATGAGAGCAACGCAGTTGAGAGTGTGTTCTTTCCGAACAGAACGATGGAGTTCACCTGTGTGATTGGAACAGCGGCCTTTTCTGCACCTCCGATGGAGATGCAGATATTCCCGTTCCGCTCAAACAGATAGCTTTCAGGCGTTGTAATATAGAGCGTCTCCAGCAGCTTTTTCATGGGACATCCTCCTCGTGCATGGCCTCTTTGCGCAGCTGCATACAGTAGCCGGACGCGGATCGCTGCACGCTGGGAAGGCAGTGCTCCCGCAGGGAGCACGCCTTGCATTTCGCCCCGTATTCCGCCGGCGGGATCGAAAAGCTTCGGCGAAACGCCTCGATCCTTTCGATTGTTTCCTTTACAAGACTGCGGAGCTCCGCTGTAAAAGAAACCGGATAGCGGCGGTGCGACGTGATGTAGTAGATGGCGCCCTCCGGGATCTGTGTCTGGAACATTTCTTCCAGACACATGGCCTGCGCGCACAGCTGAACCTCATATTCCTGTTCTGCGCGGAGTTTTCCGTGCTTGTACTCAACCGGATACAGCCTGACCGGGAAATCCAGCGCAGGGATCATGCAGCCCTGGGCGGATGCTTCCGCTTCTATGCAGTCGCATTTCCCGGAAACTCCCATAGCTTTGGAGAATACAGGGAACTCATACAGCTTTGCTGAATCGCCCCGGCGTTCTATCCGCTGCGTGTGGACCCGCTCATGCTCAGAGCGTCCTTTTGCGGTATCCGCACTTTCCGCCCAGACCTGCTCATTGGTCAGCAGTGCAGCCCGACGCAGGCAAAACCCTGCGTGAGACAGTCGGGAAAGAGGAATCGGCTCCCACTCATCCATGGCAGAACCAGTCTTCGTCTGCGGGAAGCGCGTCCCAGACTACCGGCTCAAAGGCGCTTGGCTTGAACCCGATCTGCACGCCCTTGGGAACCCTGTCCAGAGAGACAAGCGCGTCATAATCCCGATAGCTTCTGGGATAGGAAACGGAATCTTTTTTCGTGACCTTGACCAGATCAAAGAGCTTGTGGGCCGGGGCGCAGCCCAGTTTGGCCTGACGGATTCTCTGCGCCGCGTCGGTATCCGTGCCAACGTGCCTGAAAATAATCAGCGGAGAAACGACGGCCATTTCGCCCTTGCTGGCGGAGTGGTCATGCTCGTACATATTCAGAATGGCTTCAAACAGGATATTCAAATCTTCGTCATCAAACCCGGTCTCTTCAGCCAGGTTGGCGCTGACGAAGCCGCGAACCTCATACAGGCCGAAGGGGATGATCTGCTTGCGGCCCATTGTGCGAAGCTTGTCCTCTGGCTGCTCCTGCTCCCATGCCGCGTAATCCTCTACTGTAGCGCCATCCTTTACCTTGTCGGCGACCGCCATACGGGTGATGGAAATGTCCAGCGGAAGAACGGCGTCCAGACTTTTTCCGTAGGTGATCTGCACCGGCCCGCGCACCTGCCCCGCGTTGGGGCCTGTGGACATGACTGCGCCGAAGGTACGTACATCGTAGAACAGCTCACAGGCCTTTTTTCTGCCCGCGTAAACGGCTTCCTTTGCCTTTGCGCAGTCTTCAACACCGGCTGCCCGCTTGGCCTCCGCGATATGGCGGTTGATGTTGGTTGCCTGCTGGATGATGATGTTCATGCCGGGCTCGCCCTGATGGGCCAGCTCCACGTAATTTCGAATGCGGCGCTTGGTTGCAGCGTCGGTGATGAAGCCCTGCATGGTCTGCGGATCGAGCCGGGGCATATTGCCCATGTCCGGGTCTCCGTTCGGGTTACAATTTGTGCACGCAACGTAATACATGAACTCATATCGGTTCTGAATTGCCATAAGATACTCCTCCTCTTATTCTTCTGCCGCGCCGGTCTTTTCTCTGGCGGCGGCGACGTTTCTGTTTCTCTCCTGATTGAGCTTCGCGCCCATCTGATAGTAGCCCAGCGCAAAATAGGACTGCTGTTCCAGATTCAGCGTAGCAGGAATGGACGTCCCCAGCGCGACGGAAATTTCCTGCAGCTTCTCGCGGTATTTATCGGCGAGCCACCCGTTTTCGATCTTTTCCAGATGGTGATTTGAGCGGCTGCTGAGCTGGCCGATGACCAGCGCGGGCATCTGAATGGCGGAGGCGTAGTACCGCTCCACAATGCCGGTATTGACGTCCGGCATGGCCGTCCTCTGGATCGCCGCATATACGGCCATCAATCCGCCGCAGTGATATGCGGCATTGCGAAGATGCAGATTGTATGCTTCCAAAATTGTTCCCTCCTGATGATGGATTCGATTTTTCCGGAGCAGCCAGACCTTCAGCCATTGGCAGGCCAGACTGTTGGGCAGGGTGCTTCGCGTGTCGCTGTCGTCGTTCGACAGCAGCTCCGAGCGAATATAGGCCAGCGCCTTTGCCGCGACGGCATCCGGCAGGCATCCGCCTGACAAAATCGCCTGCACGACCGCCGGGGTGATCCCGGCCAGCTCCTTTGACAGCCGCTCAAAGGGTCGGCTGTCGGTTTTCTGGAATTTTAAAAGACGAAGCAGACGAGCGGCCAGCTTCACAGGCCTGATGTTTCCGGTACCGCCCTGATTGGTCAGTGCCAGATCGGCATACCATTGTCCCAGATTGCGGCGAAGATCCGGATAGCTGCCTCTGTCATATCTGCGGATCATAACGCGGCTGTTTGCGCCGGACAGCAGCAGAATATAGTAGGATACGTTGTCCAAATCGGGAACAGGCTGCCCGGAATAGACGCTTTCCGGAATTTGATTCGCCTGATTTCGCGCTGTCAGCTCGTTGACGGCGGCTTCCGGTTCTGCTTCCTCGTCCGTTTCATCCTCCGGCAGATCATAACCAAAGTCCACAGTATAAAGCGGATCATCCTCCTGTGGAATCTCGCGGTCAAACCAGTGGACAAATTTCATTCCTGCAAGGATCGGCGCATCCTTCAAAAGGTCATCCAGCGCAGCCTTCACGACGCCGAAAGCCTCTTCCGAAACAGGTGCGTTCGCCGCTTTTTTCTGGTTATAGGAGCAGAATGCCGTCTTGTCAAAGCAAATCAGCGCATCCCCGCTCGCGTGCCCTCCGACGACTCGCAGGCCCTGTATCGGCGTGGTCGTCGTCATGGGAACCGTCGGTTCGCCGGTGATCAGGCACAGGGCGGATGGGCGTTCGTCCGCTGCAGAAAACTGCTTTCGGTAGGACTTCCACCATGTACGAAGTTTTTCCGATTGCAGGATAGACTGCCCGTTGACCCGAAATGAGATCCGATCTCCCGGCTTGATTTTGGCCCGATCCAGCTCTGCGCGAACGGCCGCCGCAAGTTCAGGCGTTTCCAGTGCACGGACGCAGACCTTTAGCTGCGGTTCTTCCTCTGCCGCGCTGCGGAGTGCCTCCAAAAAGAATGTGCTTTTGCTTCCGGGCTCCTCGGGAATGACGACAGAGCGCTTCTCTGCAAGAACATTACTCTTATCCTTGCCGTTGGCCAGACTGCCGATATCCGGGCACGGAACAGGCTCGTCTCCCCCCAGATAGACGCTGACATGGTCATCGCTTTCAGAGAGGGAAATATATGCCTTCATGGTTTTCCCCGCGAATCCCGGCGGCAAAGCCAGCTGGCGGCGTACTCCGTAGTCATATAGTGCTTTCAGCATAGGCCTTCCCCCTTCAGAACCTCCGGACTGTCATAGGGCGGGATCAGAATCACGCCGTTCTCCATGACCGCGTGGAACAGGGACATTTTGATCTTCGTCTTTTTCGTGACCTCCACATCATCCGGCGCAAACAGGTCGTAGACCATCAGCCCTGCGTCCATCGACTGCTGGATAGGCGAACGCGTCCCGTCGCTCTCCTCAAAATAGCAGACAAACTCGCGCATTCCAAGCTCCGGCTGGTGGAAACATTTTCCCGTTCGGATGCGCCGCAGCGCCTGCTCATACAGTTGGAGCTCTTTTCCCGCAAAAGCCGGGCGGGGAATGATCGACGCCGCGATCCGGTAGCGGACGTCCTGCAGCGCCGTCGTCTGCCGCTGCGTTCGCTCCTCCTCGGTGGAGATCGGCTCCGAACCGACGGTACATTTGACCTCGTTGCGCTTGAAGCTGATATAGCGGATGGGGTTCAATACCTCAATGCGGTTGATCTGCCAGCGGAACTCCTTCGGTTTCATATAAATTGCCGATAAAATCCCTCTGGCGGCTGATGGGGTTGGGAATGGGTAGGTCAGCCGTTCTACTTTTGCATAAGGGGCAGAGAAACAGGCGAAATCTCCCCAGACCTCGATCGTGATTTCTTTCAAATACGCTTCACCTCCGTAATTTGTTCGTCCTGATTCGGACTGTGAACAGGACGTCCATAGCACGTGTCTGTTAGAAGAATGAAATATCTGACAAAATAAGTATGAAATATAACGGGTAATTTGTCAAGTATCCACGAAAAATAGAATAGCACACCAGCTGTCCAATAATCCGGACAACCAGTGTGCTTTTTTTCAAAATATAGAATCAAATCGCTCTTCCTGCGGAAAATGCAGGCCCAGCTGCTCCGAATACAGGTCCTCATACTGCGGGCACAGCAGATAGACATTGCTGCCTGCGGCCTGTTCGGCAGACTGTTCTCTGCCCCGGCGGGCAAACGGAATCTGCTCGGCATACAGGGCCAGATTTTTTGCAAAACAGGTCAGAGTGATCGGCGCTGCCTGCTTCACAAGCACACCGGTGACACCCTGTTCGCGCAGCTGCTTCGCGATCTGTTCATACAGCTTCCGCTCTGCGGCATAGGGAACAATGACCTGCGCACCGGCGCTGGAGATCAGCTTGTATTGCGCCGCCGTTTCTGCAAAGGCCCGTGCGTCGATTGCCTTCGTCAGCTCCGGTTTATCGGCTGTGCCGTCAAACAGCCGCCGGTAGTATTCCCGGATGTTCTCCGGGTCATGGATGGAAAACGGCGGATTCATTTCCTGTACTGTGACCGCAGCATTGTTGTACCAGTCGTCAGGATACGGTATACGGCTGTCTTCCGGGCGAAATACGATCACTTGCCCCATAGAATCGCAGCCGTTCCGGTTGCAGCGTCCGGCAGCCTGAATGATGGAATCCAGCGGCGCCAGCGCGCGATACAGCGTTTCAAAGTCAAGGTCTACCCCAGCCTCGATGCACTGGGTCGCCACGACCCGGCAGGGCAGCTTCTGCTTCAGCCGCTGACGGATGATCTCAATTTGCCGGCTCCGGTGCGCGGGGCACAGGTCCGTGGTAAGAAAGAAAACCGTGTCTTCGGGGCAAAGCCGTGACAGTACGTCAGCGATCTGTCGGGCGTGACGGCGCAGGTTGACGATGGCGCAGACCCGCGCACAGCCCGCCATTTCCTCCGCAATGGCTTCGAGGGGCGTTTCATTCCCGATCCGCCATTCCACATTCACCCGCTTCAGAGCCTCGAACAATTTTCTGTGCTCCGGAAGGATCTCACAGGGCGTCCAATTCAGATCCTTTCGCGCGGCAAAATCCGGCTGCGTCGCTGTGGAGAATACCATGGTCGTGTGATAGCGGCTGCACAGCGCATTCACTGCGCGAAGCGTGGCGGAGGTCAGACTGGCGGGCAGGCTCTGGGCCTCGTCAAATACCACAACGCTGCCTGCAATGTTGTGGAGCTTTCGGCAGACGGTCGGGCGGTCTGAAAACAGAGCTTCAAAAAAACGGACAGACGTGGTGATGATGACCGGAGCGCTCCATCTGGCGGCCAGCTCCCGGGCCTCCTCCGGTAAATCACTTTGGCTATGGTCGATCAGCACGTTTGGAATGATTTTAGCATACGTATCTGCATTCTGTTCCGCCAGCGTCAAAAACGGGAGGACAATAATGATCCGCTTTTTTCCATGCTTCAGGCAGTGCCGCAGCGCAAAGTGCAGCAGCGCCAGCGTTTTTCCGGTTCCGGTAGGCGCCGTCAGCGTATATAATCCCTCCGGCTTATCACCCATCTTCCCACACTGTTCAAAGACCTGATCCCGGTACTGATTCAGGGTTTTGTCCGCAGTGGAGGCTTGCCGGATGCTGCCGCAATAGGCGTACAGTGTTTCCAGAAGCGCCTGCGGGTCAAAATAGCAGTCCTCCGCACGATCAAGGTATGTACTGTCGTCATTCATTGCAGAGGCCGTGTAGTCTGCATCCACCAGACAGGAAAACAGCAATCTGGTATACAGCATGGATTCCAGTTCATCGGCAGGAGGTATCGGAAGCTTTGGCAGTCTGAAATCAGGAAAATCCTTTTGAAACGCGGCGTTTGCCTCTTTCAGCTGCGCTGCGTTTTCAATCGAGGGCGTTTTTCCGGCGTTTCCGTGGGCTTTCTTACGATCATCTGCAATCGCGTGCAGCTCCGCCTTTATCATATCGTAGGCCACAAGACCGGCATGGTGTCCATTGACCGCCTCTATCACAGGACGGCTGCCGGGTCTCCCCCTATAGCAGCATTCCAGGAAGCAGGCCCCGCTTATCGCATGGTCAACGCCTGTTCGTTTGCCTTTCCACACATCCTGAAACGCCTTGGTATACTTTCCAAAATCATGTACCAGCCCTTCCAGTCCTGCGGCATCTGCAAGGCCAAGCGCCTCCCCGTACTCCCGCGCAAGCGCAGCGACCTTTTGTAAATGCTCCTTCACAGTTTCCTGATGCCCCTGCAGATTTTCGGATTTCGCATAGTATTCCATAGCTGCCTCCCCCGGCTACCGGTTTTATCCATTCCATTATACCCAATCCGCAAATCATTTCAAGTAAAACACGTTATTCGGATAACACTGCGGATTTTCCGCTCCAGCGACGCACGACGAAGCAAGAGGTGAAGAAACAGGAATCTGAAAGAAGCGTTCTGTTTCTCCATCCTCGCCAGACGTCCTTCCGCCAGAACCGCCCTTTCCATATCACGCGCTTTCCCGCATCCAAACGGACGTCTCCATATGTAAGGCAAGCGAGCGTACTTGCTGATTACAAGAGCAATCACGATCAAATGCTGATCTTTTTCCGCAAGCAGTATGGGCGGTATCGGAATTTCCCCGTCCGGTGCATGATTTCTTACGATTTTCTGAAAATATACAGTTTGTTGATAAATTTTGCCGCAGATGTGATATGATATCAGCAACTACTTGGAGGAGGACGGCATTTGTGGCAGCGTCATTCCTGAAACGAAAACCGAATGAGCCGGACGGGCCGCAGCGGCGGGAGATCCCCGTTTTGGAGGCGGACGCCGAGACGGGCTTAAGCGCCGCGCAGGCGCAGGAGCGGCTGGACGGCGGCTGGGGCAACACGCCGGTGGAGTCTCCCGGCGCGTCGGTCCGGGAGATCATCGCAAAAAACGTTTTTACGTACTTTAACTTCCTGTTCTTCCTGCTGGCAGGCTGTGTGATCGCCGTGCGGCAGTGGCTGAATTTGACGTTCCTCGGCCCCGTGTTCTGCAATATGTTCATCGGCATCGTGCAGGATCTGCGGGTGAAGAAAAAGGTCGACGGACTGAAGATCATGGCCGCGCCGAAATGCCGCGCCGTGCGGGACGGGCAGACCGTCGAGCTGGACGCGGCCCAGCTCGTGCGGGACGATATCGCCGTCTTTTCCCCCGGCGACCAGATCCCGGCGGACGCCGTCGTTGCGGCGGGTGAATGCCGCGTCAACGAGGCGCTCGTCACCGGCGAGGCCGATGAGATCGTCAAAAAGCCGGGCGAGCGGCTGCTCTCCGGCAGCTTTGTCGTGTCCGGCAGCTGCCGCGCACGGCTGACCGCCGTGGGCGCGGACAGCTTCGTCTCCCGGCTCACGCTGGAGGCCAAGCAGACCGGATCGCAGCCGCAGTCAGAGATGATGCATTCGCTGACGAGTCTCATCAAATGGATCGGCTTCCTTGTCATTCCGCTGGGCGCGGTGATGTTCATCAAGGAATATCTGTGGCTGAAAAGCCCCATCACGGACGCGGTGACGAGCACGGTCGGCTCCATCGTCGGCATGATCCCGGAGGGGCTGTATCTGCTGACAAGTCTTGCGCTGGTGGCCAGCGTCATCCGGCTGGCAAACCGGCGCACGCTTGTGCACGACATGGGCTGCATTGAGACGCTTGCGCGTGTCGATACGCTCTGCGTCGACAAGACCGGCACAATCACAGAGCCGAAAATGACCGTCGACGACATTGTTCCCTTACAGCCGGAGCGCTATATCGCCGACGATATCCGCATGATCATGGCCGATTACGTCTGCGCCATGCAGGACGACAACGACACCATGGCCGCGCTGCGGCGGTATTTTACCGGCGTTTCCTTGCAGACGGCGATCGAAGCCGTGCCGTTCCGGTCGGCGAAAAAATACGGCGGCGTATCCTTCCATGAGGATGAGACGTATCTGCTTGGCGCGCCGGAAATTCTGCTGGCGAACTGCCCGGAAAAGGAGCAGTATCTGCCGCTGGCGGAGGAATGGTCGGCGAAGGGCTGCCGCGTGCTGCTGCTGGCGCTTTACGACGGGAAGCTGTCGGACGAAGCGCTGGACGCGGAAATGATGCCGCTGGCGCTGATCCTGCTGAGCAACAAGATCCGGCCCGAAGCGCCGCAGACGTTCTCCTATTTTGCGCAGCAGGGCGTGCGCACGAAGGTCATTTCCGGCGACAATCCCCTGACTGTTTCGGAGGTCGCGCGGCGTGCCGGGATCCCGGACGCGGAGAAATTTGTCGACGCGCGGACGCTCAAAACGGACGCGGAGCTTGCGAAGGCGGCGGAGGACATGACCGTCTTCGGGCGCGTCACGCCGGATCAGAAAAAGAAGCTCGTCGCAGCCATGAAGCGGGCGGGGCACACGGTCGCCATGACCGGCGACGGCGTGAACGACGTGCTGGCGCTGCGCGAGGCAGACTGCTCCATCGCCATGGCCTCCGGCTCGGGCGTCGCGTGTCAGGCATCGCATATCGTGCTGCTTGATTCGCAGTTTTCCGCGCTGCCGTCCGTCGTGGCCGAGGGCAGGCGCGTCATCAACAATATTGAGCGCAGCGCGTCGCTGTATCTCGTCAAGAATATTTTCACGTTCGTGCTTTCCCTCATCACGCTGTTCTTTACGCTCCCCTATCCGTATACGCCCGCGCAGCTGAGTCTGGTCAACGCGCTGACCATCGGCATCCCGTCGTTCATCCTTGCCATGGAGCCGAACGAGAACCGCATCAGCGGCCGCTTTCTGCCGAACGTCATTTACCGGGCGCTGCCCGCCGCGCTGTCTGACCTCATTCTCGTGGTCGGCGTGATGCTGTTCTATCTGGCATTCCATATCAAAGAGGATATGCTCTCCACGCTCTGCACCGGCATTATGGGCATCGTCGGCCTGCTGATGGTCCATCAGACCTCGCTGCCGATGAATAAGCTCCGCAAGGCCATGCTCGTCGGACTGTGCATCGCATTCGTGGTGTGCTACTTCTTCCTGCCGGAGCTGTTTACGCTGAGTGCGCTGGATAAGCCGTCGCTGCTGATCCTCGTCGTGCTGGGCCTGCTTGCGTTCTCGGTCATGTTTGTCTGCCGCCGGGGACTGCGCAAGGCAAAGGCGCGGCTGGACAAGGGAATTTTCCCGCACAGGAAAAAAAGATAAAAAACTGCAGATACTAGAGCCAGCCGGGAAACCCGGCTGGCTCAGACTTTTCTATATAAAGGAGAATGCATATGCACTGTCATGTGAATGAAGATGCCTGCATCGGCTGCGGCCTGTGCGCCGAAACGTGCCCGGAGGTCTTTTCTCTCAGGGACGACGGCTTTGCCGAGGCAGCGCCCGGCCCCGTGCCGGAAAGCGCGCAGGAGACCGCCGCCGAGGCCATGGATGCCTGCCCGACGAGCGCGATCGAAGAGGGCTGACAAGGGGCGAAAAATCTGCTATACTGGTTCCATCCTGTCAAATGGGGTGGAACTATGGAAGAACGTTATGTGGCGTTCGACGTGGAAACGCCGAACGCGCAGAACCGGCGCATGAGCGCCATCGGCGTCAGCGTGATCGAGCGCGGCGAGATCGTGCAGGAGCTTTACACGCTTGTCGACCCGCAGACGCACTTTGATCCGTTCAATATCGCGCTGACCGGCATCACGCCGGAGCAGGTGCGCGGCAAGCCGGACTTTCCCGCGCTCTGGCAGCTGCTGGAGCCGATGCTGGCCGGCTGCATTCTGGTCGCGCACAACGCGCCGTTTGATCTGCGGGTGCTGGCCAGCTGTCTGCACGATTATCGCATCGACTGGAAGCCGGAGGCCGCGTATCTGTGCACCTGCCAGATGGGCCGAAAGGCATATCCGTACCTGCCGAACCACAAGCTGAACACGCTCTGCGACCATCTGCGGCTCGACCTCGACCACCACAACGCCGGCAGCGACAGCCGCGCCTGCGCGCTTTTGCTGCTCGACTATCTGCAAAAGGGCCTGCGCCCGGAGCCGTTTCTGCGCACCTACCGCTTCGCGGACCGGAAAACGCTCCCGTACTGCACGGTATAAGCGCCCGCGCCCATGCCTCCCCCTGCCATGCGCTGCATGGCAGGGGGAGGCTTTTTGCCGTGTCAGCGCAGCGTTTCGAAGCGCTTTACGCCGCGGGTCATGAGCCAGCGGGCGGTAAGCGCGTACAAGATCGCCATCAGGGCCAGGATCAGGCCGAGGAAGGCTGTTGTCGGCATCAGCTCCGCCAGCAGGAAGAAATAGAGCGCGCCGACCGCCACCACGAAGCCAAAGCCCAGCAGCATACTCAGCAGCACGCCTGCGCCCTGCTTTGCCGCCTGCGTCTCGTTGATCCAGTCGAGGTTGCAGTGACGCAGATCCTCCATCAGCCCGACGTTCGCCGTCAGCAGCACGAACAGCAGCTGACAGGCCAGCAGCAGCGCCGTCTCGGCAGCAGGCAGCCGCAGAGCAAGCGCAGCGGCCAGCGTCATAAGGAGTGCAGGCGCAATTGCCAGAGAGTTGGACAGGCTTAGCTTTGCCTGCAGAACCTTTTTGGTTTCGACCGGCATGGAGCGCACGATCCAGTAGCTCTTGCCCTCCAGCGACACGGACGACGCCGTAAAGAATACCATGCCGGAAACCATCATGCAGGCCAGCAGCAAGATGGGGGCGGCTGCTGCGTACAGCTCCGGGATCGCGGTCAGCGCGCCCAGAAGCTCCCGCCGCTTGACCACGGCCAGCACAGCCAGCACCAGCTCAAACACGAGGCCAAGCCCGGCGTTGAGCATATAGCCGGAGCTGCTGGTCAGCCGGGCAAGCTCCCGGCGGTAGAGCGCCGCGTCCTGCGAGGAGGCGCGCATGGCTTTTTTCTCGTACCGCACCTTGACCTGTCCGCGCCGCGTGGTGACGATGCGGATAAAGCTGCGGTTCAGCAGCACATAGGCCAGCACGAACGGCAGGACTGTCCATAAAAGCGTCAGGCCGAGGTCTGCAAGGCTCCCGTCCGCAGCGGCCCGGCCCAGCCAGACAAGCGGCGCCGCCGAGCCGAGCGCCCCCGCGATCGCCGCGCCGTTCGCGGCCAGCTGCGTGACATAGCTGTTCATGCGGAAGCAGAACAGGAAATATGCCAGCATGAACACGACCGAGATCACCATGGTCACGGCGGTCGTATTGCGCATATGGCTGGTCACAAGCGAGACAAGCCACGCAAACAGGCAGCTCACCGCCAGCGAAAACAGCGGCAGCGCCAGCACGATCACGACGAACGCCGTAATGCCCGTTCCGCTTGTCTCACCGTATTGCAGCCACGAAACAAAGACCGGGAGGGCCACGACAAGCTCAAGCACGAAGTTCATGGCCAGCAGCGCCGCCATGCGGCTGAGCAGGATCATGCCAGGCGGCACGGGCATGGACAGAAGCAGCTCGTTGTCCTTCGCCTCAAACAGCTGCGATTTGGCCGTAAACACGCTGCCGATGAACATGAGCGCAAAGGCCATGATCGCGAACATGGCAAAATACAGCCAGCCGAGCCCCGCCGGGAAAAACGCGGCGGCAAGCTGGGAAAACGAGGCATAGAACAGGAAGACGAACGCACAGAAGCAGTAGAGCATCAGAATCGCATAGCCGGCGGCCTTGCCCTTTGTTTGGCTCTTCCGCTTCCGGCTCTGTCCGGTAAACGCGGCGAGCAGCGCCGCCATCCGGATGCGAAGCAGCGTTTTAAGCATTTTTCTCACCCTCCAGCTCCAGGAACACAGCCTCCAGCGACTGGTCGCCCTTGACCTCGTCCATCGTGCCGGAGGCGATGAGCCGCCCCTGCTTGACGATGGCGACCTTGTCGCAGAGCTTTTCCGCGACCTCCAGCACGTGCGTGGAGAAGAAGATCGCGCCGCCGCGGTCGCAGTGCTCGCGCATGATGCCCTTGACCTGATAGGCTGCCGTCGGGTCGAGGCCGACAAACGGCTCGTCCATGATGATGAGCTTCGGGTCGTGGAGCAGGGCGGAGATGATCGCCAGCTTCTGCTTCATGCCGTGCGAATAGGCCGAGATGGGCTGCGCCAGATCGCCGGTCAGGTCGAACAGATCCGCGTATTTTTCGATCCGCGCCTCGCGGTCGGCCTTCGACACGCCGAAAATATCGGCCACGAAGTTCAGATATTTGATGCCGGACAGGAATTCATACAGATCCGGGTTGTCCGGGATGTACGCTAAAATCTGCTTGCAGCCGAGCGGGTCGGCCTTGACGGACTTCCCGTCTATGGTGATCTCGCCCTGTTCAAACTGCAGAATGCCCGCGCAGCTTTTGATCGTCGTGGTCTTGCCTGCGCCGTTGTGGCCGATGAAGCCGTAAATTTCGCCGGGCCTGATGTGCAGGCTCAGGTCGTCGACCGCCTTTTTCTCTCCGTAAAGCTTTGTAAGATGCTCAATTTTCAGCATCGAATTCACTCCTTTCAAGATGGGTAGCCTTTCAGACGTTTTGTTTGGGCAAAAGTTCCCATGTGTCTATATCATAGCAGATTTTTTCAGTTTGTACAGGCAAACATTTTGGCAGTCGCAGCGTGAGACTGCTAAAATTCACAGTCCGTTCACACAAAGATGCAGAATTGTTCACAGGCCGGGTCTATCATGTGACTTGTAAACAAGAGATGAGCAAGACGCTCAGATCGAGTTTTCAAACATCATATATTACAAGACTCAAGGAGGTCTTTTCCATGTTAGTACCGTATGCACGTAAAAATCACAATGTTTCCAATTTCAATCCGTTCCACGACTTTGACGAACTGGAACGCGCATTCTTCTCCGACAACGCCCTTGGCGAGTTCAAGACCGACATCCAGGAGGACGGTGACAACTTCGTTCTGGAGGCTGACCTGCCCGGCTTCAAGAAGGAGGATATCCACGTGGACGTTGCCGACGACCGGCTGACCGTCTCCGCCGAGCGTCATTCCAACTATGAAGACAAGGACAAGAAGGGCAATTACCTCCGCTGCGAGCGTTCCTATGGCTCCTACGCCAGAAGCTTTGATATCTCCGGCATCGACGCCGCAGGCATCAAGGCCGCATACGCCGACGGCGTCCTGCGCGTGACGCTGCCGAAGCAGAAGGAAGTCCCCGCCTCGTCCAGACGGCTGGAGATCGAATAACAGATAGATCTTCTACCGCATCGAGGGCGAATTCGTGTCCGTCGGCGCCGTGATCCACGGGAAAACAGACTATCTGAATGTCCTTTTTCGGAAAGAACGGTAAACAAAATTTCCAAACAGAAAACCCAGCCTCTTATAGAAGAAGCTGGGTTTTCTGCGTAATTGCAGAGCCCCGCGCGCAACAAACGACGCGGTTTCCATGACGCTTGCTCCGCCGCCGGAAAGAACACGACCGGACGGTTATGGGTGGCTTGGCAGATGGTTTGGCCGGGCCGGTTGCTGGCATTGTATGTCTTGTTTTATCCCTTTTCCAAAGCCGTCCGGGGCTGTTTTCCTGCTGCGGCGCAAAAAGTTTACAGGCCGGAAACAAATTTTTGCATGATTGCACTTTCCTGTTGTGTCCGTATGTGGTACAATGTATTCGGATTTTTATGCTGTTGCGCAGATTTGGATAGATAAAGGAAGATCATCATGGAATTACTCGCTCCCGCCGGTTCGATGGAGGCGCTGCGCGCCGCCGTCTGCAACGGCGCTGACGCTGTTTATTTAGGCGCCGATACCTTCAACGCGCGTATAAACGCCCGCAATTTTTCCGCCGCCGATCTGCAGGAGGCCGTTGTCTACTGTCATGTGCGCGGCGTCAAGGTACATCTGACGCTCAACACACTCGTGCTCGACCGCGAGATGCCGCGTGCGGCGGAGCTGATCCGGCTGGCCGCGTCCTGCGGCGTCGACGCGTTCATCGTGCAGGATCTGGGCGTGGTATCGTTATGCCGGCAGCTTGCGCCGGACGTGCCCATCCATGCCTCCACGCAGATGAGCATCCATTCGCTTGAGGGCGTGATGGAGGCCGCCGCGCTCGGATGCAGCCGCGTCGTGCTTGCGCGGGAGCTTCCCGCGGAGGAGATCGCGCATATCTGTAAGAAAAGCCCGGTCGAGATCGAGGTTTTTGTGCACGGCGCTTTGTGTATGTGCTATTCCGGACAGTGCTACCTGTCCTCCGTCATCGGCCGCCGCTCCGGCAACCGGGGCCAGTGCGCGCAGCCCTGCCGCCTGCCCTACGGCTACGGCCGGTTCGAATCGACGCGCTACCCGCTCAGCCTCAAGGATAACTGTCTGGCGGGCGAGCTGGACGAGCTGCGGCGCATGGGCGTCGCGTCCATCAAAATTGAAGGCCGCATGAAGCGGCCTGAGTACGTCGCCATCGTCACGCGCGCTTACCGCACGGTTTTAAACGGCGGCAAGCTGATGCCGTCCGATCTGCAGGAGCTGGAGACGGCCTTCTCCCGGCAGGGCTTTACCGACGGCTATTTCAGGGGCCAGACCGGCAGCGATATGTTTGGCCGCCGTCAGGAGGGCGAGGACACGGCCGACCTGTTCGCCTCTGCCCGCGCCACCTATGAACAGGGTGAGCCGCAGCGCATCGGCGTGCGCTTCTACGCCATGATCCGCCGCGGAGAGCCTGCGCAGCTCGCCGTCGAGGACCCGGACGGCAACCTCTGCCGGACCCGCGGCCCCGTGCCGGAGCAGGCGGTCTACCGGTCGCTCACGCCGCAGGATCTGGAGCAGCAGCTGAAAAAAACCGGCGGAACGCCGTATCTGTGCACCGCCGTCCGCTCGTCTCTGGATCCCGATCTGATGCTCCCGGCGTCCGCCATCAACGCCATGCGGCGCGATGTGATCGCGGAGCTGACCGCAAAGCGCGGCCGTGCCGCGCCCGCGCGTCTGAACGCGTATGACGAGCCGCCGCGCTACGACGGCATTGCCGGGGAGCCGCAGCTGACCATCGCCGTCCGCACAGCCGGGCAGATCACCTCCCGTATGCTCTCCATGAAGCCAACGGTGCTCTATGTCCCCCTGTCCGAGCTGGCGGAGCACCCGGATCTGCCGCAGCGCGTAAGCGTTGAAACGCAGCTGGCGGCCATTCTGCCGCGCGTGATCTGGAGCGGGGAGCTTGCTCCCGTCGCGCGGCAGCTGCGCACGGTCTATGAGATGGGCGTGCGGCAGGTTCTGGCCGGAAATCTCGGACAGCTGCACATTGCCCGCGCGGCGGGCTTCGCCGTCCGCGGCGATTTCGGCCTCAATATCGTCAATTCCCGCGCCATACGGTACCTGCGCGAGCAGGGGCTTGATTCGCAGCTCTTGTCGTTTGAGCTGACGCTGCCGCAGATCCGCGATATCTCCAAGGCCGTCCCGGCGGAGCTGCTGATCTACGGGCGGCTGCCGCTGATGCTGATGGAAAACTGCGTCATGAAGAACCGCACCGGCATCTGTGCCTGCCAGACCGGCACGGTCCGTCTGGTTGATCGCGTGGGTGAGGAATTCCCCATCGTCAAGGACCCCGGCACGTGCCGCAACGTGCTGCTGAACGGCAAGAAGCTGTATCTGCTCGACAAAAAGGACGCGCTGCGCGGCATGGGCCTGTGGGCGCTGCGCCTGCAGTTTACAACGGAAAACCCCGGCGAGATCGACAAGGTGCTGATGGACTATCAGGGCCGGGCCGTCTTCGACGCCGGAAGCTATACGCGCGGACTGTATTCGCGCGGCGTGGAATAAGCAAAAAAGAAGGAACTTCTTATGATCATCCTTGCATCGCAATCTCCCCGCAGGCACGAGCTGATGAAGCTCACCGGCCTGCCGTTTACCGTTCGTGTCGCGGATATCGACGAAACGATGGATCCGGCGCTGCCCGTCCAGCAGGAGGTCACGCGCGTCAGCCGCAGGAAGGCACAGGTCATCGCCGCCGGCGCGTCGCCGGACGATATTGTCATCGCCGCCGACACCATCGTGGTCATTGACGGGCGCGAGCTGGGAAAGCCGCGCTCGGAGGAAGAAGCGCTCGGTATGCTCCGCCTGCTCTCCGGCAGAACGCACGAGGTCGTGACCGTTCTGTCCGTCTGCAAAGGCTCCCGCATCGAGTCCGAAGCCGTCGTGACGAAGGTGACGTTCCGCACACTCTGCGAGGAGGAGCTTCGCGCCTATGTCAGGACCGGCGAGCCTATGGACAAGGCCGGAAGCTACGGCATTCAGGGCTACGGGGCCATGTTCGTCAGCCGGATCGAGGGCGATTATTTCTCCGTCATGGGCCTGCCCCTGTGCCCGCTGTGCCGGATGCTGCGCGCGTTCGGCGTTCCGATCCTTGACGTGCAGGAGGCGCAGACATGAAGAAAAAATTCTGGACGGGCCGCCTCAAGACCATTCTCATTGTCGCGCTCATCATCGCTATCTGCGCCGCCGTGACGCTTGCCATCACAAACGGGACAAGCGCCATTGAAAACGTGGTCGGGACGATCCTGTCCCCCATCCGTGCGGGCGTTGCGTCCATCGACCGGCTGGCCGAGCGGTATTACAACTATATGTTCCGCTATGAGACGCTTGAGGCGGAGAACGCGGAGATGGAAAAGCAGATCCTTGCCATGCAGGAGGATATCCGCGACGCCGAGCAGCTGCAGCGCGAGAACGAATGGCTCAAGGCGCTTCTGAAGCTGTCCGAAGAGCATGAGGATTATAAATTCCTCACATCGTACATCATTTCGTGGGATTCCTCCGACTATAAAAGCGCCTTTACCATCGGCAAGGGCACGAACGCGGGGCTGGAGGAGGGTATGTGCGCCGTGACGGAAAACGGGCAGGTCGTAGGCCTTGTGACCAAGGTCGGCGCCAACTGGGCCACCGTCACAACGATCATGGACTCGTCGCTTGAAATTTCCGCCTCCGTGGCCTCGTCCGGCTATACGGGCGTGGTACAGGGCACATTCCTCGAGGACGGAACGGAGATCCTGCGCATGAACTATCTGCTGACGGACGCGATCGTCAAGAATAACGATCAGGTCGTCACGACCGGCTCGACGCTCTATCCGCGCGGACTGCTGCTGGGGTACATCACGAACGCCAGTCTCGACGAGACGGGCGTCGCGAAATACGCCACGCTCGAACCGTCCTGCGACCTGTCCAAGCTGGAGCAGATCGCGATCATTACGGAGTATAATGTGCAGTGACGCAAGGAACGTTCGATTTTCGTGCCGCACTGCGAACACTGTGTTGTAGGGGCCGATGCCCATCTTCGGCGCTAAGAGCCGCGCAAAGCGCGGTTGCGCCTCGAAACTAGCCTGCGGGCATCGCATCGGCCCGGCAGAATGCACCGTTTTTACGGTATTCTTCGGCAAATTCGCAACCTCCAAGCGGGCCGATGTAGGCATCGGCCCCTACAGTCAAACCATGGAGTTTCCGGTTTGATGTTTTGACTTCTCTCCCCGAAAGGAGGCCCGCGCGATGCACGCGACCTATAAAAATGCGCTGATGTGGACGCTTTACGGCGTGCTGTTTCTTTTGATCGCCGTTTTGCAGACGGTCGTGTTTGGCCGGGCGCGATTCTTCGGCGTCAAGCTGACGCTGATCCCCGTCTGCATCGCCTGTGTTTCCATGCTGGCAGGCGCAGAGGCCGGGGCGCTCTACGGACTTTGCTGCGGCACGGTCTGGTGCTTCACGGGCGCGGCCGGCGGCGCGATGCACATCGTCCTGCTGACCGTCTGCGGCGCGGTGATCGGCTACATCTGCGACCGGTATCTCGTGCGGCAGCTGCTGTCCGCCATTCTGATGAGTCTGTTGGCGCTCGTATTCTGCCAGACGCTCCTGTTTCTGTTTCAATGCTATCTCGGCACGATCCACATCGGCATGATCACTGCTCTGCCGGTCCAGATCGGCCTGAGCCTGCTCGCGTGCCCGCTCCTGTATCTCGGAGCCTGGGCGATCCGAAAGGTTGGTGCCAAATAAATGCAGCGAATTTCCCGCTTCCGCATGATCGTATTCATCGTCGTCATTCTGGCCATGATCGGCGTGTTCTCCCTGCGGCTTTACAAGACGCAGGCCGCCGTCACGGAGGACTCCCTCGTCGCGGCGGACGCCGACTCCATGGAGTACCAGTCGACGGTCGAGGCTGCGCGCGGCAATATTCTCGACCGCAACGGCAACGTGCTGGTGTCGAACCGCGCAAGCTATAACCTCGTCATCATCAACTTCGTCTTTTTCAACGCGCCCGACCCGAACGGGAACCTGCTGAAGGTTCTGAACCTCTGCGACGAGCTTGGGATCGCGTATGAATCGCATTTCCCCGTCTCCGCCGAGCGTCCCTATACCTATACCGATACCGACGACACCGCCTGGCAGGGCTATTTCCGCAGCTTCCTTGCCAGCCGGAGCTATGACCTCGATATCTCCGCGCCCACGCTCATGAAGCGCCTGCGCGACGAATATAAGATCCCCGACGACTGGACCCAGCAGGACGTGTACCGCGTCATTTCCGTCCGCTATGAGCTGGAGCTGCGCTCGGTAGACGAGATCGGCATGGAAAACTATATGCTGGCAGAGGACGTCGACGCGGAATCGCTGGCTGCCGTGATGGAGCTGGCCGTGCCGGGCGTTGTGGTCGAAAACGGCACGGTGCGCGAGTACAACACCACCTATGCCGCGCACATTCTCGGCTACATCGGCCCGATCTGGAGCGAGGAGGCCGCCGAATACCGCGAAAAGGGCTACTCCATGAACGCGCTTGTCGGAAAATCCGGCGTGGAGCAGGCGTTTGAGGAATATCTGCACGGCTCGAGCGGCATCAAGAAAACGACCGTCTCCTCGACCGGAGAAATTCTGAACCGATACTATGTGACGGAGCCTGTGCCGGGCAACAACGTCGAGCTGACCATCGACATTTCGCTGCAGGCTGTGGCCGAGCAGGCGCTGGAAAAGGTCATTCTCGATCTGCGCGAAAACGGCGTCGGCCGGAACAAGGAGGGCAAGGACGCCAGAGGCGGCGCGGTCGTCGTGCAGATGTGCAAGACCGGTGAAATTCTCGCCATGGCAAGCTACCCGACCTATGATCTTGCCACACGCGCGGAAAACGCCGTCGCGCTGAACGAAGACGAGACTGCGCCGATGTTCAACCGCGCGCTCGCAGCCTACCCGCCCGGCTCGGTCTATAAGATGGTCACGGCCATCGCCGCCGTCGATATGGGCGGCTTCGACCCCGGCTATATCATCGAGGACAAGGGTCTTTACACCTTCTATGAATCCTTCCAGCCCAAGTGCCACATCTGGTCGCTTGCCAACCCGCGCACGCACGGCAAGATCAATCTGATGGAGGCCATCGCCTACTCCTGCAACTATTATTTCTATGAAGTCGGCCGTCTGACCTACGACAGCTATAAAAAGGAAACGGGAAACAACCCGTTTGATATCGTCGCCAAGGCCCTTGGCCTCGGCGAGCCGACGGGCATCGAGCTGCCGGAGGACACCGGCGCACGCGCGAACGCAGAGGAAAAGAACAAGCAGTACGCAGGCGAGGACGCAGGCTGGTTCGGCGCGGACGTTCTGCAGGCCGTCATCGGCCAGAGCCTGAACAAATTTACACCCCTGCAGCTGGCCTGCTACGCCTCGGCGCTGGCAAACAAGGGCACGCGCTATGAAGCGACGCTCCTGTCCCGCGTCGTCTCGTGGGACTATCAGGATCTGATCGAGGAGTCCAAGCCCGTCGTGGCAAGCACGCTGGAGATCTCGGAAAAGGCGCTGAACGCGCTCGATCAGGGTATGCGCATGACCGCCTCCATCGGCACGGCGGAGCAGTACCTCAGGGATTACCCCATTGCCATCGCCTGCAAGACCGGCACGGCGCAGTGGCAGGGCACGACCTCCACCGGCTCGTTCTCCGGCTCTGACCACGCCTCGTTCGTGCTCTACGCCCCGGCGGACAATCCCGAGATCGCCATTTCCGTCTATGTCGAGCGCGGCTCGCAGGGCGGCAATCTGGCGAATGTCTGTATCCCCATTCTCGACGCCTATTTCTCCAGCTCCGCCAAATATGAGACTGTCGCGACTGAAAATATCGCTTACTAAGAGAGGAACCGCACATGACCGACCTTTCGCATATCCGCAATTTTTCGATCATCGCCCACATTGACCACGGCAAATCCACGCTGGCCGACCGTCTGCTGGAGGAGTGTCATTCCGTTGAAAAGCGCGAGATGGAGGACCAGATTCTCGACTCCATGGAGCTTGAACGCGAACGCGGCATCACCATCAAGGCCCGCGCCGTGCGTCTGGACTACCGCGCCGACGACGGCGAGAAATATGTCCTGAACCTCATCGACACGCCGGGTCACGTCGACTTCAACTATGAAGTCTCCCGCAGCCTGTCCGCCTGCGAGGGCGCGGTGCTGGTCGTCGACGCGTCGCAGGGCATCGAGGCCCAGACGCTGGCGAACACCTATCTGGCCGTTGACAACGGCTTGGAGGTCCTGCCCGTCGTCAACAAGATCGACCTGCCGGCGGCGCGGCCCGCCGAGGTCAAGAAGGAAATTGAGGACGTCATCGGCATCCCCGCCATGGACGCGCCTGAAATTTCCGCCAAGAACGGCATCAACATTCATTCCGTGCTGGAAATGATCGTGAAGAATGTCCCCGCGCCCACGGGCGACCGCGAAGCGCCTTTACAGTGCCTGATTTTCGACAGCCAGTATGATTCCTACCGCGGCGCGATCGTCTATCTGCGCGTCGTGAACGGCACGGTGTATCCCGGCATGGATATCCGCATGATGGCCTCCGGCGCAGTCTACAAGGTCGTGGAGGTCGGATATCTGCACCCGAAGGGCATGATCCCGGCCGAAAGCCTCGGCGCGGGCGAGGTCGGATATCTCACAGCCTCCATCAAGACCGTCTCCGACACCCGCGTGGGCGACACCATCACGGGCGTGGAAAATCCGGCAGCCGAGGCGCTTCCGGGCTACCATCAGGCGCAGCCGATGGTCTTCTCAGGCGTGTACCCGGCGGACGGCTCGAAATACGGCGATCTGCGCGACGCGTTGGAAAAGCTGAAGCTGAACGACGCGTCCATGAGCTTCACGCAGGAAAACTCCATCGCGCTGGGCTTCGGCTTCCGCTGCGGCTTTTTGGGCCTTCTGCACATGGAGATCATTCTCGAACGTCTCGAGCGCGAATATAACCTCGACCTCATCACGACGGCCCCGAACGTCGTCTATAAGATCACCAAGACCGACGGCACGCAGCTCGACGTCTATACCCCGCTCAACTACCCCGACCCCGCCGAAATTGCCGAGGCGCAGGAGCCGTATGCGAAGGCGAACCTCATCGCCCCGCCCGAATACGTCGGCGCGATCATGGATCTGTGCCAGAACCGGCGCGGCGAATTCAAGGATATGCAGTACCTCGACCCCACGCGTGTTGAGCTGCACTATTCCATGCCGCTCAACGAGATCATCTATGACTTCTTCGACGCGCTCAAGAGCCGCACGCGCGGCTACGGCTCGCTGGACTACGAGCTGGAGGGCTACCGCCCGTCGAAGCTCGTCAAGCTCGACATTCTCCTGAACGGCGAGATCGTCGACGCGCTGAGCTTCATCCTCTTCGCCGACAACGCCTACGCAAGAGCCAGAAAGATCTGCGAAAAGCTCAAGGACAATATCCCGCGCCAGATGTTTGAGATCCCCGTGCAGGCTGCCGTCGGCGGCAAGATCATCGCCCGCGAGACGATCAAGGCCCTGCGCAAGGACGTGCTTGCCAAGTGCTACGGCGGCGATATCACGCGCAAAAAGAAACTGCTCGAAAAGCAGAAGGAGGGCAAGAAGCGTATGCGCACGTTCGGCACGGTCGCCGTGCCGTCCGAGGCGTTCATGGCCGTCCTCAAGCTTGACGACGAATCGTAGGAGGTTTTTTCGTGGCGCTCATTCAGATCGTTGAAAACAAGAAAAAAAGCCTCGGCATCTACGTCCACATCCCGTTCTGCCGGAGCAAATGCGAATACTGCGACTTTTATTCCGTTCCCGGCGCACGCAGCCGGGATCTGATGGACCGGTATCTCGACGCCGTGATCCTGCACATCCGCGAGGCGGCGCAGGGTGCAGCGGGCTATGAGGTCGACACCGTCTATTTTGGCGGCGGCACGCCGTCGTTCTTCGGCGCCGGCGGGCTTGCGAAGATTTTTGCCGAGATCGACCGCCGCTTCGACGTCAGCCGCGACGCGGAGGTCTCGCTGGAGGCCAACCCCGACTCCGTGACGCTGCCCATGCTCACGCGGCTGCGCCGCGCGGGCTTCAACCGCATCTCCATCGGCGTGCAGTCGGACGACGACGCGCAGCTCAAGGCGCTGGGCCGCCCGCATACCTACCGGCAGGCGCAGCAGGCCGTGTCGCTCTCGCGGCGCGCGGGCTTTGACAACGTTTCGGTCGACCTCATGTTCGGCCTGCCGAGCCAGTCGCGCGAAAGTTGGATGCAGACGCTTCGCAACGTCATCGACCTCAAGGCCGACCACATCAGCTGCTACGGGCTGAAGGTCGAGCCGGGCACAAAGCTCTGGACGTACAAGGACTGCGCCAACCTCCCGGACGACGACGCACAGGCGGATATGTATTTTTACGCCGTCGAAACGCTGGAGCAGTTCGGCTATCACCAGTACGAGATCTCCAATTTCGCGCACGACGGCTTCATCTGCCGCCACAACATGAAATACTGGGTCGGCGACGAGTATCTGGGCTTCGGCCCGTGCGCGGCGTCGGACTTTGCCGGACGGCGGTTCACCATCAAGCCCGATCTGGAGGGCTATATCAAGGGCGTGACGGACAAGGGCCAGATTTTGTCCGAATCTGAGCTTGTCCCGCTGCGCGAACGCGCGGGCGAGTATCTCATGCTCCGCCTGCGGACGGTCGACGGCATTGAAAAGAGCGAATACACCCGCTCGTTCCTGCTGCCGTTTGAGCCGATCGAGGACATTCTTGTCCGGCTGCAGGCGCGGGAATACGCCGCGTTTACCTCCGGCCGCTGGCACCTGACGCCGAAGGGCTTCATGCTCTCGAACACCATTCTGGTGGAGCTTCTCGAAGCGCAGCAGAAATCCAGACCGCTGGCGCAGAAGCGCTGAAGACAAACAGAGCCGGGGAAGCGTCGACGCTTCCCCGGCTCTTGCCGGAAAAACAGCCCTTCCGGTCAATCGGTGCGGCCGGAACAGGAGACTGCGAAGAAACCAGGCAGCTGCTTTTCGGGCTCCGCCCGGATCAGCGGGACGCGGAACCCCCGTTCTGCCTGCCTTCTGCCGCTCCGGCGAAGCGCGGCGTCTGACCGAAACGCGCACCTGCGTATGGATCATCCGGCGGACAAAGCATCTCAAAAGCGTTTGCCAACGATCTCTCTGGCCATAGTATGCGCAGGGCGAAGAAAAATACACAAGGTCTGATTTGACTTTACAGGCGCAAAACGGTAAGATAAGAAAAAAACGAACAGGAAGCACAAAGGCAATGGAAGAATTTAAAAATTTACAGGAAACAAAGCTCACGTCCCAGCCGATCTTTGACGGCGACGTGCTGCATATCTACAAGGATACCGTCCGCCTGCCGAACGGCAAAACCTCCACACGGGAATACACCGTCCACCACGGCGCGGTGTGCATCCTGCCGCTGCTGGAAAACGGCGACGTGCTGCTCGAGCGGCAGTTCCGCTATGCCATGGGCGAAGTCCTGACGGAGATCCCCGCCGGGAAGCTCGACTACATCGGCGAGGACCCGCGGGAGGCTGCGCTGCGGGAGCTGCGCGAGGAAACGGGCGCGGTCGCAAGCGAGCTCATCCCGCTCGGCCCGTTTTACCCCACCTGCGCGTATTCGACCGAGGTCATCCAGATGTTCCTGGCACGCGGGCTGAGCTTCGGCGAACGGGAGCTGGACGAGGATGAATTTCTGAACGTGTTCCGCCTGCCGCTGCGGGAGCTGGTCGAAAAGGTCCTGAACGGCGAAATTCCCGACGCCAAGACGCAGGCCGCCGCGCTTCGCGCGTGGTGCATGCTGCAGGAGGGAAGGCTCTCGTGAGGCGGGAACTGCTGTACGTCTCGTCCATCGGTGAAGACTGCTGCGAGGCTGCGCGGGCGTTTGGCCTTGGCATCGAGCTTGCGCAGTTCTGCACCGCCGCCCGGCTCGACGGCGCTCCGCCGGAGCCGTGGGAGCTTCCGGTGGAACGCTGCCTGTCTGCATCAAGCCGGTTCGTGCTGCACGGGCCGTTCAATGAGCTGACGCCTGCGGCCATCGACCCACTTGTGCTGGATGTGACGAAGAAGCGATACCGGCAGGCGATCAAAAAGGCGCATACAATAGGCATTCAGAAGATCGTTCTGCACGCAGGCTTTCTGCCGCTGGTCTATTATCCGGAGTGGTTCGTGGAGCGCAGTGCCGCCGTGTGGCGGGAGCTGCTCTGCGATGTTCCGGACGATATGACCGTGTGTCTGGAAAACGTGCTGGAGCCGGAACCGCAGCTTTTAACGGCGATCATGGAGGCCGTGGACGATCCGCATCTTCGTATCTGCCTCGATCTCGGCCACGCGAATACGTGCGCGTCAGCGCTTCCCCCGGAGGACTGGCTGCGCGCCTGTGCGCCGTACCTTTCCCACGTGCACCTGCACAACAATCAGGGCGACCGTGACCTGCACGCGGCGCTCTTTGACGGCGTGATGGACATTGCGGGGCTTCTTTCCCTGCTGGAAGCGCTTTCCCCGCAGGCGACGTGTACGCTGGAGCTGACGCAGGACAGGCCGAGCCTTGACTGGCTCGTGGAAAAGCACCTTTTGGAGTGAACCCTATGGAACAGAATGAACGGCAGCTTGTTTCGCTGCTTTCCGAAATTACCCCGCTTTATGACGTGCCCATGCGCGAGGCGAAGGCCCGGCAGGACGCACTGGCCAAGCCGCCCGGCAGCCTCGGTCTGCTGGAGGACCTTTCTGTCCAGCTGGCGGGCATCACCGGGCAGGTCAAAAACGAAGTCAGCCACACCCGCATTTACGTGCTTGCGGCAGACAACGGCGTAGTCTGCGAGGGCGTTTCGTCCGCGCCGCAGTCGGTCACGCGGGCGCAGGCCATCAACCTGACGCGCGGTCTGACCGGCGCGTCGTGTCTGGCGAAGCACTTCGGCGACGAGCTGGTCGTCGCCGACATGGGCATCGCGCTCCCCTATGCCTGCCCGGAAATTCTGAACCGCAGTCTCGGCAAGGGCACGGCGAACATCGCCGCAGGCCCGGCCATGGCGCGGCAGACTGCCGTGCGCGGCATTCTGACCGGCATGGGGCTTGCCGCACAGGCAAAACGGGACGGCATTCAAATTCTCGGCGTGGGCGAAATGGGCATCGGCAACACGACCACGTCCTCCGCCGTCTTGTGCGCCCTGAGCGGCAAACCCGTCGAAGCCGTTACGGGACGCGGCGGCGGATTGACCGACGCGGCATTTTTGAAGAAAAAACAGGTGATCGAACAGGCGCTGGCCATAAACACGCCAGACGGGAACGATCCTGTTGACGTTTTGCACAAGGTCGGCGGGTTCGATCTGTGCGCAATGGCGGGCGTATTTCTGGGTGCGGCGCATGAGCGCCTGCCCGTCGTGGTCGACGGGTTCATTTCCGTCGTCGCCGCGCTCTGCGCTGCCCGGCTGTGTGGGGCCGCAGCGGGCTATTTCATCGGCTCGCACGTGTCCTATGAGCGCGGGTACGAGATTGCAGCCCGGCTGCTCGGCCTGAAGCCCTGCTTGCAGCTCGGCATGCGGCTGGGCGAGGGCAGCGGGTGCCCGCTGGCCTTCCGCGTGGTCGAGGCGGCCTGCGCGGTGATGAACACGATGGCAACATTCCCGGAGGCCGCCATCGACGACGGATATCTGACCGAAATACGTGAAAGGGACAGCTTTACGGTATGAACTATTTTCTTTCCGGCGGCGCAAAAAACGGGAAATCCTCGCTTGCGCAGGAAATCGTCTGCGCGCAGAGCGGTCCGCGCTATTATCTTGCGACCATGATCCCACACGACGATGAGGACCGGCTGCGCATTCAGCGCCATCTGGACAACCGCGCGGGGATGGGCTTTCAGACCGTCGAATGCGGAACGGACATTCTCTCCTCGCTTTCGCGGATGGAGCCGGACGGCGCAGTGCTGCTCGACAGCGTGACGGCGCTGCTGTCAAATGAGATGTTCCGCGCGGACGGCACGATGGACGCCTCTGCCCCGGCGCGTCTGGAGGCGGAGCTGCTGGAATTCTCCCGCCGGATGCGCTGCTGCGTGTTCGTGAGCGATTATATTTACGCTGACGGCGGACAGTATGACGAATGGACGGAATGCTACCGCCGGGGACTGGCGCAGCTTGACCGGGCGTTGGCGGCGGCGTGCGAAAACGCCGCAGAGCTTTGCTGTGCGCAGGCATATTGGTACAAAGGAGGCTTTTCCGGATGAAAGCCAAGCTCAAAAAGCCCCTGACGGCACTCATGATGGCGTGGGGGACGTATCTGGCGATCCCGTGCCCGTATAAGGTCTGGGACGATGCGCTGCGCCCGTGGCAGATCGTGTGCCTGCCGCCGGTAGGGCTGATCGTGGGCGGACTCTGGGCGCTGTGCGCCGCCCTGTTCGCCCATTTCCGGTTTACCGGATTTCTGGCCGCCGCGATCTTGACGGCGCTTCCGTTTCTCGTGACGGGCTTTTTCCACCTGGACGGGTTCCTCGACTGCTGTGACGCGATCTTATCGCGGCGTGATCTGGTCACACGGCAGAAGATTCTCAAGGATTCGCGCGTGGGCGCGTTTGCAGTCGTGTGTGCGATTTTGCTGTTTCTGTTTTCGTTCGCAGCGCTGGCGGACTGTGACTTCTCGTATATCTGGCGGGCGCTGCTGCTCGTTCCGGTCGTAACGCGCTGCATGGCGGGCGTTGCGGTGGAATCGTTTGCGCCCATGAAGACCAGCCAGTATTCTGGCACATTTGCAGCCGGGAAGACAAAACGGCAGCGGAACATTCTGCTCGGGATGTACCTTGCCGTCATGCTGGCGGTGTTCGTGTTCCTGTTTTCGCGGCCCAGCTGCGCGCTGGCCGTCGCGTGGGCGGGGCTTGTGACCATCCTTGCCTGCCGTCTGGCCCAGAATCATCTGGGCGGGATGTCCGGCGACGTCGCAGGCTTTTCCATCACGCTGGGCGAGGCGTCCGCCCTTCTCATTCTGGCAGTCTTTTAAGGAGGAACGGTATGGTTCTGATCATCGGCGGCGCGTATCAGGGAAAAACAGCATACGCGCAAACAAAATACGCCCTGCGGGACGCAGAAATTTTCACCTGCGAGAGCGAAGCGCTCGATCTGACCGCCCGCTGCCTCCGGCATCTGGAGCGCTTCGCGCTTGCCTGCGTCCGGGCGGGAAAGGAGCCTGCGGACGTGCTGGCCGGGCTTGCGCTCAGCGGGAAAATATTAATCTGCGAGGACATTTCCTGCGGCGTTGTGCCGATGGACGCGGAAACGCGCGAATGGCGCGAGGCCGTCGGGCGCATGAACGCGGCGCTGGCCGCGCAGGCGGACACGGTCACACGCATTTTCTGCGGGCTTCCGCTGGAGCTGAAGGGATGAGGCGGCTCACGCTCATCCGCCACGGACTGACGGAGGGAAATGTCCGCCGGTGGTATTATGGGGCGCTCGATCTTCCTCTGTGCGAGGCCGGACAAGCAGCTGTTCAGGAGGCCGCCGCAGGCGGCCTGTATCCCCCGTACAGCGGCGAACGCATCCTGACGAGCGGAATGCTCCGCACTGAGCAGACGCTGCGCCTGATCTACGGCGAGGCGCCGCACGAGATCTGGCCGGAGCTGCGTGAGATCAGCTTCGGCATATTCGAGGGAAAGTCCTACGACGAGCTGAAGGGCTTGGCAGAGTACGAGGCATGGCTGGCGGGCGACTGGTTCCGGAACGTCCCGCCGGGCGGCGAATCCTTTGCGCAGGCGGAGGCTCGTATCTTATCCGCGCTGGCGCGCATGCAGACGCAGGATGCGGATATTCTCGCCGTTGTGCACGGCGGAACGGTGCTCACGATCATGCAGGCGCTGTTCCCGGAGGAGGAAAAGTCCGGCTACGACTGGCAGCCGCGCCCCGGCGGCGGATACCGGATCGATCTGACGGCGCATTGCTATGAGCAAATCGGTCTGCTATAAAAAACGCCATGCCCGGTATGAAGTGACCCCAAAAAGTTAGACAATATTCTGAAGCAAAAATTGTTCAAGCAGCCGAAAGGGC
>ERZ773139.1069-NODE-1069-length-33240-cov-6.534187_pt1 | contig 33240 bp, 27 predicted proteins | sample MGYA00580854_ERZ773139 | MGnify/ENA primary metagenome ERZ773139 (study PRJEB29015, sample SAMEA2737809) | human gut metagenome | biome: human gut; feature: human-associated habitat; material: faeces | place: China | collected 2012 ...
CTGGTGGGCCCTCCGGGCACCGGCAAGACCATGCTGGCCAAGGCCGTGGCAGGCGAGTCCCAGGTGCCCTTCTTCTCCATCTCCGGCTCGGAGTTTGTGGAGATGTTCGTGGGCATGGGCGCGTCCAAAGTCCGTGATTTGTTCAAGCAGGCCAAGGAAAAAGCCCCCTGCATCGTGTTCATCGACGAGATAGACGCCATTGGCCAGAAGCGCAACAGCGGCCAGCTGGGCGGCAACGACGAGCGTGAGCAGACCCTGAACCAGCTGCTCACCGAGATGGACGGCTTCGAGGGCAACAGCGGCGTCATCATCCTCGCGGCCACCAACCGTCCGGATTCCCTTGACCCGGCTCTGACCCGTCCCGGCCGCTTTGACCGCCGTGTTCCTGTGGAACTGCCCGACCTCAAGGGCCGCGAAGAGATCCTGAAGGTCCACGCCAAAAAAGTCGCTCTTGCCCCCGGCATCGACTTCAACACCGTGGCCCGGATGGCCTCCGGTGCCTCCGGCGCAGAGCTGGCCAACATCGTCAACGAAGCCGCCCTGCGGGCCGTGCGCGCTGACCGCAAGAGCGTGACCGAGGCCGACCTCGAGGAGAGCATCGAGGTGGTCATTGCCGGCTACCAGAAGAAGAACTCCATCCTCACCGACAAGGAAAAGTGCATCGTAGCCTACCATGAGATCGGCCACGCACTGGTGGCGGCGCTTCAGAATCACTCCGCACCCGTGCAGAAAATCACCATCATCCCCCGCACCTCGGGCGCACTGGGCTACACCATGCAGGTCGAAGAAGGCAACCACTACCTGATGACCAAGGAAGAGCTGGAAAATAAGATCGCCACCCTCACCGGCGGACGTGCTGCCGAGGAAGTGGTGTTCGGCTCCATCACCACCGGCGCGTCCAACGACATCGAGCAGGCCACCAAGCTGGCCCGCGCCATGCTCACCCGTTACGGCATGAGCAAAGAGTTCGACATGGTGGCCCTGGAGACGGTGAACAACCAGTATCTGGGCGGCGACACCTCGCTGGCCTGCTCGGCGCAGACCCAGCGCGAGATCGACCAGCGGGTCGTGGAGCTGGTAAAGGCCCAGCACGAAAAGGCCATCAAGATCCTCACCGACAACCGTGCAAAGCTCGACGAGCTGGCGAAGTACCTTTATGAAAAGGAGACCATCACCGGCGACGAGTTCATGGCTATCCTTGAGGAAAAAGATTCCAGCGAAAATTAAAATAGGATCTCCGCAATAATCCAGCCGCCGTATCCGTATTCATTACAGATACGGCGGTTTTCTGATACGCCGTACCGCTGATAAAAGCATTTGGGATAAACCTCTCCGTCAGCGCTGGTGCGCTGACGGAGAGGTTGACTTCCTACATCTACAGGAGGATACTACTATGAGACTGCTGAACAAAAACACTGCCCGCCGCGCTGCCGCTGCTGCCGCGCTGCTGACCATGACCGCCGCTATGAGCGTGGGTGCCTTTGCCGCCGACGCCGAGGACGCGACCGTTGCCGGTTATCTGCCCCCTCAGTCGTCCGAGGTCATGGTTCAGGGTGACATTGCTCTCCACTCTGACGTTCCGGTGGGGGAGGTAGACCCCAACTACGGCGGCTACGCTTCCCCGGTGGAGAACCCCATTCAGGGCAACGTGATGATGATCTCCGACGAAACTCCCCTGCCCTCTGACACGCCGGTGGAGAAGAGCGAAGCCCGCTACACCGTCAAGGGCCTGCTGGGCAAGCAGGTGCTCTACACCGCCCGTCAGGAAGGCCGCGTGCTGACGCTGGACGCCCCCGATGACAACGCCACCTTCCGCACCACCATCCTCGACATGCAGACCCTGATGAATCAGGGCGTAAGCACTCTGGTGCTCAAGACCGGCAAGACTTCCACCACCCTGAACCTGACTCTGCTGTGCCAGGACCAGAAGCCCGGCACCCGGGTCACTCTGCGCCACCTCGGCAGCAGCGCTCACCTCACCGTGGGCTTCCGCAGCCGCCGCGACCTCATCGTTGGCCGATAAGCTTTTCCCTCTCTCCTCTTCGTTTTCCATAGATACTTTTTCCCTCAGACGCAAAAGACCCCCGCTGCAAACACAGCGGGGGTCTTACTGTTTATCAAATGGTTCCGTCCGAGCCGTTCTCGCTCTGCTCCGATGCATAGAGCACCATCAGGTGGTTTGCGGATGCTTCGAGCTGGCTCTTGGCCTGACGGAGGTTTGCTTCTTCCGTCTCGTTCATCTTCTCGGGCTTATCCTTCCGCAGGCAGCGGCGGAGGTTCGCCACATCGGCTTTGATGCGGTTCTTCTCCTCCTTGTCCAGCTCCTTCTTGCACTTGGAGAGGGCCTCGTCTACCTTATAAGCCAGCACCTCGGCCTGATTGTGGAGGTCAAGCCGCTCTTTGCGGCGGCTGTCCTCGGCCTCGTAGGCGGCCGCGTCGGCCATGGCGCGCTGGATCTCATTCTCCGAGAGGTTCGTGCTGCCGGTGATGGTGATGTTCTGCTCCCGGCCGGTGCCGAGGTCTTTGGCCGAGACTTTCACGACGCCGTTGACGTCGATGTCAAAGGTGACTTCGATTTGGGGCTTGGACGAGAAGCTGGCCCGGATGCCGTTCAGCTTGAACTTGCCGAGGCTCTTATTGTCGCGGGCGAAATGCCGCTCACCCTGCAGGACGTTGATCTCCACACTGGTCTGCATGGGGCGGGCCGTGGTGAATATCTGGCTCTTGCGGGTGGGTATCATGCTGTTGCGGGTGATGAGGGGGGTCGCCACGCCGCCCAGTGTCTCGATGGAGAGGGTCAGCGGGGTGACGTCCATCAGCACAAGGCCCTGCGCCGCTGCACCGGAAGCGCCAGCCAGCTTGCCGCCGCCCTGCAGCAGACCGCCCTGCACAGCGGCACCCATCGCCACGCATTCGTCGGGGTTGAGGCTGTGGCTCGGTTCACAGCCCAGCAGTTCCTTCACCTGACGCTCGACGGCAGGCATCCGGGTGCTGCCGCCGACGAGAAGGACTTTGCCCAGCTGCGAGGCCGAGATGCCGGCATCCCGCAGTGCGTTCTGCACCGGGGCCACCGTCCGTGCCAGCAGGTCGCCGGTCATCATCTCGAACTGGGGGCGGGAGATGGTCAGATCCAGGTGGTGGGGGCCGTCCTTGCCCACAGCGATGAAGGGCAGGTTGAGCTGGGCCGAGAGGGCGCTGGACAGCTCTTTCTTGGCCTTTTCGGCCTCTTCTTTCAGGCGTCCCATGGCGGCGGGGTCGCGGGAGAGGTCGATGCGGTCCGATTTCTTGAACTCTGCCACGGCGTATTCCACGATGCGCTGGTCGAAGTCGTCGCCGCCGAGGCGGGTATCGCCGCCGGTGGCCAGCACCGTAAAGGTGCCGTCTTCGATCTCGATGATGGAGACGTCGAAGGTGCCGCCGCCGAGGTCGTAGACCAGGATCTTCTGGGGCGCTTCGTTGTCAAGGCCGTAGGCCACGGCGGCGGCGGTAGGCTCATTGATGATGCGCAGGACGTTCAGGCCTGCGATGCGGCCCGCGTCCTGGGTGGCCTTGCGCTGGCTGTCGTCAAAGTAAGCGGGGACGGTGATGACGGCCTCCGTCACCGGCTCACCCAGGTAGCTCTCGGCGTCGCGGCGTATCTTGGTCAGGATCATGGCGCTGATCTCCTGCGGAGTCAGGTCTTTGCCGTCGATGTGGACGCGGTAGTCGCTGCCCATATGCCGCTTGATGCTGGACACCGTCCGGCCGGAGTTGGTGGCAAGCTGGCGCTTTGCCGCGCCGCCCACCAGACGCTCGCCGTCTTTGGTGAACGCCACCACGCTGGGGGTGGTGCGCTCTCCCTCTGCGTTGGTGATGACGACGGGCTTGCCGCCCTCCACCACTGCCACGCAGCTGTTCGTGGTGCCAAGGTCAATACCGATCACTCTGCTCATTCTGGTCGTCCTCTCTGTTTTTGCGACGCGCATATTTTTCCTTCAATATCATATCGGTTCCGTATGACGATTTCTTAGAGCATTTGTAAAGATTCTGTGTTTCCGCTCATTCTCTCTCGAGCAGCTGGCGGATGACGGCCTCCGTCTCGTCCAGCCAGCTCTGGGCCGTCTCGTCGCCCTCTTTTTTGCGGACAAGGAAGCCCTGCTTCGCCTCAGCCAGCTGAGCCAGCGCCTTTTTGCGGGAGATGTACTGGGTCTCATACTGGGCCACCCGCAGGCAGACCTGCGGCATATAGGCGATGTCGGGGGTGGAGGCGCAGAGCTTCTGAGCCTTGCGGTAGGCCCGCAGAGCCGCACCGGCCCCTTTTCCCTGCACCATGGCATCGTCGCCCAGCGCCACCCATGCGGCCACATCGCCGGCGTCGGCGGCTTTTTTCCAGAACTTGCGGGCCTGTGCAGGGCTCTTGCGGCAGCCCCGGCCCTCGTAGAGCATCTCGCCCATCATGGCAAGGCCCTCGGCGCAGCCCTCTTCGGCAGAGAGCTGATAATAGTGCATCGCGTCGTCCCAGCGTTCCTCGGCCATGGCATGGTTGCCGGCCCGCAGCTCCGCTTCGCCCGGCTCATCGGTGTCGTGGCTGGCGTGGAGCAGACCGTTCAAAAGCGAGCAGTCCAGCGTGGCAGAGCTGGTCCACGGGTCGATGACCACGCCGTCGATGCTGTCCGAGTCCAGCGCCATCTGCATGGCGGAAGCCAGAAGCCGTTCCGCCATGGGGCGGCTGGCCGTGCCTTTATCGGCCTCCGCCATCTTTACTGAGGTGAACACCGGCAGGTAGCACCGGCCCTTCTGGGTGCGCAGGGTCCAGGGCTGCAGGTCTTTTGCTTTCTCCGCCGGGACAGGATGCTCCGCCCACGGGGCGGCCCCGTCCGGCTGGTCGGACGCAGCTTCCAGCGGCACCAGGACCCTGGTGTCCAGCTCGAGGGCATAGTTGATGGCGTTCATCAGCGCCCAGAAGCTCTCCTCGTTCTGGCCCTTATAGAGCGCTGCCACAGCCCGCTCTATCGCCGGACAGCCCGTCCCCAGCGGCCCGTATTCCGGCAGCTTTTTGCGGTCTGCCGCGCCCACCGGGCGCAGCCGCAGCCGTGCCGCACCATCTTTTGCCATTGCATCCACCATTCTTTCCGTTGAGATTCCTTTCCAGTATAGCAGGATTTTCCGGTTTTCTCAATCTCCGGAGCCGAAATCTGCTTCCAGAGCCGGTTTTCTTCGGCAAAAACATAGCATTCCTGCTGGGAGTGCGTTATAATAAGGAGCGTCTCGACTAAATGTATTAAAGAAATTAAAGAAAGGGAGTATCGAGCCTTGAACAAAATGCTTCGCTATCTCAGCGACTACAAGCGCGAGAGCGTGCTTGCACCGCTTTTCAAGATGCTGGAAGCTACGTTTGACCTGTTCGTGCCGCTTGTGATGGCCGACATCGTCAACGTGGGTATCGCGGCCCACGATTTCCACTACATCCTCGTGCGGTGCGGCATCCTGCTGCTTCTGGCCATCGTCGGCCTCGCGTGCAGCCTGACGGCCCAATACTTCTCGGCCAAAGCCGCCGTGGGTTATTCCACCGGTCTGCGTCATGCGCTGTTTGAGCACATCCAGACGCTGAGCTTTTCCGAGATGGACACCATGGGCACCAGCACCCTCATCACCCGGATGACCAGCGACGTCAATCAGGTACAGAGCGGATTGAACCTCTTCCTCCGTCTGTTCCTGCGCAGCCCCTTCGTGGTGATTGGCGCCATGATCATGGCCTTTACGGTCAACTTCCGCGCCGCCCTCATCTTCGTGGTGGCTATCCCGCTGCTGAGCGTCGTGGTCTTCGGCGTCATGGTCATCACCCGGCCGCTGTATAAGTCGGTGCAGACCCGCCTCGACCGGGTTCTTGGCCTCACCCGCGAAAACCTGACCGGCGTGCGCGTCGTCCGCGCCTTCGACAAGGAAAAGAGCGAGGTGGACCGCTTCGAGGATGCCAATGAGCTGCTGACCAAAATGCAGCTCCACGTGGGCCACATCTCCGCCCTGATGAACCCGCTGACCTACGTTATCATCAACCTTGCCATCGTGGCGCTGCTGTATGCAGGCAGCATCGAAATAAACATCGGCGGCATGGCCTCCGGTGATGTCATCGCGCTGGTCAACTACATGAACCAGATCCTGGTCGAACTGGTCAAGCTGGCCAACCTCATCGTTCAGGTGAGCAAGGCTCTGGCCTGTGCAGGCCGTGTGCAGGCGGTTCTGGACACCAAGCCCGGCATGGAGTTCCCGGCTGAGCTCACCGGCAATGTTCCGGCGGAAAAGGCCGACGACGCCGTCTGCTTCGACCATGTGAGCCTGACCTACAAGGGCGCAGGCGCACCCAGCCTCTCTGACATCAATTTCACCGCCAAGCGCGGCCAGACCATCGGCGTCATCGGCGGCACCGGCAGCGGCAAATCCAGCCTCATCAGCCTCATCCCCCGCTTCTACGACGCCACCGAGGGCAGTGTGGAGATCATGGGCCGACCGGTCCGGCAGTACCCCCGCGCCGACCTGCGCGGCAAGGTGGCTGTGGTCATGCAGAAGGCCCAGCTCTTCGGCGGCACCATCCGCTCCAACCTGCTCTGGGGCAGCCAGAATGCCTCCGACGCCGACCTCTGGGCCGCACTGGAAACGGCACAGGCTGCGGAGTTCGTGAAAGCCAAGCCCCTCGGCCTCGACGAGCCGGTGGAGCAGGGCGGACGCAACCTCTCCGGCGGTCAGAAACAGCGTCTGACCATCGCCCGCGCCCTCGTAGGCAAGCCGGACATCCTCATCCTCGACGACAGCGCCAGCGCACTGGACTACGCCACCGACGCGGCCCTGCGCAAGGCTCTGGCCGCTCTTCCGGGCGATCTGACCGTCTTCATCGTCAGCCAGCGCGCCGCCAGCCTGCAGCACGCCGACCAGATCATCGTGCTGGACGATGGCCGCATGGTGGGCCTTGGCCGTCACGCCGATCTGCTGGAAAGCTGCCCGGTCTACAAGGAAATTTACGAGAGCCAGTTCAAGAAAGGGGATGCGCAGAAATGAGTGCAAAAGCAAAAAGCAAGCTGACCCCTGAACAGCAGAAGGCCACCATGACCCGGGTGCTGCAGAAAATCAAGCCCTACGGCTTCTTCGTGGTGTGCAGCCTCATCGTGGCCGCTGTGAGCGTGGCGGCTCAGCTGTATATCCCCATCCTCTGCGGCAGCGCCATCGACATGATGCTGGGCAAAGGTGCCGTGGACTTCGCGGGCGTGCTGCGCATCATCTACGAGATCATCGTGGTGGCTGTTGTCGCCGCCTTTGCGCAGTGGCTGCTGAGCGTCTGCAACAACCGCATCACCTTCGCAGTCAGCCGTGACCTGCGCAACGCCGCCATGCGGAAGATCCAGACCCTTCCCCTCTCTTACCTCGACAGCCATCCTTCCGGCGACATCGTGAGCCGGATGGTGGCCGACGTGGATACCTTCGCGGACGGCCTGCTGATGGGCTTCACCCAGCTGTTCTCGGGTGTGCTGACCATCCTCGGCACCCTGCTCTTCATGTTGCAGCAGAATGTCCCTATCACGCTGGTGGTGGTCTGCATCACCCCCCTGAGCCTCGTTGTCGCCAGCTTCCTCGCAAAGCGCAGCTACAAGTATTTCCAGAGCCAGAGCACCGTGCGCGGCGAGCAGACTGCCCTTGTCAACGAGATGATAGAGGGTCAGAAGGTCGTGCAGGCCTTCGGCCACGAGGCCCAGAGCCTCGAGGCTTTTGACGAGGTGAATGGCCGACTGCAGAACGTGAGCCTGAAGGCCATCTTCTTCTCCAGCATGACCAACCCCGCCACCCGCTTCGTCAACAACATCGTCTACGCAGGCGTCGGCCTCGTGGGCGCGATCTATGCCGTAGCTGGAGGCATCACCATCGGCCAGCTGAGCATCTTCCTGAACTACGCCAACCAGTACACCAAGCCCTTCAACGAAATTTCCGGCGTCGTAACCGAGCTGCAGAACGCTCTGGCCTGCGCAGCCCGCGTGTTCGAGCTGCTGGACGCTGAAGACCAGACCCCCGAAGCGGAGAACGCCGCAAAGCTCGTGCCGGACGGCCATGTCCAGATCGAGGACGTCTCTTTCCGCTATCTGCCCGACCGCCCGCTCATCGAGGGCCTGTCTCTGGACATCAAGCCCGGCCAGCGCATCGCCATCGTCGGCCCCACCGGCTGCGGCAAGACCACCCTCATCAATCTGCTCATGCGGTTCTATGATGTCAACGGCGGCTCCATCAAAGTCTCCGGCACCGACATCCGGGACGTGACCCGCGCCTCGCTGCGCGGCAGCTACGGCATGGTGTTACAAGATACCTGGCTCCGGGCCGGCACCGTGCGGGAGAACATCGCCTACGGCAAGCCGGACGCCCCCCTTGACGAGGTGGTGGCTGCGGCCAAGGCAGCCCATGCCGACAGCTTCATCCGCCGCCTGCCCGAGGGCTACGACACCGTCATCGCCGAGGACGGCGGCAACATCAGCCAGGGCCAGAAGCAGCTGCTCTGCATCGCCCGCGTGATGCTCTGTCTGCCCCCGATGCTGATCCTGGACGAGGCCACTTCCTCCATCGACACCCGCACCGAGGTGCGTATCCAGGCAGCCTTTGCCCGGATGATGCAGGGCCGCACCAGCTTCATCGTGGCACACCGCCTTTCCACCATCCGGGAGGCCGACGTCATCCTCGTGATGAAGGACGGCCGCATCGTGGAGCAGGGCGACCACGATACCCTGCTGGCGCAGGGCGGCTTCTACGCCAAGCTCTACAACAGCCAATTCGAGGGTGTGGAGACTTAACGCTTCAACTTATAGCAATTCAACTTTTTAATGCAGCAGCGGTGAATTGCATATCGCAAAGATGCCGTTTGAATGTTGCACTAATTTCTTGGCTTGCGATAAAATTTGCGATAAACGATTTTGGGAAGGAATATAATCATGTCGAAAGATGAATATTTGATTACAGATCCACCCCTTAAAGCGCTGACTGTTTTTGCGATGCCGATGATCCTTGGCAGCTTTTTTCAACAAGTATACAATATGGCCGATTCCATAATAGTTGGTCAATTTGTTGGCTCCTCGGCACTTGCGGCTGTTGGTGCTTGTGCTGCACTGACCAATGTTTTTATTTGTGTGGCGCTTGGTGCTGGTGTGGGCGCAGGTGTGCTTGTAAGCCGCTGTTTTGGTGCAAAAAATTATGGTAAAATGAAAACCATTGTGTCAACGTCCCTGATCAGCTTTTTGATCTTAAGCGTTGTCCTTGGTGTCTTTGGCTTTTGCTTTTCCCATTTCATGATGAGCGGATTACAGACCCCTGCCGATATATTGGAAGAAGCAGTATTGTATCTGCGTGTCTACTTTGTGGGTTTCCCGTTTCTATTCATGTACAACATTCTTTCCACCATGTTCACTTCCATCGGTGAATCCAAAATTCCGTTGGGACTGCTGATATTCTCATCTATCCTGAATATTTTTATGGATCTCTGGATGGTGGCTGGTCTTGGTCTGGGGGTGTTTGGTGCAGCCCTTGCGACCTTGATCGCACAAGGAATTTCTGCCGTGTTTTCGTTTTTGATCTTTCTGTCTCGGATGCGGCAATACAAGAGCTCCTTTAGCAGGTTCGACCGGCAGGAGCTGTATTCCATGCTTCGCATTGCGGTACCATCGGTTTTGCAGCAGTCTACAGTGTCTATCGGTATGATGATCGTGCAGGCAGTGGTAAATCCCTTCGGCACACAGGCACTTGCCGGGTATGCGGCAACGATGCGGGTAGAAAATGTTTTTTCGCTGATCTTCGTATCCATCGGCAATGCAGTTTCGCCGTTTGTATCCCAGAATCTTGGTGCAAAGAAAATTGAGCGTATCAAAAAAGGTTATCATGCTGCACTGGTGTTGGATCTATGCTTTGCAGTTCTTGCTTTCGTGGTCATTGAAACACTGCACACACAGATTTCCTCGTTGTTCCTGGGAAAAGATGGAACCGCGTTGGCCTATCAGGTGTCCGGTGATTATATGAGATGGCTTGGTTACTTTTTCATCTTCATGGGCATCAAGATGGCAACTGATGGCGTTCTTCGCGGACTTGGAATCATGCGGCCGTTTCTTATTGCAAATATGGTAAACCTTGCAATCCGCTTGTCTGTTGCTTTGATTTGTGCACCGCGTTTTGGCATTGCTTTTGTTTGGCTTGCAGTCCCTGCAGGTTGGCTTGCAAACTTCCTTATTTCCTATGCGGCGCTCAGAAGATCGTGGCCAGAGGATAAAGCAGCGGTATCTCAATGATTTCATGCAGTGGAGAGGTGCTTTGTTCTGACGGGTTTCACTTACAGAGAATGTGACGCGAAAAAAATTCGCCGGTGTTCCGTTTGATGATAAAAATAGCCCCCGGCAAGTGATAGGTGTATCGATTCGCCAGGCTCTCGATCTTTGTGCCGTCGATGAACACTTCCTCTTACAACAAAAAATGAGATAGGCAACCCCTTTCGGGGAAGTCTATCTCATTTTTTTCGTTGGGGCTATTTTGCAACAGCCCCATTTTTGTTTGCTCTGTTTTATTTTTTGCGGGTCGGCAATATTTTCTTTTTTACCTGTTTTCGGCTTTCAGCACCGTTGCCTCAGCAGGCGGCGGTGTGAGGGTGGAATGGGCCAGAATAAAGGCAGCGGCGTGGCTGGATGCGATGCGCTGGGCGGCGCGGCGGCGGTCGTTGGAAGCGAAGGTGTGCTCCCCGTCCCGCTTTGCGTCCCAGTGGGCAAGCTCATCGTCCACCTCGGCTTCCGTCGGCCAGAGCTCTTCTTTCTGCGCCACCAGCAGCAGACCCATCCGGCTGCGCAGCTTGCGCTCGGCCTCGGTATGGAGCCAGGCTCGGAATTCTTCCACCGTCTGGCCCTGCACCTTTAAGTACTGGTCAAAATTGACGCCGTTGGCCTGCATCCGCAGGTTGAACTGGCGCTGCTCGGCAAAGTAGTTGCCGGCCACCAGCTGCTTGGGCAGCGGGCCGGTGACGTGTGTACCCAGCTGGGCGATGAGGGCCTGTTCGGCCACGGCGCGGGCCTGCTGGCAGCGCTGGGCGTAGATGTCCTGCGTCACCTTGGCGCGGAGGGCGCGCTTGCCCTCGGCGTCGGCGGCGCGGTCTTCGTCACCGTGGCGGCGGTTTATTTCAAGCTCGATGGTCAGCTCCCGGATAGGCCGAGGCTGGATGGGCTGGGTAAAGCCGGTGTACTCTCCCAGTTCCAGCGGCGGCAGGCAGAAGAACTGCGCCCCCGCCCGGAAGCCCTCGGCCCGGTTGACCGCCAGAAGTTCAAAATCCGGGTCGGTGACGGGCTGCAAATCGTTTTCTTTCATCAGCTGGGCGAACAGGGGCGAGAAACCCTCCAGAATCGCCCGATTGACCGCCGCCGTCAGCAGGTCATCCTCGTCCTGCGGAGCGTCCGGGGCCGCCTTTTCGGCCTGCACCGCCGCTTCCAGCTCTTCTGCTGCGGCGGAAAAGACCACCCGGCAGTCACCGGGTTCTGCCATTCCAAAATGTTCGAGTTTCATTTTCTTCTCCCCCTCTCAGCGGACGATGCCGGCCATCAGCACCAGCAGCACGATGCCCAGCACGACGTACAGCACCTCTGCACCCAGGACGGACTTGTCGCCCTCGACGTACATCTCGGCGGGGTCGTCGGGGTTATAATAAAGGGTGACGACAGCTCCCTGTGCAAGCTCTCTGCCCTTGGCAGACTTGGGGTAATGGAGGCGGTGGGTGCCGCCAGCAGTGGTGAACTCCAACAGGTAGGCTTTGCCGTCCCGGCTCTGGACGGTGCCTGCCACAGCGGCCTCGACCTTTTCGCCCCTGGTCATGAGCTTGCGGCGTCTCGACCAGCTCCGCCATGCCATGTAGAACATGATGCCTGCACCGATGAGAAAGATAATGATGTTGAACATTCGCAGTTTCCCTCTTCCGTAAATAGTCCCGCCGGGCCGCTGCCCCGCAGGGGTAATATTTATTGTATCATACTCCACCGGATTTTTCGCCCCATTCGGCCTATACGGAATGCAACAATTTTCGCAAAAAAATTTGTCGTACTATTTTTGCAGAAAACGCTTGACTTTCTTTGCACCTGTGGTATAATAAATATCGTTCCGAGCCGAACGGCAGCGAACAAAACAGAATATGCGGATATGGCGGAATTGGCAGACGCGTTAGATTCAGGTTCTAATCGGGGCAACTCGGTGGAGGTTCAAGTCCTCTTATCCGCACTCTTGAACGACAGCTTTCAAAAAGGCTGTCGTTTTTCTTTTACCCGTAGTCCTTTTGGAAACTTTCTATCAGCGGATAAGAGGACTTGAACAGGGCGGCGGTGCGCAGCACCGCAAGCAATCAGCCCAGTGGGCTGTTGCTTAGCCCGCGGTTTCCAACCCCTAGGAATGTCTAACAAGAGGACTACCGCTGCCGGAGAATCTCCTGTACCGCGTTGGTTGAAGCGATATTCACATAAAGCCTTTCTGGAAACATCCTCAGCGGATAAGAGGACTTGAACAGCAGCTTTTACAGAGCTCTGGCCCGGAAAAACCTCTCAGTCAAAGCTTATCGGCTTTGACTGAGAGGTTGTACGAAGGACAGCATTGAACAGAGAAAGGACCCCCATGCAGATAAACGACCTCTTCGGCGCAGCAGCCGCCTTTGAAACCGTACGGATGCCGGACGGCACGGAAGCGGCCATTCCAACAGAACACGCCGCAGTTATCTATGTAAATGAACAGCCGGCCTTCCGGGTGGTATGCACCCCCCAGCTTCTGCCGCAGCTGGCGCTGGGGCGGCTGCTGACCGAAGGATGGATCGCCTCCGCAGAGGAAGTGGAACAAATTTCCGTCTGCGCGGAAGGCTTGAAAGTCAATATCTACCTGAACCACCCGCTGACGGCCCGCCGCGCGGCGGCACAGGAGGTTTCCAGCTGCTGCACCGACAATGTCGCGCTGGGCAGTCCGGTGGAAGTGCAGCCGCTGCGCGCGGTGCCGCATCTGGACGTACAGCCGGAGTGGGTGGACGCCCTCGCCGCCGCCATGAGCGCGGGCCTGCCGCTTTATCAGGCCACCCATGCGGTCCACAGCTGCTTTGTGCTGCACGAGGGCCGCATCCTCTGCGCCTGTGAGGACATCGGACGCCACAATGCGCTGGACAAGGCCGTGGGCAGCATGCTTCTGGCCGGTGTCCCCCTCAGCGAATGCGTGCTCTACACCAGCGGCCGCGTACCGATGGATATGGTGCGCAAAGCCATCCGGGCCGGCGTTCCGGCACTGGTGAGCAAGACCATGCCCACCGTCCAGTCGCTGGAACTGGCCGCAGAATACGGCCTGCAATTCGTGTGCGGCCGGAAACGCCCCTTAGCTTTGAAAGAACGTGCAAAGTAAAAGTTACAAAACAAAGAACGCTTACAGTTCGCGTTGACTTACTTCCGGCCCGAGTGATAATATATTAACGAAGAGACCGTTCCGCTTGTTGCAGCAGGCAGAGCGGTCATTTTCGTGTTTGGGAGTTTTCCCGGACGACCAAAAACAGGCAGGTGATAACATGAAGCAGGCAACCAACCCGTTTGCGCCCGTTCCGCTGTGGCGCAAGCGGCTGCCGGGCTACGCAGCCATGGGCGCTGCGACAGTCGCAATGGCGGTAGGTCTTATCGCAATGCAGCACGCGCGCACCACGGTTGCAGGTACCCTGCTGCCGGTGTCGGAGGCGGATGCAGCCACCTACGGCATCAGCGCAGTGTACCAGCTCGACAACGGCAGCTATCGCGTGGAGGGCTCTCAGAAGGGCTTCCAGAGCGATGTGCAGGCTGCTGTGACCCTTGACGCCGAGGGCAATGTTTCCGCTGTCGAGATCCTCTCGCAGGCAGAGACGGACAGCCTCGGCGGCCAGTGTGTCAACCCGGAGTTCACGTCCCAGTATCAGGGCGCAGCTCCCTTTACGCTGGCAGGCAAAAGCTATACTGTGACCGACCCCCCCCTTACCGGTGCCGCCTATGCCGCTGCCGGTGCGGCGGAGGAGCAGCCCGCTGCTGCGGAGGATCTTGACCCCGCGCAGTGGAACGTGTCCGACACCTCTCCCGAGGCCGAGGCTACCCGCAGGATGTACGCAGCAGGTCTGACCCTCTCGGCACTGAACGGCGAGCCTCTGGCCGACGAGCTGATCCCTCCGATGGATACCAGCGCCGAGGCTGTGGCACGCCGCAAGCTCTACGCTGCCGGTCTGAGCAAGAGTGCGCAGGACGGTGAGGAGCAGGCTCTGCCCTATGCGGACTGGTCTGCAGAAAAGCAGGCCGCTTATCAGCTGGCACAGGCCGAACTGACCACCGGGCAGACCAGTGCCGGCGCTGTCAGCGCAGACCTGACCGAGGTGGACGCCCTTTCCGGCGCAACCATCACCTCGGCCGCCGTCACCAACATCGTCAACAACTCGTATTTCTATGTAACTGAGGTGCTCCGCGCAGAGTGACCTCAACGGAGGAATGGAACCTATGGCAAAAACTGATTTTCTGACGGCTGACATGACCCGCCGTCAATTTATGAAGATCTCGGGCAAGAGCCTTGCAGGGCTCACCCTCTCCGCATCCATGCTGTCCCTCTTCGGCTGCTCGCAGAAGCAGGTGGACAGCGGCGCAGTGGCTACCTGGGCGCTGCCCCAGGGCCTGCTGGTGGTCAACGCCGACCTGTGTACCGGCTGCCAGCGCTGCGAGATCAACTGCACGCTGACCAACGATGGTGTGTGCTCCTCTTACATCAGCCGCGTGAAGATCCAGCGCCGTCTGAATCTGGACGGTGCCGGCAACGGCCTGCTGTCCGGCAACGACAACTGCTTTGTCTACTTCCCGGATACCTGCCGCCAGTGCGAGGACCCCGCCTGCGGCAACGCCTGCCCCCAGAAGGCCATCACCACCAATGCCCAGGGCATCCGTGTGGTGGACACCGACAAGTGCATCGGCTGCGGCGCCTGCCACGAGGCCTGCCCCTGGCATATGCCCACCGTCAACCCCGAGACCGGCAAGTCGTCCAAGTGCATCGCCTGCGGTGCCTGTGTGGCAGGCTGCCCGTCCGGCGCTCTGTCCATCGTGGACTGGGATGCCGTCACCAGCGCAGCACAGGCTGCCTACATGGACCTGTAAGGAGGAACAACAATGGCTGAATATTATGGCTGGGCAGGCAAGATCCTGCGCGTTGACCTGACCACCGGCGAGATCACCACGCAGGATGACGCAAAGTACCATAAGTATATCGGCGGTATGGGCATGGCCTACCGCATCATGTATGAGGAAGCTCCCATGGACCTCGACCCCTACGACGAGAAGGCACAGGTCATCTTCGGCGTCGGCCCCCTGACCGGTGCCGGCGTACCCTGCTCCGGCCGCATGAACGTCACCTTCCGCTCCACCTGGTCCAAGGGCAGTTCCATCATCGACGCCCACATGGGCGGCCACATCGGCCCCATGCTGAAGTATGCGGGCTGGGACGGCATCGTCATCACCGGCATCTCCGAAAAGCCCGTCTACCTGCGCATCGAGGACGACGAAGTCTCCCTCGAGGATGCTTCTGACATCTGGGGCAAGGGTACGTTCGCGTCCAACAAGTGGATGGTGGAGCAGAACGGCCGTGAGTTCGAGACCGCTTCCATCGGCCCTGCCGGTGAGAATCTGGTGGACTACTCCACCCTGAACACCAGCTTTGGCAACTCCGGCGGCGCCGGTCTGGGCGCTGCCATGGGCAACAAGAAGCTGAAGGGCCTGGCCATCCGCGGCACCGGCAGCGTCAAGGTGGCCGACCCCAAGAAGGTGCTGGAGCTGTCCAACTACATGATGGGCAACCTCATCGGCGGCAACAACAACCACAACGTCCCCGCACAGCCCCAGAGCTGGGCCGAGTACAGCGCCACCTCCGGCAAGAACCGCTGGTCCGGCGCACCGGGCCGTATGTGGAAAAAGGCTCCCGGCGGCCCCGTGGATACCGGCGAGCAGCCCTACAACGACATCAATAAGATCGCGCTGCGCTGCTTCAAGGGTTACTTCGACTTCGGCGCACCGGCTGCGGAGTACACCGTGAAGAACGGCGGCTGCTCCTCCTGTCCCATCCGCTGCTACACCGAGTATGATGTGGACCCGCTGGCCGATTACGACCTGCCCACCCACAACTCCAACACCTGTATGCCCGTGCTGTACGGCACCCGCGTCTACCCGGACGGCGTCCACGACTTCAAGTACGAGGGCGACGGCACCATGGTCATCAACCTGGCATGGTCTCATGCCGTCGATGACATGGGCCTGTGGGACAACTACGGCAACCTGAACCGTGACCTGCTGTGGATCCTGCGGATGCCCCGTGAGGAGGCCACCAAGTACATCAGCGAGGAAGAGTACGACTCCCTGCCCTGGGCATGGGAAAAGGCCGGTGACCCCCGCTGGGAGGTAGAGCTCATCCGCCGCATGGCTTACGGTGAGGGCGACCTGTCCGTCATCGCAAAGGGTACGCTGGCCATGATGGAAAAGTTCGGCCTGCCCAAGAGCTGGCTGGACCGCACCGACGGTGCCACCAACTCCAACCTGATGTACAACGGCTTCCCCAACCACCACGGCCCCGCAGAGGCATGGCAGGTTGGCATGCTGTACAATCTGGTGTATAATAGAGACTGCATGATCCACGAGATCGTCTGCGAGACCGGTTCCGGCGCACCCTACGAGGTGACCAAAAAGGTCATGGAGGACTTCTTCGGCGAGGGCTGCTACGACAAGGCCAAGGCCTACACGCCCATCAACGAGAACAAGGCAAAGCTGGCCGCCTACTGCGTCAACGATAAGAACTTCCACGACTCTGCCACCCTCTGCAACTGGATGTGGCCCATGACCCAGTCTCCCTCCAAGGAGCGGGCCTACCACGGCGATCTGGACCTGCAGGCAGATTTCATGACCGCCGTCACCGGCGAGACCTACACCCAGGCCGGTCTGCAGGAGGCAGGCGAGCGCATCACCCAGATGCTGCGCGCCATGACCGCCATCAGCTTCCAGAAGAACTGCGGCAGCGCAAACCTCCGTCAGGAGCACGACGCCATCTGCGACTGGGTCTTTGACAAGGAACCCGACTTCAAGGCATTCGAGGAAGGCACCACCAAGCTGGACCGTGCCGACATGGAGAAGGCAAAAGACCTGTTCTATGACATCTTCGGCTGGGACAAGACCACCGGTGTGCCTACCCGCGAGACGCTGGAGAAGTTCGACCTCGGCGACATGGCCGACGATCTGGAAGCACGCGGCATCTACGACCAGACTCCCGCTGAGGAGACTGCAGCCCAGTAATTCACAGAAACGAGAGGAACTATCATGCTGTTTGGCAGACGCAAACCTGGTTATACCACCACGGTGGACGCCGCCTCCGACCCTGAGCAGGTCATCCTCGACCTGCAGAAGGCAGAGATGGCCGCGAAAAAGAAGCCGAAGGCCGAGGTCTTTGACATCGACGCAGCCAGCGAGACTGCCCGCCGCCTGAAGGAAACGGGCAGTATGTTCGACGGCAGCGCCGCAAAGCTCGGCGAGGACGTCATTGCCGCTGTGCAGAAGGAGACGGATGCTCTGGCCGCAAAGCAGGCCGAGGCACAGCCCGCTCTCGAAGAGACGGCTGCACCGGACGCCGCCGAAAAGCCCCAGCTGCTGGATTTTCTGGCCGCTGCACCGGAGGCAGAGGGCGACCCCTACGCCGACCAGCCCACCGTCACCGCGCCGGAGCTGCCGGAGCTTACCCCGGCACAGGAGCTGGCGGGTTACATCCGCTCCCGCTCGGCGGCGGCGCTGGTCACATCCCACGCCCTGCTGGTGAGTGAGGTGGAAAACGCCGATGAACTTCTGGCCCAGATGCCGGAAGACCCCCAGTGCGCAGACATCGTGTCCCGCGCCGGCGCAAAGGATGCCTACTACTACTCAAGCGCCAACATGAGCGACAACTACGCCATGATCGCGCAGCTCATCGAGGACAAGGACCTCTGCGCCATGGTGGCCGAGATGGTGCGGTTCAACGCCCGCGTCTACCCCAGCGCCACCCCGCTGCGGTACTTCCGCCGCTCGCCCTACGATCTGACACAGGAAGCCATCGAGCAGACGTGGCAGTCCATGCAGGGCAAACCGGAGTACGCCGACATCGAGGAGCTGACCAACAACCAGAACGAGCGGTTCCTCTTCTCCACCCAGCACCTCACCCGCCGCTACGCAAAAGCCATCAGCGACGTGGACGAGTGGACCGACTAAAGCATCCCACACAATCAAATAGGGTATATGAGCTTCTTTGAGCAAAGGTGTCTAAACCGTCGGGCATGACACCGCGCCGCAATGCTAAGGGCTATATAAGCCGGCATTCAAGGGTGGAGGGGGAAATCCCGCCGCCTTCCCGCAGAAGAAACGCTGCAATTTGAAAAAAAGAACTCCTCCCATCCACACAGGGGCTTTCCATGCTCTGCCGTCACTGCAAGAGCGGCAGGGAGCGGAGAGCGGCCATCGGCAGGACAGTCTGCAAGCTGCCCTTTGCCGGAATGTGCGGATATTCTGCGGAGGCGTTTTGATTTTCCATCAAGACGTCTCCGCTTCTTTTTTAACCTGCCTTTTTATATGAATCCCCGCTGCGCCCCGCCTGAGCCATAGCAGGCCGGGTGTGGCCGGGCATTTGGAGGATTTTTTATGAAACAGCCTTTCTGCGCGCCCTCTGAGGCGCTGCGCCGCGTGCTGGATGCCGCTGCGGCTCTGCCGAGGCCGGAGACGGAGACCGTCCCGCTGGACGAAGCGGACGGCCGCATTGCCGCCGGGACGCTTTCGGCCCGGATGGACCAGCCGCCCTTTGACCGCAGCCCCTTCGACGGCTACGCCCTGCACAGCGCCGACGCCGCCGGTGCCAGCCGCGAAACACCCGTCACCCTGCCCGTGACCATGAAGCTCTACGCCGGAGATGCCCCCGCTTCGCCTCTGCCTGCTGGCTGTGCGGCCCGCATCATGACCGGCGCACCCCTGCCCGAGGGCGCAGACTGTGTGCTGATGCAGGAGCTGACCGACAGCGGCGAGGAGACGGTACAGCTCTATGCCGCCATGAAGCCCCAGCAGAACGTGGTATTCCGGGGCGGAGACATCGCCGCCGGTGCTGTCATCGCCGAAGCCGGTACGGTACTCTCCCCCGCCCATCTCGGCGTGCTGGCCGGGCAGGGATACGCTGAAGTCCCCGTTTACAAGACGCTGACCGTGGGCGTTCTGGCCACAGGAAGCGAGCTTTTAGCTCCGGGCGAGGCTTGGACGCCCGGCAAAATTTACGATGCCAACGGCGTCCAGAACGCCGCCCGCCTGCGGCAGCTGGGCTTTGCGGTAAAACGTCGGCACTGCTCCGACGACCCGGAGGAGATCGCCCGTGAGATGCGGGAACTGCTGGCGGAGTGCGACGCCGTCATCACCAGCGGCGGCGTCTCGGTGGGGCAGAAAGACTATCTGCCCGCTGTGCTGGAACAGCTGAATGCGGACATCCTCTTTGCAGGCGTGGCCCAAAAGCCCGGAAGCCCCATGCTGGCCGGGAAAGTGGGCGGCAAGCTGGTGTTCTGTCTCTCCGGCAACCCCTTTGCCGCCGCCGCTACGCTGGAACAATATGCCGTCCCGGCTCTTTTGCGGGCGGCGGGGCGCTGTGAGGAAAGCTGCCTTCTTCCCCGCACCACCCGCACCCTGACCACGGGCTTCTCGAAGCCCAGCAAGGGGAACCGCTATCTGCGGGCAAAGGCCATGGGCGGCAGCGTGACCATCCCCGGCGAGGGCAACGCCGAAGCCCACTCGTCCGGCAGCCTTTCCGCCATGATCGGCTGCAACTGTCTCGTTGAACTGCCTGCGGGCAGCGGCCCGGTGACTCCGGGCGAAGAAGTGGAGGTGCTCAGTTTTGTACAGTGAACAGAAAGAGGCTCTGGCCCAGGAGATCGAACTCAAGCGCCCGGCGGTGCTGGCCGTCAGCGGCCTGCACAACAGCGGCAAGACGACGCTGCTGGAAAAGCTTCTGCCTGCCCTGCGCAGCCGGGGGCTGAAAGTGGGCATTATCAAGCACGACGGCCATGATTTCACTCCCGATGTCCCCGGCACCGACAGCTACCGCCTGCGGGAAGCGGGAGCCGAGGGGGTGGCGGTCTACTCCGGTCAGAGCTATCTGCTGACCGAAATGTTCCGCCTGACGGAGCAGGACTTGCTGGCGCTCTTCGAGCGCCACGGCTATGATCTGGTGCTGCTGGAAGGCTTCAAGGACAGCGGCTGGCCGAAAATCGAAGTTGTCCGCAAAGAAATTTCGGACACACCGGTGTCTTTCCAGCCGCTGGCGGTGGTGGGAGACATTCCGGGGGCAGATTTTGGATTGGAAGATGCGCAGGCTCTGGCCGACTGGCTCGTTGCCCAGATGCCGGGCCTGTAAGGAGAAGACAGATATGAAACTGATTCGTACCGAAGACGCGGCAGGCCAGGTGCTCTGCCACGACATTACCCAAATCATTCCCGGCGAGTTCAAGGGCGCACGTTTCCGCAAGGGCCATATCATCCAGCCCGAGGACATCCCCGTGCTGCTCTCCATCGGCAAAGAAAACCTCTACGTCTGGGAGAAAAAGCCCGGCATCCTCCACGAGGACGAAGCCGCCGCGCTGCTGTACAAGGCCGCTGCGGGCAAGAACATCCACGGCACCGAGCCGAAAGAGGGAAAAATCGAGCTCATCGCCGACTGCGACGGCCTGCTGAAGATCAACCGCGAAGCCCTGCTGGCCGTGAACCGCACGCCCCAGATGATGATTGCCACCATCCACGGTGATTTGCCCGTGAAAAAGGGCCAGAAACTGGCCGGTACCCGCATCATCCCGCTGGTCATCGAACAGGAGAAGATGGACGCCATGCAGGCTGCCGCAGGCAGTGAGCCTATCCTGAACGTGCTGCCCATGCAGGCCAAGAAGTTTGCCGTCATCACCACCGGCAGCGAGGTGTTCAAGGGCCGCATCGAGGATAAGTTCACGCCTATCCTCGTGGGCAAGCTGGCCGAGTACGGCTGTGAGATGACCTTCCACAAGGTCTGCGACGACGACCCAGCGGGCATCACCGCCGCCATTCTGGAAGCGAAAGAGGCGGGCTGTGAGCTCATCTTCACCACCGGCGGCATGAGCGTGGACCCCGACGACCGCACCCCGCTGGCCATCAGGAACACCGGCGCGGACATCGTCACCTACGGCGCACCGGTGCTGCCGGGTGCCATGTTCCTCGTGAGCTATCTGGACGGTGTGCCGGTCTGCGGTCTGCCCGGCTGCGTCATGTACGCCAAGCGCACCATCTTTGACCTGCTGCTGCCCCGTCTGCTGGCCGACGATGCCATCACCGCCGAAGATATTGCCCGTCTGGGCGAGGGCGGCCTCTGCCTTGGCTGCGCCGAGTGCCACTGGCCCAACTGCGGATTTGGGCATTGCTGAGAGAATATAAACCTCTCCGTCACGGCTACCGCCGTGCCACCTCCCCTATCGATGGGAGGCTTTGGCAGTCCCCTCAAAGTAAACGGTTTCGCCAGAGGCTCCCCTACTAGGGGAGCTGTCGAGGAGCTTGCGACGAGACTGAGAGGTTGTACGAAGGATAGCGTAAAAATATGAATACATCTGAAACTAATCTGACCCACTTTGATGCCTCCGGCAACGCCGTGATGGTGGATGTGAGCGAGAAGACCGTCACCTTCCGGGAGGCCACCGCCCACGGCATCATCACCATGAACGCCGAGGCATTCGCCGCCGTGGAGAGCGGCACCGTGAAGAAAGGCGATGTGCTGGGCGTGGCCCGCATTGCCGGCATCATGGCCACCAAGCGCACCAGCGAGCTCATCCCGCTGTGTCATCCGCTGCCGCTGACGAAAGTGAGCGTGGACTTCAGGCTTCTGCCCGAGCGGCAGGCTGTGGAGGCGCTCTGCACCGTCAAGACGGCGGGCGTCACCGGCGTGGAGATGGAGGCCCTGACGGGCGTTTCCACCGCCCTGCTCACCATCTACGATATGTGTAAGGCCGTCGATAAGGGCATGGAGCTGGGCGAGATCCATCTCGTCGAGAAGACCGGCGGCAAGAGCGGCCACTACATCCGGGCGGAGGGCGGCTATGTTTGATTCTGCCCAGCGCAATATCCACTATCTGCGCCTGTCCGTCACCGATCTGTGCAACCTGCGCTGCCGCTACTGTATGCCCGACGGCGTGGAAAAGCTGGAACGGGAAGCCGTGCTCACCTACGAAGAGTTCCTGCGTCTGGCGGCCCTGTTCGCCCGGTGCGGCGTCGATACCGTCCGCGTCACCGGCGGAGAGCCGCTGGTGCGCAAGGGCGTAGACCAGCTGGTGGCGGGCCTGAAATCCATCCCCGGCATCCGCAAAGTCACCATGACCACAAACGGCATCCTGCTGGCGCAGCAGCTGCCCGCCCTGCTGGCGGCTGGCCTTGACAGCGTGAACATCAGCCTCGACACTCTGCGCCCCGAAGTGTTCCAAAGCATCACGGCCCGGGACGAGTTCGAGCACGTCATGGAGGGCATCCGCGCCGCCCTCGACAGCGGCATCCCTGTCAAACTGAACTGTGTGCCGCAGGTGGGCGTGAACGAGGGTGAATTGGAAGACCTGGCCGCCCTCGCCGAGAGCCGCCCGTTACAGGTGCGGTTCATCGAGATGATGCCCATCGGCTACGGCGCGGCTATGCCCTGCATCTCGGGGCCGGAGCTGCGGGAGCGGTTTGCCCGCCGCTGGCCGGAGTTTTCGCCCCTGCCCGCCGCCCAGAGCGCCGGGTTCGGCGACGGGCCTGCCGTCTACTACACCGTCCCGGGCTGGAAGGGCGATGTGGGCTTCATCGCGGCGGTCCATGGCAAGTTCTGTGCTTCCTGCAACCGGGTGCGGCTGACCAGTCAGGGCTTTCTGCGCCCCTGCCTTGCCAGCGAGACGGGCTGCGACCTGCGCACCCTGCTGCGCGGCGGCGCAGCCGATGAGGAGCTTTTACAGGCCATCCGGGAGACGATCTGGTCGAAACCCCGGGAACATCATTTCGGAGACAATTCCATGCCCGCCACCCGCGGGATGTACCGTATCGGAGGATAAATTACTATGGGAAAAATTCTGGCGATTTGCACCAGCCCCAAGCGCGGCACCGTCAAGACCGAGGTGCCAAGTGCTGTCCTGACCCCGGAATGGGGCATCGTGAGCGACGCCCACGGCGGAAACTGGCACCGGCAGGTGAGCCTGCTCAGCGCCGAAAAAATCGAGGCGTTCCGCAAGAAGATCTGGGTGGACTATGGTGCCTTCGGCGAAAACCTCGTCATCGAGGGCTTCGACTTCCGCAGCCTGCCCGTCACCAGCCGCTTCGCCATCGGCGACGTGGTGCTGGAGATGACCCAGATCGGCAAGGAGTGCCACAACGACTGCGTCATCAAGCAGCAGACCGGCGAGTGCATCATGCCCCGGGAGGGCGTATTTGCCCGGGTGCTGAAGGGCGGCGAGATTCATGTCGGCGACGAAGTGACCCTTCTGCCGCCGCTGGAAGATCCGCCGCTGCGCGCTGCGGTCATCACCCTGTCCGACAAGGGCAGCCGGGGCGAGCGGGAGGACAAGAGCGGCCCCCTCATCGTGGAGATGCTCACCGCCGCAGGCTATGTGGTGGAAGAGACGATGCTCCTGCCCGACGAGGCCAAGGCGCTGAAAGCACAGCTCATCCGTCTGGCCGATGGCCGTCAGGTGAACCTTATCCTGACCACCGGCGGCACCGGCTTCTCGCCCCGGGATATTACCCCCGAGGCCACCTATGCCGTGGCCCACCGCAACGCCCCCGGTATCGCCGAGGCCATGCGGTACCACAGCCTTTCCATCACCCCCCGCGGGATGCTGAGCCGCGCCGCCAGTGTATTGCGCGGCAAGACGCTCATCGTCAACCTGCCGGGCAGTCCGAAAGCCGTGAAGGAGAACCTCGAGTACATCCTGCCCAGCCTCGGGCACGGCGTCCGCATCGCCGCCGGTCTGGACGGCGAGTGCGCCCGCAAGTAACATTGTTGTCCCGCTCCGGTTTCGGGACGTGAACATATATGAGGGAATTTTAACCACTATAGAAGGAGAAAATTCATGAAAGCCGATTTCATTTCCCGCCGCAGCTTTCTGTCCGTGGTCGGCGCAGTCGGCGCTGCTGCTGCCCTGACCGCCTGCGGCGGCTCTGCTTCCAGCACTGCCTCTTCCGCAGCTGCTTCCGAGGCTGCTGGCGAGAGCATCGAGCTCATCGTCTTCGCCGCTGCCTCCCTGACCGAGACCCTGAACGCCATCGCCCAAGACTACTCTGCCGAGAACCCGGGCGTCACCTTCCGCTTCAACTTTGATTCCTCCGGTACTCTCAAGACCCAGATTCAGGAGGGCGCTGACTGCGACCTCTTCCTCTCTGCCGGTCAGAAGCAGATGAACCAGCTGGACATCACCGCTTCTGCCGACGTAAACACCGACGGTCTGGACTTCGTGGACTCCTCCACCCGCGTGGACCTGCTGGAGAACAAGGTCGTCCTCTGTGTGCCCGAGGGCAGCGACAAGGGCATCGACAGCTTTGATGCTCTGGCCGAGCACCTGAAGGCTCAGGACATCCTGTTCTGCATGGGCAACAGCGATGTGCCTGTGGGCCAGTACACCCAGAAGATCCTGGCCTACTATGACCTCGACGAAGAGGCTCTGGCTGCTGCCGGTGTCATCACCTACGGCTCCAACGTCAAGGAAGTCACCACCCAGATCAGCGAGGGCAGTGTGGACGCCGGTGTCGTCTACTGCACCGACGCTTACAGCGCCGGTTTGACCCCCGTGGACGAGGCCACCGCCGAGATGTGCGGTCAGGTCATCTACCCCGCCGCTGTGCTGAAGGCTGCCCCCAACGCCGAGGCCGCCAGGGAGTTCCTGGCCTATCTGCAGACTGACCGTGCCGCCACCGTGTTCGAGGGCGTGGGCTTCACGGCGATGTAAAAGGTTAAAATCATGGATTGGTATCCCTTATGGAACAGCCTGCGCATCGCGCTCATCAGCTGCGCAGCAGTGTTCTTCCTCGGCATTTTTGCCGCTTATTATATCGCAAAGCTGCCCCGCACCGTCAAGGGCGTGCTGGACGTGGTGCTCACCCTGCCCATGGTGCTGCCGCCCACGGTGGTGGGCTATTTTCTGCTGCTGCTCTTCGGCGCAAAGCGGCCGCTGGGCATCTTCTTCATGGAGCATTTCGGCGTCAAGCTGGTCATGAACTGGTACAGCGCCATCTTTGCGTCCATCGTAGTGGCCTTCCCGCTGATGTACCGCACCGCCCGGGGCGCCTTCGAGAGCTTTGACGAGACGCTGGCCTGGTCGGCCCAGACTCTGGGACAGTCCAATGCGTGGATATTCTGGCGGGTGCGGATGCCCTGCTGCCGACAGGGCATTCTGGCCGGTACGGTGCTGGCCTTTGCCCGGGCCTTGGGCGAGTACGGTGCTACCAGCATGATCGCGGGCTACACCCCGGGCAAGACGGCCACCATCGCCACCACGGTATACCAGCTCTGGCGCACCAACGATGAGGCCGGTGCCATGCGGTGGGTGCTGGTGGACATCGTCATCTCTGCTGTGGTGCTGCTGGCTGTGAACCTCTTGGAGAAAAAGCAGAAAGCAGGTGGCCGCGCATGAGCCTGGAAGTACATATCGAGAAAAAGCTGAACGGCTTCACCCTCCGCTCCGACTTCACCGCCGGGAACACTGCCACGGCCATTCTGGGCGCGTCGGGCTGCGGCAAAAGCATGACACTGCGCTGCATCGCGGGCATCGTGAAGCCCGACAAGGGCCGCATCGTGCTGGACGGGCGGGTGCTGTTCGACAGCGAGCAGCACATCGACCTGCCGCCCCAGCAGCGGGGCGTGGGCCTGCTCTTCCAGAACTACGCCCTCTTCCCGAATATGACCGTGGAGCAGAACATCCTCTGCGGCCTGAAAGCCGAAAGGGACAAAGCCGCCCGCAAGGCCCGCTGCGCCGGGATGCTGCGGGCCTTGCGGCTGGAAGAACTGGCCAGCCGCCGCCCGGCAGAGCTTTCCGGCGGACAGCAGCAGCGCACCGCGCTGGCCCGTATTCTGGTGGGCAAGCCGAAGATTTTGATGCTGGATGAGCCGTTCAGTGCGCTGGACAGCTACCTCCGCGAGGAGGTGGAGGGCGAAGTAGGCAGCCTGCTGGCGGGTTTCGCTGGCACAGCCCTGCTTGTCACCCACAACCGGGACGAGGCTTACCGCCTGTGCCGGGACATGATCGTCATGGACGGCGGGCAGGTGCTCCGCACCGGCCCCACGAAAGAGGTCTTTGCCGACCCCCGCAGCACCGCTGCGGCCCGGCTGACCGGCTGCAAGAACATCCTGCCCTGCACCCGGGTGGACGCCCACAGCGTCCGCCTCGCAGGCTGTGAGTGTCTGCTGCACCTCGCCGCTGAGGTGCCGGAGGGCTGCACCGCCGTGGGCATCCGCGCCCACGACTTCGCCCCCTGCGCCCCGGGCGCAGAGAATGCCCTGCCGGTAGAGCTTCTCTCGGCCAGCGAGAACCCCTTCGACTGGAACCTCATCTTCCAGCTGCCAGACGGCACCACTCGTCTGTGGTGGAAAGTGAGCAAGACGACCCTCTCCGTGGCCGAACCCAACGCCCCGGCCTGCCTCTCCGCCCTGCCGGAGCGCATCATGGCGCTGGTAGATCATAAGTAAACGCCAAAAGAGCCGGTGCAGATGCACCGGCTCTTGCTCTGTTTTTATGACTCACCGAAGAATTTCTTGGCAATATCGGCGCTCTGTTTGGCATCCTTGGCGTACCAGTCCGCGCCGATCTTCTCGGCGTACTCGGGCGTCAGGACAGCGCCGCCCACCATCACCTTGCAGTCGAGCTTTGCCGCATGGAGGGCCGCGATGGTCTCCTCCATGCTCTTGAGGGTGGTGGTCATCAGGGCCGAGAGCCCCACGAGGTGGACATCCTTCTCCCGGACAGTGTCCACCACCGTCTCCACCGGCACATCGCGGCCAAGGTCGATGACCTCGAAGCCGTAGTTCTCGAGGATGACGCGGACGATGTTCTTGCCGATGTCGTGGACATCGCCCTTGACGGTCGCGAGGACGATGCGGCCCTTGCTGGCCCCGGCCCCGCCCCGCTTGGCGATGGCAGTCTTTATCTCTTCAAAGGCGGCCTGTGCGGCGCTGGCGGCCTGTAACAGCTGGGGCAGGAAGAGCTTGCCTTTCTCGTACTTTTCACCCACGACATCCAGCGCCGGGATGAGGGCCTCGTCTACCAGCGTCAGGGGCTCGTTTTCGTCCAGCAGGGTGTGGGTGCGGGCGGCGGCTTCACCCTTGAGGCCCTTTTCCACCGCCTGCATCAGCGCAGCAAAAGGGCCGCTGTGCGCTGCATCCGCCTCCGCCGGGGTGTTTGACGTCTGAGACGCCTGGGCCGTCTGGGCCTGCTTCAACGCGGCGCTGGCAGGGACTTTATCGGCATAGCGGGCGATGTAGGCCATGCTCTGCTTATCGCGGTTGGTGAGGACGTTGTAGGAGTAGACCGCCGCCATCATCTCTTCGCTGGAAGGATTCATGATGGCGAGGTCGAGGCCCGCGTACATGGCCATGGTGAGGAAAGTGGTGTTCAGATAGGGGCGGCAGGGCAGGCCGAAGCTGATGTTGGACACACCGAGGATGGTGCGGACGCCCAGCTCCGTCTTGCAGCGGGCCAGCGCCTCCACGGTGGCCAGAACGTCCTGCTGCTGGGCGCTGGCGGTGAGGGTCAGGCAGTCGATATAAATATCTTCCCGGGGGATGCCGTGGGCCAGCGCCGCGTCCACCACCCGCTTTGCGATCTCAAACCGGGCGTCGGCGCTGGGCTGGATGCCCCGCTCGTCGATGGCAAGGCCGACGACGGCCGCGCCGTACTTTTTGCAGAGGGGCAGGACACGCTCCAGCACTTCGGTCTCGCCGTTCACCGAGTTGACGATGGGCTTGCCGTTGTAGACCCGCAGGCCCCGCTCGAGGGCGTCTGCGTGGGAGGAATCCAGCTGCAAAGGCAGGCTGACGACACTTTGTAAAGCCTTCACCACCTGCTCCATGACGGCGGGCTCGTCCACGCCGGGCGCACCCACGTTGACATCCAGCACCTGCGCTCCGGCCTCGGACTGGCTGACGGCCTGCTCGAGGATGTAGTTCATGTCGCCCTCGCGCAGGGCCTGCTGGAACCGCTTTTTGCCGGTGGGGTTGATGCGCTCACCCACCACGGTGATGCCGTCCACGGTGACGAAGTCCATCGGCGAGCAGAGCACCGAGGGCATGGCGTGGGCGGGGCGGCCCGGCTTGCAGTCGGCGAAGACGCCGTTCAGCAGCTTGATGAAATCGGGGGTGGTGCCGCAGCAGCCGCCCGCCGCAAAGAGCTTCAAATCGCGGTAGGGCTTCATCTCCATGGCAAAGAGCTGGGGCGTGATGTCGTAGCCGCTACCGTCGGCGCGGGGCAGGCCCGCATTCGGCTTGACAAAGACCGGGAAATCGCCGGGCAGAGCCTCGGCCAGCCGCTTTGCCATGGGGAAAATTTCTTTCGGGCCGAGGGAGCAGTTGATGCCCACGGCGTTGGCCCCGAGGCCCCGGGCCGTGACGGCGAAGCTCTCGACGGTGCAGCCGGTGAAGGTGCGCCCGCCTGCCTCAAAGCTCATGCTGGCGAGGATGGGCAGGTCACAGTTCTCTTTCGCGGCCAGCAGGGCAGCTTTCAGCTCGTACAGGTCGGTGAAGGTCTCAAAGAAGACGAGATCGGCCCCGGCGGCGACACCTGCCCGGACGATGCGGCCATACTCGGCCACGGCGTCTTCAAAAGCCAGCGTGCCGTTGGGCTCCAGCAGTTCGCCCAGCGGGCCGACGTCCAGCGCGGCCAGTGCGCCGTAGGGGGCGCAGGCCCGCTTGCAGTTGGCGATGCCCGCCGCAATGATCTCTTCCAGCGTGTATTCGCTGCCCGCCAGCTTATGGGCCGACGCGCCGAAGGTGTTGGCATTGATGATGCGGCTGCCTGCGGCGGCGTACCGGCTGTGGATGCTCTCGATGAGCTGTGGGTCGGTGATGTTCAGTTCCTCAGGCCGTGCGCCCAGTTTCAGGCCCGCCGCCTGCAGCATGGTACCCATGCCGCCGTCGAGAAGGATGGTATTCGGCTGGGTAAACAGTTCATTCGCTTGCACAGGTCTTGCCCCTCTTTCTATATTCGCACCGCGTGTTCAGCACGCAGTGTCCGCACCCGGCAAGGCGTCCTTTCACCGGATGGTCGCTCAGGCCCAGCAGAGCGGTCACGCTCTTGCGGGGCGTCATCAGGTCATTTTCGGTCACGCAGAGCCCGGCCCGGCGGGCGGTGTCCAGTGCCGCCGCCACCAGCGGCTGCACCCCGATGGGCCAGTCGCCGTAGCCCGGCGAGAAACGGCCCGTGAGGTACTTGTCCTGCTCTGCGGCCCACTGCCGCAGCTCGGCCTCGGCGGCGTCCGCAGCCTGTTCGGCCAGCACAGAGCCGATGGCGTCCGACGCCACACCGGCGGCGATGTCACCCACACCGGCCCGGCGTATCTGTCCGTCCACGCCGGGGCCGACCGTCACGGCCAGAAGCACGGCCTCACTGCACCCTTCCAGATGCCGGAAGATGTCCTCCCCCTTCAAAATACCGGCCTGCGTGAGGCTCTCCACGTCGGCCTCGAGCCAGACGGCCCGGGGCGTGGCGGCGGCGAGAAGGGGCGCAGCGCACTTTTCCAGAAGGGTGAGGGTAGCGCTGTCAGCCTCGCCCCGCGCGCCAAAATACCGCGCGGCCTGCCGGATGTCGATGGACTCCGGCTTTGCTAAATTCAGGGGTCTGCTGGGGCCGATGGGCATTTTCCGCCGCCTCCTTCTTTTGAATAAAGTATGATAAGTATACCGCACCAGTAGGCTAAAATCAACACAAAAGCCCCTCCCTCAGCATTTTTGCCGGGGGAGGGGCCTATTATATGATCTTTCCTTGCAGCCCCTTGATAGGGGCGGTGGCACGGCGTCAGCCGTGACGGAGAGGTTTATCAGCGGATGTCCCTGACCGACACCGCCTGTTACTTCAAAAACTTGTGGACAGCACGGGCGACGATGCCGCCCAGGATGCCGGAGACAAGGAACTCGGCCACGCCCTGCACGCCGACCAGCAGGACGACGAACATCAGGGGGTTGGCTGCGCCCTTGACGGACACGAGGTTCTGGACGTAATCGCAGCCGTAGAAGGCCAGCACGATGTAGCCCATGAAGAACAGGGTGTTGAGGGCCGGGGCGCACATGGCGCTGACGATGTAGCTCCAGGTGCCGGGCTTATCGAAATTCTTGACAGCGTTGAAGATAAGGCCGGTACACAGGCCCATCAGCACACGCATACCCACACAGAGGATGAAGGTGTTGACGGGGCTGACCTGGAACAGCGCACCAGTCATGGCGGAAGCGCCGGTGACGGCGTCATAGAAGCTCACGGCGCCGAACACGCCGCCGAGGATAGCGCCTGCGGCGGGACCCATGGTGATGGCACCCACGGCGATCGGCAGGGTCAAAAAGCTCATGTAAAGCGGGCCTACAGGGACACTGCCCAGGCCGACGGCCTTCATGACCAGCTCAATGGCGACCAGCAGTGCCAGCCGGGTGAGGGTGCGAATGTCATTCTTTTTCATAATTCAGTTTTCCTCCTTGCTGCCGTTCCGCCCTAAATTGTCGGATACGGCGCAAACCTGCCCGTGAAATACACGGGGTCTTTTGTAGAATACAGTCTGAAATATACGGGATGTTTTGTCAGGGAACTCCCGGGGATAGCATTATAAATCAGTAGTGAAGCGGATGCCCGCATCACGGCGGGCCGTTTCCAGCACACGGCTGACGGCCACCGAGGTGTCCAGCATCCGGCTGCAAAGCTCCATATCCTCGCTCTCGATGGCGCGGGCAAAGGCGTGGAACTCCGCCGCCTGCCGGGGACGGCCTGCGCTGAGGTTGAAGTGTTCTTCCTTGCCCTTATAGGGGTGGAAGGTGACGCCGCCGCAGAAGTTGGCGGTGGATTTCTGGAGCAGATACCCCTTGGTACCCTGAATGATGTACCGGGCCGGGGAACTGCTGTCCTTGGCATTGATGCTCACAGCCTTGAAGCTGCGATACTCCATCGTCAGCACGCCGCTGGTGTCGATGCCCCGGGTGACATTGGCCGCATAGTGGACCTTGTTGGGCGAACCGAAGAGGCCCACCACATAGCTGACATTGTAGACACCCAGATCCATCAGCGCGCCGCCGGCGCAGGCCGGGTCAAAGGACGGCCAGACCTTGCCGGCGCAGAAATCATGATACCGGCTGGAATACTGGCTGAAATTACACTGCACCATCGTGACGGCGCCTACCTTGGGCAGCACCTCACGGATCTTGGCGTAGTTGTCCTGATACTGCGTGGTGACAGCCTCGAAGAGGAAGAGCTTTTTGCTCCGGGCCAGCTCGGCCAGCTCTTCGGCCAGCGCCGCCGTGGGGGCCATCGGCTTTTCGACGATGACGTGGCGTCCCGCTTCCAGAGCGGCACGGGTATATTTTACGTGCAGGATATTCGGTACGGCGATATACACAACGTCCACCCAGCTCAGCAGTTCGTCGTAGCTGGTGGTGTGGCGCGGCACACCATACTGGTCGCAGAGGGCCTGTGCTGCACCGGCGCTCCGCTCCGTGCTGCAAAGAGCCTCGACCTTGAAGGGGCTTTCCGGCCCGGTGAGCCAGGGCAGGAACTCCCGGACGATCATGCCTGCGCCGAGAATGCCTAATTTCATCATAAGGTCTCTCCTTTCAGGGCTCAGCCCGCTTTGGCCTCATCGTCCCGGCGGGGACGGCGGTTATTGCGGCGGCGGGGACTGCTGCCGTTGTTGTAAGGGCGTCTGCCTGTCGGGCGGGGACGGCGGCGCTCACCGTCGCTGCGCGGCTCGTGGTGACGCTCATGCTGCGGCGCATTGAGCTGGTAAAGGAGAGCCAGCCCCTTCAGCAGCAGCTCGGGGTCATAGGTGAGCGGGTGACGGCAGAGCGGGATGACATACTTTGCCAGACCGCCAGTGACCACCAGCGTGGCCGGACGGCCCAGTTCTTCCTCGATGCGCTGAGTGATGCCGTCCAGCAGGACAGCCGTCCCCAGCACAGAGCCGGAGAGCATACACTTCTCGGTATCGACGCCGATCGCGCTTTTGGGCGAAGAAAGATGTACCTGCGGCAGCTGGGCGCACCGCTCCCCCAGCGCCCGCAGACCGGTGGAAAGTCCGGGGCAGATGACACCGCCCCGGAAGACCTTATTCTCATCTACCACGTTGAACGTGGTGGCGGTGCCGAGGTCTACCGTGACCACCGGCAGGGGGAAGTTCGCCGCCGCGTAGGCCGCATCCACAAGGCGGTCTTTGCCGACGGCGTGAGGGTCAGGCACCCCCATCGTGAGGCCGGTGCGGATGTCGGGCGAGACGATGACCGGCTTTTTGCCGGTGTAGTGGCGGGCGCACTCGGCCAGCGCCCCCGTGATCTGGGGGACGACGCTGGTGAGGACAGCGCCCTCGAAGCGGATGGGCTTTTCCGGGTGTCTCCGATGAGAGAACACCTTTTCCATCTCGGCACGGTACTCCGCCGCTGTGCGGGTGCGCACCGTGTCCATGTGGGCCACAAAGCATACACGTCCGTCCCGGATGCCCCCGAGGGCGACGGTGGTGTTGCCTATATCAATGGCTAAGATCATAATTCTGTTTTCCTTTTCAAAATAAAAGAAAAGAACCGGTTTGCTCTTTGTCAAGCGTATTTTACCGCATTTTTGCGCCGGATACAAGTCCCCGGCAAAGATTTTGTTGTGCTGGTGGAAGTTTTGCATTATACTAAGGTAAGATATGTGGAAAAGAACTGTTTTTCCGGGAGGTAAACGAACCATGGATCTGAACGGCAAGTGCGTCCTGCTGGGCGTGAGCGGCGGCATTGCCGCCTATAAGATGGCCAACGTGGCCAGTGCACTGCGCAAGCTGGGTGCGGATGTGGAGGTCATCATGACCAAAAACGCCACCCAGTTCATTACCCCTCTCACCTTTGAGACCCTGACCGGCCACAAGTGCATGGTGGACACCTTTGACCGGGATTTCAAGTTTGAAGTCACCCACATCTCGCTGGCAAAAAAAGCCGATGTGATCCTTGTCGCCCCGGCCACTGCCAACG